>JACCEE012108955.1_pt1 | contig 22126 bp, 15 predicted proteins | sample 7449931 | NCBI WGS metagenome assembly JACCEE01 (sample SAMN15323457, study PRJNA562643) | freshwater metagenome | isolation source: river surface water | place: USA:Blue River Watershed | collected 2017-08-19 | reverse complement strand
GGTGGTACTGGTTATACCGGCGTTGAATTATTACGTTTATTAGTTAAACATCCCAATGTGGATATTCATGCAGTCACTTCTCGCGGGGAAGCGGGAACACGGGTTGCAGATATTTATCCTAATTTGCGTAAACATTTACCAAACTTAACATTTATTGAACCCACGCTAGATACACTTGCTGCTTGTGACCTTGTATTTTTTGCTACGCCTAATGGCACGGCGATGAAACAAGCTCCTGAGTTACTCAGCAAAGGTGTTAAAATCATTGATTTAGCGGCTGATTTTCGTTTAAATTCGGTACAAGACTGGGAAAATTGGTATGCGATGCCGCATAGTTGCCCCGATTTATTAGCAGAAGCGGTTTACGGCTTGCCCGAAGTCAATCGCGCCAAAATCGCCCAAGCTCGTTTAGTAGCGAATCCAGGCTGTTATCCTACGGCTATCCAACTTGGTTTATTACCTTTAATTGAAGCGGGTTTAATTGATACCAGCGATATTATTGCGGATGCAAAATCCGGCACCAGTGGCGCGGGACGCAAAGCCGAAGTGTCTATGCTAATGGGGGAAACAGGCGAAAGCTTTAAAGCCTATAACGCTTCTAAACACCGCCACACCCCAGAAATTACGCAAGAACTCAATAAATTAGCAAAACATCCTGTTAATTTAACTTTCGTGCCGCATCTCGTGCCGATGGTACGCGGAATGCAGGCGACTTTATATGTCAACTTGCTAGACCCAAATAGCACGCTTGATTTACACGCTTTATATCAACAACGCTATCAAAATGAACTATTTGTTGATGTTTTACCCTTTGGTGGACATCCAGAAACCCGCAGTGTACGCGGCGCAAACGATTGTCAAATTGCCATACACCGTCCCAATCAAGGCAGAAAAGTAATCATTCTCTCAGTGATTGACAACCTTGTAAAAGGCGCAGCAGGACAAGCTGTTCAAAACATGAATATTATGTTTGGCTTGCCAGAGACAAATGGTTTAGAAAATGTTGGCTTATTGCCTTAATTACCTGTTTTATAAAGTTATTATTTTATTATCATCGCGACTTCTAGTGAAGAAGTGAGGAGAACTCAAATTATGTTATGGGGAAGTTCCAAGAAAAAAGTTGCCCGCATTGATTCTTTAATTGGTCATGAAACGGAAATAGAAGGGAACATTGTATTTAATGGCGGTTTACATATTGACGGCACAGTCAAAGGTAATGTCTCCATTAAAGAAGGTTCAAATGCCATTTTAACCATCAGTGAACAAGGACGAATCAAGGGCGACGTGCGTGCACCCAACATTATTTTGAATGGCACAATTGAAGGGGATGTATACGCCTCAGAACACATTGAGTTAGCCATGAATGCCAAAGTAAAAGGCAGTGTTTATTACAACTTGATTGAAATCACTGTAGGCGCAACTGTCAACGGTAGCTTAATTCACTCCTTAAACGATGCAATGCCAACCGTTTCAGCAAACAAACGAATTACGCATAACAAAGACGGCGAGAATAATTAACCGCACTGCATTGAAATTCTAGTCGGTAGGACATAACTTTTAAGAAGTTCCCAAATTTTTTTGGGAACTCTTTATGCTTTCGCTTTTTTTATCCACTTGCACTTTTCTAGCACTACACTAGCAGCGTCTATTTTTTACTTAAAAGTTATGTTTGCAGAAGAACACCGTCATCATCACCGCAAACATTTAGCTCTGTATTTAGACATCATTGACCAACGTACTGGACGTTTATTGGGTCATTTAAGTGATATTTCTATACATGGTTTTATGTTCGTGAGTCAAAAAACTTTCGCGCTTAACGAACGGCGGACTATTCTTTTAAAATTACCCGATGACGAAGAATTATGGCTTGATGCTAAAGATTTGGTTTATCCTTTACCCGAAGCAATTTTATATTTTCTAGTTCAACGGGTGATTGAAGCCGAAATAGAAATTCGCTGGATAAATCAACATGCTAGTTTAAATTGCATTGGTTGCGAATTTAGAAACATTTCTGAACAAGCGTTACCCATCATTCAACATCTTGTAGAACATATCGGTTTTGATGCGTCTATTATGGTCAAAATGCAACCTATTGTTTCTACGCCCGTCTAACGCAAAGCCCGTCTAATTCTAAAAATACACACCTCTTTGCACTTGTCCGATTTAGATAAGCTGTCTCATGCCGCTGTACAAACTGAAAAACACAGTTGCAGAAATAGGCAATGATTATCAAAATTTGTTCTAGTTTTTCCCCTTGCTTGCATCCTATACTTGAGCCGTATAAACAACTTATCCTCATCTCGGAGATAGCAAAATGATTGAATTTACTTATCACAACCCAACTCAAATAGAATTTGGCAAAGGGAAAGAACAACAAATCGGCAAATTCATCGCTGCAAGAGGCATCAAAAAAGTGCTGTTATGCTATGGTAGCGAACGGATTAAAAAAGATGGTTTATTTGCCGTTATAGCCAAAAGTTTGGCAGACAACGGGATTCAATATGTAGAATTAGCGGGTATTGTAAGCAATCCGCTGTTATCCAAAGTATATGAAGGCATTGAACGCGCAAAAAACAATCAAGTAGAAGCAATTCTCAGCGTCGGCGGCGGCTCTGTTTTAGACAGTTCCAAAACAATTGCAGTCGGCTCACTTTATGAAGGCGATGTTTGGGATTTCTTCATGGGTAAAGCCATGATTCAGAAAGTATTACCTATTTTCAGTGTAATGACACTCGCCGCAACGGGCAGTGAAATGAACGGTTTTGCCGTTGTGACAAATGACGATACCAAACAAAAATATCCGATAATGTCCCCTTTGATTCATCCCACTGTATCTGTTATCAACCCAGAATTAACAAAAAGCGTTCCTAATAACTACTTAGCCTATTCAGCGGTAGATATTATTGCTCACACGATTGAAGGCTATTTTACTTCAACCCATCAACCGTATTTTCAATCGCGGATTGTGGAATCTATCATTCAAACTGTGATGGAAACTACCGAAGTTTTGTTAAAAAACCCTGATGATTATAACGCCCGCGCTGAATTTGCTTGGGCTGCTACACAAGCATTAAACGGCATCACTACTGCTGGCACGGCGGATGCGGGTTATCCTAATCACATGATTGAGCACGCATTATCTGCAATTTGCAATGTAGCGCATGGCGCGGGATTAGCCGTTGTGATTCCAGCATGGATGAAATGGTTTCACACTCGCAATGAAGCCCAATTTAAACGGTTTGCTGAAAAAATCTTTGGTTTAAATACAGCAGAAGAAGGAATTGCTGCATTAACAGCATGGTTTAACAAAATCGGTGCGCCAACTTCCTTTGCACAAGCAGGGATTAGCGAAGATATGTTAGAAGCGATTATCGACAATGCAAATCAAAACTCTGGACATTTTGGTTTAGCAGATGTTTATACTAAAGCAGTTATCAGTGAAATTTTAAATAATGCTCGATAAAGCGAGTTTATAAACTTGAGTTCGGCGAAAGATTCAGACTAAAACAAAGACCTACTAGGTCTTAGAGACCTAGTAGGTCTGTCGCTATGGATTTTAAGTATTACGCAGTTGATTAAAAAGGAGTGCAATCGCTGAAGCTATTGCGCGGGTTGCCAAGAACTCAATAACCCAAGTCCTGCTAGGTTTTCAAAAACGAGCAGGTCTGCCAATTGCAATCGCTGAAGCTATTGCACTCCTCATTTCAACTGTGTAATTCCTAAAGTCTTAAAAAAACAGATTAATCTCCAATTTGTAATGGTTCGCCACCGTTAAATATAATTTGGTCACCTAAACGATAACCTACAAATAACGTTAAAGTTCTAGCGTTGGTTTTTGCGAGTTGTGAGCGTTCTAAATTAAAATCAATAGATTGCTCTAATTTAACGCCTGTACGCAATGCGGCAATGGAATTTGCATCACCCCCCGTCCAAGGCTGTACGCCGCCGCCGCTATCTAACGCAAACACTTGTCCATTCGCCACCGCAATTGCTAATAAATCTGCGGTTTTATCTAAATGCGCTTGTGAGGGAATCACTGTAATTTGCACACTCGCCGTGTTATATAAGAAATTTGCATCAATGCGGTCAAGCTGCCCAAACGGTAAAGTGATAATTTGCCCATTGCTGTTTAAACTGTTATCCACGCGTTCATCACGTCCAAAAGCAGCATTCGTCATGTTAATAGAAAAATGATAAACCTCTGAACTCGCTGTCGTCGCGCCGTAAGTGTCAATTGCTAATACGCGCCAATAATATGTCGCTAAATCTTCCAACGTGTCGCCTACATATAAAGTCGGGCTTTGCAATTCTTCTTTTTGGTAAATGATGTGTTGAAACTCTTTGTCTTTCGCAATCATAAAGGTGTATGTGGGCAAAGCTTCGCCAGTTTGTCTATCTGGGTCACGACTATTTTGCCAACTAAAACGCAAATGCTGCGCCGTGGTTGTACCATTACTCGGAGCGAGTAATTTGAACGCAATCGGGGCTTGATTGCCTACTTTGTTTTTGTACACAATTGAACGTTGCGTGGGTGAAATATCATGCGTTTCGTTGTCTGTAACAAAGTAATACACTTCATATTTGCCCGCTTCGTTAAATACATCGACGGAACGTTGACAAATTTTTGTGTATTGACTGCATTGCAAATCACCTGCAATTCTTTGTAATTGTTCAATTTCACGTTGTTGTGCAGGTTTGCCAGTGGTAATTGTGGAGGCGGTCAATTCTACATTGGGGGCGCGAATGTCCACGGGAGCTTGGGCAACCCGTAACGCATTGTTGACTTCAATACTTAACTGTGCGCTATTTTCTTCAGGTTTAAGAAAAACGGTAGAAGTAACTGCCACAATATCCGCTGGACTGCCGACAAAATTGGTATCGAAATTTTGCCCTGCGCCTAAAAAGCGTTGTGTTAAACTGTCTTGCTCAGGCGCGTTAAGTTGCGGATTTTGCAAGGCTATTTTATTACTCGCTAAAGGATTATTGCTATTGGTGGATGTGCCACCTTGACGGGTGTATTGTTGAGTTTGAGTTTTAGCGTCATTAAAAGCAGTTGCTAAATTTTCACCGCGCCCTAAGCGTTGGAAGAATTCTTCAATAAAATATTCTCCGCTGCGGATGCCGTCATTTTCTAATACGCCTTTGTAAGATTCTTCGCGCTTGTCGGTGCTTGTTATCACAATGCGCCCCGCAAGGCTTAAATCATCCACCACTTCACCTGAATAACAGAAGCCAAAAACTAAAATCCGTGGTTCTTTTAAGGCAACAGGCGTTAAATCAGTTTCTAAACTGAGTAACCATTGTTGAATTTGAGCGGGCGTTAAACGGGTATTTTCGCCTTTTTGGTCAAGGTAGAAATTGCCATCTGCATCGCCATGATTGACTAAAATCAAATAAAACGGTGCAGGTGAAGCGTTTAATTTGGCTTTAATGTCCGTCAATAACGCGTTGAATTTTTCTACACTCGGTGTACCGTCAATATCATCTAATAAGCCGTTGTTATCAACATCTTGATTAGATGTGTAATTTAGATAGTAGATGTTATCTTTATGAAAACCGCGATTAAGTAATTGCCGATAAACTCGGTTAGTCGTTTTATTGTGGGCTTCTAAACCTTCATTAATCGCAATTTTCCCTTGAATAATCAAAGCATAACCAGCAGATTGCCCAACTAAAATCGATTGTTGTGAGGATTCTGCATCAGTTAATAAATCTGTGCCTGCAAATTTTACCTGTAATTTGTATTGTCCACTTTGGGTAAATCCGCTGAAATCAGAAAAACTGTCGTTACTGCCTACACTTAGAAATTCAAATTGCCCAATATCGGATTCAATTGTGGTCATTAAACTGCTTTGTTGTCCATCAGGCGCAGTGATTATTAATTCAATGACTTGTCCCGTTAAATCTTCATTAATCGGCGGAAAACGTCGACTGCTTAAGCGTCCAGTGACATTGACAACCCCGCCATTTAATAGCGTAGAGCTGCTTAATTCTAGGCTAATATCGGCGCGGGCTTGATTGACTTTGAACAGTTCAGCGTATTTTAACTCGGAGGCGTTTCCTGCTTGGTCAAAAGCGCGGGCAAAAATTTGGTATGAACCTAGTGGAATACTTAATACTGAATAATCAATGTATTCCGTGTCTGTGTAGTTAGGTTCAGTTTCAATATAACGTATCCAACTCCCCAAATCTCGCAATGTTTCATTGTCATAAGCGACTGTAAACCAAGTAAATTGTCGGCTAAAAGGATAATCTACATTATCAACAAGATATAATGGGTCGCTATAAATCAGTAATTCTACCCGTTCAATTTTTGAGCCTTCATCTTCCGCATAACCAGAAACTAAATCTAATTTTGCGGCGGTATTGCTGCCCAATGGATATTCTAATGAGATAGTAGGGTCAGTTATATCTATTTGATAATATTCATGATAAACTGATGAATATCCGCCTTGTTCATTGACTGCATAAAACCATAAATCACTGGTTTGGGTAATTAAAAAATTCTGCGTAAATTCTTGGTAATTAATTTTATCTGTGGAATAGAAAATTTTAGTGCAGTTTGTACAAATCAATTGTACATTTGGATAATAGGCATAAATACCACTGTTTGGTTTAGCTTGTAAGGGAGGAATAGCTTGACTCGCATTGATAAAGTATTGAATTGTACCGTTACTTTGTCCAATAAATAAGTCATCATCTTTATCGCCGTCTATATCTACAAAAGAGGGCGCGGCGGCCGCTTGTAATTCAACCAATGTGCTAAAAATGGAGTTGGGACGATATTCAAATAATGGTTGAGTTGCTGTGCCAATATTCTCATAAAAGCTAAGTTCGCCCGTTGCTTCTCCAACTAATAAATCAGCATCGCCATCATTATCTAAATCACTAAAAGTAGGATTAACCGAGCCAGCATAACCCGTTTCTGAGGTTTGATTTTTTAAATCAATCGCTGCAAAAGGGTCATGTTCTCTGCTGATTTGTTCAAAGAAAGGATGAGTTTTATCCCCAGTATTGACTAAATACACTAACGAACCTGAGCCATTTGCAATCACTAAATCTAAATCTTCATCATGGTCTAAATCAATCAAGGTGGGTGTCATATCCCCCGCCACTTTGATTGTCGTGAAAGGATTATCATCTTGTACTGCTAATGGTTGAAAATCAGGGTGCGCTAAATCTGTGCCTTCATTACGAAAATAACTGAGGAAACCATCTGCGTCTCCCATTAACATATCAACGTCGTTATCGCCGTCTATATCTCCAAATGCAAAGGTTTTACGTGGAGATTCTTTAGCATTCTCTAAAGGTTGACGGGTTTGCTCGACATAATGCGGATAATGGAGACTACCTACATTTTCGTAAAAATATACAACGTCACTGTAACTGATTGCGACAAACGCATCTAAGTCTTTATCGCCATCAATATCTACAAAATAAGGGCGTACGGGGGCTTGCACTGAGATGTCTTTTAAAAAGTTGTATTCTGTATGCGTACTTAAATTATCAGTGCTTAAAAAGTTTAATGCCTGACTATCAGTCTGATTGCGGTAATAAACAAAGCTATAACTGTTGCCTAAGAGAATATCTACATCGCCATCTGCATCCAAATCGGCAATACTGAGAATGCCTCTTTCATGTACAACATTTTCTAAAATAAGGTATTTCTCACGGAAGCTAAAACTAGGATGTGTAGGCGTACCCACATTTTCGTAAAATGCTAGTTTATAGAGATTTGTTAAAATCAGGTCTAAATCACCATCATTATCGATATCAACAAAACTGTGCATATTGTCAATATTTTCATTGCTTGCTTTGATTAAACTCAAAGGATTAGCTGAATTTGAGCGTTCTGCAAAGGCAGCATCTTTAGCAGTTCCAATATTTTCATAATAGAGTGATGCACCTTTGGCATTTGTAACAAATACATCTAAATCTTTATCATGGTCAATATCGACAAAAACGGGATTACTCACATAATCAGGTAAATTTTTCAACAAAGCACTGTTAATTTCTTCTAGTTCGTCGAAAACCGCTTGATAAATTGTCCCTGTATTTTCAAAAAAGCGTAATTTGCCACTAATACTGTCTCCTACAAGCAAATCATAATCGCCATCGCCATCAGCATCGCCAAAGGTAAGAATGCCCATGATTCCACTATCAGGAAAATATAACGGGTTTTCACTATTATTTTGCTCTTTAAAATTAAAAGCTTGAGCAGTGCCAAGATTTTTAAAATAACGAACACCACGATTTGACGAAGAGAGAAAACCGTCTAAATCACCATCGCCATCAATATCTACTAAACTCATTTGTCCATAATAAGTAGCATCTACTCCCGCAAAAGGATTAGTATTAGAATCAACATGCTGGATAAATTTAGGCGCAGTTGCTGAGCCAATATTTTCAAAATATTGAATAAATCCTTCTTCGTTACCACTGATTAAATCTAAATCTCCATCATGGTCTAAATCATTAAATGTAACGCTACTATTGTAACCCACATCAAAATTTGCAAATGGATTTAAGACAATGGCTTGTGTTTGAAACTGCGGAGAATATGCTGTACCAATATTTTCTAAAACGGTGAAAGTGCCGTATTGGTCACCCACTACCACATCTAAATCACCATCTTTTTCTAAATCCACCGTTGTAGGTACAACACTAAAGTTAAAGTCAATACCATTGAATGGGTTAGCACTTTCTGTTTGTTCTACAAACGTTAAGTCACCTGTATTTAAAAAATACTTCATTGCACGATTTAAACCCACAATTAAATCTAAATCGCCGTCATTGTCTAAATCTGCAAAAAAAGGCTTATTTTCTCCTGCAATTTCTAACGCGTTTAAAGGATTTTGCGTGCCTACTTGTTGGATAAATTGTGCTTCAGTTGCCGTTCCAACATTTTTAAAGAATAGGAATCCTTGCTCACTTCCCACGATAAGGTCATTATCGCCATCGTTATCTATATCCAATAATAATGGGCGCAAGCCGGAATAACCTGTTAAATCAACCGTTGTTAATGAATCTACAAAACGTGCCGCTTGAGGTGTTCCCACATTTAAATACACCGTTAGCGGATGAAGTTCCCCTCCAACAACTAAATCCGCTAAATCATCGCCATTTAAATCGCCTAAAGCGACATTAGCATTAGTATCAACATAAATCGGAGCAGGAAACGGTTGTAAAGAACGCATCGTTTCTAATTCAAAACATGCGACTTCTTTGGGATTACATTCTTCTAGTGCAAAACTATTTGAAGAATAAGCAAATGCTACATAAATCGCTAAAAAAAGGCATGAAGCCTGACGAATTAACGGCATTGTGCTTGCAATAGAGTGTGTAACACGCGAGCGTGTTATCCAAGAAACTGGCGAACGCATAAAAACCTCTCTCAATCAGAGTGATTGGAACAACAGAAAAATGCAGGCTATAACAAGAATTTTGTGCCACAGTGCGTTTATTCAATATAGGGATTACGCAGTTGAAAAGAGGAGTGCAATCGCTTTAGCGATTGCAATTGGCAGACCTGCTCATTTTTGAAACCTAATAGGTCTTTGTTTTAATTTGAATCTATTGACAAACTTGGGTTATTGAGTGCTCGGCAACCTGCGCAATCACTACAACGATTGCACTCCTTTTTAATCAACTGCGTAATATCTACAATATTACGAGAAAATGACGATAGTTTAGAGTTATTTGTCTGTTTTTAAAATTTTTATTGTGATTAATCATGATTCATTTTCGCTATACCGCCCGTGACCGTTACGGCAGTTTGCTCGAAGGAACAATTCAAGCGACTTCAAGCATTTTAGTTGCACGTCAGTTAATGGAAAATCAACTGATTCCTATTGAAATTTCCAAAATTAAACGGGTTGATTTTTCAGATTACTTGTATGCGTTATTTGTGGGGCGTTTGCCCAGTTTGAGCGAAATGATTTTGTTCTGTCATCAGTTATACAGCTTAACAAAAGCGGGCATTCCTCTCATAAAAGCTTTGCAAGGTTTAGCTAGTCAACAACGCAATCCGCGTTTAGTGCGCGTGTTAAATAGCGTGATAGAAGATTTAAATGCCGGCTATGAATTTAGTGCCGCGTTAAGTCGTCACCCTAAATTATTTTCCAATTTATTTGTTAATACTGTACAAGTTGGTGAAAGTAGTGGGAAATTAGAATATGCTTTTGCGCAATTGGCGGAATATTTGACCAAAGATAAAGAATTGCGTGAACGAATTAAAGCCGCCATTCGTTATCCCTTGATTGTTATTTTTGCCATGTGTATCGCGGTAGCAGTGATTAATGTATTAGTTATTCCTGCTTTTAGTAAAGTCTTTCAATCTGCGCATTTAAACTTGCCTTGGCAAACACAACTGATTGTGCAATTTTCTAATTTTACTTTGCATTATTGGGTATGGATTTTAGTTGGATTATTCGGCGGTTTGCTGGGTGTTCATTGGCTATTACAAACGCCGCGCGGCAGTTATTGGTGGGATAGGCTTAAGCTGAGTTTGCCTATTTTTGGTAATATTATTCGCCGTGCTACTTTGGCGCGGTTTGCGCGGGCATTTTCCATGGCATTAAGCGCGGGGATTCCAATTACTCAAGCGTTAACGTTGGTTGCGCAGGCTGTAGATAATCGTTATTTAGAACAGCGGATTTTAATGATGCGTATAGGCTTAGAACGGGGCGATAATTTAATCCAAACCGCCCGTGCTACGCATATTTTTACGCCGATTGTGTTACAAATGCTGGAAATTGGTGATGAAAGTGGCTCAATTGAACATTTACTCACTGAGGTTGCAGAATTTTATGAACGAGAAGTGGATTATGATATTAAAAATTTAAGTAGTCTCATTGAACCAATCTTGCTGGTCTTTATTGGTATAATGGTACTTATTCTCGCTTTGGGCGTTTTTTTACCCATGTGGGATTTAATGAATATTTATCGGCGTTAAGCTTAATACTATAAACGGAGTGCAATCGCTTTAGCTATTGCAAACACTGTCTCAAGGTTAGATTTTTTAAATCAATGGATTACCAAAAAAGCAATCGCTGAAACATTCCAGTCTAATCACTATAATAATTTTGCTTAAAATCGCCATACTTGGTTGATATCCACGCAAGCATTTAATTTCATATCAAAAGGCTGAACATCGGCGATTTTAGGCACAGGTGGAAAAGCTGAAACTCCAATTTTTTGCGCGGTAGGCAAACATTCACTTAAAAAACGGTCGTAAAATCCTTTACCATATCCCACCCGATAGCCTGCATAATCAAAACATAACAAAGGTACAATGATACATTCAATTTCTTTAGCTGAGATGGGAGTTAATAGTTGATGTTCAAGGGGTTCTGGAATACCCCACGCATTTTCACCAAGCTGCATTTGCGGCGACCAGCGATAATGATGCAGTGTATTGGTTTCCCATTCTGATTTAGAGATAACTAAACTAATATGGGGGTCTGCATGGTGCAAACGATGGATTAAATGCCAAGTGTTGATTTCGCCTAAACGTTGAATCGGTAAAAAACAATGTATCGTTTTAAAATGTTGATAGGCAATTTCAGTTAAAAAACGTTGGGCAATTGCCTGACTTTGTTCTTCGCGTTGCAAGGATGAGCATTGTTGACGTAACTGACGAAAATAAGAACGTAATTCTTGCTTAGTAGGGGGATGACTGTCAGCGAACGGTAGTAAGGGAATTAGCATAAATCGTCATAACCTCTTTTAAAAAACAGTGATGGAAATCATGATGAACAAAGAAATTATTCGGTTAATTCAGCAAAATGCCGCTGAACAGGAAAAACATTTAGATTTATCGGGACAACATTTAACCCATGTTCCCTTAGAAGTTTGTCATTTAACGCATTTAGAAGCGTTATTTTTAGATATGAATGAACTAACAAGCCTACCTTCTGAAATTAAGCGTTTAAAAAAATTAAAAGTGTTAGATATTGGCTGTAATGGGTTTGTTGCTATTCCAAGTGTGGTATATGAATTAATACAATTACAAGAATTGAGAATGTATGAAAACGCGCTGACTTTTATTTCTCCCGAAATTAAAGGTTTACAGTTGCTAACGCATTTAAATTTGGCAAATAACCAATTATCACATTTACCTGAAGAATTGTTTCAACTCACAGGCTTGAAACATTTAGATTTAAGTTATAACACGCTTAGCAGTTTATCGGAAAATATCAGAAATTTGGCAAAATTGCGTAAATTAAGTTTAACTGGCAATAATCTGAATCAGCTACCTGCTGAGATTATTCATTTAAACCGTTTACATGGCTTATATTTAGGGGATAACACTTTAGTCAGTATTCCTCGCGAAATTTTTCAATTATCCCGTTTACGCGAATTAGAACTTGCCAATAATTTATTGCACGAATTACCAATAGAAATTGGACAATTAACTAATTTGGATATGTTAGATTTGCGCGATAATCAGTTGGCTTTTATACCTACCCAAATCTTGTTAACCTTGCCTGATTTAGAATTATTAATGTTAAATGGAAATCCCTTGCATATTGACGAGGAGCTATTGAATCAAATTCATGAGCCTGAAATTATTTTAAAGTATTTATCCTAATCACCAAAATTTATCATAGTTAACGACAAATAAAATTGTTAACTTCGTCAACTTAAAGTAAATAACTCAGCGAGGTTATTTCTTTTATTTAGGAAAAGGTATGATGTCGCCCGAGGACGCAAAACGGCATGTTTTTAATTACTGGCAATATTTAATTCATTTAGCACATAAACGCTTTGCTAATAATCCTCAATTGGCAGAAGAAGCAATGGATTATTTATTGGACAAGTTACAACAAAATGATTGGCAACGTATTCGGGATTATCGCGGACAAGGATTTACTGCTTTTTTAACGGTAGTTGCTAATCGTTTATTAATTGATTTTGCACGGAAAGTCGGGGAAATTGCTTTTGTACCTGAATGGGTTGAAGCCCGTGGACATTTGTGGGTACGCGCTTATGGCTTGTTGCAAAAAAAGCTGTCTAAACAAGAAACTTTAGAAATTTTATGGGTAGAAGGGCAGCAGTTAGGGTATGAAAGACAGGCAATTGATGAAATTGTACATACTTTAACCAAGCAGCATGTTTGGAAATTGCGTGCTACAACAATTAATGTAGAAAGTGAAGAGTTAGAACAAGCTGAAGATGATAGTTTAACGCCGATGGAGCAAACAGTTCAGCAGCAACAGCAGGCTTTATTTGCAATCGTAGCACAACTATTAATGTGTTTATATCAACCGACGATAGCAATAACGGCTCATGAGTTTACCGAAGCAGAAACTTTGCAACGCTGGTTACAAGTGTTACAAGGCAAGATTAGTTTAGAAAGTGAAGAATTTTTGTTATTACAATTAGTGTATAGAGATGGTTTAACCGTGAGTGAAGCAGGGCGACGTTTGCAATTAAATGCAAATCAAGTGGCAGGAAAACATCGACGGTTATTACAACGATTACGAGAGACATTTGAGCAATGTGGCATTGCGGAAGAGTTACGCGCTTTACTGTAAAACCGTTAGCCACTTAACATTTAGGAATAAAGAGAATCATGTCAGACAAACTCCACGCCTCATCTTTACCGCCATCTGTGAGCGAAGACCGTGTACACGCATTACTCTCTTTAGCTCCTCAAGATGTCGCTATGTTAAATACTGCTTGCCCTGATGATGCAACGCTTGCCGCTTTTGTAACAGGTAACTTAACTGAGCTTCAACGGGAGCGGGTATTACGGCATGTGCAACATTGCCCAAGCTGTTATGAAGTTTGGCAATTATCCGCCGAAGCCTTGCCCACTGCCTCGCGTTATGTGAAATGGTATGAGCGATGGGTAGATATAAAATGCCATTTACAAACTTACTGGCTCAGTTTGAGCGCGGGCGCAGTGGCGGCAGCGTTAGTGATTACGGTTTGTGTGCCATTGTTATTACCCTTGACCGTTTCTCAACAAGCAATGCAGTTAAGCAATGCTGTTGATACTTTATATGTGGGAAACGCTTCGCAAAATGCTGACCGTATGACCATTGAGTTATGGTTTACCCAGCATGGTAATCAATTAGGATTTAGTGCACAAAAAAATACACCCACTCAAGGACAACTTGCTTTTACTGCGGGTGCTTGGACTGGTAAACGTCAATTAGCCAATCAATCTATAGAATTACCCACTAACTTAATGCCGAGTTATGATAAATCATGGCAAAATAGCGCGTGGGAAGAAGAGTTTGAGTTAGGACGATGGTTAGTGGTATTATGGAATGATTTACAGCAAGCAAAAGAGCTGGATTGGCATCAACAATATACCTTGACTAATCAATTTCATACTGCGTTTAATAAGCGGATAGAAAATACTAATATGAATGCTTTATTAACCGAGTTAGAAATGCACTTTTTGCAGTTGGAAAAAGAAATACAAACCCAAAAAACGGCTTCGCCTCGTTTATTAGAAAAATTACAACGGCGTATTAGTCAGTTTTTACAACAAGAAATTGTTGTTTTATAAGTTTAGGCGTTTCAGTGTTTTGTCTGAACCGCAATTTTCACAATTAACGCAATTTATAGAATTAAAAATTATTTTTAATCATGAATAAAGTGTGTAAATTGTGGTTCAAACAAAATGCAATTGTGTAATGCTTGACATTATTACCACCGATTACGAGCACTTTTAGACCTGATAGATTTTTTTATCAGGTCTCTTTTTTCCACATTTTCTCGAAATTTATTTAAAGCCATAAACTTCGTTTAACCATGAAGGTAGCCATAAAACGATTTTTGGGAAAATGACAATCAATAATAATACCACGAGTTGAATGATAACAAATGGGATAACTCCCCGATAAATCACATCAATACGCAAAGAGGATGGAGTGACGGCTTTCAAGTAAAATAATGAAAAGCCAAACGGAGGGGTTAAAAACGAAGTTTGTAAATTGACCGCAATTAAAATTGCAAACCAAAGCATATCAATTTGAAAATGTTGTGCAATTGGCGCAATAATTGGTACAACAATAAAACAAATTTCTAAAAAATCTAAGAAAAATCCCAAGAAAAAAATCAGCAACATGCTGGTAAGCAAGAAACCCCATTCGCCCCCAGGTAAGCCTGTAAAAATATCATGGGTCAAAGTATCGCCGCCCATGCCGACAAAGACCAAGCCAAACGTTGTCGCCCCAATCAAAATAATAAACACCATGCTGGTTAAGCGGGTGCTTTGTTCCATTGCGTCAATCAATGATTTCCACGTTAATTTGCCATAGACTAAAGCAACAATAAGCGCACCTAACGCGCCCATTGCCGCCGATTCGGTAGGCGAAGCCACCCCGAAGAAAATTGAGCCTAATACCGCAATAATTAAAAACAAGACGGGCAAAATACTTTTAACCACATCTAGCCAAAAAGCAGCATCCCAGCGGTGGTCGTCTGCTACTAAAGCAGGGGCAAGCTCTGGATATCGCCACGCAACGACTGCGATATACACGAGATAAGCTAAAACTAATAACATGCCTGGCACGAATGCTCCGACAAATAATTCTCCCACAGGCACGCCAATCATATCGCCGAGTAAAATCAAAATAACACTAGGTGGAATAATTTGTCCCAATGTCCCCGATGCGGCGATTGTGCCAGTGGCTAATTCAGGGGAATAGCGATTTTTAAGCATTGCAGGTAAAGCAATCAATCCCATGGTAACTACAGTCGCGCCAACTACGCCCGTCGTCGCGGCTAAAATCGCCCCAACAAAAACGATAGATAAGGCTAAACCGCCGCGCATTTTGCCGAATAACATGCCCATAGTGTGCAGCAGTTTTTCAGCCAAGCCCGTTTTTTCTAGCACCACGCCCATAAAAACGAATAACGGCACGGCTAATAGCGTGAAATTAGTCATGATTCCCCATATACGCATGGGTAATAAATCAAAAAAACTCACGCCTAAAAATAAATATCCAAACAGAAAAGCGACTGAGCCTAACGTAAACGCAACGGGATAACCCAACATCAGGGCAACGACCAAAACCCCAAACATGATGAGTGCCCATACATCAACTGAAATGCCGAAATATTCCATGTGTGTAAGTGCCTATTGCTCAAGAGAAGTAGAAGGGGAAATATGCGGATTAGCGGGCGGTGTCTCGTATCCCAACACAAACAGTAATTTTTCTAAAAAGTGACTTACACCTTGCAAAGTGAGCAGCGAAAAACCGACAATTATCACACTTTTTAATAAATAACGGTAAGGAATGCCGCCTGGATCAGGTGAACCCTCATTCGCTGACCATGAACCCATCACAAAATGAGAACTGCTATAAATGACTAAAATTGAAAAAGGAATGAGCATGAATAAATCGCCAAACATGTCTATCCATGCCCGTTTGCGCGGACTCATCCAACGACTATGGTCAATAATATCAACCCGCACATGTCCTTCATACTGATAAGTATACGCTGCCGCTAACAGAAAACTGACTGCGAATAAATGCCATTGTAATTCTTGTAAAAAAACTGAGCCTTGATTAAATAAATAACGCATCCAAACATCATAAATAATAATCAAAACAATCAGTAGCATTAACCATGAAATACCCCGCCCAATCCAACGATTGAGCGTATTGATTCCAAAAATAAAGCGATGCGACAGTGTAACCCACATTCTTTCTCTCCATCCTCTGACGTGTTTATGCGAGCGGTGGTGTTACTCTAAAACCATAATAGCATCCATCTCTACCCCCACCCCACGCGGCAAAGCGGCCACGCCAATGGCTGCCCGTGCAGGATAAGGCTGTTGAAAATATTCAGCCATGATTTGATTAACTAATGCAAAATTGCCTAAATCGGTTAAAAACACATTTAATTTCACTATGTCTTTTAAATCACCGCCAGCAGCTTGGGCAATAGCGCGTAAATTAATAAAAACCTGATGAATATGCGCAGCAATATCGCCTTCGCGGACGGTCATCGTTTCAGGGACTAAGGGAATTTGTCCTGAAATATAAACAGTTTTATCAGTTTTAACGGCTTGTGAATAAGTGCCAATTGCCTGTGGTGCATTAGGTGTTGAAATAATCTCGTGTGCCATACTTAATCCTCTCAAGTGTATTAAAAGAATAAAAATACATTAACATACCTTAAGTTTACTCTCTAGCAAAATTAATTAGCTTTTTAGTTATTTCATAACTAAATCACTTGGCAGTTTGCTAATTGTTGATTAAACTTATTAGTTCACTGAAAAATATTGCAAAGCTTTAGCTGAGCTAAAGTAAATAAATTTTGACCTATTTGATAAATTTAGAGGTGCGTGGTTCTATGGCTCGTGTCACAGTAGAAGACTGTTTAGGACAAGTGGGTAACCGCTTCAATTTAGTTCTGGTTGCAAGCAAACGGGCGCGGCAAATTGCCTTGGGGGCAACGCCTTTAGTTCCCCCTGAAAAAGATAAACCCAGCGTTATTGCCTTACGCGAAATTGCCGAGGGCAAAATCACCTCCGAAATGATTTGGGAATTGGAAGCCAACCATTCAACCAGATAATTCTTTACCGTCGCCCGAAGCTGACTTGCTTACTTGCGTAACGATTGAAAATAAATTGTGAAATTAAACCATTAATGACAGCCAAGTGCAAAATTTTCCTATGCTTATCTTGGCAATTGAATTCCTAACGCTGCGCTGTCTGCTTGTTTTGCTGAAGAAGCTTATCAATGTGTCAATGTTTATTGCTTTGATAAACAACACATTGATAAAAAACTGATTTCATCAACTTGGCAAGTTAGACGGGAAACTGCGAGATGACTATGCCATTCGAATTACCGCCAGAACTCAGTATTGGAATTGATGAACTCTGCGAACTCGCAGAAAAATACTTACCTGATGCCTCATTGCAGTTAATCAAACGTGCCTATACAGTGGCAGAGCAAGCACACGGCGACCAAAAACGTAAATCGGGAGAGTCCTACATTACCCATCCACTAACTGTTGCCTATATTTTGGCAAAGTTAGAAATGGACACTCAAGCGTTATGTGCTGCTATTTTGCATGATGTATTGGAAGATACTGATATTTCAAAACACTCCTTAGTGGAAATGTTTGGTAGTTCTGTTGCAGAATTGGTGGATGGTGTCACCAAAATCACCAAAATAGAAAATAAATCTAAAGAAGACATGCAAGCGGCAACATTTCAAAAAATGTTTAACGCTGGCAACCGCGACATTCGCGTTATCATCATTAAATTAGCCGACCGGCTGCATAATATCCGCACATTACATCATTTAGATGCCGTTAAACAACGCCGCATTGCGCGTGAAACCATTGAAATTTATGCACCTATTGCCCGCCGCTTAGGAATGCACCGCATGATGGTAGAATTACAAGAACAATGTTTTTTAATTCTCTATCCTAAACGTTATCAAGTCATTGCTCACCATTTAGCACAATACAATCAAGAGCAAGCCGAACTTTATCAGCAATTTCAGCAAAAATTAGAAACCTCATTTCAAAATAAACATTTTACAGCCACTATAGAAGCGAAAAAGATTCACTACTATGGTATTTATAATGAAATGAAGCATTTAAAACGTAATACGCATGGACATGCTAAACACACTTTTCGGCGCGTTATGCAAAAAAAATGTGGATTTAATATCCTCGTTGAATCTGTTGAACAATGTTATTTATCATTATATGCAGTACATAGTGCTTATAGACCGCAACCGAATGGCTTTGAAGATGCCATTATTACGCCTGCGGTAAATGGCGCGCAATCCTTGCAAACGCGAGTGCTAAGCGAGCAAGGCGTACAAATCGCCGTACAAATTTGTACCCATGAAATGTATCGCCAGCAACAACTGGGGATTATGAGTAATCGAGCAAATTACGCGCTATTTGGATTAGAAAATTTATCCGTAAATTACGCTTGTTGCACAGCATGGATGGATAACCTGTTACGTTTGGGGGAAACCGCAGAAAATGGTCAAGAATTCTTAGAAAACGTAAAATCAACCCTATTTCGTAATGAAATTCGAGTTTTTACACCATTTGGACAAGTTTACACTTTGCCTGAAGGGGCAACCGCCTTAGATTTTGCCTATTCTATTCATACAGATATTGGTGAACATTGTTCTTTTGTGCATATTGCAGGTGAACATAAATCTGTTTATACCGAACTACAAAATGGGCAAACCGTCGAAGTTTTCACTGCCGACCACACCTATCCACAAGAATCATGGCTAGAACATGTTGTCACGAATACCGCTAAAAATCGTATTCGGCATTATTTGCGCAACCGTAAAGCACAAGATGAATTACAAATAGGCAAAGAATGGCTAAAAAGAGATTTAGAAAAACATCGAATTTCTTTAGAACAACTAAGTGACGACTTAAAAAACACTTTATTACATCAATTAAAATTAGATAATTTAGAGAAACTTTTTAGAGAAATTGCGACAGGCAAACGCTTTGCTGCGATTACTGCCCATCAAATCCATTCATTAATGCTTGAAAAAGAAGCATCTTCAACCTTTACGCCACCAAGTCACACGATTGATTCAGCCACCCTAGCAAACAATACGGCAAATACAACAACAGCAACGCTTTTACCGATTAAATCTTCTTCTACCATGTTACATGGCACAGAGGGCGTTATCATCAAATATGCCCATTGCTGTTATCCCATTCCTGAAGATGAAATTATGGGATTTGTCACACCAGGCGCGGGGATTGTGGTACACCGCGCGACTTGTCGCAAAGCTTTGGAATATTCACATGCGAGTGATAAATGGATTCCTTTGACTTGGGAAGCTAAAGCCGAAGGGGAATTCTTAGTACTGCTACGGATTGAAGTGCATGACCAGATGGGCGTTTTAGCTAAAATTACCACTTTGATGGCAAATATTCAGCTTAATATCAAAAATCTATCTACAGAACCGCGTTCCAATAAAATTAACGTTTTGCGTTTTTCAATTGAAGTCCGCAATCAACGCCATTTAGCAGAAGTGATGCGTCAAATTCGCACTGTCCCTGAAGTTATTAAAGTGCAACGCATTGTAAATCGTGGGAAGCGCGGGGAGTAATTTTTTATCTGAACCACAATTTACGCAATTTACTTAATTTAAACAGTAAAGTAAGCGCACGATAAAATGATATAGTATTAAGTATAAATCAATTTATGGTGCGTTTATTAAAAAAATAGTGAGTATTTTTAAAATGACTACTCTGCCATTAGAAGAAAATACTGTTTTCGACGCGTATCAAAGCGGTAAGCTTTTAAAACTTATACATGATACTTGTATAAGTAGTGAGAAAAATAATCTTATTGAAATACTAATAAAATTACATAACAGTAAAAAAATTGACGTTATTGAAAATTTTAAAAGATTAGATACGTCAGATAAAGAAATAGTTTTTTTCTTTACAATACATATTTTAGAAAAAACACTGCCAAAACTTGATGCTCCTATATTATCTGTAATGGAATGTGTTAATTATTTGTTTCAATCTGTTAGAGAAGATTTAGCTGCAGGTACAATTATTGATTCATTTACTAAATTTTGTGCAGTCAATATAGAACGTTCTCAAGAATCTTTAAAATATATAATAAAAGATAATTGTTTTATTGATTTACTTCCTGCTGTTCTTATTGCTTGCGCACAAATAGACATTGAGTCTTATTTAAATCAGGCAATACAACTAACAGAACATGAAAACATAGATATTCGCAGACAAGCAATTTCTGGACTTGTTTCTGGACTTGGCAGAATTGACTATAGTGATAATTTAAATTCAATAGAAAAAACACTTAATTGTATAGCATCATCTATCAGTAAAGAATCTGATGATATTTTATTAGCAAATGCTATAGATGCCTGTTTTTCTATACTTCAAAAAGATAGTTCAAAAGTAGCTGAAGTTTCAAAATATATTGATTTAGCTTTATCTAAGGGAGAAGAGAATTCATTACACTCATTTTCTAGACTTCTCTTTATCTATCATATAAATATTAATATAGAGTTGTTAAATAGCTTCTTATCAGCGTTATTAAAAGTTGAACCAAAAAATGGAAATACATTACATAATATTAGTTTAGCTTTGCGAGCTCTATTGAATTCAGATAAACAAGATAATGCAGTAGAATTTTTAGAAAAATTTTTACTATCCAGAAAAAATAGTTTTCCTAAGCGTTTTCTTGAGGAAATAAGTGAAACTCTCTTTTCAAATAAACAGCTTTTAAATCGTTTAACAACTAGATGGTTTTTGATAGGGGAAAGAATATTATGTGAAAGAATAAAAGAGGCATTTATTCACAAAAAGGATTTTTCATTATCTGTAGAACCTTCTGAAATAGATATAAAAAATTCTAGTTATTTAATTTTTCTCGCTCGAAAAGCAATTGGTTATCTACTACTTACAAATCCTATAGTAGCAACAAATTTTATTATTTCTTTAATCGAACATGCTCAGGATGATGAAACACGACAGAAATTAGGCGAATTATTATTTAATCCACTATTACTAAATTATACAGGTAATGTTAGAAATCATTTATTAGACATTTCTAAACAACACAAAGAGGTCTGCATCGTTAAAATAATTGATGATACACTGGGGCGCATAGATAAATATTTATCAGACTTAAACTCTATAGCTAATATTCCTGAGTTACATCCTTCTCAAGAACAACAGGAGATTTTTCAGCGTCGTATGAATAGTATTTTGCAAGAAGCACAACAAAAAGGTTATGAAAACTCTTTAGCTGCTCAAATCTGTTCAGAACAGACAATTCTTTATGGAGGAAAAACAAGTAACTATATAAAAGGTTTTGATGAGAAGTTTTATCATACAGAAATAGAACTGCAACTTCATTCTTTTAGGTTTGAACAAGCGCGTTTTATAAACCTTAATTTATTTGAGTTACATTATAGTCCCCGTATCACAAAAAGAGTATAGAAAATGACCTATTCAAGAGACTTTCGTGAACGCGTATTAAAAACAAGGCAAGAAGACAAATTAACCATCGCCGAGGTAGCAAAACGCTTCAAGATAGCAATAGCGAGTGTCGTGAGATGGGGCAAAGTTTTAGAAGCTAAACGGACACGTCACAAACCCACCAAAATAGAGATGG
>JACCEE011114369.1_pt1 | contig 22127 bp, 21 predicted proteins | sample 7449931 | NCBI WGS metagenome assembly JACCEE01 (sample SAMN15323457, study PRJNA562643) | freshwater metagenome | isolation source: river surface water | place: USA:Blue River Watershed | collected 2017-08-19 | reverse complement strand
TCCTCAAACGCCGTTGAATCTTTGCCAGATTCTTCCCTCTGCTGGCAGAGTAAAAGCACTCGCATTTGAATACAATTTCCAAACCCTGCAGTTCACTTGCAGCATCTGGCCAGTTCTAGCAAAATGCAGCGGCATGATTAAAAAAATGGAATGGACATGGATCGCCACGAAGCCGAACAAATTTATCCCAAAGGCACCATTTCAATTGGTCTGGTACATGAGGCACTGATGGCCGCCTATAGTCAGGGCTTAAACACCACTGCCATTTTGCAGCAGGCTGGCATTTCTAGTGAACTGTTGCAATCGGCTAAAGCCCGTTTGCCCGTTTCCATGTATGCGGAACTCTGGATTGCACTGGCCGATGCCATGAATGATGAATTTTTTGGCATGGACAGTCATCCGATGCGACGCGGCAGCTACCAATTACTGGCCAAATTATTAACGCAAAGTGAAAACCTGCAAAAAGCCCTGCAGGATTGCTGCCGTTTTATGAACCTGATTCTGGATGATATACAGGCAGAATTAAGTATCGCCGATGAACAGGCCTATCTGATTCTGCATGATCGGCAAGGCCCAAAGCGCATGTTCAGTTATGCCACCTATGTCATGCTGGTTCACGGCTTGATGTGCTGGCTGACGGAACAACGGGTCGTGCTCAATCAGATGAGCGTGCGCTGTGAACAGCCGAAAGATATTGAAGATTACCGTGTGCGTTTTTGTCAGAACATCCAGTTTAATGCGGCAGAGAACCGGATTACCTTTGATGCCCAGTATCTGCAGCTAAAAATCAAAAAAGATAAAAAATCGCTGTATGAGTTTTTGCAGCAAACACCCCATAACCTATTGGTACGCTACAAAAACCCGAATTCACTGAGTTTGCAACTCCGCCGCCAGCTGCTAGAGTGTTCACCGGCTGAATGGCCCGAATTGGGTGAAATTGCCGAACAGCAGCATATGTCGGAAGCCACGCTACAACGGCGTCTCAAGCATGAAAATACCAGTTATCAGCAGCTTAAAAATGACATCCGGCGCGATATCGCCATTGAACGGCTGAGCAAAAGCCAGGATTCCATTCAGGACATCAGTGATGCCTTGAGTTTCCATGACCCGAGCGCCTTTCATCGTGCCTTTAAAAAATGGACGGGCGTCAGTCCGGGTGCTTACCGCCAGTTACAGCAAACACACGATTAATCAATCGGCCCCCTTAGGCATATTGGGCCAGAGTCACACGATCATTGCCACCGTAATCCTTAACGGTACGAATCTGCTGAAAACCGGCCTGCTGGAAAATCTGTTGCACTGCCATTGCCTGATCATAGCCATGCTCCAGTGCAACCCATCCCTGCGGGTTCAGCCAGTCTCTGCCCTGCTGAATGATGATTTCAATATCTGCCAGTCCCTGCTTGGCCGCTACTAAAGCTCGTTCCGGCTCGGCAGCCAGTTTGGCCATATGCTCATCATCAGCATCGATATACGGCGGATTGGATACGATCAGATCAAATTTCTGTGGCTCTAAAGCTGCATACCACACACCACAAGCAAACTTGACCTGATGCAACCCGTGTTTGACTGCATTTTCCTGAGCCACAGCCAAGGTAGGGGCGTAAATATCGGTCGCCGTGACTGACCAGTCTGGCCGTTCAGAGGCGAGTGACAGCGCAATTGCCCCGGTTCCCGTCCCTAAATCCACCACATTTGCTGCTTGCGGCAAGTCCAAAGCCAGTACCGTTTCCACCAGAATTTCGGTATCCGGACGCGGCACCAAGGTGTCTGACGTGACTTTTAAATCCAGTGTCCAGAACGGCTGCGAACCCAGCACATAGGCCAAAGGCTCACCCGCTGCGATCCGTGCCAGTGCAATTAGATACTGCTGTTCCTGTTCGACTGTCAGTTCCTGTGCCTGACGGAATTTCAGCTCCCGCCCGGACAGATTTAAAAAATGTTCCAGCAGCCAGCTATTTTCTTGCCGTTCATAGCTTTCCGGCTCACCACGAATGGCAAGTGCTTGGCCAATGTTCATTAGCCACCATTTTCCTGTGCCAGCATCGCCAACTGATCGGCCTGATATTCACGGTGCAGACTGTCCAGCAATTCAGTCAAATCACCTTCCATGATGGCATCAAGTTTGTACAAGGTTAAATTGATACGGTGATCGGTCATGCGGCCTTGCGGATAGTTGTAGGTCCGGATCCGTTCTGAACGGTCACCCGAACCAACGAGGTCACGGCGCATTTCCGAGGTTGCTGTTTCCTGTGCGGCACGTTTGGCATTTTCCAGACGTGACACCAGCAATGCCATCGCCTTGGCCTTGTTTTTATGCTGTGAACGTTCGTCCTGACATTCCACCACGGTTCCAGTTGGAATATGCGTGATCCGCACAGCGGAGTCAGTTTTGTTGATGTGCTGACCACCGGCACCCGAAGCTCGGTAGGTATCAATCCGCAAATCCGCCGGGTTAATCTCGACCGTGGTATCCACATCAACTTCCGGCAAAATCGCGACAGTACAGGCCGAGGTGTGCACGCGTCCCTGTGATTCTGTGGCTGGCACACGTTGTACGCGGTGTGCACCACTTTCGAATTTCAGGCGGCCATACACGCCCTCACCATCGACACGGCAAATGATCTCTTTATAGCCCCCATGCTCACCTTCATTTTCAGAAAGGATTTCAATCCGCCAGCCTTGAGATTCCGCATATTTGCTGTACATGCGGAACAGGTCACCCGAGAAAATTGCCGCTTCATCCCCGCCCGTCCCGGCACGCACTTCCAGATAGGCTGCATTCGAATCATTCGGGTCTTTCGGAATCATCAGAATATTTAATTGACCTTCGAGTTCCTCAATCAAGGCTTTGTTTGCTTTAATTTCTTCTTCGGCCATATCCTTGAAATCGGGATCAGTTTTCATCATCTCCGCGGTTTCAATATCTTCTTCTGCCTGACGGTATTTCGTCCAGACTTCGGTAATTTCGCTTAAATCACTATGCTCACGCGACAATTGGCGAAAACGTTTGTTGTCTGAAATCACTTCGGCATCTGCCAATAACGCATTCAGCTCTTCATGACGGTCAGACAACTGATCTAATCGTAAACGTAGTGATTCTTTCATAATTGGAAATATCTCAAATCAACAGCTTACACAAGTATGTGCAGGCCAAGCAAAATCATCAAATTGCGCATAGTGTAACGATTCTGGCCTTTAAATGACATATCTATTGCTGCGGGTAGATTTTAGGACTTGCTATTTTTAGCAGCTCTCAATCCCCTACCTCTCTCTAAGTATCCTAAAATTTTCATTCCGTAATCAAATGATCTTTTATTCAGCAAATTTAATACAAATCCTACAAACGGATAACCAAAGCACAGCAATCTCGAAGTTCCTCTCCACATTTCAACTTCATGGGTTTGCTAATTTGTGTCCATCGCAACAATGACACTGTAATACTGCGAAACACTGGAGTGAACCATGAAATTAAATGCCGTATTGTTATCCGCCACGCTGGCCACCAGTTCAATGATTGCCATGAATACACATGCTGACAGCGCGACCCGTGTTGCCGCCGCAAGTGCTTTAGGCAGTGTCGTCGGCACAGCGGTCGGCAAGAATATGGGAGGAAATACAGGAGCAACGATTGGTGCAGCTTTAGGTGGAGCTGGTGGTGCGGCAGTTGCCAGCAATAAACGTCATCGTACCGAATCTGCCGTGGGAGGCGCTTTGGGTGCTGGTGCCGGCTATACCGTTGGTAAAAATATGAGTGGAACCAATGGCGGTTATATCGGTGCGGCTTTAGGTGCTGCAGGCGGTGCCGCACTCGGTAATAAAATCTCTAAAGACCGTGAATATGACAAATACCAGGAACGCCGCTGGAGCAAATACGGTTACTATCGTTGATCTGACCTAATCTTAATTAAGCACCTTCAGGTGCTTTTTTTATTTCGGATCGTTTTGTGTTCATTTGGTTTATATCGATAATAATCGATATACAAATGCAAAGAACCGACGTATGATCGGCTCATAGGCAAAATTGTGAGTGTTGTGGATGGCAACTTTATCAGAAACCAAATTTTCCATTTTAGAATTGGCACCTGTACGCGAAAATCACAGCATCGAATTTTCTTTACGGCATGCGCTGGAGCTTGCACAACACGCCGAAATGCTTGGCTATGACCGTCTCTGGCTGGCAGAACATCATAATATGGATGGGATTGCCAGTTCGGCAACCGCGGTGTTACTTGGTTTTATTGCAGCAAATACGCGTACCTTACGCCTGGGTTCTGGCGGCATTATGCTACCCAACCATGCACCGTTGGTGGTTGCCGAACAGTTCGGTACACTCGCTACACTGTACCCGAACCGGATTGAATTGGGACTAGGCCGTGCACCGGGCACCGACCAAATGACCATGCGTGCCTTGCGTCGTGGTCGTCAGGAAACTGAAGATCAATTCCCGCAGGATGTGTTGGAAATCTTGCAATATTTTAAAGATCCACAACCACAACAACGCATCGTTGCCACCCCGGGGCAAAGCACCCACATTCCGGTCTGGTTACTTGGTTCTAGCCTGTTTAGTGCCCAGCTTGCAGCGAAGCTTGGCCTACCCTACTCATTTGCTTCACATTTTGCACCGCGCATGCTGCATCAAGCCATTACGCTCTATCGTGAAAACTTCCAGCCTTCTGAGTATTTGTCTCAACCGTATGTCTCGATGGGTGTACCAACGATTGTTGCGGCAACTGATGCAGAAGCCCAATATCTTGCAACCAGTGGTTATCAACGGGTGCTGGGTCTGATGAGTGGCCAGAGCCTGAAGCTGAAACCACCGGTTGAAACTATGCAAGGTTTATGGTCACCGATGGAGCAACTTTCCGTGCAGAATTTTTATGCCATGGCGCAGATTGGGTCACCGGAAACGGTTAAACGAGGTTTACAGGATCTTCTGGACAAAACACAAGTCGATGAGTTTATTTTCACCTGTGACATTTATGACACCGCGAAACGTCTCGAAAATTTCAGTTTACTGATGGACATCAAGCAATCGGGTTAAAGACAAAAAACCGACCCTATGTGGTCGGTTTTTTAATTGCATGCTTTACAGGCAGGCACTCGTATATTGAAAAGAGTTTTAACTTAAGGATATCAATGGTGACTCTTAGCCAATGCGACGTTTTAAACCGGTCATTTGCAAGATACGGGTTGAAATTTCTTCAATCGACATTTCAGACACATTCAAGTATTTAATGCCTTCAGAAATATAAATTCCCTCAATCGCGCGCAGTTCCATTTGACATTGGTTAAAGCTGGCATAACGGCTATTCGCTTTGCGTTCAGTACGAATCGCCACCAAACGCTCGGCATCAATCATCAAACCAAACAATTTATGTTTATGTGGACGAAGCACCGCCGGTAAACGGTTGTCATCAAGATCTTCTTCGGTTAATGGATAGTTCGCTACACGAATACCGAATTGTAACGATAGGTAAATTGAAGTCGGTGTTTTACCTGAACGTGAGACACCAATTAAAATCAACTCCGCCTTATCATAATGGCGGGTACGGGCACCATCATCATTGTCGAGTGCAAAGTGCACTGCATCAATACGTGCCTTATAAGATTCCGAATCGGTTACTGCATGCGTCTGCCCCACCAGCGTGGTCGGTGGGGTACCCAACTCTTCAGAGAGTTTGCTGATCAAGCCTTCAAAGACATCCAGGTTCACGGCATTGGCGGTATTAATAATGTCACGCACATGCTGATCTACCAGCGTATCGAACACCAACGGCAAATTACCGTCACGGGTCTGGCAATTGTTGATTTCAGTCACCACATTCATGGCTGCTTCTTCAGTGGTGATATAAGGAATAATATGAATGTCAAAATCGACGTTTGGAAACTGTGCGAGTAACGAGTGTCCAAGCGTTTCGGCGGTAATTGCGGTGCCATCAGATATAAAAAATACACTCCGCTTAATTTGTTTACCATCTGACATTAAAATTCTCCTTAAACATTTGTCTTAGTGCCTTATAATCTTTATAGTAAACCGAACTTTAAAAACTGTCGCTTAGTAAAATCAAAAAGCTAAGCGGCTTTTCTATATTTCATGCCAATATAGTGATTAATACTGCAACAGTGGAGTAAAAACTTTGGAAGCGCGCGTAATCGGTCTCGAAAAATTAGGAAAGCATGACGTCGAACTCGTTGGTGGGAAAAACTCATCACTGGGCGAGATGATCAGCCACTTATCCAATGCAGGTGTATCTGTTCCGGGCGGTTTTGCAACTACTGCTGATGCATATCGTGAATTTCTCGAGCAAAGCGGTCTTAATGCCAAAATTCAGGCTGAACTTGCTCAACTGAATGTCGATGATGTCAACGCCCTCGCTGCGACCGGTGCTAAAATCCGTCAATGGATTGTTGAGACTCCGCTTACAGCTGAGCTAGAAAAAGAAGTTCGTGCAGCCTTTGCTGAACTCTCTAACGGCAACCCAGACATCGCGGTTGCCGTTCGTTCATCTGCGACTGCTGAAGACTTGCCAGATGCATCTTTTGCGGGTCAGCAAGAAACCTTCCTGAACATTCGCGGTATCGATAATGTTCTAATCGCGATCAAAGAAGTTTTTGCTTCCCTATTTAATGACCGCGCCATTGCTTACCGTGTACACCAAGGTTTTGAACACAGCTTAGTCGCGCTTTCCGCTGGTGTTCAACGTATGGTTCGCTCTGAAACGGGTGCTTCAGGTGTCATGTTTACCCTGGATACCGAATCTGGTTTCCGTGACGTTGTATTCATCACTGCTTCTTATGGCTTGGGTGAAATGGTGGTACAAGGTGCCGTTAACCCGGACGAGTTCTATCTTTCCAAGCAATTATTGAACAACGGCAAACACGCTGTACTTCGCCGTAATCTCGGTTCTAAACACCAGAAAATGATTTACGGTGATGAAGGTACTGCAGGTAAATCAGTTGTTGTTGTTGATGTTGACAAACAAGAGCGTCAACAGTTTGCGTTGAATGATCATGAATTGCATGAGCTTGCGAAACAAGCCTTGATCATTGAACAACACTACGGTGCACCGATGGACATCGAGTGGGCAAAAGATGGCGATGATGGCCAGATCTATATCGTTCAGGCGCGTCCTGAAACCGTAAAAAGCCGTCAGAATGTTGGCACCATGGAACGCTACCTACTCAAACAAAAAGGTACGGTATTGTGCGAAGGTCGTTCAATTGGTCAACGTATCGGTTCGGGTAAAGTCCGCATCGTTACTTCAATTAAAGAAATGGATAAAGTCCAAGATGGTGACGTGCTTGTTTCTGACATGACCGATCCAGATTGGGAACCAGTCATGAAACGTGCGGCTGCAATTGTCACCAACCGTGGTGGCCGTACTTGCCACGCAGCGATTATCGCGCGTGAGCTTGGTGTTCCTGCAATTGTTGGTTGTGGTAACGCCACAGAAGTGTTAGTGGATGGTCAAGAGGTCACTGTTTCTTGTGCCGAAGGTGATACTGGCTTTATTTACGAAGGTGCGCTTGATTTTGAAGTTCAACGCAACTCGATTGAATCTATGCCTCAACTTCCGTTCAAAATCATGATGAACGTCGGCAACCCGGATCGTGCATTTGACTTCGCGCAAATTCCAAACGAAGGTATTGGCTTGGCGCGTCTTGAATTCATCATCAACCGTATGATTGGCGTACACCCTAAAGCCCTGTTAAACATTGACAGTCTGCCACGCGAAACTCGTGCTGCAGTGATGGCACGTACTGCGGGCTATTCTTCACCAATCGAGTTCTACGTTGAAAAACTGGTTGAAGGCATTTCTACGCTTGCTGCGGCTTTCGCTGACAAACCAGTGATCGTACGTATGTCTGACTTCAAGTCAAACGAATACGCTAACTTGATCGGTGGTAAGTTATACGAGCCAGAAGAAGAAAACCCAATGTTGGGCTTCCGTGGTGCGAGCCGCTACGTTTCTGAAAACTTCCGCGACTGTTTCGAACTTGAATGCCGTGCGTTGAAGAAAGTACGTGACGAAATGGGTCTGACTAACATTCAAATCATGATTCCATTTGTACGTACCGTGAATGAAGCAAAACGTGTCATTGAACTTTTGGCGCAAAACGGTTTGAAACGTGGTGAGAACGGCCTGAAAGTCATCATGATGTGTGAATTGCCAACCAATGCGCTCTTGGCTGAACAGTTCCTTGAAAACTTCGATGGTTTCTCAATCGGTTCAAACGACTTGACTCAGCTAACCCTTGGTCTTGATCGTGACTCAGGCATCGTTTCACAATTGTTTGACGAACGTGATCCTGCAGTAAAAGCCCTGCTTTCTATGGCTATTCATGCATGTCGCAAAGCAGGTAAATATGTCGGTATCTGTGGTCAAGGCCCATCAGATCACCCTGATTTGGCAAAATGGTTGATGGAACAAGGCATTGAGTCTGTTTCACTTAACCCAGACTCAGTATTGGATACGTGGTTCTTCCTTGCTGAAGAAAAAATCAAGCAAGCATAATGCTTGACTTACAAAAAGGCCCCTCGTGGGTCTTTTTGTCCTTTAATCTTCATTATTTTGGGATTTGGTATTTATGCAAATTTACTTGGCCAGAAATAACCAGCAAGCGGGCCCTTACAGCCTAGAACAAGTCAACGAAATGCTTGCCAGCCAGCAAGTGCTTCTTACTGATCTTGCCTGGCATGAAGGCATGACGGAATGGAAAGCACTAGGTGAACTGACTCAGGGTAAACTTGTATATGAACCTGCGGGTTATGTCCCTCCTAGACCTCAAGCTACACCCTTTCAGGATAGCTTCACACAAAGTGTTCGCAGTCCAAAGCAAAATTTAGAGACACTCGCGTCTTACAATTCACGTGCATTGGCAAAGATTATTGATTTATTACTCTGGCTACCGGCCTTCGCGATTCCCTCTTTATCCATGACGGAAGAATCGGCCAATAAACTGATGCAATTACAGCAGAAGTCGATTACACCAGATACACAAAGCCAGATTTTGGCACTGATTTCTCCAGAAAGCTGGCAAATGATGGGGCTTTATATTGCGGTCATGCTGATTATCCAGTCGATATTAATCGCTAAAACTGGGCAAAGTATCGGCAAACGACTCACCAATATTCAGATTGTTGATCAGGACAGTGGTGCACAGGTCAATATGATTCGTGGTTTCTGGCTGCGCAGTTTCCTGTTTATTATATTGAACTTCCTGTTTATGCCTTTTATTACTATTTTGGACTATGGTTTTGCGTTCAGTAAAAGCCGTCAAACTCTACACGACAAACTCGCCAAAACAAAAGTCATCCGCCGCGCAAAATCCTAGTAAAATAGGGGGAAATTATCCCCCTATTCCTTTCCCGCAAATGCCTGTTATTTGTTCACTTTTCACACATTAAAAATAAAATCCGAGCAAAGAAATTGGTTATTTTTTAAAGGTATTTTAACCAATTTTATGTATAGCTTAGTTGAACGATATCAGGCATAATGCCCTACAACGTAGCGGTGCCGTACTATTGAGCGCTATTTTTTTGTAAGAAATTAATAACGCTCAATCATGCGACACTTGAATCGCTATCCCATATTTATTAGGGAATGGGACTCTTCACCGAGGTTGTAAAATGAGACAAACAATTTTAGCTGTATTGTCTTTATCAACGCTTGCTGCACTCCTCACTGGGTGTGGTGGTGATATGGTACTTCTAAACTCTAAAGGTCCAGTTGCGGAAGGTCTAAGCGGCCTCATGATGACTGCGATCTATTTAATGTTGCTTGTGGTGATCCCATCGATCATCATGGCACTATGGTTTGGTTGGAAATATCGCGCGTCAAATAAAGATGCAGACTATAAGCCTACCTGGGCACACTCAACTGCAATTGAAATTGTAGTTTGGGGTATTCCAGTCATTATTATTGGTATTTTAGCTTGGTTAACTTGGGTGGGTTCACACAAGTATGACCCATACCGTCCGTTAGAATCTGATAAAGCACCATTAACTGTTCAAGTTATTGCTGAACAATTTAAATGGATCTTCATCTATCCTGAGCAACAAATTGCGACAGTGAATGAAGTACGCTTCCCAGAGCAAACACCGGTAAGCTTCCGCATCACCTCTAACTTCACAATGAACTCATTCTTCATTCCACAGTTAGCGGGTCAGATCTATGCGATGGCCGGCATGCAGACTCACCTGAATGTATTAGCAAATGAAACTGGTGTATACCGTGGTTTCTCTTCTAACTACTCAGGTTATGGTTTCTCACAAATGCGTTTCAAAGCTCATTCTGTGACTGAAGCTCAGTTTGCCGAGTGGGTTGCAGCGGTGAAAGCAGGTAAGGGTAATACAATTAACCCTGCAGCAATTCAAAAAGGTGTTTTAGACCAAGCTGAATTTGCAACCTTGCGTGACGGTAACCGTGGTAAACACCAAATTGAAGCTTTGATTTCTAAAGCACAAACTCCTGAAGAGAAGGCTGCTGCTGAAGCAATGAAGCCTTACCCAACTAAGCCACATCCTGTGACTTATTACTCTTCTGTAGAGCAAGGCTTGTTTGAATCAGTGATCAACAAATACATGAGCAACTACCATGGTGGTAGTCATGCAGCTACTGCTGGCGCTCATGAGGCTGCTGCTTCTGATGCACATGCCGCTGTTGAACCCGCTTCTTCAGTTGTAGGGGAATAAGACATGAGCTTCTTATTAGGCAAGTTAGGTCCGGATGCTATTCCGTATGATCCAATTGTACTCGTCACAGTTGGATTGATGATCTTGGGTGGTATTGCAGCTGTTGTTGGTATTACCTACTTCAAAAAATGGGGCTACCTGTGGAACGAATGGTTCACATCGGTAGACCATAAAAAAATTGGTATCATGTATATCTTTGTGTCGATCGTCATGCTGGTGCGTGGCTTTGCCGATGCAATCATGATGCGTCTTCAGCAGTTCCTTGCACGCGGTGGCGGCGAAGGTTACCTGCACCCTGAACACTACGACCAGATCTTCACCGCACACGGTGTAATCATGATCTTCTTCGTAGCAATGGGTCTAGTGGTTGGCTTAATGAACATCTCTGTACCTTTACAGATTGGTGCTCGTGACGTTGCATTCCCACTATTAAACTCTCTCAGCTTCTGGCTCTTCACTGGCGCTGCAGGCTTGATGATGGCATCTCTTGCTCTTGGTGAGTTCGCTGCTACAGGTTGGATGGCTTATCCTCCTCTATCAGGTATCGAATACTCTCCTGGCGTAGGTGTGGATTACTATATCTGGGCGCTACAGGTGTCTGGTCTAGGTACGCTTTTAACCGGTGTTAACTTCTTTGTTACCATCATTAAAATGCGTGCGCCTGGCATGAAACTGATGGACATGCCAATTTTCACTTGGACTGCATTAGTTACTTCTGTATTGATCGTTGCAACCTTCCCAGTGTTGACTGCAACTATCGCGATGCTTTCTCTTGACCGTTACTTCGGCTTCCACTTCTTCACTAACGAGTTGGGCGGTAGTCCAATGTTGTACGTGAACTTGATTTGGACATGGGGTCACCCAGAAGTATACATCTTGGTATTACCAGCTTTTGGTATTTACTCAGAAGTTGTGGCAACCTTCTGCCGCAAAACATTGTTCGGTTACAAATCAATGGTGTACGCAACCGTAGCAATTGGTGTCTTGTCACTGGTTGTTTGGGTTCACCACTTCTTTACCATGGGTGCCGGCGGTAACGTGAATGCGTTCTTCGGTATCATGACCATGATTATTGCGATCCCTACTGGTGTGAAAATCTTCTCTTGGTTGTTCACCATGTACAAAGGTCGCATCACTTACACTACCCCAATGCTATGGACACTTGGCTTCCTTGTGACTTTCGGTATCGGTGGTTTAACAGGTGTATTGATGGCGGTTCCACCAGCGGACTTCCTAGTACACAACTCATTGTTCTTGATCGCTCACTTCCATAACGTGATTATCGGTGGTGTTGTATTCGCAATGTTCGCGGGTATCATCTACTACTGGCCAAAAATGTTTGGTTGGAAACTCAACGAAACTTGGGGTAAAGCGGCGTTCTGGTTCTGGTTCTTCGGTTTCTACTTTGCATTCATGCCACTTTATATCCTTGGTTTCATGGGTATGACTCGTCGTTTGAATACATATGACAACCCAGAATGGGATCCATACGTAACAATTGCGTTCTTCGGTTCTGTGCTTGTAATGATCGGTTTGATCTGCTTTGTATTGCAAATCGTTGTTGGTTTCTTGCAACGCAACCAAAACCTCGACCTTACTGGCGACCCATGGGATGCTCGTACACTTGAATGGTCTACTTCTTCTCCTGCTCCATTCTATAACTTTGCTCACTTGCCACAAGCTGACGGTATCGACCGCTTCTGGAATGACAAAGAAAATGGTGTAGCGTATGCACGTCCAGCGAAGTATGAAGACGTTCACATGCCAACCAACCGTGCTGCAGGTTTTGTTATTGCAATGTTCATCACTGTTATGGGCTTTGCATTAATCTGGCACATCTGGTGGTTAGTAGTTGTTACTTTCATTGGCGCAATCATTTCCTTCATCAACAGCTCTTTCACCAAGAAAGTGGACTACTATGTTCCTGCTGCTGAAGTTGAGCGCATTGAAAATGAACGCTATGCCCTACTTGAAAAACACTTGAAGAAGGACTAAGGATATGGCTGAAGTACTTCATCACGACAACCACGGACACGATGAACATCATCACCACGATGATACTGACATCACTGTCTTTGGTTTCTGGTCCTACTTGATGAGCGACTTGATTCTTTTCGGTACGCTTTTCATCGCGTTCGCTGTATTAAGCAGTCATGTTCCTGTTGGCACGCCAAGTGCAAAAGAACTTTTTGGTGAATCTTTAAGTTTCGTACTTACTGAAACATTTGCTCTTTTGATTTCTTCAGTAACATTTGGTTTTGCCGTACTTGCTTCATACAAGAAAAATGTTGGTCAGGTCATCACTTGGCTCGCAATTACTTGGTTATTCGGTGCAGCGTTCATCGGTATGGAACTTTATGAGTTCAATCATTTAGTTCATGCCGGTCATGGTCCAAGCACAAGTGCGTTCTTATCTGCGTTCTTTACCCTTGTAGGTACGCACGGTATTCACGTAACTTCAGGTTTGGTATGGATGATCGTGTTAATGGTTCAAATCAAGAAATATGGTTTGACGCTTGCGAACACTCGTCGTCTTGCTTGCCTAAGCTTGTTCTGGCACTTCCTTGACATCGTTTGGATCTGTGTATTCAGCGTAGTTTACTTAATGGGAGTTCTCTAATGGGTCACGATCATAACGCTGCTGGTGCATCGCACGGTAACTTTAAACAGTACACCATTGGTTTCATCCTTTCTGTAGTTCTCACCATCATCCCTTTCGGGATGGTGATGGGCGGTGGATTTGACCGTGGCGTACTGATCACTGCAATTGCAATTACTGCTGTTGCTCAGGTACTTGTACAATTAGTTTTCTTCTTGCACATGAATACCTCTTCAGAGCAACGTTGGAACGTGATTGCATTCGTCTATACAATCTTAACGATTGCCATCCTTTTGGTTGGTTCTGTATGGATCATGAACTACCTTCACTCCAACATGATGATCTAAACTGGTTGTCATGCTGAAAAAGTATTTATTCCTGACCAAGCCAGGAATTCTCTTCGGTAACTTCGTTACCACTTTGGGCGGCTACCTCTTAGCCGCCCAAGGTTCTGTAGATTTCCTTTTACTCCTTCTCACTCTTCTAGGTACAACGCTTGTTGTTGCCTCAGGCTGTGTTGTCAATAATGTTATTGACCAGGACATTGACCAAAAAATGCAGCGCACCCAAAACCGTGCGTTAGTAAAAAAAACGGTTTCCCCGACTGTCGCGCTGAGCTATGCGCTGGTGCTCGGTTTGATCGGTTTTAGCATTATTTGGTTTGCCATTAATGCCTATGCCTTCTTGTTTGCAGTCATTGGTTTTGTGGTTTATGTCGGCTTCTACAGCTTGTGGAGCAAACGCACAACCATTCATCAAACCGTAATTGGCAGTATCTCAGGCGCTAGCCCACCTGTAATCGGCTATACCGCTGTCAGCCATGAATTTGATCTGGCCGCGCTACTGATTTTTTTGGGTTATGCACTATGGCAAATGCCACACTCTTGGGCTATTGCAATCTACCGTTTTGATGACTATAAAAATGCAGGGATTCCAATTCTGCCTGTAGCACGCTCTGTGTTGCGCACAAAGATAGAATCATTGATTTATGTGGTTTTGTTTGTGATTGCCATGAACGGCCTGTTTTTTTATGGCTATACCAACTGGGTCTATTTTATCCTTCTGAATGTGCTCAGCTTTTACTGGATCTATTTGGGCATTATTGGTTTTAAAGCAGAAAATGATCAGCTTTGGGCCAAACGCTTTTTCTTGTTCTCGGTCATTCTAATTACCGTGATCAGTTTAAGCTTTAGTTTCACAACCCTCTCCCCGGCACCCCACATTCCACTTTTTTAATGCATTGAGTGGTTATCACCTCTATAACCACTCTTTTTCTTATCGAATTCTCTTCGCCACATTTTATTCTTTGATACTGTCCTGATTTGGCTATTTTTACTGCTAAACCGGAAAAGTATTTGTTTTCGGATGTGATCTTCTCTATAATTCAGCCTTCGCTATTCGCGACACAACCTATCCTGGTTGTGACTCCTTGCTTCTAGATTTTAATTTAGGGGCTGTATAAACCGTAAGGAGCTGACAATGCGTCACTACGAAATCGTACTTTTGGTACATCCAGACCAAAGCGATCAAGTGGTAGGTATGGTTGAACGCTATATCTCTCACATCAAAGAAGCAAACGGTCAAATTCACCGTTTAGAAGACTGGGGCCGCCGTCAATTGGCTTACCCAATCAACAAGATTCACAAAGCGCACTACATTTTGATGAACGTTGAATGTGGTCAAACGACTCTTGATGAGTTAGAAGAATTGTTCCGTTATAACGATGCAATCATTCGTAACTTGATCATCCGTCGTGAAAACGCAATTACTGAAGAATCTTTATTGGCTAAGAGTGCTGAAGAAAAACGTGCGCGTAAAGCTCAACGTGAAGAAGCACAACAAGCTCAAGATTCTGCTGAAGCTTAAGGAGAACTATCAATGGCACGTTTCTACCGTCGTCGCAAGTTCTGCCGCTTTACAGCTGAGAATGTTGCGTACATCGACTACAAAGATATCGATACTTTAAAACAGTACATCACTGAAAACGGCAAGATCGTTCCTAGCCGTATCACTGGTACTAAGGCTCGTTATCAACGTCAATTAGCGCTTGCTATCAAACAAGCTCGTTACTTGGCTTTGATCCCTTACACTGACAACCATAAGTGAGGTGATCTGTGGACGTTATCTTATTACAACGCATTAAAAACCTTGGCAAACTAGGTGATAAAGTTTCAGTGAAAGCTGGTTACGGCCGTAACTTCCTTATCCCTCAAGGTAAAGCAGTTGCTGCAACTGAAGCAAACACTGCTGCTTTTGAAGCTCGTCGTGCAGAACTTGAGAAGCAAGAAGCTGATATCTTGGCTGCTGCTCAAGCACGTGCTGACCAATTGAACGAAGTAAACATCGTGATCACTGCGAAAGCTGGTGACGAAGGTAAACTTTTCGGTTCAATCGGTACTCGTGACATCGCTGACGCGTTGACAAATGCTGGTCTTGAAGTTGACCGTGCAGAAGTTCGTTTGCCAAATGGTGCGCTTCGCAACACTGGTGAATTCAACATCGCGATTCAATTGCATCACGATGTAACTGCAGAAGTTCTAGTAACTATCGTTGCTGAATAATTTCGCAGTTAAAAAAGGGCATGCTTTTGCATGCTCTTTTTTTTTCTAAAAAATTGGAGGAACTGGCCTCTTTTTATGCATTAACCCATCCGGATTGCATGAAATTATCAATCAACTAATAGCTTAACTTTAGAAAAAATTGTTTTAAGATAGAGTACAAATTTTCCGTCTTTACTCTCCATTTTTTGCTGAATATCTACAGGGCTCTTTATGTCTCAGGCAAGCGTCACTACGCCATTTCCTACGGTCAATGCTGACAATAAAAAATCTGCAGATTCAGGCCAGCTCAAAGAGTTCCGTACCCCTCCACACAACCTGTCCATTGAACAGGCCGTGTTAGCCGCATTGATGACAGTGGCTGAATCGTTTGAACAAGTCAGTGATATTCTCAAGGAAAGTGATTTTTACGCCACCCGACACAAATATATTTTCCGTGCGATCGAAAAATTGGCACAGGAAAACTCACCTTATGATGCCGTACTGGTCAATGACTGGCTGATCAAACAAAACCTGCTCGAAGCTGCAGGTGGTGAAGAATATCTAATGCAACTGATGGCGGACTCCCCTTCAAGTTTTTATAACTTGGAAACCTACGCCAACAAGATTCGCGAATTCGCCACCTTAAGAAATATGATCAAAGTAAGTAGCGAAATTTTGCAGAATGCTTATGACACGAAGGGTCGCAGCGTGAGTGAAATTCTGGACTTGGCAGAAACCAATATTTTCTCGCTAGCGGAACAGCATAACAACAATAAGAAAGATAGCGGTCCAAAACCGATTACATCAGTCGTTGCCGACGTATTTGATAAATTAAACGAACTTTCCCAACTCGATGGCAATATCACCGGTTTATCCACCGGCTTTATGGAACTCGACAATAAAACCTCTGGCATGCAGGCCGGCGATCTGATTATTGTCGCGGCACGTCCCTCGATGGGTAAAACCACTTTTGCCATGAATCTGGTTGAAAGTGTTTTGTTTAACTGTAATTTACCTGCGCTGGTCTACTCGATGGAAATGCCTGCAGACTCGATTGCCATGCGTTTGATTTCTTCTTATGGCAAAGTGCATCAGGGGCATTTACGTTCTGGTAAACTCGATGGTGAAGAATGGTCCAAAGTCACTGGTACCATTTTGCAATTACAGGAAAAGCATCTGTATATTGATGACTCTTCTGCCCTGCCACCGACTGAGTTACGTGCCCGTGCACGCCGGATTGCCAAACAGCACGGAGGAAAACTGGGTTGTATTATGGTCGATTACCTGCAATTGATGAAAGTTCCAGGTATGGGTGATAACCGTGTCGGCGAGATTTCTGAAATTTCGCGTAGTTTGAAAGCACTGGCCAAAGAAATGCAATGTCCGGTGATTGCCTTGTCTCAGCTGAATCGTTCTCTGGAAAACCGCCCGAATAAACGTCCAGTCATGTCGGATCTACGTGAATCCGGTGCAATCGAGCAGGATGCTGACTTGATCATGTTTATTTACCGTGATGAAGTCTATAACAAGGAATCAAAAGAAGCCGGTACTGCGGAAATTATCATTGGCAAGCAGCGTAACGGCCCGATTGGTACAGTGCGTTTGGCTTTTGAAGGCCAATATACCCGCTTTAGTAATTTATCTCCGGAATATTACAACCAGTTTGATGATGACGAATAAAAAGCTAAACTGTTTTAAATCTTCTATAAAACAGAGGATTTAATGAGAATAATAGATACAGCCTAGTTTTTTTAACTGACAGGTCTACAATACGGCTCAAGCAGCGCAAAAGCCCTATACCATTTGCAACTTTTGCCTTTTCTTTTGATTCAGGCTGTCTGTTTTCATTGTTAAACAGCCTTTTACTTCCCCCAAGGAGTTCCAGGGTGCGTCAAGCTACCATTTGTATTGACAGTACAGCACTGCAATATAATTTTAACCGTGTCAAACAACTTGCTCCAACCGCCAAGATTGTCAGTATGGTCAAAGCGAATGCCTATGGACATGGAGTGAAGCACTGTTTAGCAGCCTTGGCTGAGTCTGACGCGTTTGGTGTAGCCTGTCTCGAAGAAGCACTGGAAATTCGTACATTGGGCTATCAAAATGACATTACCCTGATTGAAGGGGTATTTAGTGCCGATGAAATGCCGAGTGTCATTGAGCATAGTATTGAGTGCATCATCCATCATCAGCAGCAACTGGACTGGTTACGTGCACATAAAACAGCCTATATTGCACAGGGTCTGAAAGTTTGGGTCAAGCTCAATAGTGGCATGAACCGTTTAGGATTTAAGCTACCTGAAATTATTGATGTCATTCAACTCCTTAAAAATGAAGGTTTTACTTGTGTATTGGCCATGCATTTTGCCAACGCAGATGCGGATCATCCCTTAAATGAACAGCAAAAAAGCCAGTTTTTACAAGTAAAAGCAGCATGTGATCCCATTCTCGCCTCTTGCTGTAATTCAGCTGCTATTTTTAAATGGCCAGAACTGCATTTTGACTATGTTCGTCCTGGTATTATGTTGTACGGTGCAAGTCCATTTGCCGATCAAAATGTGCATGCTTTAGATTTAAAACCCGTAATGTCTTTCACCGCACAGATTATTGCCCTGAATACCATTCAGGCCGGTGAACAGGTCGGTTATGGTTCAACGTTTACCGCTGAACAGACCATGACGATTGCGATTGTCTCGATTGGTTACGGTGATGGCTATCCACGTGCCTATCTACAGCCAAATTTTGTCGCTGTTCAAGGTCAGCTTACGCCCGTGATTGGACGAGTCAGCATGGATATGATCGCAATTGATGTCACAGGATTAGACGCAACGTTAGACAGTGAAGTTGAACTCTGGGGCAAACATCGTTTAGTGGATGATGTGGCAACAGCAAATGGTACGATTGGCTATGAACTGCTGTGCCGAATGACCACACGTCCGCGTCGTCATTTATTGTAAAATTTAGCTGGCTTGGATCAAGCTGATCATACGTTCATTTATAGCCAGAATAATCTGATCCTATTTGCAATAATCAGGATCAGGTTTCGGCATCGCCTGCAGCCCTTTTCGCAAGGTTTCAGACCACTGCCGGCTGATACTCTCAAAATACGGATCTTGTTCATAAATACGCTTGCTACAGGGCACATTGAGACTATCTTTTTGATAAATCACCGCATCCAAGGGCATCCCCACCGAAACATTGGAACGCAAGGTTGAGTCAAAAGAAATCAAACAGCAGCGAAAAGCCTCATCGAGGGGCATGGTATAGTGCAGCGCACGATCCAAAATCGGTTTGCCATATTTACTTTCTCCAATCTGGAAATACGGCGTATCACTGGTCGCACAGATAAAATTCCCCTGCGGATAAATGTGATACAGTTGCATCTCACCACCCCGAATCTGTCCACCGACAATAATATTACAGTAGTAATTGCTCTGTTCATGCTTATCGGTGGTGACTTCCTCAATCACTTTTTTTAAGGTGTGTCCGACCAGTTCCGCCACTTCGAACATGGTATTGACACTATAGAGATGGGGTTCCTGTTTTAAGGTCAGATGATTTTCCAGATGGCCAATCACGGCCTGAGTGGTGGCCAAATTGCCAGACGTTTGGATCGTGATAAAACGATCTCCCTTAATGCCGAAGGTAAACAGTTTTCGGAAAACCGAGATATGATCGACGCCAGCATTGGTACGGGTATCACTGACAAAGACCAAACCATCTTTTAACCGCATCGCGCAACAGTATGTCATTTTCAATATCCCTTTTCTAACAACGTAAAACCTGTACTGTGGAATCCATCTGCTCGATTCCACCTTTCTCACGCACCCCGCGAATGGGGGCAACATCAAAATAATCCCGGCCTAAGGCCACATAAATATGCGAACCTGGGGTGAACAACTGATTACTGACATCAAAACAATACCATGAATGGTCTAAAAACACTTCTGCCCATGCGTGACTGGCAAGATGCAGCGTTTCCGGTACATACAGATAGCCGGAGACATAACGCGCCGGCAAACCCAAGGCACGGCACATGGCGATAAAGACATGACTATGATCCTGACATACCCCTTGTCGATGCATAAAAGCATCAATTGCAGAGGTATGTACGGTGGTGATATTTGGCACATAGGGGATATGAGCCAAAAGTGCTTGTGCGAGTTCGATCAGACAATTGCGACTCGGCTGGGTCACGTAATGCCGTGCAAACTCCAGCATCGCTGCATTACATTGTGTGAGCATGGTAGGCTGTAAAAAAATCTGAGGCTGAATCCGGCTGGCTACTCCTATTTCTGCATCAGGATTAATGACAATGATCCCTTGTGCCATAATACTCAACCGCTGGTAAGTATAGCGCTGTTGACTGCTGATCCAAATATTATCAAAAGCATCGCGTTTCGTTACCGATACACCAGGAACCTGAATATTCCAGTCCAGCACCTGCTGATGTGCACTGCTTTGCGGTGTCATTTTGATGTACTGCACACTGTTTAATGACCATTCACTATAGTGATAATGAGTCTGGTGATTCACCATCAACTTCATGCTGCCGCCTCGAATTCAATCTGTAACTGTTGCGTTAACGCATACAGTTGGATTAACTCGGGCTGCTTTTTAAAATCATGCCAAGCTGCATTGATCGTATGCCACCCCATCACATCCAAGGCATCCAGCCACTGTGCTAATTTATGAATATGTTGCGCTGTCGGTTGCTGTAAGCGGATCTGCCAGTCCAGTAATTCCAGCTGCTGGCCCAACGCAAAAAATGTCCATACTTCTGGCAACTCGGCCTCAAGTAACGAAATACAATGACTGATTACACGACAGATTGTAACGGGTTGCTGGCTTGCAGCACGCACCAGTTGATTGAGTTCAGCATAGACTTTGGCTGACAACACACCACGTAAATCCTGAAGATTGGCCTGAACCTGCTGTAACTGCTGCGTCAATGATAAGGACTGTACAGAATTCTGTATCAGTGCATTCAGCGAGGCTGCACCATCAATATCCAGACCAAAGCCTTGAGCAAAGGCATGCGCGTGTTGATCCTGTTCAAATGGCAGATGCCCACATAACTGTTGAATGCGGGTCAAATAACGCGCTAACCAATAAATACTATGGGCGTTCGACTTTAATAAAATCATGATAATTATTTCCCTCTTCCGGCTTCAGGAATGTAGCTGATCAATTACCCAAGTATCTTTGATGCCTCCTCCCTGCGAGGAGTTCACCACCAAAGATCCTTCTTGCATCGCAACCCGAGTTAAGCCGCCCGGCACAATTTCAGTGCGGTAAGGTGAACTTAAAATGAAAGGACGCAAATCAATATGTCTCTCAGCCAGTCCTTTTTCGGTCAGGGTTGGTGCTACGGACAAATCCAGTGTTGGTTGCGCGATATACAGATGAGGCTGAAGCCGTAATTTATCCTTAAACTGAGCAATCTCAGCAGCCGAAGCCTGTGGCCCCACCAACATGCCATAACCGCCTGAACCTTGCGCTTCTTTTACAACCAGTTGATCGATATGCTGCATGACATAGTCTAAGTCTTGCGCATTACGGCACTGATAGGTCGGAACATTGTTGAGAATGGGTTTCTCCCCCAGATAGAACTCGATCATCTGATCCACATAGGGATAAATCGACTTGTCATCTGCAATCCCGGTGCCCGGTGCATTGGCAATCACCACATTATGCTGCAAGTAGGCTGACATCAAACCCGGCACCCCCAGACAACTGTCTGGACGGAACATCAACGGATCGAGAAATGCATCATCCACACGGCGATAAATGACATCAACACGTTGCCGACCACGAATCGTTTTCACATAGACTTTATCTTGCTCCACAAAAAGGTCCTGCCCAGTGACTAATGGCACATCCATTTCTCGTGCAAGGAAGGCATGTTCATAATAGGCGCTGTTAAAACGTCCAGGAGTCAACACGATGATAAAAGGCTGATCCACCTCGGCATTTTCGCTCAAGATCTCCCGAAGTAAGGCCGGATACTGTTCAATGGCATAGAGTGGATTGGACTGGCATAAATCTGGCATCAATTGCTGGCTAATCTTGCGACTTTCCAGCATATAGGAGACCCCAGAAGGCGTCCGCAGGTTATCTTCGAGCACATAAAACTCACCTTTACCGTCACGAACAATATCAATCCCGCTAATATGCGCATAAATATTGCCTTTCAACTGATGCTTGAGCATATGTGGTTGAAATGCTTCATGGGTAAAGATCTGCTGTTCAGGAATCAGTCCTGCCTGCAAGATGTCTTGCTGATGGT
>JACCEE011839198.1_pt1 | contig 22142 bp, 23 predicted proteins | sample 7449931 | NCBI WGS metagenome assembly JACCEE01 (sample SAMN15323457, study PRJNA562643) | freshwater metagenome | isolation source: river surface water | place: USA:Blue River Watershed | collected 2017-08-19 | reverse complement strand
GGTGGAAAACCCCTCCAAGATGCCCGAGCAGGGCCGCATCGAGGAAATCCGCGAGCCCATCGTCACGGTGCACCTGTACATGCCGCAGGACTATGTGGGCCCGGTGATGACGCTGGCCAACCAAAAGCGCGGCGTGCAGATCAACATGGCCTACCACGGCCGTCAGGTCATGCTCACCTACGAAATGCCGCTGGGCGAGATCGTGCTGGACTTCTTCGACAAGCTCAAGTCGGTGAGCCGCGGCTACGCCTCGATGGACTACGAGTTCAAGGAGTACCGGGCGTCGGACGTGGTCAAGGTCGACATCCTGCTCAACGGCGAGAAGGTCGACGCGCTGTCCATCATCGTGCACCGCAGCCAGTCGCAATACCGCGGCCGTGCGGTGGCGGCCAAGATGCGCGAGATCATCAGCCGCCAGATGTTCGATGTGGCCATCCAGGCCGCGATCGGTGCCAACATCATCGCGCGCGAGACCATCAAGGCGCTGCGCAAAAACGTGCTGGCCAAGTGCTATGGCGGCGACATCACGCGCAAACGCAAACTGCTCGAAAAGCAGAAAGCGGGTAAAAAGCGCATGAAACAAATCGGTTCGGTCGAGGTGCCCCAGGAGGCCTTCCTCGCCATCTTGCAGGTAGAAGATTGATGCCCATCCTGACCGCTTTCATCCTCGCGGGCTTTGCCGGCTACGCCGCCGGCTGGTACCTCGGCTTCATCGAGGGCAATTTCGCACTCCTGCTGCTGCTGGCCACCTTGGTGACCGGCCTGTACTGGCTGGGTGAGCGTTTTTATTTCCTGCCGCAGCGCCAGGCCGCCGCCGCGCGCCTGGAGGCTGAAACCGCCAGCCGCCGCGCCGAATTGCAGCGCATGGGCATCGACAAGGTCGACACCGACACCGGCGAAGCTCAGCGCCAGCTGCTGGCCCAGCCCTGGTGGCTGGACTGGACGGCGGGCCTGTTCCCGGTGATCGTCGTCGTGTTTGTGCTGCGCTCCTTCCTGTTCGAGCCCTTCAAAATCCCCTCGGGCTCGATGATCCCCACGCTGCACATCGGCGACCTGATCCTGGTGAACAAATTCCACTATGGCCTGCGCCTGCCCGTGGCCAACACCAAGCTCACCGAAGGCGCGTCCGTGCAGCGCGGCGATGTGATGGTCTTTCGCTACCCGCCGCGGCCCAGCGTCGACTACATCAAACGCGTGGTCGGCATCCCGGGCGACGAGGTCGCCTACCTGAACAAAAAGCTCACGCTCAACGGCCAGCCGGTGGCCAGCCAGGCGCTGCCCGACTATTTCGACGAATCGACCATGCGTTACTACCGCCATGAGCGCGAGCAGCTGCCGGGCAAGACGCACGACATCATCGTCGACACCGAGCGCGCAGGCTTCATCCCCGGCGCCGACGACTTCCCGATGCGCGACCAGTGTCGCTACAGCGTCGAGGGCGTGGTCTGCAAGGTGCCCGAGGGCCACTATTTCATGATGGGCGACAACCGCGACAACTCGCTCGATTCGCGTTACTGGGGCTTTGTGCCCGACCAAAACATCGTGGGCAAAGCCTTCTTTGTCTGGATGAACTTCGGCAACCTCAAGCGCATTGGCGGCTTCGAGTGAGCGTCTGTCCGTGAGCACCCCCGACGTCCTGTCCGCACTGCAAGTCCGCCTGGGCTATGCCTTCCGTGACCGCGCCTTGTTGCAGCAGGCCCTGACCCACCGCAGCTTCAGCGCCGACCACAACGAGCGCCTCGAGTTTCTGGGCGACTCGGTACTCAATCTGGCGGTGGCGCACCTGTTGTACCGCCAGCTCGCCAGCCTGCCCGAGGGCGACCTCTCGCGCGTGCGTGCCAACCTGGTCAAGCAAGACACCCTGCACCAGCTGGCGCAGGCCCTGGACGTGCCCCAGGCTTTGCGCCTGGGCGAGGGCGAGCTGCGCTCGGGTGGGCAAAAACGCCCCTCCATCCTGGCCGATGCACTCGAGGCCGTGATCGGCGCGGTTTACCTTGACGGCGGCCCTGCGGCCGCGCAGGGCCTGGTCGAGCGCCTGTTCGCGCAGCTCGAGATCGCGCCGCAGATGCAGGCCGCCGCCAAAGACCCCAAGACCGAGTTGCAAGAATGGCTGCAAGGGCGCAAGCTCGCCTTGCCGCAGTACGCCGTGATCGCGACCACCGGCGCCGCGCACCGCCAGATTTTTGAAGTGGCCTGCGAAGTGCCCCAGCTGCGCCAGTCGCAGCGCGGCTTCGGCCCCTCGCGCCGTGCCGCCGAGCAGGCCGCCGCCGCCGCCTTGCTCGACATCCTGAAAACGACCCACGCATGAACGATCCGACTTCCGCCGACGAACCCCTGCTGCCCGCCCGCGCCGCGCAGCGCCGCGCGGTCGACATTCCTGGCGTCACGGTCCGGCCGCGTTCGGCGGGTGAAGCCCTGGCGGCGGGCATCGAGGCACAGGCGCCCTCTGCGCCGGCTGTCGACCCGGCCGAGCAGCATTGCGGCCTGATCGCCATCGTCGGCAAGCCCAACGTCGGCAAGTCCACGCTACTCAACGCGCTGGTGGGCCAGAAAATCAGCATCACCTCGCGCAAGGCGCAGACCACGCGCCACCGCATCACGGGCATCCGCACGCAAGACCAGACGCAGTTCGTCTTCGTCGACACGCCGGGCTTTCAGACGCGCCACAGCACCGCGCTCAACAAGTCGCTCAACAAGACCGTGATGGGCGCCGTCGGCGATGTCGACCTCGTGCTCTTCGTCGTCGAGGCCGGCAGCTTCACGCTGGCCGACGCCAAGGTGCTCTCGCTGCTCAAGCCCGGCATCCCGGTGCTGCTCGTGGCCAACAAGCTCGACGCGGTGCACCGCCGCGCCGAGATCGCGCCCTGGCTGCAGGGCATGCAGGAGCGCCACCCCTTCGCCGAATTCGTGCCCATGTCGGCCAAGCAGCCCAAGGACATCGAGCGCCTGCTCGCCATCTGCGCCAAGTACCTGCCGCAGCAGGGCTGGTGGTACAGCCCCGAAGAGCTGACCGACCGCAGCGAAAAATTCCTGGCCAGCGAAATCATCCGCGAAAAGCTGTTCCGCCTCACGGGCGACGAACTGCCCTACACCTCGACCGTGGTCATCGACAAGTTCGACGAAGAGCCGGGCAAGACCGCGGCCCGCATGGTGCGCATCGCCGCCACCATCGTGGTCGAGCGCGATGGCCACAAGGCCATGGTGATCGGCGAGCGCGGCGAAAAACTCAAGCGCATCGGCACCGAGTCGCGCGTCGAGCTCGAAAAACTGCTCGACGCCAAGGTCTTCATCGAGCTCTGGGTCAAGGTGCGCTCCGGTTGGGCCGATGACGAGGCGCGCGTGCGCAGCTTCGGCTACGAGTGAAGCCACGCCATGGCCAGCAAGCGGATCGCCGACGAAGCCGCCTATGTGCTGCACCGCTACGACTGGAGCGAAACCAGCCTGATCCTCGATGTGTTCACGCGCCAGCACGGGCGCATCGCGCTCGCGGCCAAGGGCGCCAAGCGCCCGACCTCGAGCTTTCGGCCCGTGCTGCTGCCGCTGCAGCCCCTGTCCATCACCTATGGCGGCGAGGGCGATGTGCGCACCCTCAAGGGCGCCGAATGGGTGGGCGGCCACGTCATGCCCACGGGCGAGGCCCTGCTCTCGGGCTACTACCTCAATGAACTGCTGATGCGCCTGCTCGCGCGCGACGACCCGCACCCGCAGCTGTTTGACGTGTATGCCGCCACCGTGCGCCTGCTCGCGAGCGGCGAAGCCGAGGCGCTGCAATGGGCGCTGCGCGGTTTTGAATTGCTGTTCCTGCGCGAGCTCGGTTTTTTGCCGGCCCTCGATGTGCAGACGCTGAGCCTGCAGCCGCTCGAGCCCGAAGCGCGCTACGCCCTGCTGCCCGAAGCGGGGCTGCAATGGGTGCCGGCCGAAGAGCGCCATGCGCTCTTAGGCCGCCAGTGGCTCGCGCTGCAGCAGGCGCTCGACGAGCCCGTGCCCTTCGCCGCGCTGCTGCGCGAATGTGCCGACCTGCTGGCCCTGTTGCAGCGGCCTCTGCGCCACCTGCTCAACTACCATGGCGGCGTGGGGGCTTTTCGCACCCGCCAGATGATGCTGGACATCCAAAGCCTATGAGTGCTGCCACTTTCAACGCTTCTTCCGCCCGCGTGGCGCTTTCGGTCAACGTCAACAAGGTGGCGCTGTTGCGCAACTCGCGCCACCTGGGCATCCCCAGCGTCGTGCGCGCAGCCGAGCTTTGCCTGCAATCAGGCGCGCAGGGCATTACCATCCACCCGCGGCCCGACGAGCGCCACATCCGCGCCAGCGACGTCGATGATCTGGCCCGCCTCATGCGGGTCTGGCCCGACCGCGAATTCAACATCGAGGGCAACCCCTTTCACAACCTGATGGCGCATGTGCGTGCCGTGCGCCCGCAGCAGGTGACCTTTGTGCCCGACAGCGAAGGCCAGTTCACCAGCGACCACGGCTGGAGCTTTCCGCAGGACGCCGCGCGCCTGAAGCCTTTGATCGACGAGTGCAAGGCCCTGGGTGTGCGTGTGAGCCTCTTCATGGACCCGGTGCCCGAACAGATGGCGGCGGCGCGTGCCGTTGGCGCTGACCGCGTCGAGCTCTACACCGAGCCCTATGCCGCCTCATGGGGTACGCCCGAGCATGCGGCCCAGCTGCAACGCTATGCCGCCGCCGCACAGGCCGCGCTGGACGTGGGCCTGGGCCTGAACGCCGGCCACGACCTCAATCGCGAGAACCTGCCAGCCTTTGTGCAGGCGGTGCCGGGTTTGCAGGAGGTCTCGATCGGCCACGCCCTGATCGGCGACGCGCTGGAGCTGGGTTACGCCGCCACGGTGCAGGCCTACCTGGCCTGTCTGCAAAAATGATTTACGGCATCGGCACCGACATCTGCGACATCCGCCGCATCCGCGCGAGCCTCGAGCGGCATGGCGAGCGCTTTGCCGCCAAGGTGCTGTCCGACGCCGAAATGGCCACCTGGAAGGCGCGCAGCGCGCGCTGGCCCGAGCGCGGCGTGCGTTACCTGGCCACGCGTTTTTCGGCCAAGGAAGCGTTCAGCAAAGCCATTGGCCTGGGCATGCGCATGCCCATGAGCTGGCGCCTGTGCGAAGTGGCCAAGCTGCCCAGCGGTCAGCCGGTCATCGTCCTGCATGGCGAACTCAAGGCCTGGTTCGAGGCCAAGGGCCTGAGCGCCCACATCAGCGTCACCGACGAAAGCGAATACGCCGCGAGCTTTTGCGTGGTCGAGGCGGCCTCAACGCATCGCCCCTGAGCCCTTGATTCGCCGCGCTGGCCCCCCACCTTGGATGGACACCCCATGACCCTGCACGCCCCCCTGATCCTCGACATCGCCGGTACCGCGCTGACCGAGGTCGACCGCCGCCGCCTCGCGCACCCGTTGGTGGGCGGCCTGATCCTGTTCGGCCGCAACTGGCAAAGCCGCGCACAACTGACCAATCTGTGTGCCGACATCAAAAGCATCCGCCCTGATGTGTTGATCGCGGTCGACCACGAAGGCGGCCGAGTGCAGCGCTTTCGCACCGACGGCTTCACCCACCTGCCGCCCATGCGGGCCTTGGGTGAGCTTTGGTTCCAGGACGCCAAGGGCCAGCCCGGCTCGGGCGCGATGAAGGCCTGCGAGGCCGCGACCTCGGCCGGCTTTGTGCTGGCCAGCGAGCTGCGCGCCTGCGGGGTCGATTTCAGCTTTGCCCCGGTGCTCGATCTCGATCACGGCGAGAGTGGCGTGATCGGCGACCGCGCCTTTGCGCGCGATGCGCGCATCGTCAGCCTGTTGGCGCGCAGCCTCATGCAGGGCCTGCTGCAGGCTGGCATGGCTAACTGCGGCAAGCACTTCCCCGGTCATGGCGCCGTCAAGGCCGACTCGCATGTGGCCTTGCCGGTGGACCGTCGCAGCCTCAAGGCCATTCTGGCCGACGACGCCTTGCCCTACACCTGGCTGGGCAGCGTGCTCACGGCGGTGATGCCGGCGCACGTGATCTATAGCAAGGTGGATGACAAGCCCGCTGGCTTCTCCAAGCGCTGGGTGCAGGACATTTTGCGTGGCCAGCTCGGCTTTGATGGGGTGGTCTGCACCGACGATTTGTCGATGGCCGCGGCGCGCCAGATCGGTGGGCGAGAGCTCAGCTACACCGAGGCGGTGCTGGCCGCCTTGCAGGCCGGCTGCGACCTGGCCTTGCTGTGCAACCGCTCGGCCGTGAACGGCGGCGCCGAACTCGACGAGGTGCTCGATGGCCTGGCCGAAGCCCAGCTCAAGGGCCGCTGGCAGCCCGACGAGGCGAGCGAGGAGCGGCGCCTGTCGCTGCTGCCGCGCACGCCGGCGCGGCCCTGGGACGAACTGATGCGCACACGTGAATACCTGCAGGCGCTCGACCGTCTGCCCTGAATGGACGCCCTGATGCACTGGATCACCCGCCTTTTTCTCGGCCTGCTGGGCTTGGGCATGCTGCTTGGCTTGCTGCTGGCACTGGGCGTCTACACCGCCTACGCCACGCTGCGCTGGCTGCTCACGGGCCGCAAGCCGCAGGTGGTGCTGGTCTGGCAGCAGTTCAGTGCGCTGCGCCGTGGCGCCAAGGGCTGGGCCCAGTCGCCGGGCTTTGAGCCGCCCGCGCAGGGCGAGGTGGTCGATGTCGAAGTGCGCGAGGTGCGCGAGCCGCTCACGCGCCTGCCCAGCGACAAGCCCTGAAACCTGGCCGCGCCCAAGCAAAACGCCCGCAGCCGCGGGCGTTTTTTTCGGGTGTGGGACCGGTCAGTTCGTCTCGTGCTCGCGGCGCAGGGCCGGGAACAGGATGATGTCGCGGATGCTGGGGCTGTCGGTCAGCAGCATCATCAGGCGGTCGATGCCGATGCCGCAGCCACCGGCCGGCGGCATGCCGTATTCGAGCGCGCGCACGAAGTCGTGGTCGAAGAACATGGCTTCATCGTCACCGCTGTCCTTGGCGCTGACTTGCGCATGGAAGCGCGCGGCCTGGTCTTCGGCGTCGTTGAGTTCGGAGAAACCGTTGCCGAATTCGCGGCCCGTGATGTAGAGCTCGAAGCGCTCGGTCACTTCGGGGCGCGCGTCGTTGGCACGGGCCAGCGGGCTGATCTCGGTCGGGTGCTCCATGATGACGGTCGGCTCCCAGAGCTTGTCTTCCACGGTTTCTTCGAAGTAGAGCACCTGCAGGCTGGCCAGGCTGCGGCTCGAGAGTTTGTCCTTCTCTTCGCTCATGCCCAGTTTTTTCAGCGCGCTGATCAGCCAGGCCGCGTCGTCCACATGGGCGCCGGCTTCGGTGTGGGCGAAGATGGCCTCGCGGATGGTCATGCGGGCAAAGGACTTGGACAGGTCGACCGCACGGCCGTTGTAGCTGAGATCGAGCGTGCCCACGGCCTTCATGGCGGCGTCGCGGATCAGCTGCTCAGTGAAACCCATGAGGTCCTGGTAATTCCAGTAGGCCGCGTAGAACTCCATCATGGTGAACTCGGGGTTGTGGCGCACCGAGATGCCTTCGTTGCGGAAGTTGCGGTTGATCTCGAACACGCGCTCGAAGCCGCCCACCAGCAGGCGCTTGAGGTAGAGCTCGGGCGCGATGCGCAGGAACATTTCCTGGTCCAGCGCGTTGTGGTGCGTGACGAAGGGGCGGGCGTTCGCGCCCCCGGGGATCGGGTGCAGCATGGGCGTTTCGACTTCCAGAAAGCCGTGCTGCACCATGAACTCACGAATGCCGCTGACGGCGCGCGAGCGCGCCACAAAGCGCTGGCGGGCGGCCTCGTCGGTCATCAGGTCGACGTAGCGCTGGCGGTATTTGACTTCCTGGTCGGCAATGCCGTGGAACTTGTCGGGCATCGGGCGCAGGCTCTTGGTCAAGAGGCGAATGGCCGTGGCGTGGATCGACAGCTCGCCGGTGCGCGTTTTGAACAGCGTGCCTTCGACGCCGATGATGTCGCCCAGGTCCCAGTGCTTGAAAGCGTTGTAGACCTCTTCGCCCACGCTGTCGCGCGCGATGTAGGCCTGGATGCGGCCGGTGGCGTCCTGCAGCGTGGCGAAGCTGGCCTTGCCCATGACGCGCTTGAGCATCATGCGGCCGGCGACCTTGACGGCCACGGGTGTGACGCCTTCGCCCGCCAGGGCTTCGGCGGCGGTTTCGCCATGCTGCTCATGCAAGGCCTGGGCATGCTGCTCGGGTTTGAAGTCGTTCGGGAAGGCCACGCCCTTGCCCTCGGCCTGGGCCTGGCGCAGGGCCTTGAGTTTCTCGCGGCGCTCGGCGATCAGCTGGTTCTCGTCTTGCGGGGCGGCTTCGGGGGTGGCGTTGGGTTCGGACATGTCGGGTGGCCCGGCGCGGCCAGGCAAAGCAGGGGAGAAAGGCCCGCACGGCCAGGGGCGGCGCGGACACAAAACCCCGTATTTTAAAGGGCCGGAGGCCTGCGGCCGGCGCGACCGCCCCTCAGTCTTGCGCGGCCTGCGGGCTCACCATGTCGCCCACGAGCTCGAGGCGCAGCAGGGGCTCGCGCAGCGCGAGCAGCCGGTACTTCATCGCGGTCGGCAGGGGCAGCAACTCGCCCCAGCGCTGCGAGAGCCAGGCGCAGTCTTCGCTGGCCCAGGGCTGCGGCCAGGGGGTGGGCTCGAGCGTGTCGGCCTGCAGCCGCTGCAGAGCCTGCAGCATCTGCGTGGACAGGTAACGCAGATGCTCGGGCACCGGCAGCGCCGGCTCGGGCGGCAGCGCACGCACCTCGCCCAGCCACAGGCCGTCGCCGCGCTGGCGCGAAGACAGCACCTCGAAACAGTCGAGCGCGCGGCACCAGACCTTGAGCAGGCCGGGCTGCGGCCGCTCGACGCGCTCGAGCCGCAGGCGCGTGCCGATCGGCTCGAACTGTTCGAGCGGTGCGCCAGGCCGGTGCACCTCGCCGCCACGCGTGAGCGTGACCACGCCGAACGGTGTGCCCGCGCGTTCGCATTCGCCCACCATTTGCAGGTAACGCAACTCGAAAATTTGCAGCGGCAGCAGCGCGCCCGGAAAGACCACGGTGCCGAGCGGAAACAGGGGCAAGGCCGATGGGGACTCGGGGTTCGGGGCGGGCGCGGCGGACATGCCGCTATCATCGCACGCGACAAGGAGAAGCCATGATGTGGTTCCAGATGGTGAGCCTGGTGCTCGATGTGTTGGCCAGCCTCGTGGCCGGCACCTGCTTGCTGCGCCTGGCCATGCAGGCCCAGCGCATTGCCTTCAACCAGCCGCTCGGTCGTTTTGTCTTTGCGATGACCGACTGGATTGTGTTGCCGCTGCGCAAGGTCATTCCCCCCTGGAGCCGCTGGGATCTCTCCAGCCTGGTGGCCGCTTGGCTGGTCAAGGCACTGCAGTTTTTCCTGTTGTGGCTGTTCACCGGCATGCTGGGCGAGCTGGCCCTGTTGCCGCTGGTCAGTCTGGTGGCGCTGTTGCAGCTCGTGGTCTCGGCCGTGAGTGCGCTGGTCTTCATTTACGCGCTGATGTCCTGGGTCCAGCCCAACTCGCCGTTCATGCAGACCGCCGATCGCCTGGTGCGGCCCTGGCTCGATCCGGTGCGCCGCTTCGTGCCGCTCATTGGCGGTGTGGACCTCGCCCCGCTGGTGCTGATTTTGCTGCTGCAACTGCTGGGCATGGTCTTGGCCGGCATGCAGGCCAGCTGGATGTACTGAATGCCTGCACAGCCTTGACGCTCAGTGTGCGCAGGCATACATTGGAAACGCGGCGTGCAGGCGACTGCCGCTGCGTCACTGAGGTACATGCCTGTGCCTCGCCCCTGGGAACGATCTTCTTCTTCGGGGCATCTTGTCGGTGATCCTCCCGTGGTCGCCGACCAGCCCGGACGGGTTCGCCCCGCCGGGCTGTTTCGTTTGGCGTGAGGCCAAAACAAAGGCCCTCCGAAGAGGGCCTGGACGGGGCCATTGGGCGTTCAGCTCACCGCGTCGGCGCTTTGGCGCTGCAGCATGGCCAGCACATTCGCAACGGTCTTGCGCAGTTCGCGGCGGTCGCAGATGAAGTCGACCGCGCCCTTTTCCTGCAGGAACTCGGCGCGCTGAAAGCCCTCGGGCAGTTTCACGCGCACCGTGGTTTCGATCACGCGCGGGCCCGCAAAGCCGATCAGGGCCTTGGGCTCGGCGATCACGACGTCGCCCACAAACGCGAAGCCGGCCGAGACGCCGCCCATGGTCGGATCGGTCAGCACGCTGATGTAGGGCAGACCTTTCTTGGCCAGGCGCGTGAGCGCGGCATTGGTCTTGGCCATCTGCATCAGGGACAGCAGGCCCTCCTGCATGCGCGCGCCGCCGGTGGCGGTGAAGCAGACAAAGGGCACTTTCTGCTCGATCGCGGTCTCGACGCCGCGCACAAAGCGCTCGCCGACCACCGAGCCCATGGAGCCGCCCATGAAGTCGAACTCGAAACAGGCGGCCACCAGCTCGATGCTGTGCACCGCGCCGCCCATCACCACCAGGGCATCGGTCTCGCCGGTGTTGTCCATGGCCTCCTTGAGGCGCTCGGGGTATTTGCGGCTGTCCTTGAACTTGAGGGCGTCGACCGGCACCACTTCCTGGCCGATCTCGTAACGGCCTTCGCCGTCCAGAAAGGCGTTCAGGCGCGCGCGCGCATTGATGCGGTGGTGGTGGCCACAACTCGGGCAGACGTTGACGTTCTCTTCGAGGTCGTGCTTGTAGAGCACCGTCTCACAGCTCGGGCACTTGATCCACAAGCCTTCGGGCACCGAGCGGCGGTCGGCCGGGTCGGTGTGCTGGATCTTGGGCGGCAGCAGTTTCTCAAGCCAACTCATGCGGGTTTCTCCTTAAGCTGGGATTATCGCCGCTCAGGCGTCCAGGGCCTGGCGGATGCCCGAGATGAACTCGGCAGCCACCGCATCGACACGCTCGGCCGGTTCCTGGTCGATCAGCTGGATCAGGCGCGAGCCGATCACCACGGCGTCGGCCACGCGGCCAATGGCCTGGGCGGTTTGCGCGTCGCGGATGCCAAAGCCCACGCCCACGGGGATGTGCACATGCTGGCGGATGCGCGGCAGCATGGCTTCGACCGCGGCGGTGTCGAGCGCGCCCGAACCCGTCACGCCCTTGAGCGAGACGTAGTAGACATAGCCACTCGCCACTTGCGCCACCTGCGCCATGCGCTCGTCGGTGCTGGTGGGCGCGAGCAGGAAGATCAGGTCCATGCCGTGCGCGCGCAGCTGGGCGGCGAATTCGGCGCATTCTTCGGGCGGGTAGTCGACCACCAGCACGCCGTCGACGCCGGCCGCGGCCGCATCGCGGATGAAACTGCCGGTGCCGTGTTTCTGGTCGTAGCGCTCGATCGGGTTGGCGTAGCCCATCAGCACCACGGGCGTGGTGGTGTTGGTCTGGCGGAACGCGCGCGTCATGGCCAGCACCTGCGCCAGGCCAATGCCATGCGCCAGGGCGCGGTCGCCGGCCTGCTGGATCACGGGGCCGTCGGCCGAGGGGTCGGAAAACGGCACGCCGAGTTCGATGATGTCGGCGCCGGCGCCGGCCATCGCGTGCATCAGCGAGGGCGTGCTGTCGGGGAACGGGAAGCCCGCGGTCACGAAGGGGATCAGCGCCTTGCGGCCCTGGGTTTTCAGCTGGGCGAGGGTGGTGTCGATGCGGCTCATCTCTGCGCTCACTTCACGAGGTGGATGGGCTGCTCGCCGCCCTTGACCGACTGGCCACGGCAGCTGGGGCGGCAGTAGAAGTCGGCCTGGCTCAGGTCGGCCACGGTGCCGATGTCCTTGTCGCCACGGCCCGAGAGGTTGACCAGGATCGACTGGTCGGGGCGCATGGTCGGCGCCAGCTTCATCGCGTGGGCGATCGCGTGGCTCGATTCGAGTGCGGGGATGATGCCCTCTGTGCGGCACAGGTGGTGGAAGGCGGCCAGCGCCTCCTGGTCGGTGATGCCCACGTACTCGGCGCGGCCGATGTCCTTGAGGTAGGCGTGCTCGGGCCCCACGCCCGGGTAGTCCAGGCCCGCGCTCACGCTGTGCGTCTCGGTGATCTGGCCGTTGTCGTCCTGCAGCACATAGGTGCGGTTGCCGTGCAGCACGCCGGGGCTGCCCAGCTGCAGCGAACACGAGTGCTTGCCCGAGCCCATGCCCTCGCCCGCGGCTTCGACGCCGATCAGGCGGGTGTTTTCATGCGGGATGTAGGGGTAGAAGATGCCCATGGCGTTGCTGCCGCCGCCCACGCAAGCGATCACGGCGTCGGGTTGCTCTTGGGCGATGTTCAGGCTGTGCAGCATCTCGGGCATTTGTGCGAGGCACTCCTCGCCGATCACGCTCTGGAAGTCGCGCACCATCATGGGGTAGGGGTGTGGGCCGGCCACGGTGCCAATGATGTAGAAGGTGTTGTCCACGTTGGCCACCCAGTCGCGCATGGCCTCGTTCAGAGCGTCCTTGAGCGTCTTGCTGCCCGACTCGACCGGCACCACGGTGGCGCCCAGGAGCTTCATGCGGTAGACGTTGGGGCTTTGGCGCTTGACGTCCTCGCTGCCCATGTAGACCACGCACTCGAGGCCGTAGCGCGCGCAGATGGTGGCGGTGGCCACGCCGTGCTGGCCCGCGCCGGTCTCGGCGATGATGCGCGGCTTGCCCATGCGGCGGGCCAGCAGGGCCTGGCCGATGGTGTTGTTGATCTTGTGCGCGCCGGTGTGGTTGAGGTCTTCGCGCTTGAAGAAAATCTGTGCGCCCCCGAGTTCGCGGCTCATGCGCGCCGCGTGGTAGACCGGCGAGGGTCGGCCGACGAAATGGGCCAGCTCGCGCTTGAATTCGGCGATGAATTCGGGGTCGTGCTGGTACTGCGCGTAAGCGGCCTTGAGCTCGTTGATGGCGTGTGTCAGCGTCTCGCTGACGAAGCTGCCGCCGTAAATGCCAAAGTGGCCCTTGGCGTCGGGCTGGTGGTAGTCGTACATGGTGACCAAGAAAAAGGTTTCAGGAAAGGTCGGCGTCGGCGGCGCGCACCGCAGCGACGAACTGCCGGATCTTGTCGGCATCCTTGAGGCCCTTGCCGGCCTCGATGCCCGAGCTCACGTCAACGGCCAGCGAGCGCGCACGCGAGCGCAGCGTGCGAATGCCATCGGCCACGTTTGCAGGTGTGAGTCCACCAGACAAAACGAGGTGAGCGTTGACGCTTGGTGGCAGGAGTGACCAATCGAAAGCCTTGCCGCCGCCGCCAAAACCCTCGACATGGGCGTCGAGCAGGATGGCCTGGGCGCTGTGGTGAAGTTGCGCAAATTTTAGCAAGTCGAAGCGGGCGGCGGCTTCGAGCGGGATGCGGGCCGCTTTCAGGTGCGGGCGGCCGGTCAGCCGCGTCATTTCGGCGCAGACTTCGGGCGTTTCGTCCCCGTGGAACTGCAGCACGGCGCCCGGCACGGCGACGCAGGCGCTTTGCACCCGCTCAGGCGTGTCGTTGACGAACAGCAGCACCGGCGTGACGAAGGCGGGCAGCCGAGCCGCGAGTTCGGCCGCGCGTTCGACGCTGACCGCGCGCGGGCTGGGCGGGTAGAGCACGAAGCCGATCGCGTCGGCCCCGGCCTGCACGGCGGCCTCAACATCGGCTTCGCGCGTGAAGCCGCACATCTTGATGCGGGTACGGGTCTGTGCGCTCATGGCAACCAGTCAAAAGCGGGCGTGGTGGTGGGCAGGCCCCATTCTGGCGCATAGACCGGGCCGGCGAAGTACAGGCCGTCGGGCGCAAAGGTGGGGGCGGCCGCGTCGCGGCTCCTGGCCTGCAGCACCTCGCGCATCCAGCCGGGCGGGTGCAGGCCCTGGCCGACATAGACCAGGCAGCCCATGATGTTGCGGATCATGTGGTGCAAAAAGGCATTGCCTTCGAATTCAAAGCGCCAATAGCGGGCCATTTCGGGGCCGCGCCGAGAAATGGCGATGCGGTGCAGCGTCTTGACGGGCGACAGCGCCTGGCATCCGCTCGCGCGAAACGAGCTGAAATCGTGTTCACCCAGCAGGTGCTGCGCAGCCTCGCGCATGGCGGCTTCTTCGAGGGGGCGAAACGACCAGCCCACGCGGCCGGTTTCGAGTGCGGGGCGCACCGGCGATTCGAGCAGCACATAGACGTAGCGCCGCGCCAGGGCGCTCGCGCGCGCGTGGAAATTGTCCGGCACATACTGCGCCCATTGCACGGCGATGTCGGGCGGCAGGTAGCGGTTGGTACCGCGCACCCAGGAAAAAGGTTCGCGCTGCAGCGCGGTGTCCAGGTGCACCACCTGCATCAGGCCGTGCACACCGGCGTCGGTGCGGCCCGCGCACAGGGTGTGCACGGGCTCCGCGCAAAACTCGGAGAGTGCTTTTTCCAGTTGGTCCTGCACGGTCTGGCCCGAGGGCTGGCTTTGCCAGCCCAGGTAGCTTTGTCCCAAGTAGCTGACGCCCAGGGCCAGTCTCACGGTCGGCGGTCCATGCCCGGTGCGGCGGCGGGGCTGTCCAGATCCAGGCTGATGCCGGCCAGCTGCGGGGGCACCGCCACCGGTGCGGGCGGCGGCGTGGGTTGAGGGCGCGCGGTCGCCCGTCGCAGATGCCAGCCCAGCAGCCCGGCGAGCACCAGGACCAGGGGCGTGGCGATCCAGCCCCAGGTGGGCAGCGAGGGGAGCGCAGTGTGGGGCTCGGCTGCGCTGACTGCCGGGGCGGGCGAGGCCTGCGACAGGCGTTGCAGCTGCTCGATGTTTTTCTGCAGCGCCGCCAGGTGGGTCAGGGCTTCCTGGGTTTGTTTTTCGAGCGCGACCTGCAGTGCCTGCGCGTCTTGCAGGTCCTTGGTGAGCAGCAGGCGGTCTTGACCCGTGCCTTGGCCGTCGCGCTCGGTTTGGGCTTGGCTGACCGTGCCCGACATTTCCAGCGCACCCGCTTCGGGCAGGATGCGGGCCTGCTCGGCCAGACGGCGGGCATGCTCACGAAAGCGACTGTGGTGCTCGAGCACGGTGCCATGTGCCTGCTCGGCGCTGTGCTGCAAGACCTGCGCCGGCGTGGGCAGCCGCAAGGTCTGTCCGGCGCGCAAGAGGTTCAGGTTGTCGTCGATGAAAGCTTCGGGGTTGGCGCGCAGCAAGGCGACCAGCATTTGTTCGAGCGTCGCACCCTCGGGCAGCCAGGGCAGGATCAGGGCCGAGGCGGTGTCGCCAGGCTGCACCAGCACGGTGACACCTTCTTGCGCGAGCGCCGGGTTCTGGCCCAGCGAGCAGGCCATCAGCCCGCCGAGCACGCCGCGCGCCACCCGGTGGGTGGCGAGCTGCCAGGGCGTGCGGACAGGGTGGCGCATGTGTGCAGGGCCGTGGCGGCGGGCCACGCTTTCAGGTCCCCAGGCCTTAGGCTTCCAGCAGGATGCGCAGCATGCGGCGCAGCGGCTCGGCTGCGCCCCACAGCAGCTGGTCGCCCACGGTGAAGGCGCCCAGGTAGTCCTGGCCCATGGCCAGCTTGTGCAGGCGGCCGACCGGCACCGTGAGGGTGCCGGTGACAGCGGCGGGGGTGAGCTCGCGCTCGGTGATCTCGCGCTCGTTGGGCACCACTTTGACCCAGGCGTTGGCCTTGGCGATGATGTCGCTGACTTCGTCCAGCGGCACATCTTTCTTGAGCTTGATGGTCAGGCCCTGGCTGTGGCAGCGCATGGCGCCGATGCGCACGCACAGGCCGTCGATCGGGATCGAGCCGGCGCTGCGGAAAGCGGGGTTGCCCAGGATCTTGTTGCACTCGGCGCCGCCCTTCCACTCTTCCTTGCTCTGGCCGTGCTCGACGGGCACGTCGATCCAGGGGATCAGGCTGCCGGCCAGCGCGGTGTTGCGGAAGTTCTTGGTCGGGAAAGCGGCGTCGCGCATGGTGGCGGCCACCTTGCGGTCGATGTCGAGGATGGCCGAAGCCGGGTCGGCCAGTTCGGCCTTGACGGCGTCGTGCAGCGCGCCCATCTGCGAGAGCAGTTCGCGCATGTTTTGCGCGCCGGCCCCCGAAGCGGCCTGGTAGGTCATGGCCGACACCCATTCGACCAGATTGTTTTGGAACAGACCGCCCAGGCCCATGAGCATCAGGCTCACGGTGCAGTTGCCGCCGATCCAGTTCTTGCCGCCTTTGGCGAGCGCCTGGTCGATCACGTGGCGGTTGACGGGGTCCAGGATGATGACCGCGTCATCGGCCATGCGCAGGGAGGACGCGGCGTCGATCCAGTGGCCGTTCCAGCCGGCGGCGCGCAGCTTGGGGTAGACCTCTTTGGTGTAGTCGCCACCCTGGCAGGTGACGATGATTTCGCAGCGCTTCAAAGCGTCGATGTTGTGGGCGTCTTGCAGCGTGGTCTCGTTCTTGGCCATCGCCGGGGCTTTGCCGCCGGTGTTGGAGGTGGAGAAGAACACCGGCTCGATCAGGTCAAAGTCTTTTTCGGCAATCATGCGGTCCATCAGAACCGAGCCGACCATGCCGCGCCAGCCGACCAAACCTACCAACTTGCTCATTTCAACGCCCTTTCAAAAGTAAACAGTGCTCAACCTGACTGCTTGCCCGGCTCGTCTGGCCGGGGAGGGCGCACGACGAAGCCGAGCCGTTCAGCCCTTAATGGTCGTGGTTTTGGTGGTGAATGCACGCGCGCCAGCGTTCGCCATGGCGGCGACAGCAGGGTTCAGAGAGAACGGGCGGGCGTGAAACATAGAGTCTGATTGTAATGGATCGCCCCTTGATCCACCCTGACAGCGCCGGTTTTGGGGCCTCTGCGGGGTGGGGCGGGTGTATAAATCGCCCGCGTGCGCTTCGGCGACCGGGCCAGCCGGTGGCAGGCGCTCGCGGGCCAGGGGAGAACAAGATGTCGACAAAGCTGCAAACCCTTTTCAAAAGGCTGCTCGGTCTGGCGCTCGTGGGCGTGCTGCTGGGCTTGCTTGCATGCACCGGCCTGCCGCCATCTGCGCGTTCGGTCGCCGCCCAGAAATGCGTGGCCCAGGGGGGTACCTGGGACAGTGGGCATGTGCGCATCCCCGAAGGCTATTGCGCCAAAGGCACGCCCGCGCAGTGTCAGGCCGCGGGCGGACGCTGGGAGCGGGTGTGCATGATGGGGACCCTGGCCTGCGTGAAGCCTTACCCCGATGCCCACAAGGCCTGCGCCGATGGCCGCGAATGCGCGGGCCGCCGCTGCCTGATGGCGCCTGGCGCCTTGCCCCAGACGGTGCCCCAGGTGGGGCGCTGCATCGCCAACGACAACCCCTGTTATTTCGGCATCAACCTCGAAAACGGCCGCCCGGTGCCCACCGCTGTGGCCGATTGACACCGCCTGGAACCGGAGGTCCATAAAAAAAGCGCCTCAGGGCGCTTTTTTCAAAGGGGCCGCAGCGGCCTTCAGCCCAAGGCCTTGACCACCGCGTCGCCCATCTCCCGCGTGCCGACCCGGATGGTGCCTTCGCTGTGGATGTCGGGCGTGCGCAGGCCCTGGGCCAGCACCTTCTTGACCGCCGACTCGATGCGCTCGGCCGCCTCGGCCTGGTTGAGCGAGAAGCGCAGCATCATGGCCGCACTCAGGATGGTGGCCAGCGGGTTGGCCACGCCCTTGCCCGCGATGTCGGGCGCGCTGCCGTGGCTGGGTTCGTACAGGCCCTGGTTTTTCGTGTTCAGGCTGGCCGAGGGCAGCATGCCGATGGAGCCCGTGAGCATCGAGGCTTCGTCGCTCAGGATGTCGCCGAACATATTGCCCGTGACCACCACGTCAAAGGCCTTGGGCGCCTTGACCAGCTGCATGGCGGCGTTGTCGACGTACATGTGCTGCAGTTCCACATCGGGGTACTGGGCGTGCACTTCGGTGACCACGTCTTTCCAGAACTGGAAGGTTTCCAGCACATTGGCCTTGTCCACGCTGGTGACCTTCTTGTTGCGCTTGCGGGCGGCCTGGAAGGCGACGTGCGCGATGCGCTCGATCTCGGGCTTGGAGTAGCGCATGGTGTCAAACGCTTCTTCGGCGCCGGGGAAGTGGCCATCGGTGGCCATGCGGCGGCCGCGCGGCTGGCCGAAGTAGATGTCGCCCGTGAGCTCGCGGATGATCAGGATGTCCAGGCCCGCGATCAGCTCGGGCTTGAGGCTGGACGCGCCCACCAGCTGCTCGTAGCAGATGGCCGGGCGGAAGTTGGCGAACAGGCCCATGTGCTTGCGCAGGCCCAGGATGGCCTGCTCGGGGCGCAGCGGGCGGTCGAGCTTGTCGTACTTCCAGTCGCCCACGGCGCCGAACAGCACGGCGTCGGCGTCCATGGCCAGTTTGAGCGTCGACTCGGGCAGCGGGTGGCCGTGCGCATCAAACGCGGCACCGCCGACCAGGGCCTGCTCCATTTCAAATTTCAGGTTGAGGGCCTTCAAAACCTTGACGGCTTCGGCGACGATTTCGGTACCGATGCCATCACCGGGGAGAACTGCGATTTTCATGGGGGGTGTCTTTATTGGGCGGTGTGGGCGAGCCAGGGCTTGGTGGCCAGGCGCTCGGCTTCGTAGGCCTTGATCTTGTCGGCGTGGCGCAGGGTCAGGCCGATGTCGTCAAAACCGTTGAGCAGGCAGTACTTGCGAAAGGCGTTGACCTCGAAGGGAATCTCTTCGCCCTGGGGGCGGACGATGACCTGGCGCTCGAGGTCGATGGTGAGTTCGTAGCCCGGGAAGGCCGCGACCTCGTTGAACAGCTGGTCGATGGTCGACTCGGGCAACACGATGGGCAGCAGACCGTTCTTGAAGCAGTTGTTGAAGAAGATGTCGGCGAAGCTCGGCGCGAGGATGGCACGAAAGCCGTACTGGTCGATGGCCCAAGGCGCGTGCTCGCGGCTCGAGCCACAGCCGAAATTCTTGCGCGTCAGCAGAATGCTGGCGCCCTTGTAGCGCGGCTGGTTCAGCACGAAGTCGGGGTTGGGCTTGCGTGCACTCTCGGGCACGCCGGGCTCACCGGGTTGGTCGAGGTAACGCCACTCATCGAACAGGTTGGGGCCGAAGCCCGTCTTGCGGATCGACTTGAGGAACTGTTTGGGGATGATGGCGTCGGTGTCCACATTGCTGCGGTCCATCGGGGCCACCAGGCCTTTGTGGAGGGTGAATGTCTGCATGGCGGTTTATTTCTTGGCGGCGCCTTCGATGGTCGAACCGAGTTTTTCGATGTCCTGGCCAATGCCGCGCACGGTGTTGCAGCCGGCCAGGACCAGCAGTGCGGCCACGAGGCTCAGGCGGATGAAGTGGTGCATGAAAGTGCTCCCTCTTGGGTTCAGACGAATTTGCGCACGTCCACAAAGTGGCCGTGGATGGCAGCGGCCGCCGCCATGGCGGGCGAGACCAGGTGGGTTCGGCCACCGGCGCCCTGGCGCCCTTCGAAGTTGCGGTTGCTCGTGGAGGCGCAGCGCTCGCCCGGCTCCAGGCGGTCGGCGTTCATGGCCAGGCACATGGAGCAGCCGGGTTCGCGCCACTCGAAGCCGGCGGCCTTGAAGACCTGGTCCAGGCCCTCGGCCTCGGCCTGCGCCTTGACCAGGCCCGAGCCGGGCACGACCATCGCGAGCTTGACGTTCTTGGCCACTTTCTGGCCGAGCTTTTTGACCACCGCGGCGGCCTCGCGCATGTCCTCGATGCGACTGTTGGTGCACGAGCCGATGAAGACCTTGTCGATGGTGATGTCGGCGAGCTGCTTGCCCGGCTGCAGGCCCATATAGGTCAGCGCACGCTCGATGGCACCGCGCTTGACCTCGTCCTTTTCCTTATCGGGGTCGGGCGTCTGGCCGTCGATGCCCAGCACCATCTCGGGCGAGGTGCCCCAGGTGACCTGCGGCACGATCTGTGCGGCGTCGAGCTCGACCACGGCGTCGAAGTGGGCGTCGGCGTCCGAATGCAGCGTCTTCCAATACGCCACGGCCTGGTCCCATTCGACGCCGGTGGGCGAGAGCAGGCGGCCCTTGACGTACTCGATGGTCTTGTCGTCCACGGCGACGAGACCGGCGCGCGCACCCGCTTCAATCGCCATGTTGCAGACCGTCATGCGGCCTTCCATCGAAAGCGCACGGATGGCGCTGCCGGCGAACTCGATCGTGTAGCCGGTGCCGCCGGCGGTGCCGATTTGGCCGATGATGGCCAGCACGATGTCCTTGGCCGTCACGCCGGGTGCGGCCTGACCCTCGACCAGAACCCGCATGTTCTTGGCCTTTTTGGCCAGCAGCGTTTGCGTGGCCATCACGTGTTCGACCTCGGAAGTGCCGATGCCGTGGGCCAGCGCGCCGAAAGCGCCGTGGGTGGAGGTGTGGGAGTCGCCGCAGACCACGGTCATGCCGGGCAGGGTGGCGCCGTTCTCCGGGCCGATCACGTGCACGATGCCCTGGCGCTTGGACAGGAAGGGGAAGAAGGCGGCCGAGCCGAATTCGCGGATGTTGGCGTCCAGCGTGGTGACCTGTTCCTTGCTGATCGGGTCCGTGATGCCGTCGTAGCCCAAGTCCCAGCCGGTGGTGGGCGTGTTGTGGTCGGCGGTGGCGACGATGGAGCTCACGCGCCAGACCTTGCGGCCGGCCTGGCGAATGCCCTCAAAGGCTTGCGGGCTGGTGACTTCGTGCACCAGGTGGCGGTCGATATAGAGGACGGCCGTGCCGTCTTCCTCGGTGTGGACGACGTGTTCGTCCCAGATCTTGTCGTAGAGCGTGCGGGCCATGGTGCTGTGGGTGAACAGAATCGCGCATTTTAGTCCGAGCCTGGCGTCCCAAGCGCCTGCCCCGACCGCCTTGCAGCGCGGCCTGATCGATGGGAGGGCCAAGGCCCGGCGTGCACTGGCGGGCGACTCAGGCCCCAAGGCCGAAGGCATGAAAAAAGCCCGCCGTATGGCGGGCTTTTGCAAGGGCGATGGAGCGCTTACTTGACGTCACGGCGCGGCGAGCCGGTGAACAGCTGACGCGGACGGCCAATCTTGTACTCGGGGTCGGCCAGCATTTCGTTGAGCTGGGCGATCCAGCCGACGGTGCGGGCCAGGGCGAAGATGCCGGTGAACAGGCTGACCGGGATGCCGATGGCGCGCTGCACGATGCCCGAGTAGAAGTCCACGTTCGGGTAGAGCTTGCGCTGCACGAAGTAGTCGTCTTCGAGGGCGATCCGCTCGAGTTCCTTGGCCAGCTTGAACAGCGGGTCGTTTTCCAGGCCCAGCTCTTGCAGCACCTCATTGCAGGTTTCCTGCATGAGTTTGGCGCGCGGATCGTAGTTTTTGTAGACGCGGTGACCGAAGCCCATCAGCTTGACACCGGAGTTCTTGTCCTTGACCTGGTTCATGAACTCGCCGACCTTGGCCACGCCACCCATCTTCTGGATGTCTTCGAGCATGTTCAGGCAGGCTTCGTTGGCGCCGCCGTGCGAGGGGCCCCACAGGCAGGCCACGCCAGCGGCAATCGCGGCGAAGGGGTTGGTGCCGGACGAACCGCACAGACGCACGGTGGAGGTGGAAGCGTTTTGCTCGTGATCGGCGTGCAGGATGAAGATGCGGTCCATGGCGCGCTCGAGCACGGGGCTGACCTTGTACTCTTCGCAGGGCGTGCCAAACATCATGCGCAGGAAGTTGCCGGCGTACGACAGGTCGTTGCGCGGGTACATGACGGGCTGGCCGACGCCGTATTTGTAGGCCATGGCGACCAGCGTGGGCATCTTGGCGATCAGTCGGATGGCCGCGATGTGGCGGTGCTCGGGGTTATTGATGTCGGTGCTGTCGTGGTAGAAGGCCGACATGGCGCCCACCAGACCGGTCAGCACGGCCATGGGGTGCGCGTCGCGGCGGAAGCCGCGCAGGAAGAATTGCATCTGCTCGTTGACCATGGTGTGGTTGAGCACGAGCTTGTGGAAGTCGCCACGCTGTTTGCCATCGGGCAGTTCGCCGTTCAGGAGCAGGTAGCAGGTGTCGAGGTAATCGACCTTGTTGGCCAGCTGCTCGATGGGGTAGCCGCGGTACAGCAGCTCGCCCTTGTCGCCGTCGATGTAGGTGATGCCCGACTGGCAGGCGGCGGTCGACAGGAAGCCGGGGTCGTAGGTGAACATGCCGGTTTGAGCGTACAGCTTGCGGATGTCGATCACGTCCGGACCGATGCTGCCCGAGTAGACGGGCATGTCGACGCTGGGGGCGCCGTTGCTGAACGACAGTGTGGCTTTGTTGTCGG
>JACCEE010110236.1_pt1 | contig 22239 bp, 23 predicted proteins | sample 7449931 | NCBI WGS metagenome assembly JACCEE01 (sample SAMN15323457, study PRJNA562643) | freshwater metagenome | isolation source: river surface water | place: USA:Blue River Watershed | collected 2017-08-19 | reverse complement strand
TTCTTCCCGAACGACATCAAGGATTTGAAACGTAAATTACGCAAGAACCAACTCAAAGGCGGAACTGCCGCCATCTTCTTAGAACCGGTCGGACCCGAAAGCGGAACCCGTCCCTTATCCAAAGAATTCATTAAAGGCTGTGAAGCTTTAGCTCACCAATACGGCGCGCTCCTCATCTTTGATGAGGTGGTCACCGGATTCCGTATGGGACCTTCGTGCGCCCAAGGCTATTTCGGCGTCGATCCCGATTTGACGATTTTCGGCAAAATCATTGCCGGCGGTTATCCCGGAGCGGGCGGTGTCGGCGGTCACGCCGATTGCATGGCCTACTTAGGTGCTGGACTTGATTCTTCGGGTAAAAAAGTACCCAAAGCACTTTGTGGTGGCACGATGGCGGCGACCCCGGTTTCCTGTGTTGCCGGATACCATGCGTTATGCGAAATCGAACGCACCAACGCGGCCGAAGTGGCGGGGCGTATGGGCGATCGTTTGACGAAGGGTTTACAAGAACTGATAAAGAAGTACAAACTGCCGTTCGTGGCCTTCAACCAAGGCTCGATCGTGCACCTTGATAATGCAGCGACGATGCATTTTCACATCGATTGGAAAAAACCGTGGAAAATCCCGGGAATTTTAAAAGAAACCGCCATCCGTCAAAAAGAAATGGAACATATGGGCGCAGCCTATATGGCCGAAGGTTTAGTCACTCTGGCCGGAACCCGTTTGTATACGAGTGCCGCCTATACCGAAGAGATGATTGACGATGTCTTGGCCCGCTTCGAACGCGTGTTTGCCAAATGCGGTCCTTTGGGAAGCTAACTATGGCTTATACCCTTGAAGAAGCGAAGACGTTGATTATCCGCGCCGGCAAGGAACTCCTTGCCAAAGGCTTGGTGGCCCGTACATGGGGCAATATTTCGGCGCGAATTTCCGACACCCATTTTGCGATTACGCCCAGTGGCCGCTCGTACGAAACGATGACGCCCGATCAAATTGTCGTGGTGGCCATTGATGACTTGTCGTATGAAGGCACGATTAAACCCTCCTCCGAAAAAGGCATCCACGCGGATTGCTATCGTTTGCGGCAGGATGTTCATTTCATCATTCACACCCATCAAAAAGCGGCGACGGTTTTAAGCGTCTCGGGCGATCATTTTACCCTTGAAGAGGCCTCGCTCGTTTCCCTTTTAGGCAACACGATTCCATGTGCACCCTATGGCATTTCGTCCACAAAAAAACTTCGTCAGAACGTGGCCGAAACGGTCGAACATTTTCCGCAAAGCAGAGTGTTCTTGATGCAATCGCATGGTGCCCTTTGTTTGGGAACCTCGTATGAAAAAGCTTTCACCCTAGCCGGGGTTCTGGAAAAAGCGATGCAAAAGCGCATTTTTCAGAGTTTCAGTGTTTCCAACGACGAAGAACTGATTGCAAAATATTTCCATAACCATCGTGTTATTTTGGCCACATCAGCGCTTCCCGATTTAGGCACAAGCATCCGCCTCAATGATCGGTTCTTGCTGAAACAAAACTGCGTTCAAAACGAATATTTGATTCGCGCCAAATTAGCTCCGGAAGCATGGGTTGCCCGTATGCATCAAGCTCTTTATCGGGCTCTAAAAATTCATTGCATCGTGTATGAAAACGATCCCTTTGTGGTCGCTTTCAGCGCAGTCAAGAAAACCCTTCGCCCGTCCATTGATGATCTTGCCCAAATCGGAGGGGCAACGATCAAGACGGCAACCTCTTCATGGGTTGCTTCCAAACTCAAGGGGCGCAATGCCGTGTTCGTGTTAGGTTTAGGCGCCCTTTGCACAGGGCGTAACATGGATGACGCTCAAGCCGTTGCCATGATTCTGAGAAAAGGATGCGAAGCGGAAGTAGTATCCTCGCTGCTGGACAAACCGCATCGCCTATCGTTCTTCGATGCCTGGATTCAACGCACGGTTTATCTCTCGAAGTATTCCAAAATGAAAGCCAAGGGGTAATGTTATGCTCAAGAAATTAACTCAAGAACAATGGTCATTGATTCTTGAAACCGGAATCCGTGAATTTGCCGAACAAGGCATGGATCGGGCTAACATCAATATCATTGCCAAAAAAGCCGGTATTTCCGTAGGCGTTCTCTATAAATACTTCAAAGACAAAGAAGCCTTTTTTCTGGCGTGCCTCAGCCAAAGTCTGAGCGTGCTCGAAACGGTTCTCCACGATTCACTGGCGGGTGATTTTAAGTTGCTCGAACGCGCCGAAAAAATCATCCGTGCGGTTCAAAAAACTTCACGCGAACATGTGGATTACATCAACATGTACCTTTCGATTACCACCGGAAGCAACCGCAAATATGCTCCCGAACTGGCCAAACGCATCGAGGGGATGACTGCCGAGGTTTATGCCCAATTTATCCGCGATGCCCAAAAAGAGGGCGATATCCGCCAAGATGTCGATCCGAAAATGTTTGCTTTCTTCTTCGATAATTTGTTGATGATGTTGCAATTTTCCTATAGCTGCACGTATTTCCAAGAACGGTTCAAAATCTTTGCCGGAGACGATGTCTTCGCGAAAGATGAGTTTGTCGTAAAGGAAATGCTGAAGTTCTTGGAGTCTGCATTTACGCTCGAACAAGCATCGATTCACCATCGATCCTAGGAGGACGCCCATGAAATACGTCATCAGTTACGATGTCGGGACGACCGGAGTTAAGACCTGCCTTTTTGGTATTGATTCGAAAATCCACCTCTTAGGAAGCGCCAATCAAGGATACGGATTATTCGTTCTTGAAAACGGGGGCGTGGAACAAGACTTTGAGGAGTGGTGGGCGGCTATGGCCAAGACCACGCACGACCTGTTTTTAAAAGTCGATATCAAGCCTTCGGACATTGCCGGTCTTTCCTTTTGCTCGCAGATGCAAGGACTGGTTCTCGTCGATGAAAACGGCAAGGTGCTTCGCCGTCCGATGAGTTACATGGACCAAAGGTCCAAGCAAGAACTCCACGATGGGATGGGAAGAGGGCTGAAAGTTGCAGGAGCCAATGTGTTTAGACTGTTAAAAAGCCTGCAAATCACCTGCGGTGCATCCCTCAGCGTCAAAGATCCGTTATGGAAATATAAATGGGTTCAACGAAACGAACCTGAGATATTCAAAAAAACCTACCGTTGGTTGGATGTCAAAGAATCTCTCATTGCCCGGTGTACGGGAAAGTTTATCATGACCCATGACTCGGCCTATTCCACGTTCCTTTATGATACGAGAAAAGGAAAACAAGGATGGAGCAAGTCGTTATGCAAAACCTTTGGGGTCGACATGAATCACTTAGCCCCCATTATTTCTCCCATCGATTTGGTCGGCGGATTGACCGCTGCGGCAGCGTCTGATCTGAGCTTACCCGAAGGAACGCCGGTCTTTGGCGGTGGCGGTGACGCGACTTTGATTGGCATCGGCGCAGGCTGCGTGAATGTGGGTGAGACCCATATTTACTGCGGAACCTCCGGATGGGTCTCCACGCTTTTGGACCATCAAGTGGTTGATACCGATGCAATGATTGCGGCTATCGTCGGCGTGGAAAAGAATCGGTTTAACTATTTTGCCGAGATGGAAACCGCGGGCAAATGCTTTGAATGGGTGAAAGACCACTTGGCGCTTGACGAAATCGGTGTCTATTTGAATCACGCCCATGTCAGCGAAGGCAAAGAAGCCCTTTACCGAAGCCTCTACGAATATCTCACCAAGACCATTTCCGAAGCTCCAGCGGGTGCCGGCGGGGTGATTTTCACGCCGTGGTTACATGGTAACCGGTGTCCGTTTGAAGATCCCAATGCGGCAGGTGTCTTCTTCAATATCCGCCTCGAAACCGGAAAAACTGAACTCATCCGTGCCGTCTTGGAAGGGATATGCTACCATCTTAGATGGATGTTGGAGTGCCAAGATAAGAAAATTCGGACCTCGCAAACGATCCGTTTTGTCGGTGGCGGAGCCCTTTCCCCAGTAACGAGCCAGATTTTGGCGGATGTGACGGGTCGTACCATCGAGGTCGTTGCCCACCCGCAAAATGTCGGTGCCGTCGGTGCGGCCGCCGTTGCCGGCGTCGGACTAGGAGTCATCGAGAATCTCGAGAAAGTCAAAGACTTTATCCCGGTGATTGCCACCTTCCAACCCAAATCCGAAAATAAAGAAGTTTACGACCGCCAATACGACGTCTTCAAAAAACTCTATGCTTCCAATAAAGAAAACTTTGCGGCTTTGAACCAAAGCGCTCGGGGGAAATAAAAATGTCGGACTCACGTAAACAAGAATTCATGCGCACACTCAAGTTTCTCGTCTTTTCCATCTCTGCCGGAGCCATCCAAATCTTATCGTTCACGGCGATGAATGAATTACTGGGTGACTGGTGGGGCTATTGGCCTTCGTATTTGATCTCGCTGATTTTATCGGTCTTATGGAATTTTACCTTTAACCGTCGATTCACCTTTAAATCCGCGTCGAACGTCCCCGTTGCGATGCTCAAAGTCTTTGCCTTCTATGCGGTGTTCACTCCGCTTTCCACGCTCTTGGGCGATTATTTGGTCAAGACGGTTGGCTGGAACGAATATTTGGTGACGGTGCTGAACATGGTCATTAATCTGATCTTAGAATTCTTGTATCAACGCTTCTTTGTGTTTAACAAAACCATCGATACCAACGATTTAGCAAAAAAGAAAGTATAGGAGTTTCCTCATGAGAGATTTCTACGACGACGAACGGAGAATCAAAGGGATTGCCAATTATGTCACGGCACTCGCCTTTTTGGGCACCAAAGTCGGAAAGAAATTGCATTACAAAGTTAAATACTATACCGGTGTGAGAACGCTGGGCCATCTTCGTCTCAAAGAAGACAAAACCGTAACATTGCTGATATCCTTCCATGTCAACGAGGGAAAAGCCAAATTGGTATTGGTGAATGATAACGGCATCAAAACCCTCGTGGAAAATCATTTTGAAGGTGAGAAAGAAGTTTTCTTGCCTAAAGGAAAAACACGCCTACGTTTAGTTGGTTCACACGCCTTTTTTGAGCTCACTTTGGAACGGATTTGATTCATGTTCTATTCGAAAGCCAAAGGCATTCTTTCCGCCCATAATGGTATGAATATTTTTCGTGGTTGTACCCACGGATGCATTTACTGTGACTCGCGGAGCACGTGTTATCAAATCAATCATCCCTTTGAAGATGTCGAGGTCAAAGAAAATGGCCCCGAACTTTTAGATCTTGCCTTATCGAAAAAACGAAACAAAGTTATGGTGGGAACCGGCTCGATGTGTGATCCTTATTGCGCCATTGAGAAAGAAATCAAATATACCCGGAAATGCCTGGAAATCATCGAAAAGCATCGCTGCGGAGTCACCGTCATTACCAAGTCTGACCTGATCCTCCGGGATTTGGATATTCTTGAGCGGATCAATGCGACCGCTAAGGCCGTCGTCCAAATGACCTTGACGACCTATGACGAAGATTTGTGCAAGATTTTGGAACCCCATGTATGTACGACCAAAGCCCGTTTCGAGGCGTTGAAAGTGTTCCGTGACCATCACATTCCAACAGTTGTTTGGTTGTGTCCCTTTTTGCCGTTTATCAACGATACCGAAGAAAATATGCGCGGACTTGTTTCTTACCTGGTCGAAGCCAAAGTCTACGGCATCATTTTCTGGGGTGTAGGAGTGACGCTTCGCGAAGGAGACCGTGAGTATTTTTACGAACAATTGGATAAACACTTTCCGGGGCTCAAACAAAAATACATCGATACCTATGGTAATGCCTATGAAGTCCGTAGCCCGAAGTCCAAGCAGCTGACCAAACTTGTGATTGATTTGTGCAAAGAGGCCGGCATCGAAACCGATACCAACAAGGTTTTTGCCTATTTAAGTACCCTCCCAAAACCGTTTGAACAGATGGACCTTTTTGCTTCCCACCCGCAAGAATAAAAAAAGCTATGCAAAAACGTCATAAAATCCAATTGCTTTGCTATGATAAATAAGTAAAGGAGTTTTTTTATGAATTCATCATTTGTTTATCACGTCCCCACAAAAATCTATTTTGGCGAAAACCAACTTTCCAATTTGGCTTCGGAACTCAAAGTTTACGGGACCCGCGTGTTAATTACTTACGGCGGTGGCTCCATCAAAAAAATGGGCCTTTACGACAAAGTCATGGCCGCCTTAAAAGACCAAGGCCTCACGGTTTTTGAGTTTTCCGGCATTGAACCCAATCCACGCCATTCGACGATTAACAAAGCCATCGCTTTATGCAAACAAGAAGGCATCGAGGTTTTGTTAGCTATCGGGGGTGGATCGACCATTGATGCCACAAAGTTCATTGGCGCTGGTGTCTTCCATGACGGCGACGTTTGGGATTTCTTCACCGGCAAAGCCAAAATCACGCAAAGCTTACCGATTCTGACCATATTGACCTTAGCGGCCGCTGGTTCGGAAATGGATGCCGGAGGTGTCGTAACCAATCTTGAAACCGATGACAAACTGGCCACCGGACACCCGAGCCTTTTGCCGAAAGTCTCTTTCCTTGATCCCACCAACACCTATTCTGTCAGCCCTTATCAAACGGCCTGTGGTTGCGCCGATATTCTCTCCCACATTTTTGAGATTTATTTCAATTTGGAACCGGATTTATCCATGTTGGATACCGTGATGGAAGGTCTCATGCGGACCATCATCAAATACGGACCCATCGCTTTGAAGGATCCCAACGATTACGAAGCGCGCGCTAACATTATGTGGACTTCTTCGTGGGCTATCAACGGCTTCATCGAAGGCGGCAAAGACCAAGCATGGTCGTGCCATCCGATGGAACATTCGTTGTCGGCCTATTACGATATTACCCATGGTCTCGGCTTGGCGATTTTAACGCCGCGCTGGTTACAGCATATCCTCAACGAAAAAACGGCCCCTCGGATCAAACAATTCGGCGTCCAAGTGTTTGGTATTGATTCGTCGTTACCTTCCTTAATTGCCTCGAAATTGGCCATCGAAAAACTTTCCGATTTCTTTTTTAAAGAAATGGGACTGCAAAGTCACTTGGGCGATGTCGGTATCGACGAAACCCACTTGGATGTCATGGCTCAAAAAGCCTGCCGCGGACGGACCATCCATGGTTTCCAACCGTTAAAAAAAGAAGATATCATCACGATTTATCGCCGGTGTTTATAAATCCTTTTTCAGTGCTATAATTGAAAAAAAGGTAACCCATTATGGAAAAACAAGAAAAGAAATCTTTCGATCTGAAACGTTTTTTGCTGTCCGCTTGGCCCATTGTTGCAATGATCGTCGGTGTCTGCTTGGTGATGCTCGTCTTATTCCTCTTAGGAAAAGACAGTTCCTTCTTCGTATTTTGGGGAACGGATGCGAACATTCCGCTTGCGGATATCGCAAACCAAGCCATTCGTTCTACGGCCAACTTCAATTGGACCTTCATCGTTCTCTTCGCCATCGTCGTTTACATCTACTTTACCGAACTGAAACACAAGAACTACAAAGGCATCGTGGCCGCGTTATCGCTCTATGGCGTGCACTGGCTTTATGAAATCGCCAACGCCATTATCCAAAGAGCGACGGGCTATGCCTTATGGACCGTATCTCCCGAAAGCACCTCCTTCATTCTTTTGATTGGTGTCTCTTGGGAACTTTCGATGATGTTCTCGATTGCGGGCTTGGCGATGTCTAAGTTGTTACCGGACAATCCTAAAATGAAGATTTTGGGGATGAACAACCGGATTTTCTTTGCTCTTCTCAATGCCGCCTTCTTCGGTTTCTTTGAAATCTTCTTAGCCGGAACACCCGCCTTTATATGGACCTATAACTGGTGGGGCGCGATTCCCGTCTTTGTGACCACCTATATTCCGTTTTTCTTGGCCGCTTTCCTCATGTATGATGCCAAACCCAAGACCCAAAAAATCTTTCTCGGCGTCACTTGGGGTTTGGTCGTTATTCTATTAGCCACACTGATTCCGCTCGGTGTCATTTAACCGAACTTTACATTTAAAATAATCTCGATTTTAACGCTCAAAAAGCATGCTTGAGCGTTTTCAAGCGTTTCATTAGAAAACAACACATAGATATAATAATATTAGCAACTAGGAGGAATTCCCCGATGAGTCTTTACCAAATTACCGTCGAAAACGCCCAAAACGAAAAAGTGTTACTCGAAGCGTACAAAGGCAAGGTGCTTTTGATCGTCAACACGGCGACCCAATGCATTTTCACGCCGCAATACCGTGCCCTTCAAGAACTCTATGACCGCTTCAAAGACCGTGGCTTAGAAATCCTGGATTTCCCGTGCAACCAATTTGCCAACCAAGCGCCGGGAACGCCCGAAGAAATCGAAACGTTCTGTTCCACCAAATACTTCACGACGTTTCCTCGGTTCGCCAAACTCAATGTTAACGGACCGGATGAAAACTTGTTGTTTACCTATTTGAAGCAAGCCAAAGGCGGATTCATGAAACCCGCGATCAAATGGAACTTCACGAAATTCCTCGTGAACCGTGAGGGCAAAGTCATCAAACGCTATGCTCCCAACGTGAAGCCTGAAAAAATTGCTTCGGATATCGAAAAACTACTCAAATGAAGAAAGGTGCGGCAACGCAAAGGTGACTTATGTTTCTCGCATGGAAAGAAATTAAACACGCCAAAGGCAAATTCTCCCTGATCATCTCCGTCGTGGTGCTGGTCGGATATTTAGTCTACTTTTTAACCTCGCTCGCGTACGGGCTTGCGTCCTCTTATACCAACGGAGTGAATGCCTGGAACGCGGACAACATCGTCCTCACCTCGGACAGCAACGACAACATCATGATGTCGGTGATGACGGATGAACAAAACGATGACGTGACGGCCACCGAAAAGGCCCGGTTGGGTTTATTCCCCGCCGTCATCAGCGATCCCTCGGCTGCTGTTGTTGACGATACCAAAGAAGAAATCTATGCCTTTGGCATCGATAACGGTAGTTTCATTGCCCCGAACGTCACGCTCAATGATAACGAAGTCTTCGCCGATGCCAGTTTACAAGACTTGGGCTATCAAGTCGGAACCGTCATCCGCGTCGCCGGAACCGATATCGACTGGACCATCGTCGGCTTTGAAGAAAACATTACCTATCAAACCGCCCCAATCCTTTATATGACGATTGCCACATGGATGGATTACCGCTTTAACCGAGCAACGATCCCGCTTGATTTATTCAGCGCCGTCGTCACGCAAGGTGAAACGACCACGGCCAATACCGCCCTCAAGGTCAATACGATTCAAGATTTTATTGGCAATTTGCCGGGATATAGCGCTCAAGTCTTAACCTTCAGTATCATGATTGGCTTCTTGATTTTCATCATTGCCTTCGTCTTAGGCATCTTCATCTTCGTGTTGACCATCCAAAAGACAAGCATGTTCGGGGTCATGAAAGCCCAAGGCATATCCAACGCCTACATCGGTGGATCGGTGGTCATGCAGACCTTGATCATTACCGGAATCGGTGTGTTAGGCGGACTCTTATTGACGCTCATCTCCGGTTACTTCTTGGCAGGCATCGTGCCTTTCGCCATCAATCCATTATTCTATATCGTGATTACGGCCGCGTTCTTCGTCTTCTCGGCGTTCGGTGGCCTATTCTCGGTGCGAGCGGTGCTCAAGATTGACCCGCGCATCGCGATCGGTTAGGAGGCCCTATGAGCACACTCATTGAAATGAAGAATATCACCAAGGATTTCCTCCAAGGTGACGAAGTCGTCCACGCCCTCAAAGAAACCAACTTTATTGCCGAAGAAGGCGACTTGATTGCCATCATCGGTCCTTCCGGAAGCGGCAAATCTACCTTCTTGACCATCATCGGCGGGCTTCAAACCCCGACCACCGGGGAGGTTCTTGTCGGCGGAAAACCGTTCAGTCGGCTCAATACCAAAGAACGTTCCAAAGTCCGGTTTGAAAAAGTCGGTTTCATCCTTCAAAGCGCCAACTTGATTCCGTTTTTGAAAATCACCGATCAGATGTATTTGTACAACCGGATTCAACGGACCAAACCCAACGAAGAACGGCTGGTCTCGTTGTTTGACAAGTTAGGCATCACCAAACTCAAAAACAAATACCCGAGCCAACTCTCCGGCGGTGAACGTCAACGCGTGGCGATTGCGAAAGCCATCTACCATAACCCGTTGGTCATCTTAGCGGATGAACCGACTGCGGCTTTGGATACCACACGCGCGTTTGAAGTCATCAAACTCTTGGCCAAAGAAACCAAGGCGGAAAAGAAAGCGACCATCATGGTCACCCACGATGAACGCCTGACCGATTTCTGCGACAAGGTTTATCAAATCGTCGACGGCGTGATGACGAGAAGAAAGTAACCCAATAAAAAGCGGCTTCCCGAAGGAGGCCGCTCTTTTTTTATTTGTTTTGGAGCACGCGTTGCTTGACGTTACGGGCGTTTTCGATCCGGGTCATGAAATTCTTCATGATCATCAGATATAACTCATCGCCTAGAGCTTTGTCTTCCCAGTGGTGGTCGACGCTGGGATTATCGTTGACTTCAATGACATAGACTTTGCCATTGGCTTGTTTGAGGTCGACGCCATAGAATCCATCACCCATGACGGAAGCGGCGCGAATCGCGGCATCAAGGACTTCTTTCGGTGCTTCTTCGACGAGGAAGGTGTCGACATTACCAACTTGATCGTGTTCGGTTTTGGCGTGCCAGTTATAAATTTGCCAGTGGTTCTTGGCCATGTAGTATTTGCAGGCATAAAGCGGTTTATTGTCTAAAATGCCTACCCGCCAGTCGAACGAGCTTTGGACGTATTCTTGCGCCAAGATTAAATCGCCGGTTTTGAATAACTCTTTGAGTTTGGCACTCAGTTGGGCTTCATCATAGACTTTGAAGACACCGAGTGAACAGGCACTGTCGGGTTGTTTGAGCACGATCGGGAAATCGAGCGCTTTGATGATGTCGGGATGACGGGTCGTTTTGCTGACGACCAGGGTCTTCGGCGTGAGCACGCCTTGGACTTTCATGCTTTCGTGGAAATACAGCTTGTTGGAACATTTGAGAATCGACCACGGATCGTCGATGACCATCAACCCTTCGGCATAGGCATACCGTGAAAATTGATAGGTAAAGTCGTTGACGTTGGTGGTGGCGCGGATGAACAGGGCGTCAAATTGGGTCAACCGGGCGAAATCTTCTTTGGTGATGAACTCGGTATAGAAACCAATTTTTTCGGCGGCAATCTTGAAACGGTCTAAGGCCGTTTTTCCCGAAGGCGGGGCCGCTTCGCCGGGTTCGACCAAAATAGCGAGGTCGTATTTATAGTTTTTTAGCGACGAGACGGTAAAGCTCTTTTGGTTGAAGTAATCTTCGGCGAGACGTTCGACAGTTTCGCTGTATTCGATGTCTTTCAAGGTTAACGGAGTCACGTTTACGAGGTGCCAATGCTTGTTCTTCTCAAACGTGCATTCCATCAGCGGGGCTTCGAAAAGTTTATAGAGCGAGTGGCTCAGTTTTTGATATTTGGTGCGGCTCGTCTTGCCGAAGAGAATACGGAGTGAGATTGTGGATTTCTTGATGTGTTTGAAACTCTTTTGAATCAAATCTTCGGCTTCATCGCCGAGCGATTCGGTGATTGTTTTGTTGGTGAAGTCTTCAATCGTGGCCACATTAGGAATGGCTCTTAGATTACGGGCGGACGCCAAGAGCGAAACATAATACCCGATGGTTTGGTATTCGTAGGAAGAGCACAGGTTAAAAATGCGAAGGTCTTTCGCGGTTTGGAAACGTTCATCATTGATGAAAGCTTCGGCGGTGACGACGTCGACCGCTTCAATGCCTTCGAGCCAACCGACCGGTTGATCGACGACGACGACGTTCGAGAATCCGTGATTGATTTTGGGATCATTGATCAGCGTCAAAAACATTTTGTCGGCGTGTTCACCTTTGCCATAAAAGTTTTTGATTTTGCGTACCGTCCTAAAGCCAAAGGATTCATACCATTGGAGGAGGTTTTTATCGGCCGAATCCGCCTCTAAGGTAATTTGCGGAACGTTGGCCGCTTGGGCTTCATCGATGATATGCGAGAGAAGTTCCTTGCCCAAATGGCGTTTGCGGAATTCCGGCATCACGGCGATGGAGTAAATCCGCCAAGATTTGGCATAAAGGTGGATGGTGGCGGAAGCACACGGCACCCCGTTTTCGGAAAGGATATAAAGATTTTGGTGTTTGCTGAGGATGCTGTGTTTGATGGCAGCCTCATCAAAACGGCGGGATTCGACAAAGCTCAGTTCTTCAAGTTTGACAAGAAATTCTAGGTCATCAGTGGTCGCGTATCGTATGTCCATTCGTTCATTTCCTCCGGGCTTCTGCCCGATATTTTTTAAGCACAAAAAAAGGCAAAGAAAAATTCTTTGTCTAATGGGATAATTTCATCGATTTGTGGCGTTTTTCTTTTTTTGGTTTAGACATCCTGGGTGGAACCGTCAGGGGAGAATCCGGAAACGGCGGTTCGCGTGGCTCAATTCTGCGTTTGCTAAAGAGGCTCTTTGTCAAACGCCATAGTTTTATTATAGACACTTTTTTGAGAACACCCAAATAAGAGATAAAAGACTGTTTATATTTTTTTCACTGTCTAATTTTTTTTCGGTTTTAACCGCTTAGGCAACCCCATCGAACAAAATTTCGTTTATTTTCTTACAAAACTATTACATAATAGGTCGAGGTCTATCAATGCAACCGCTAAATCAGGGCACTAAAGGTGCCGAAATCTCCGTCAGGGAGAAGGATAATTCGCTTTTGGCCCGAAAGGCTGCTTCCGAGGGGATTGTTCTATTAAAAAATGACGGCGTTCTTCCCTTAACAACCAAAAAAGTTGCTCTTTTCGGCCACGGCGCCGGTCTCACGTGTAACGTCGGCACCGGTAGTGGCGAAGTCAACCCGCGTTATTCGGTGACCATCGTCGAAGGACTTAAAAACAATGGTCTTGAAGTCGCCACCCAATCCTGGGTCGATGCCTATACCCAACAGTATTACCGTACGCTTGATGAATGGAACGCCCGCCGCAAAGCCGCCGTGGCGCGAATCAACGATAAGAAAAAGAAACAAAAGATTTTGGACTCGCTTCCTTTCGTCTTTTCGGGCGAAGGCCCTCTTTCCGCCAATGATTTTCAAAACCTCGGTACGGACACTGTCCTTTATGTGTTGTCCCGTCAAGCCGGCGAAGGTCATGACCGCGTCTTTTCCAAAGGCGATTGGCAATTGACGGATGTTGAATATGGCAATATCCAAAAAATCACTTCCGCATTCAAGCACGTGATTGTGATTATCAACGCCGGGTTTTATATTGATCTTTCCTTTATGGATGATTTTCCATCCATTCAAGGTCTTATCTTTATGGGCCAAGCCGGCATGGAAGGCGGTAACGCTTTAGCGGACATCCTGACTGGAAAAGTCAACCCTTCAGGAAAACTGTGTGCCACTTGGGCGATGAAATATGGCGATTATCCTTCGTCAACGACGTTCTCCCATAACGACGGCAACGTCGTGGATGAAGATTATACCGAAGATATCTTTGTCGGCTACCGTTATTTCGATACCTTCAAAGTCAAACCCCGTTATGCGTTCGGTTTTGGTCTCAGTTACAGCGACTTCTCCTATACCGTTCGTGAAGTCACCTACGAAAAAAGCATCATTAAAATCAAATTCGATTTAAAAAATACCGGGACCGTTTGGGCCAAGGAAACCGTCCAGATTTATTTAAGCTTCCCCGGCTATCAAAACATAGAATATCAACGCTTGATGGCGTTTAAGAAAACCAAAACCCTTGCTCCCAACGAAATCATCACGCTGACGCTCGGCATCGACATGAACTTTGCCACCAGTTACGACCAAGAATCGGCCTGCTTTTTCTTGGCCCGCGGCGAATACATCGTCCGGATCGGAAACGCGTCCGATCACACGCAACCCGCCGCTCGCGTCATCTTGGAAAAGCGGATTGTGACTGAAGTGTGTAAAAACGCCTGCCGTCCACAACGTCATTTCAAAACACTCGTCGCTCCCAGACGCTCTGTTGAAGAACTGCCAAAGAACCTTCCCATCGTAGAACCGAATGTTTTCCTTTTTGAAACGGATATTGATAAATACAAGACGTGTTCGTTGGCGTTACCCAGCGTCAAAGCACTGGCCATCGTCAGCAAGATGTCACCCAAAGAACAAATTGCTTTAACCATAGGTAATGGTTACCAAGGTGCCTTGCAAATCCAGTTGGATGGCGCTGCCGGCTATACGACCGGAAGCATGATGAAAAAACATCACCTTCCAAACATCGTGATGGCGGATGGTCCTGCGGGACTCCGCGTTGTCAATCAAGTTAAAGAAAAACTCAAAGACGGACGGGAACAAGTAACCGCCTTCTACGCAACCGAATGGCCGACAGCGACCGTCCTGGCCCAAACCTGGAATACCGATATGGTGACCAAGATTGGCGAAGCCATCGGCCAAGAAATGTTGGAATTCGGGGTTACGTTGTGGCTGGCTCCCGGCATGAACATCCAACGCAATCCGCTTTGCGGACGCAACTTCGAATACTTCTCCGAAGATCCTTTGGTCTCGGGAATCATGGCCGTATCGTTGACCAACGGAGTTCAAAAACGTCCCGGCCTTGGCACGACGCTCAAACATTTTGCGTGCAACAACCAAGAAGATAACCGGCATCATGCCTCGTCCAACGTCACCGAACGCGCTTTACGCGAAATTTACCTTCGCGGGTTTGAGTTAGCCGTCCGTTTGTCCCAACCGAAAGCGATTATGTCCAGTTATAACTTAATCAACGGCGTTTATGCCCCGAATAACGAAGAACTACTGACGGATATTCTCCGCCACGAATGGGGCTTCTCGGGTCTTGTGATGACCGACTGGTGGTCGTGTTCGAAAGACCGTGGGAATTCCGCTCTTTGCGTCCCTGCGGGCAACGATTTGATCATGCCCGGGGGCAAAGACGACCAAAAAGTCGTGGAAAAAGCATTCCGCAAAAAGAAAATCGCTGCCGATGATTTGAAATTAAGCGCCGCCCGCGTGGTGGATGTCCTCTTAGCCAATCCGTTTATTAAAATCTCGGATTAAATTGCAAATTCCTTCTCACGAAACAAGCAATTGTTTCGGCATTTTTATGTGGGAAAGATATAATAAAAGCAATGGAGAAAACAATGAAACGTTATTTGATTGATTACTTGATGAATGCACGGGATTTGGGAGGCTACCTCACTGCTGACGGAAAGAGAGTCCCCTACGGCCTTTTTGTCCGTAGCGACGCCCCCCATTATTTGACGAAGGAAGGACGCGATGCGTTCTTTAAGATGGGCATCACTACGGTGCTTGATTTCCGGACGCCGGATATTGCCGGAAAGTTTGTTTCCGCCTTCCGTGACGATGCGCGTTTTGTTTACCGAAATTATCCGATCGTGGAGGGCTCTAACGCGTATTCCAAAAGCGAAGACGAGTCCCCGCAAACGTATATGCGCATGTTGGACCACAAGGATACCTTTAAAAACATTATGTTGAGCTTTATCAACGCGCCGGGAGGCGTCTTCTATAACTGCTCGGCAGGGAAAGATCGTACCGGTGTCGTAACCTTCCTGTTATTAGACCTGATCGGCGTGGCCCGAACGACGATTTTGGAGGATTACGCCGTTTCCGAAAAACACATCGAAGAACGGATTGGTTTGGTTCGCGAATCACACCCGAATTTTCCCTCCTCGATGGGCCATTCCAAAAAAGAATGGTTCTTAGCCTTCTTTGATCTTTTCGATAAGACCTACGGTAGCACCCGTCAATACTTGCTTAAAGCCGGATTGACGCCTTATCAAATCACGAAACTCAAAAAGAAATTAACGCGTCCGGAGTAAGGACAAAACAAGGAGGATTTATGGAAGAAATCTTGCAAGAAACTGTCGCGATTCTCAACGAAATATTAGGCGTCAAGCCCGTGTTGTATGCCTCGTTTGCCGTCGAGAAAGTGTTGGGACGTTCCTTTCAAGCCCATGACATCGACATACTCGTTCCTCCCGTGACCCCTCAACAAAAGAAAGCCTTGATCCAAGAGTTCGAAGAACACGGCTTTTCCTACCTCGATCAATATGTGGCCACATTTACCAAAAACGGTATCGATGTGGAACTCGGTGACCGCGACCATTGGTTCAAGGTGTGTGCGTTTGATCCGGAAGGACTCTATGAAATCAGCGGACTCACCTTCCGATACGATTTATTGAGCGCCTCCAATTTATTGAAGCTTTATACCTATCTCGGGACCCATTTTAAACGCGATCCGAAAAAAATCGGAAAAGATCAACTGAAAGTGCAAAGTTTGAAAGACGCCTTGGATCACCACACGACCCAGTTCCGCTAAAGCGGAGGATTCCTTTATGGACACTCAACCCGTTTCCTTTCTAGACTCAGAAACCGATGCCTTGATGAAAGACTATTTTTCGTCTTCGCCCAACGCATATCCCTTGTTTGTCACGGTAGCCAATCTCATCGTTTCGAAGTTTATGGAAGTCACTGTCAAAATCCAAAAAACACAGATTGCTTTTTCGTCCAAACACAACTTCGCGTTTGTGTGGTTGCCACCTTTCAAAGTCAAAAACCGTCCCGAAACCTACATTGTTGTTTCTTTCGGTGCGGAAAACGAAGTCAAACATCCGCGGATTATCGATGCTCGCGAAGTTCAACCCAAACGGTGGATCCATCATGTGCTGATCAGCCGAATCGAAGAGGTGGACGAAACCCTTCTCCTTTGGCTTCAACACTCGTATCAACAAGCGAGGAAATCCCTATGAATATAGAAACCATCGTCAAACCCGCTGTGACCTTGATTGGCAAAGTCGCCTTTATTCCCTCGGACAGCAGCGTGAAAGACCTATGGAATGACGCTAACTGTCATTTTGACGAAGTCTTTGGTATTGCCAAAAAGAATCAAGAAGGAAAACCCATAGGGGTCTGGGGCGCGATGTCCGACAAAACTATGAAATACCTTCCTTGGGAAAACAACTTTTCCGAAGGTTATTACCTTGCCGGGGTCGAATGTGAACCCGAAGCCGCCGCTCCCCAAGGGTGGACGAAATGGACACTTCCCGGTTTCCGTTACCTCTGTGCCAAAGTCGAAGGCAACTACCAAATCGTGATGCAACAGGTGCTTTCGGTGTATATGGTCCAACACCAACTGAAATTGGTCGGAGCGATTCAAGAGTTCTATCAACCGTCTGAAAATGGACAACTTTGTTTATTATTTCCGATTGAACGGGTCTAACATGAGATTGATGTGAAAGCAGGTGACCTTGAATGAAACGGTTGCTCTTGGTGACTTCTCCGCCGGCATGCGGAAAAACCTACATTTCCAAAAAACTTGCCGAAAATCTGAAGCACGTCGTGTATTTGGATAAAGATTCCCTCATTGTCCTGTCCAAACAAATTTTCGTGGTGGCCCGCGAAGAGTATAACCGCAGCTCACCCTTTTTCGAAAAATACATCCGCGATTATGAATACGATGCGATCATCGCAATTGCGATGGAAGCGCTCGAATATGACGATATCGTTTTAATCAATGCCCCGTTTACCCGTGAGGTTCGCGATAAGAACTACATGACGCGTTTACGCGAACGGTTGCAAGAAAAAAATGCCCGATTGACGGTCATTTGGGTGCAAACGGATGTGGAAGTCGTCCGGAAACGGATGATCGAACGGAATAGCGACCGCGACACGTGGAAAATCGAACATTGGGACGAGTACAATAAAAACATTAATTACGACATCCCCAAAGAATTGGATAATCCCGACGTCAAAGATGACCTTCTGATTTTTAAAAACTCTTCCGCCGAAGAATTCAAAACATCGATGGAAGAGATCCTTTCCATCATCGAAGAAACCACCCACTAGCCCCGTTGTTTACGGCTTAAACTTGTAAGCGAGAGCATCTCTCGTTAGAATAAGTATTAAGTATAGGAAAAAACGATGACCCGCACAATGCGTCCTTTCGTTTTTATGGCTTCTTTAATCAATACCGTCTTTTTGCTCAGCGCTTTTGGGACCTACCTTTTTATTGGCTCGTTGTTCCAAGAGATTTTGGAATACATCGAGTTTATTCCTGTCCATTTCATTTTCTACGGACTCGCCCTTTTGACTTTCCCGGCGGTCCTTTTGAATTTTTTGGGGACGCTTTCCTGTCGTGGTCGCCCACGGGCTTTCCATTTGGGAAGGGCAGCCCTTACACTGACCATCATTTGGGATTTCGTCCTTTTCCTCGGAGGTTATTTATCCATGGCGTTATTGGGCCTTTTGTGGCGTGGATCGTGGACTCTGGGAAATATGCTTTATTGGGGAAAATTCCTCGTCATCGCCGTGGTGTTAATCATTGCCCTGGTCACGGAATCCAATCGGGAGTCGAAACAAGAAGATAAGGAACTCTTTGAAAAGTACGAACCGGAACCCGAACCGGTAAGTGAACCTGTCCAAGTTGATATTCCTCCCGTGACGGTACTCCCTCATCAAGAAGCGTTCGATGCCTTGAGAGGCCGTTTGCAAAATGCCCATGAGCAATACCTTAAAAAGGAATTGACCGCGGACGCGTATCGAGAAACCAAACGCCTGCTTTTATTGGATTATGAGATGCTGAAAAAAGTGCCCTTGGAACCGACACCGAAGGGAAGTGCCACCGTATGAAAAAGACGGCTACATTATTTTCTCTGATCGGTTATGCCCTTTGCAGTGTCAGTTTTCTGATTATGTTTGTCCGTAACTTGGTATTGATTCCTGCCTTATTCGATTTCAATGCCGCGCATGTCGGAAACCTGTTTATCGCGTTGGTTGTGGTGGAGGGGCTTTTGTTGTTGCTGTCCCTTTGGGGCTTGCTCGGAACGATGATTCCTCTTAAAAAATGGACCATGCCGTTTGCTTTGATGACGCTGGTGGTCCTTGGGGCATTGGCAATCCCGTTGATTTCGTTATCGGTTCAAACCAACGACAATCCCGACTCGGAAATGAATCTGCTCTTAGCGGTTATTTCCCCTCTTTTCTTGTGGACTTTTGTCACGATCGGCAATATCCCAGGCGCAATTTTTATTCTTCTCGGAGTGTTCCAGAAACAGGCTCAACCCGAAACGAGCCGTCCCATTAAAAAAACAATTTCCATCGACTTTGGCGCCAAAGATGAAATGTCTTTGGAAGTCGAACGCTTCAAGACACTATACAAAGAAGGTTTATTGAGCGAAGAGGAAGCCCAACGGCAAATCCGCGATCTTGAACCGACTCTCCTTTAATCAACAATTCATGAACATAAAAAAACACGGTTTGACCGTGTTTTTTCTTATAAAACAGAACCTGTATCGATGTTGGCTTTGACGATGGTTTTACTTTGCCAACGCCCAGACTTCCATCGCAAGAACATGATGAAGGCGCGGATGCATTCATCGGCGGCGATGGCAATCCAAATACCGACCATCCCCCAGCCGGCGACGAAGCAAAGCACATACGCTAAGGGAACGATCAACGTCCATTGCACAATGATTCCTGTGAACAGGGTAAACTTGGCATCTCCAGAAGCTTTCAGTGACCTTCCGACAATGAGGGCAACCGCTCTGCCGGCTTCCAAAAAGATATCCACGATGGCAATGGTTCCCATCGTTTTGATGATTTGTGGGTCATCCGTGAAGAAGCGTCCGATGAGGGTGACCGTGAAGATAAGAATGAATGAAGGGATGACGGTGGTAATAACCGAAAGGAACAAACTGTGAGCAGCTGTTTTCTTGGCTTGGTCGTAATCCCCGGCGCCGACATCTTGGCCCACATAGATGGCGGTGGCCCCGGCTAAGCCGTTGGCAAACATATAGGTTACGACGGCAATTGTGTCAAAATACGATTTGGCAATAACGGCATAGGTTCCAATCAGACCGATAAAACTCAAAATGACCAGTTGGGCCACGGTATAGGTGATGTTTTCTCCGGTGGCGGGGAGTCCCGCAAAAAGAATCTTTTTGGCCACATCTTTCGGAAATGGTTTTAACAATTTAAAATCAGGGACCAAATGTTTTTTGCGGAACAAAAAGTTCATCACGAAACCAAAATAGATAAGCCGTCCGACGATGGTTCCGATGGCTGCCCCAACGACGCCCAATGCCGGAATGCCCAGTGCGGGAACGCCGAAGATCAAAATGGCGTTTAAACCGAGGTTGGCGATTTCCGAAAAGATGGTTCCGATCAAGCCGGTTTTCGTTTCGCTGAAGCTATACACCATTTGCGAAACCGCAAAGGAAATGGATTGGGTAAAGAAGAAAATGCCGACATAGAACATATATTCCGAACCGAGTTTAACGATTTCCGGATCGAGGTTCATGGCAACCAAAAGCGGTTGTCCCAAGAAAATGATGAGGATTCCCCCGACCAGTCCTAAAATGGCGGCAAAGAAAATGGAAACGGTGGCAATCTTTTGCTTAAGTCCGGGAGTTTTCGCTCCGATGGATTGGGCCATGACGATGCCTGCGCCGTTGGAAATGATTTGGAACACCAAATAAAACATATTGATGACTTGGTTGGCAACGCCAACCGATCCCGCAGGAATGTCACCAGCCCAAGCCAGCATTTGAGTCGTTAAATAGGCAGTGGCGATAGCAAGAAAGATTTCTCCTACGTAGGGCCACAATAATTTATAGAATGACTTTCTGCGCGGTCCGGACAAAGCAGGGGCCATGTTTACAATCCTCGTACATTTGAAAAGTCTACGCTTCCTCGGCGGTTTTAGCCACTACTTTTGGACACTGTCAAAAAATCCCTTTAACAAGGAATTTTTACTTCTTTTTATCGAAAATGGCAAGAAATTCGCCATAACCTTCGCTTTCAAGTTGGCCTTTCGGGATGAATTTCAACGACGCCGAATTGATGCAGTAGCGGCGGCCTCCCAAGGAGAGAGGGCCATCGTTAAAGAGATGCCCAAGGTGGGCGTTACTATCTTTGCTTCGGACTTCCTCGCGAATCATGCCAAACGAGAAGTCTAATTTTTGTTTGACGACTTGGAAATCAAGCGGTTTGGAAAAACTGGGCCATCCGCAGCCCGAATCGAATTTGTCCAGAGAAGAAAACAAAGGGGTTCCGTCGGTAATATCGACATAGATCCCTTCCTCATGATAATCCCAGTATTCATTTTGAAAAGCTCGCTCGGTCGCGGCTTCTTGAGTCACTTTGTATTGAAGCGGTGTCAGCTTTGAAAGATCCTTTTCGTGTTTCATAGAGGTCCCTCCGGACTCATCTTACGAGAAGCCTTAGGCCATTTCAATTAGGATACTCAACCCCGTTTATTGTGGTTATAATGAAATTATGAACATCCGCAAAGAATTACCCCAAGATTACGAAGAGGTCTACAACCTTGTCAAAGCGGCTTTTGAACATATGGCAGAAGCTAGCGGCGATGAACAGGACCTTGTCAATCGGCTCAGGAAAAGCGCCGCCTTCATTCCCGAGCTTTCTTTGGTTGCCGAAATGGACGGCAAAATCGTCGGTCATATTCTTTTTACCAAAATGAAAATCGGCGAACACGAATCCCTATCATTGGCTCCGGTCTCGGTACTTCCCGAGTATCACGGCCAAGGCATCGGCAGCGCCCTGATTTTGGAAGGTCACCGCATTGCCCGCGATATGGGCTATTCATCCGTCGTGGTCATAGGCCATGCCTATTACTACCCCCGATTTGGGTACAAAAAAGCCCACCTTTTTGGCATTACCGCACCGTTTGATGTTCCGCCCGATGCGTTCATGGTCATCGACCTTGTACCCGATGGCTTAAAAGGCGTTTCGGGCATGATTGAATACGCTCCTGAATTTTTACTATAAACATGTAATGCCTTTATAAAGGCAAGCATGCCTGTTTTTCGTTGTTATCGGAGGTTGTTGTGGCTAAAGTCATCGATTATGTGAAAGCCGCGGATGAGCGGGTCAAACTTAAAAACTTCAACGAAAAGGACGCCATCGTTCTGAATCTTTTATCGTACCTTCATTTTGACGGGCTCAAGGATCGAACCAAGCTGCGCGACATGGTGGATGCCGCTCCGGGTTTAGTCACAAACACGCGCGTTCCCGAAACCAACAAGGCACTTTTATTGGCGTGTGCCGAAAGTCCTCGATATGCCAAAGTCCGCCTATATCGCTATAACGAAGAAACCAACATCAAAGAAGTCAAACAATTCGC
>JACCEE011651560.1_pt1 | contig 22258 bp, 16 predicted proteins | sample 7449931 | NCBI WGS metagenome assembly JACCEE01 (sample SAMN15323457, study PRJNA562643) | freshwater metagenome | isolation source: river surface water | place: USA:Blue River Watershed | collected 2017-08-19 | reverse complement strand
AGCCGATTAAATACATTACCAAAGTTGAAATCCAAGGGCTTTTTGGACGCTATGATATTGAGTGGAATTTGCATCCTGATGTGAATGTTTTAGCGGGAATAAATGGCAGTGGAAAAACAACTATTCTTAATGCTATCAACGCGACAGTAATTCTTGGTGAAACCGAATACTTTAAATCTAATAAAATGATAATTAAAGTTATCTTTAATAATGATGCTTTTTCTTCTGTAAAGAATGGGACGTTGGAATTTAGGCCTAATCTTGGTGCTACGCGGGTTTCGATGGATTTAATTCGTACATTTGATGCAAAAGCAAAACCAAAAGAGCTGTTAGAAAAAGCCGATAATGAAGTTAAAACAGAATTAGACTTTGAATTATGGAAACTACAAAAGGAATATGCAAAATATCAAATTAGAATTTATAAATATGATTCTGAAATTAACCGTGCGACTCACAAACGTTTTTTAGCGATGATTGATGAGTTATTTGCCGAAACAAATAAACGTGTAAATCCTGATAAAGAAGAACTGGAATTTTTATTAGGTAATGAAGAAATTAGCGTTTATCAATTATCATCTGGCGAAAAACAGCTTTTAGTTATTTTATTAACGGTTCTGGTGCAAGATAATAAACCAGCTATTTTATTAATGGATGAGCCGGAAATATCATTGCATATTGAATGGCAACGCAAATTGGTTCAATACATTCGTGAATTGAATCCGAATGTCCAAATTATTATTGCAACTCATTCTCCAGATATTATTATGGATGGTTGGTTGGATAAAGTTTTTAATCTTCAAGACCTTATTGTTGAGGATAACACTTTGCTATGACCCCTTTTGAAAATTACGTTTTTGATTCGGCACGGCAAAATGCGTTTAATCTTAGTCAATCTAAAGATAAACCCAAGTTTATTACTGTTTATGTCGAAGGTATAGAAGATAAATCATTTTGGTTTCATATTCTTAATCCACATCTCAAACCGCTTGAGTTTCGTTGTTTTTCAAATAGTGCTTTGAGAACTGGAAAAAAAGGACTCAATGAGCATTTTGATAAAGCTGGAGATTGGTTAATTATTTGTAGAGACAGTGATTACGATTACCTTTTTCCTGAACATTCAGAAACAGCAAAAGGACTTAAAAAACGAGGTATTTTTCAAACTTATACTTACTCTATCGAAAATTTAAAATGCTATGCTGACAGCTTACACGCTGTTTGTACTGATGTAACACATAATCCTAGTGAAAAAATAAACTTTACAACTTTTTTTGAAAATTATTCCAAAATAATTTACACCCTTTTTATTTGGCATTTATATTTTTACAAAGAACATCAGGAGCATGAATTTGCAATAGAGGAGTTTTGTGAAATTGTGAAAATTCCTACAAAATTTAATTTTCTTAGAATTAAGCATGAGGTTTTTGAATCACTCAAAAAGCGCGTAGAAACAAAGAAAAATGAGTTAGGACAAAAGTTTCCCGAAAATGTCGCTGAAATCACTCATCTTTCTAATCAATTAAAAGCATTCGGTTTAGAAGATAAAAATACCTATCTTTTTATTCAAGGTCATGCGCTTTATGATAACGTTGCTTTACCCCTTTTAAGAGTTATCTGTGACTATGCACAAACGGATAGTTTGAAAGAAATTAATCAATCTAAAGCCGATTCAGATCGTAAAAAGCAAGTCCGCAATGAATATCTTAATTTGATAAACAACCCAACAGATGATTCTGAAAAAATAGAATGCCCTCAATGTGGAGAAGTAATAGATAACTCAAAAAATAAAAAAATAGACCGCTTGGAATTAATTTTATCTATTAACAAAGGATTTACAAAGAGCACTCCATTCTCAAAAATAACGGAGGATATTAAAAATTACAATCTGGAACGAGAATTAGGGAAAGTATAATGTTTAACAAACTCTGCATTATCGGCGTAGGACTGATTGGTGGTTCAATTGCTAAAACTGCACGGCAAAATAATTTAGTGAAAACCATCATTGGTTTTGGACGTAAACAAGATGAATTGAATTTAATTCGTGCAAAAGAATTAAATGTTATTGATGACTATTATTTCGATATTGCCGAAGCGATTGAAAGTGCTGATTGTGTAATTATTGCTACTCCAGTAGCGAGTTTTGAAAGCATTTTTTTAGCCTTAAAACCTTATTGGAATTCACAAACAATTTATTCAGATGTTGGTAGCACAAAGGGAAATATTGTCGAAGCAGCAAAAAAAGTTTTCGGTGAAATTCCGCCTAATTTTATTCCAGCACATCCGATTGCAGGTGCAGAAAAAAGTGGCGTTGAAGCGGCAATCGTTGATTTGTTTTTACATAAACGGTTAATTATTACGCCCTTAAAAAATACGGATTCTAATTTACAACAAAAACTTGAAATCTTTTGGCAACAATTAGGCGCAGAAATTTCAATTATGGACGTTATGCAACATGATACGATTTTGGCAGCAACCAGTCATTTGCCGCATTTATTGGCTTTTGCTTTAATGGATATGTTAGGGTCTGAAAATGAGCAAAATGACATATTTAAATATGCCGCTGGCGGTTTTCGAGATTTCACTAGAATAGCCTCTAGTGATCCGACGATGTGGTTAGATATTTGTCTTGCAAATCAACAAGCTATCTTACCCTTATTAGCACAATTTCGCCATCAATTAACTATGATTGAACAAATGATTCAACAACAAGAAGCGAATAATTTGTTCAAAACTTTTGAATATGCGCAACAAACTAGACAACGATTTTTGCAACAATTCAATTCATAATTTCGATCAATAATTGTTGATTTTGAGTTGACATTTTTTCTATTTATTTTTAAATCCAATATGAATTATCCTATCACGCAAATTCGAGCAGATTTTCCCATTTTACGTCAAAAAATTCGGCAAAAACCATTAATCTATTTTGATAATGCAGCGAGTACGCAAAAGCCAGAAAGTGTTATTGAAACTTTAGCGGATTTTTATCGTAATCATTATGCCAATATTCATCGCGGTGTACATACTTTAAGTCAACGCGCTACCGATTATTATGAATTGAGCCGCGAAAAAGTTAAACAATTTATTCATGCAAAAAGTGAAAAAGAAATTGTCTTTGTTAGAGGCGCGACTGAAGCAATTAATTTAGTGGCGCAAACTTGGGGAAAAAGTCAATTAAAAGCCGGTGATCAAATTTTAATTAGTGCAATGGAACATCATGCGAATATTGTTCCTTGGCAATTATTATGTCAACAAATTGGTACAGAATTAAAAATTATTCCAATGAACTCATTAGGTGAATTAATTGAACAAGAATTTGACGCTTTATTAACTGATCAAGTGAAATTTTTAGCGATTACGCAAATGTCTAATGCTTTGGGAACAATTAATCCGATAAAAACGATGATTGCTAAAGCACATAATAAAAATATTCCGGTTTTAATTGATGGAGCGCAAGCAATTGCACATTTACCGATTAATGTTGAGGAATTAGATTGCGATTTTTATGTTTTTTCTGGACATAAAATTTACGCACCTTCTGGAATTGGCGTGTTATATGGTAAACAACAGTTATTGGAATTAATGCCGCCTTATCAAGGCGGTGGCGATATGATTCGGACAGTGAATTTTAATACCAGCACATATGCCGAATTGCCGTATAAATTTGAAGCAGGAACGCCCAGTATTGCAGATACAGTCGCTTTAGGGGCGGCAATTGATTATGTGACTGAATTAGGAATGAATCAAATTGCAAATTATGAACAACAATTATTGGAATATGCCATTCATAAAGCTAAACAAATTCCAGCAATGAATATCATAGGTCAAGCAAAAGAAAAAGGCGCGATTTTATCATTTACTTTAAAAGGCATTCATCCTCATGATATTGGTACTTTATTAGACAGTCAGGGAATTGCGATTCGTGCCGGACATCATTGCGCAATGCCAGTAATGGATTTTTTTCAAGTGCCTGCAACGGCTAGAGCTTCGTTTGCGATTTATAATACGATTGAAGAAATTGATTATTTTATGCAGGCAATTGAGGAATTAATTGCTATTTTCGGTTAATTTATTAGGCTTTCATGATTAATAAAGTGAATTAAAATTTGGGGTGAATGTTATGGATATACACCGTATTTTGAAACAACAGTTTAATTTAGATCAAAATTCTAAAATCGTTATTGTTGGATTGGGAATTACTGGATTATCGGTCGCAAAATTTCTGGATCATTATGAATTTCAATTAACCGTTATTGACAGTCGTCATCAACCACCTTATCAAACAGAATTACGTTCAACTTTAAAAAATGTGCCATTAATTACTGGACATTTTGCGGTAAAACCTTTTAATACAGCAACTCATTTAATTATTAGTCCGGGATTGAGTTTACAAATCCCAATTATTCAGGCAACTTTAGCCCGTGGCGTACAATTGATTAGCGATGTTGATTTATTTGCCGTGCTTGCGCAAGCCCCGATTATTGCAATTACCGGCGCGAATGGCAAAAGTACCGTGACTACTATGGTTGGCGAAATGGCTAAAGCGGCGGGCAAAAAAACCGCAGTAGGTGGAAATTTGGGAATACCGGTATTGGATTTATTAGCTGATGATCAAGAATTATATGTTTTAGAATTGTCCAGTTTTCAATTAGAGCGCAGCCATTTACTGAATGCCACAGCAGCGACGGTATTAAATATCAGCGCTGACCATTTAGATCGACACACCGATATTGCAGATTATGCGGCTCAAAAACAAAAAATCTTTCGCGGTGACGGTGTTGTGGTATTAAATGCGGATGATCAATGGGTTAGCGATATGCAGCCTTCGCAAAGAGCGGTGCGATGGTTCAGTTTGCATCAAAATTTAGATTTTCATGTTGCCGATCGTTTTGGCGAGCCTTGGTTAGTGAATCAAACTGAAGATTTTATGCCTTGTCGAGAATTACCCTTAGAAGGTAAGCATAATTGGGCAAACGCCTTAGCTGCTTTAGCTTTAGGTGAATCAGTTGGTTTGGATAAACAGGTAATGTGTCAGGCATTACGCGCGTTTGTTGGTTTGGATCATCGAATGCAAAAAGTGGCGACTAAACGCGGCATTCATTGGATTAATGATTCTAAAGCAACCAATATTGGTGCTTGCGCCGCCGCTTTAGAAGGCTACGATCATCCGGTGATTTTGTTAGCTGGAGGGCAAGCGAAAGGCGCAGATATGACAGAATTACGTCCAGTGCTTGCGAAACAAACCAAAGCGGTGATTTTGATGGGAGTTGATGCCTTATCAATGGCAAGAGCTTTTAAAGATTGCGTCTCGCTATATTTTGCTGCATCAATGACTGAAGCCGTTAAAATCGCCACTGAAATTGCTCAAGCCGGTGATACGGTATTGTTGTCTCCAGCTTGTGCCAGTTTGGATCAATATCAAAATTATCAACATCGAGGTGAAGCGTTTGCCTCAGCAGTTCATGCACTGGATGATTAATGGCAACCGTTACCAAAGCGAATCCCTTACATATCGATTGGGTATTATTTATCATTAGTTTCAGCTTGTTAGGCTTGGGATATGTGATGATGGTATCTGCTTCGCTGCATTTAGGAATGAAATTAAGCGGCAACAGTATGTATTATCCATTGCGCCAATTAATCCATATGATTATTGGTTTATTAGCAGGATTAGTTGTGATTTCGACCCCGTTGAAAGTGTGGCAACGTCAAGGATCGACTTTGTTTTTGATCGGAATGGCACTGTTAATTGTGGTGCTGATCCCCGGGATTGGAGTCAAGGTAAATGGTAGTAGTCGCTGGTTATCGATTGTTGGCATTCGTATTCAAGCTTCAGAATTAATGAAATTGATTTCTGTGATTTATATTGCCGGATATGTTGAACGTCATCAAAAAACCGTACGACGAGCGGCGTTAGGCTTATTTAAGCCATTAATACTTGTTGCATTAGTTTGTATCTTATTGTTATTAGAACCAGATTTTGGCTCCGCGGTGGTGATTGTCACGATTGTGGTGGGCGTGATGTATTTAGCCGGAGCGCGTTTAGCCCAATTCGTATTGTTATTAGCGGTCGGTAGTGTCACGGCGATGTTGCTAATTTATTCAGCACCCTATCGTTTAGCAAGAGTTATCAGTTTTTTAAATCCTTGGGCAGATGCCCAAAATACCGGCTTTCAATTGGTACAAGCTTTAATCGCTTTTGGTCGCGGTGAACTAACCGGAGTAGGTTTAGGTAATGGCGTACAAAAAATTTTTTACTTACCCGAAGCGCATACCGATTTTTTATTTTCGGTGTTAGCCGAAGAACTCGGTTTAGTTGGTGTCATCACAGTGATAGGATTATTTACTGCCTTGATTTTACGCGCCTTTATTATTGGAGCTAAAGCTGAACGTCACGGACAAAAATTTGCCGCTTTTAGTGCATATGGACTGGGAATTTGGTTTGGATTTCAAGCATTTATCAATATGGGGGTGAATATGGGAATATTACCTACTAAAGGGCTGACTTTACCCTTAATGAGTTACGGTGGTGGCAGTATGATCATTATGTGTGCTAGTGTAGCTTTATTATTTCGTATTTATAGTGAGGTTAATGAATATCAATTATTAGGCACAAAACATCGTAAACGTGAATGGATAGACACTTAATCCAACAGCATTATTCAACTTAAAATAGCTTATAAATCAGCCTGTTGAACAGATTTCAGCGTGGCTGATTTTGTATTTAATCGACCGTTATTTTTTTAAAATTTATTGTTACCCTTGAACTTGTCAATGAATGCGCACACTTACTTAACCCCAGATTCTTTCATCGATTTTGATCAAATCAAAATTCTCACTCGCACCGAATCCCAGGCTGTTGATCAGTTGATTCTAAATGAATTGTGTTCAGATGTGGTTTTGATTAACCAGATTGGTCATTACATTATTCAAAATGGCGGTAAACGTTTACGCCCTATGTTATTGTTATTAGCCGCAAAAGCTTTGGGTCAAGTACAGACCGAGCATTTGATTTTGGCAGCAGTGATAGAGTTTATTCATACCGCTACTTTATTACATGATGATGTGGTTGATGAATCTGAGTTGAGGCGTGGTCAAGAATCGGCGAATGCGGTATGGGGGAATGCTGCCAGCGTATTAGTAGGGGATTATTTATATTCCAGTGCTTTTGAAATGATGGTACGCACTAGCAATATGCGTGTGATGGAAATTTTGTCTAAAACGACAACCGCGATTGCTGAAGGTGAAGTTTTACAATTGCTAAATTGTAATAATCCCAATACCACTGAAAAACAATATTTAGAGGTAATTCATCGTAAAACCGCGATTTTATTCAGTGTAGCGGCGCAACTCGCGGTGGTGATTGCTAAAGCAGATACTGTGATTGAACAAGCTTTGGCGAGTTATGGTCAACATTTAGGTGTTGCGTTTCAATTGATTGATGATGCGTTGGATTACAAAGCCAATGCTGAAATTTTGGGTAAAAATTTGGGCGATGATTTGGCGGAAGGCAAGCCCACTTTACCGTTAATTTATGCGATTGCTCAGGCTAAACCTGAGGCTGCACAAATAGTTATAGAGGCGATTAAACAGGGATCAAGAAACGCTTTCAATGCAGTTTATCAAGTGATTTGTGATACCCAAGCCATTGAATATACTGAAAAATTTGCGAAACAACATGCGGAGCAAGCGGTTGAGGCGTTGAGTGTTTTACCGGATTCGGAATACAAAGCGGCATTGATTGCGTTAGCGCGATTTTCGGTACAGCGCAGTCATTAATCGACATCAATATTTTCTGGAGCTAAAAATCGATGAGCATATTGCAAATACACTTTTTGTTGAATAAAAACATCATATAAATCAGGATCGATATGATGGTTATCGCGAAATTGTTGCAAAATGGCTAATGCTTGAGACAATTTTTTTGCCGGTTTATAAGGTCTATTATTAGCGGTTAATGCCTCGAAAATATCAGCAATTGCAATAATTCGCGCTTGAATGGACATTTGTTCTCGGGTTAATCCTTTAGGATAACCGCTGCCGTCCATTCGTTCGTGATGACCACCGGCATATTCAGGCACATGTTTTAAATGTTTAGGGAAATCAATTCGTTCTAACATTTCAATGGTAGCCACAATATGATGATTAATAATTCGCCGCTCTTCGTTGGTTAATGTGCCGCGTTTAATGATTAAATTTTCGACTTCATTATTCGATAATAAAGCTTGAGTTTGACCGTGAATTTGCCATTTCATATGAGCAATTTGATAAATACGTTGTTGATTTTCATTAGACATTGATTCGATACCATCATTAATTTGTTTAAGAAAAGCAAAATCGTTTTCAATACGATGTAATTCTTGATGATAATTCTCAAGAGATTGTATTTTAGATTGTGGATCATTTGCAATTTGTTGCCAATAACGAATTTCAGCATCGCGTTTTAAGACTTCAAATCGGGTTTCAATTAACTCTATTCGATCAAATAGCGTTTGTAATTTAGTGGCTTTATCCATAATATGCGTAGGGGTAGTGAGTTTGCCACAATCATGTAACCAGCTTGCGATTTTTAATTCATAACGTTCAATAGGCGATAAAGAAAAATCTTTTAAATACCCTTCATGCGTATTAACCGCTGCATCTGCCAATAACATGGTTAATTCAGGAACTCGCCGACAATGTTCACCGGTATAAGGGGATTTTTCATCAATCGCTCTCGCAATTAACGCAACAGAAGTTTCAAACATAATTTCTAATTCTTGAATTAAATGCTTTTGAGTCAAAACTAATGCCGCTTGTGAAGCTAATGCTTCGGTAAATCGTTGTGAAATGGGATTAAAGGCAATTACTTGATGCGTTTGTGAATGGATTGCATTAATTAATTGTAAAACACCAATCACTTCTTGTTGATGATTAGTTAAAGGAATAGATAAAAAAGATTGTGAGTAATACTGATTTAATTGATCAAATTTTTTAGTCCCCGAAAAATCAAAATCGCCGCAATATTCATAAGCATTTTCGATATTAACGGCGATTTTTTTATGACAACAATAACTGGCAACATTACCTAAATTCGGTTGTCCATTTTCATGATATAAAGGAATTTTAGGCAAATCTAAACGAGTATTTGAAGTGCCTCCGCGCCATAAATTTAAAGAAGACGTTAGCATAATTTGCATATCTAAATAATTGTCTTCTAAATAATATAAAGCACCACCATCGGCATTGGTAATCGATTTAGCTCCCATTAAAATCATTTCTAATAAAGGTTTGATTTCCATTCGAGAGGATAATGCAATACTGATTTCAATTAGTTTTTCTAATTGATTAAGAATATTTTGTTGCTGCATAGTGGGAGTTTATCATTCAAAAATAGAAAAATCTGATTGCTAATTTCAGTAAAATTGCTTATCATTACAGGCTATTGCGGAGAGATGGCCGAGCGGTCGAAGGCGCACGCCTGGAAAGTGTGTATACGGCAACGTATCAAGGGTTCGAATCCCTTTCTCTCCGCCAATCATGCGGTTTTACCTGAATTCAAAATGAGATTTCAAATCATTCCTGCCGAATTCAGATCATTGCAAATCTTGCATACATAAAGTTAATGCTTGATCCCAAGTCGGTAAAGTTAAACCGAATTTATCCTGTAAAGCTTGCGTCGAAATCCTTGAATTCGCTGGTCTTTTTGCCGGAGTAGGATAAGCAGAAGTGGGAATTTTGGCAATCGATTTAACTGTTAAAGGGTATTTATTTTGTGCCAATTCCGCGATTTTTTCTGCAAATCCATGCCAAGTGGTTTCGCCACTGCAAGTCAGATGATAAATTCCTGATTGAAATTGTTGTTGTTGCTGTTCATACAAAGATTGTCTGACTGTATGAGCGGTGACTTCGGCAATCAATCGTGACCAAGTTGGTGTGCCTTGTTGATCATCAATTACCGTTAAGTGTTCACGTTGCTGCATTAAACGCAACATAGTCAATAGAAAATTTGCCCCGCGTGAGCCATAAACCCAAGAAGTTCGTAAAATCAAATAATTAGCAGCAGTTGCTTGAATCGCTTGTTCACCGGCTAATTTAGTCAAACCATAATAGTTAATCGGATTTGTGTGATCTGTTTCTTGATAAATCCCCGATTTACTGCCATCGTAAACATAATCCGTAGAATAATGCACGAATAACGCGCCACACTCTTGGGCTATTTCCGCTAAAACGCCTGGCGCGATTCCATTAATTTGCATAGCTAATTTTTGATCTGTTTCGGCTTTATCAACTGCGGTATAAGCCGCTGCATTAATAATAATCGTAGGTTTTAAAGCCGAAATTAAATCTCGAATTTGTTGAGAATCGGCTAAATCTAATTGTTGTCGATCAAGCGCAATGATCTGACCTAAAGGTAATAAAGCACGTTGTAATTCATAGCCAACTTGCCCCTGTTTACCGGTGATTACAATTTTGGGAACGATGTGAGTGATCATAAATAATTCAGCGTAATTGATTTACAATTGACGCTCTCTCCTAATATAGTTAAAGAAACACCGTTTATTTTAACGCTTAACTTGGTTTTATTATAGATAATTTAACATTTGAGTCAGAATAAAAAGGGCTTTATTCTACTTAAATCTACAAACTATGGTTAAATAATATTTAATCATTTGTTGTAAAATGCCTGAATATGAACAAAGATTATTTATTAATGTTTAACGTTATCGTATTCTTTTAAGTCAATAAATGTACTTATATTCGATAATGTTTTGCAGCTAAATACCCTATAAATCAATTAAATTTTGTTTAACAATTATGAATCATATTGCTTTAAAAATGTTAATGGGAGATCGCGGTAAATATTGGGGAATTGTGATGGGATTAACATTCGCCTCACTAATTATGACCCAACAACCCGCGATTTTTGTCGGCATTATGAGCCGGACTTTTAGTTTTGTATCTGATTTAGGCTATCCCGATATTTGGGTGATGGATGCTAAGGTGCAATATGTCGATGATATTAAACCGCTACAAGATACGCAATTATATCGAATCCGCGGGGTTTCGGGGATTGAGTGGGCGATGCCAATTTACAAAGGTTTACTCAAAGCACGATTGGCTGATGGCACTTTTCAAACTTGTAATGTGATTGGATTAGATGATACCACGTTAATTGGCGGGCCTCCGATTATGTTACAAGGAAAATTAGAAGATTTGCGTCGTAGTGATAGTGTGATTGTGGATATTGATGGTGCCAATCATAAATTGGCTAAACCGGCGACAATTCCAGACGGTGAACCGATACCGTTAAAAATTGGTGATACTTTAGAATTAAATGATAAACGTGCGATTGTGGTAGGGATTGCGAAAACCACAAAAACGTTTCAATCGCAACCAGTGATTTATACCACTTATAGTCGCGCTATGCGATTTGCTCCCAGAGAGCGTAAATTATTAAGTTTTATTGTAATTAAAGCGAAAGCCGGACAAGATTTAATTCAATTAACCCAAAGAATTAAAAAATTAACCGGATTAGCGGCTTATACTCAACAAGAATTTAAAGATTTAACGATTAATTATTATTTACAAAATACCGGAATTCCGATTAATTTTGGCGTATCAGTGACTTTAGGATTTATTGTTGGAGCGGCAATTGCGGGGCAAACTTTTTATAATTTCACGTTAGAAAATTTACGCCAATTTGGCGTGTTAAAAGCAATGGGTGCAAGTAATTGGATTTTATTACAAATGATTTTATTACAAGCGATTGTCGTTGGATTAATTGGCTATGGAATTGGCGTAGGATTAACCGCTTTATTTGGATATGCTATGCGAAATACGGTATTAGCCTTTAAATTTCCTTGGCAATTATTAGTTTTTAGTGGTGTGGGCATTACTTTAATCTGTATGTTTGCCGCTTTATTAAGTATTATTAAAGTAATTCGTTTAGAACCCGCAATTGTTTTTAAAGGTTAATGACATGGAAAAAAATATTGCTGTTTATTGTCAACAATTAACCAAAACTTATCATACCGGTGGCGATAATATATTAGCATTAGCGGGAATTGATTTAAGTATTAAAATGGGCGAATTAATGATGTTAGTTGGTCCTTCAGGATGTGGAAAAACCACTTTAATTTCGGTAATTGCCGGTATTTTGAATCAGGATAGCGGTATTTGTGAAGTTTTTGGACATTCATTAAATAAAATGGGCAGTAACGAAAAATTAAAATTTCGCGCCAATTATATTGGTTTTGTATTTCAAGCCTACAATTTATTGCCGAGTTTAACTGCCGCCGAAAATGTATCTATTCCGTTAATTTTACAAGGTGTAAAACGAAAACAGGCTGAAAAAAAAGGCGCGGAAATGTTGGCTGAAGTAGGATTAGCCAATCGCATTCGATCATTACCTGCGCAATTATCAGGTGGACAACAACAGCGAGTCGCCATTGCGCGAGCATTAGTCCATAATCCGAAATTAATTGTTTGTGATGAACCTACCAGTGCATTAGATCATGAAACGGGTTTTCATGTCATGGAATTATTAAAAGCAGTGGCTTTAGATCAAAATAGAACCTTGGTTATTGTGACTCACGATTCACGAATTTTTGGTTTTGCTGATCGAATTGCACGCATGGATGATGGACGGCTTGATAAAATTGTTCATTCTATTAACGAATTATAAATTTTAACTAATGAATCTCTATACACAATTAAAAAATGCTCATTCTGAAGAGGATGTAAAAGATATTGGCTCTATATGGATTTCAAGGTCTTCTGATAAACTGAATTAATGAAAAGCTCAATCATATCAATTAAACACTTAATCAGTGAAGACCTTAGACCGCATCGCGGCATCTTTCCTCGCTTTTGGAAATTTTGGTTGGCAAGACCTTGAAATCCATATAGAGCCAAAATGAATTGAGTTTTTAGCGCATCCTTTATCTATGCCAATTTGTACCGCCAGCGATAAAATCAAAGGTGGTTTTTTATTGCCAATTAATTTATCTAACTATTAGATAATGCCATGAAATATCATCATTTTATTAAATAATAAATTTTATTTATTATCCAAAATAAAACGTTATCAATCATTTTGGATAAAAAAATGCAAGTTAAAAAAACACTTATTCTCAGTACAGTCATTAATCTATTACTCAATTATTCTTTTCCAGTCGCTCAGGCTAAAACTAAAATCTCTGTTTTGAATGAAAAAGATAAAAAAATCCAACAGTTAGAACAACGATTACAATTGTTAGAGCAAAGGCTAAATACCTCATTAACCGATAAAGTTCCCACCAATCAGAATACCATTTCACCAACCACGATTGAAACTTTAGACCAAAAAATCAAAGTATTAGAGCGTCATAATGAGATTGTTCAAGAAGAAACGGAAGAACATAATAAAACTTCCGCAAGTTTAGATGTGAGTGCTAAAGGCATTATTTTTAGTTCTGGAGATGGCGATCACAGTTCTCATGGCGATCATTTCGTCCGTTTACGCGGCTCAATTCAAGGAGATAGTCGTTTTTTTATCGATGATAATCGTGATTTAAAAGGCGTTAATCAAAGTTTAGTGACTAATCGATTTGAACTCAAACAAGCGCGAATTTGGGTTGAAGGGCGTTTTTGGAAATATAACGATTTTAAATTAATGCCAGATTTTGGAGCAGGTGGAACCATTTTAGCGGATGCTTATGTCGATGTGCATTATTTTCCATTTGCCAGTTTAAATATTGGTAAACAAAAAACGCCAATCAGTTTAGAACGTTTACAAGGCGATTCTGATGGGCTGTTTTTAGAACGCGCTTATCCAACTTATTTATCCAGTAATCGCGATGTTGGGGTGAAATTACACGGTAGTTTTGCTGCGCCTGGCGGCAAATATGATTACGCCAGTCCGATTGATTTCAAAAATTTCTTCACATATGAACTCGGCATTTTCAACGGTGGTGGCGACGATGGGGCAAAAGATGCTGATAAAGAAAATGAAGATAATAAAGAAGTTGCCGGACGTTTATGGCTACATCCGTTTCAAAATCAAGGCATTGCAGCTTTGGAAGGATTGGGCGTAGGGGTCGCAGGTAGTTGGGAAATTCCTAAGAAAAATGCAACTACTGTTAAACCCTTAAAAAGTGCTATTGGACAAAATACTTTCGTTGATTATACCAAAGTGGTCAGTACCGCACCGATTGATCCTAAAACCGGAACAGCCTATACCGTCCAAGCCAATGGCGAACATTACCGCATTTATCCTCAAGCTTATTGGTATTATGGGGCATATGGATTACTCGGTGAATATGTATGGTCATCGCAAAAACTCAGCGGCGATGGCGGTAAATCTGCAATTACACAAACAAATCGCGCGTGGCAAATTCAAGCTTCATATGTATTGACTGGCGAAGATAATACTTTTCAAAGTGTCAAACCTAAATTACCCTTTGATCCGTTAAATGGAAATTGGGGAGCTTTACAATTAGCTGCACGTTGGAGTGAATTAGCGATTGATCATGAGACTTTTAAATTAATTGATCCTAAACAATCGATCTCAGCCGCGCGTTCGTGGGCGGTAGGAGCGAACTGGTTTTTAAATCAAAATGTTCGCTTAATGGCTGATTATGAACAAACTGATTTCAGTGGTGGCGCGGCAATTGGCAATCGACCTACTGAAAAAACTTTTGCCACGAGATTACAATTGGTATTTTAATCAATTTAAAAATTATTTCAGTATCTGAACCAATGTTTTTTAGCGATTTGATTCAGATACGTTTAAATATAAAGTGCGGTAATTTAACCAATTATTAAATTCTTCAGCTAACATCGGTTCAGCATATAAATAACCTTGAGCGGTGTCACAATTCGCATTGGCTAAAAATAATTTTTGCTCTATTGTTTCTACCCCTTCAGCAATCACTTCTTTGTGTAAAGCTTTTGCTAATTGAATAATTGACAATACGATAATTTCATCGTCATTCTCATTATGAATATCGCGAATAAAAGATTGATCGATTTTTAATTTATTAATCGGTAAACGTTTTAAATAACTTAATGAAGAATAGCCTGTTCCAAAATCATCAATCGAAATTTTGACCCCTAAAGATTTTAATTTTTGCATAATTTTAATCACAAATTCAGGTTGGTGCATGACTAAACGTTCAGTTAATTCAAGTTCTAATAAATGACCGGGAATTTCTGCTTTAACCAGAGCTTGTTGAATAAATTCAGCGAAATTTTGATCCCAGAATTGACGCGAAGAAATATTGACCGCAATAGTAAAAGGTTTAAGCCCTGAATCCAACCATACTTTCATCTGCTGCAAAGCATTGGTTAGTACCCAATGATCAATTTTAACAATTAATCCATTTGATTCCGCAATTGGAATAAACTCATCCGGAGTTGGATTAGCCAATTCAGCATTTTTCCAGCGTAATAATACTTCAACACCCACTAATTCTTCCGTAATTAACGATATTTGTGGTTGATAAACCAGAGAAAATTGATCAAATTGAATCGCATCATGTAAAGCACTTTCAATCGCCATTCTTCTTAAAACTAAATTTTCCATTTGATGAGTAAAAAATCGAAAATTATTTCGCCCATTAGCTTTAGCTTGATACATTGCTGTATCGGCATTTTTTAATAAACTGGGATAATCATTTCCATCCTCTGGATAAATAGCAATTCCAATAGAGACAGATATATGCAACGATTTATCTTGCACACAATAAGGTTCGCTGATTGTGGCTAAAATCATATTCGCTTTAGCAATCATATCGAGTTGATTTAATTGCGTAATTAATAATATAAATTCATCTCCGCCAAAACGAGATAGCGTATCTTGAGGATTAATCTGATGCCGTAATCGTTGTGTGACTTCTATTAATAAGGAATCCCCAATTGTATGACCTAGGGTATCATTAATTTCTTTAAAATGATCTAAATCCAAAAATAATAAGGCAAAACGAGATTGCTGTTGACGCGCTTGAATAATGGTTTGCGTCACTCGATCTTGTAATAAATGCCGATTAGGTGTAGCGGTTAAAGCATCGTAAAAAGCCAAACGATGAATTTCTTGTTCAATTTGTTTTTTACGTGTAATATCATTGAAAATAGCGATATAATAAATTAAATGTTGTTTTGTATCCAAAACACGATTAATACTTAAATGTTGTGGATAAAATTCGCCGTTTTTACGCCGATTATATAATTCGCCTTCCCATTCATTTTTATCCAATAAATCCTGCCACATTTGTTGATAAAAATGAGCAGATTGTTGTCCTGAAGATAATAATGCGGGATTTTTACCCAATACCTCAGATTCTTGATAACCCGTAATTTTTTCAAAGGCTTTATTGACCGAAATAATGGTATTATTAGCGTCGGTAATCATAATACCTTCGGAACCTTGACTAAAAATTTGCGTTGCTAATTGTAACCGTAATTCAATTTCACGCAACACGGTAATATCTGTTTTAACTTGCCCAATTGCAAAAATATCTCCAGCAGAATTACGCAAGGGAAATCGATTAGTTAAATAATGCTGTTGTTTGTGATTAACGGATAAAACTTCTTCTTCTAATACAGGATTGCCGGTAATAAAAATTTCATAATCTCTTTTTTGTTCAATATCGGTTTGATTAATATCTAACCAAAAACTGCGATGTTGTCCTAAAATATGTTCTTTCGGCAGATTTAACGATTTAAATAACGCTGTATTAGCTAATAAACAATAACCTTTTTCATCAAATGCACTCATAATTGAAGGATTATTATTTAACATCGATTGAAATAATAATCGATCATGCTCACGAGCCATTTCTATGCTTCGATCAATTAATAAAACTACCCAATAATGATCTAAATGATAGGCTAAAGGTAATTGAATTAAATGTGCATCCATTATGCTAAATTCTTGATAATTTTTGAATACTTTTAAACCTGCTAAAGTTTTTACCGTTTCAGAATCATGATGACGTAATATTTGAAATAAAGCCGGACGATCAATTTCACTAATTAATCGATAAAAAGAATGTTTCAATAATTTAAAATGCGAAGTAAAACTAAACAATTTTAAAGCTTGTTCATTAGCCTCTTCAATAATTCCATAACGATCAAGCACAATACTGGCTAAAGGTAATGATCTAAACAGCGTGCTATAATGATTTAAAGCTTGTTGAGTATCAAATTGAGATTGCCGTAATTCTTCGTTTTGTAACTCTAATTCGGCTTGATAAATCCTAAATTCTTCAATTAACTTTTCAACTTCTTCAGGTTGTGTTGGATGAATAGTTTCGGGTAAAGAAATATGCCCTTTTTTTAAAGCCAATTCTGCTCGTTTACGCAAAGCAGTTTGTTTTTTATCAGTCATTATTATCCTCTATGTCAGCACTTTGATACCAAGTAGAAATATTTATATGACTCACAACTGCACTACATTGATGTTGATTAAAAGATTTGTGAATTGGAACCACATTCATAGCAAACCATTGTAATTGATTAGCGATTTTAAACGGGTATTTTAATGAAAAGAAAGGCTGATCATTTTGTAAAATACTTTGAATTCCCTCAATAGCTTGAGGAATAAGTAAAGGATGCTTATATTGACTATTTTTACAACTTTGAAAATAATTACTGCCAATATCACTATAAATTAATTCTGAATCTCCATGATAAATGGAAAATTGTTTCCACGCTTGATTGGTTAATAAAATATTTCCATCTCGATCCAAAACAGCAATGTGTTCATATAACGCATCTAAAATGGCTTGTAAACGTTGAGCATCATGAAAGGCGGTAATATCAATAAAACTAGCGACTGCGCCTTGAGTTCTAGCAAATGGCATTGAATACGGTAAAATTCTAACTAAAAAAGTCCGTCCATCTTGAGATAAAACTTCTCGTTCTGTCATCGATTGACATTTTAAAGTATTTTGAATATCATTAATTAATTGAGTATATTTTAAATTATGCGCAAAATCGTCTAAACGCCGCCCAACATCCGAATTGCGCAATTTAAAAATTTGAATTGCATCTTGACTAAATCGCGTTAAATTTAGTTTTTCATCCACAAAAATAGTAGCGACTCCAGAAGCTTTAGCCATACTATCTAAATCCGCATTTAATTGACTAAGAATAACTGCTTTTTCTTGATATTCAGCATTAACCGTATTTAATTCCTCATTAACAGATTGTAATTCTTCATTAGAACTTTGCAATTCCTCAATAGTTGCTTGTAAACTTTCACGACTAGCGGCTAATTCATTTTCTAAAATTTCAATTCGTTCAATGGTTTCCGAAGCTAAATGAATTTCGGGTAAATTCGTTTCACAATGAATTTGGACAGCTTTTTCAAAACACAATAGCATAAATCGTTCATGAATTTTCGATATAATTGGGCGCACACTTAAACGAATAGTTTGGGTAGTTTCATCAAATTGTTTAAATTGAATTAAATCGGAAACTAATGCAGAATTATTTTTAGCTGCTTTATATAATAAAGCCGATGCAATCGGAATCAATCGAGCGGAAAGCATTCGACCTAAATGCAAACTGGCAGAACCTTCGCGTAAAGATAAATAAGGTTGCACATTACCAAACAAATGTAGAATTTCATGATTTTGATTCACAATTAATGCTGGCGGTGCATAACTCGATAATAATACACTAATAGCAGAATCAATGGTATTATTATCATTAATGCGGGGTTTATGAGAAAGCGTGAGATCGGTTTTATAATTAGATGACGGAGTAGAATGATTTAACGTTTCATAAACTAAAGGAATATGTCCGCCATTATTATGCACTCTTTTGAATAATTTATGTTTCGCATTAATCGTTTTAAAACCTTCATTAGCCGCAGATAAAGATTCACTAGACCCTAAAAATAAAAAACCGTTTTCTAGCACAGCATATTGCAATCTTTTTAACGCGCGTTCTTGCGCCGGATTTTTAAAATAAATTAACGTATTTCGACAAACCACTAAATCCATTTTGGTAAAAGGTGGATCGGTTAATAAATTATGTCTAGCAAAAACGATAGTTTGTCTTAATTCATTTTTCACGACAAAATTGTTACTTTTAGCCTCAAAAAAACGTTCCAAACGTTGCGCACTTAATTCTGCGGCAATTGATTCGGAATAATATCCCATACTCGCAAAATCAACGTTTTGTTGATTCACATCAGTTGCAAAAATTTTTAAAATTAACCAGCGTTTTTGCCGCTCAAATTCTTCAATAAATAACATTCCTAAACTATAAGCTTCTTCACCAGTCGAAGTACCGGCTGTCCAAACTCGAATGGTTTCGCCATTTTGTTTATTAGCGACGATTTTATTAATCGCTAATTCAGCTAAAGTTTTAAAAGGTTCAGGATCACGAAAAAAACTCGTAACCGAAATTAAAAATTCTTGGCGTAAAGTTAAGGCTTCATTGCGTTCATTTTCTAATAATTGTAAATAATTTTCCAAAGTCGCAATTCGCCTAACCTGCATTCTTCTTTCAATTCGGCGCATAATGGTTGAAGGTTTATAATCTCGGAAATCAATACCGCTAATTTGCTGTAATAATTCCATCATTCCATTTAATGCTTCTTCATTAGATAATCCTAAACGACGGGGACTATTTTCACTTTCAATATCAATCGTTGTTGCTGTGGTTGAAGAATATTTAATATGAGCAAAAACTCGAGTAGCCAATTCTTCGGGCGGTAAAATTGCATCGACTAAACCGGTGTTAATAAAACTGCGCGGCATTCCATCGAAACTTGCCGTTTTAGGGTCTTGCGCTAATAAAAAACCACCTAAAGAATTAATTGCCGACGCGCCACGAGTGCCATCAGAACCTGTGCCTGATAAAACAATGCCAATCGCATGATTGCCATAATTTTCGGCTAAAGCGGTAAAAAAAATATCAATCGGTAAAGTTAATCCGCGTGGATTTTTAGGGGTTAAATGTAAAAAACCTTTTCCAATATACATAATCGATGCGGGTGGAATTAAATACACATGATTAGCTTCAATCATAGTATTACATTCAACCATTTGTACTGGCATTAAAGTATGTCTAGCCAATAAATTACTCATCATACTTTTATGATCGGGAGATAAATGCTGAATCACTACAAAAGCAGCTCCGGTATCAATAGGACAAGCATCAAAGAATTTTTCTAAAGCGTCTAATCCGCCAGCAGAAGCACCAATGCCAATTACATATCCATTAAATTCGTTATTCGGTAAATTTATCATAATTTATTCAGTATTTTGATTCATAAAGATTTTATTACGATATTAAACATGATGGCAAATCATTGACCGCAGATAATAAAGAATCTGTAGAGGAAATGCGTTGAATATTAATCGGTAAATGACGTAAATATAAACTCCCCATTCCACCAATCCATATGGCAATATTATTAGGTAATTGTTGGCGTAATTCAGTTAATTGCATCATCATTAAACGTTTGGAAAAAGCCAAACTAAAAGAAACTCCGACAATATTAGCACGATATTCTTTAGCGGCGGTTAAAAATTCAGCCAAAGGTAATTCTGTCCCTAAATTAATACAATGAATGGGTTGATTAGCTAATAAAGTTTCTACTATTGCCAAACCTAAACTATGTTTTTCACCTTGAAAAGTTCCAATAATCATTACGGGCATTGTTTCGCTAACGTTAATCGAATATTGATGAATTAAATGATTTAATACCGCTAATAATTTGACGGTGTAAATATGTTCACTAAAAATCGGTAATTGTCCCGCCGCCCATTTTTTGCCAATTAAAGTTGTTAAAGGAGATACGATTTCATCAATAAACGCACTCATTCCTAAAATATCCGCTTGTTGTTTTAGCCATACCGTTAATAAATCAGGTTGACTATTTTGTAAATAGCTTAATCCTGTCGTAATTAATCGATTTTTTTCTGCAATAGATGATAAAAAGATTGAATCTGTAATTTGTTCAGGATTAGCCAATATTTTTGAAATTTTAACCCCTTGATTCAAGAGTCTTTTAATTTCAATCAACATAGAAAGTTGTTGATGATTGTAATATCGAATTGCACCGCGACGTTGCGGTTTAGGAAAACCATAACGCTGTTCCCATTTTCTTAACGCAGCAGCCGAAATGCCTGTTTCATTGGCTACAAAACTAATTGAAAACATTTATTCCTCTTAATAATCAATCAGTTATTATTAGATTAGTCAATCGAGTCTAATTCATTAGTTGGTTCATAGTAACCGATTTACTCAAATTTGTCTAACTATAGACTTAGACAAAAATAAAAAAGTTTATTTAGATAAATGGCAGTGCTGTAATCTAAATGATAGCGTTTGGTTATCAATGCTGATAAATCAAGATAGGTAAAGTTTTTCATCTCTCGGATTGTATGACTACCAACTAATTAATTTTCGTGATTTGTGTAACATGATTTTTCCTGTGCAGTGTAATTTAATTATAAAAAAACTATCTCGTTTTTTATATTATCATTTAATTAGTTTAGTGGAACAAGTTGGCAGTTTTAAACAATATGAATTTGATAAAACAGTATATACCATTGTGATTTTAACCAGTATTCCGCGCGACGGAAGTATGAATTTTAGTTGCGCAATTAGCGATATGAATCCGATTAATGAACACGGTCAAATTTTAAATGTTTATCCGCATCGATTATTATTTTTATGCCCGCGTTTAACAATGAAAAAACCCCACCGGCAATTAAACAATGGCTAGATTTTATTGCCGATTCTTTAGATGGAGAAATGAATGCGGCGAATTATCCGAATAATTTGTGGCAAAAAATTTTAACCACTATCGAAAAGCAAAGTATTGATCCAGCTTTATTATCAGAAATTAAAGACGATATGGCTTGGGAAGAGGCTAAAAAAACTTTTGTCTCTGTAGGAGTGGAAATTGGGTTAGAAAAAGGGCGACAAGAATTATTGAAACAACAAAAACAAATCATCGATAATGCGCGAAAAATCGGATTGGACGATTTAACTATTTCGCAATTAACTGGATTATCTATTGCGCAAATTCGAGAATTAGATTAAAAAATAACTCGGCTTTTATGACATAGAACTAATTTAGACTTTTGTATTTAATAAAGTTAATGCAATAAAATGAAATCCTAGCCAGAAAATAGATTTGCGCTCATGTCGAATCGTTAAAGTTCTAAATTTATCTATCCATGCAAAAGTTCTTTCAATCACAAAACGATTTTTATAGATTTCTTGATCAAAAAATCTTTTTCTACCTAATTTGTTTTGTTATAAAAAGCAAATT
>JACCEE012848643.1_pt1 | contig 22262 bp, 20 predicted proteins | sample 7449931 | NCBI WGS metagenome assembly JACCEE01 (sample SAMN15323457, study PRJNA562643) | freshwater metagenome | isolation source: river surface water | place: USA:Blue River Watershed | collected 2017-08-19 | reverse complement strand
CTGTGCTACCACCATACTCAAAATTTGGATCAACCAGATCACCGAGCAAATCAATTAGGTCTGGAGCGTCGTAAGTAGGTTTAGGTAAGAAGCCATTAGCTACCTTACTGTCTATCTTTTCCCAAGCAGTTGTATCAACATCATCCCTCACTCCAACAACTAATATTCTTGGTCGATTTTGTGGAGCACCGTAATCCTTAGCCAGAACTAGAGCGTGGCTAACTCGATACCCCTTAATTGAATTGAAGGAATGTAAAACATCTTCGAAGATCTCACCTTTAGTTCCTGTTGGTGTCCACTTAGCTGATAGAAGTCCTTTTACATTCTCAAACATAAAAATCTTTGGTTTGAGTTTATTTACAACCCAAGCCATATCTTGATACAAATGATTCGATGGAAGCTGCTCTTTATCAACCGAATAAGAGCGTCTATGACCGATCCCAGAGAAACCTTGACAAGGTGGACCTCCAACGAGCAAATCTAAATCTCCGTTCTCAACGGAAATCTTAAATTCCTTACTGATAGAGTCAGCAATTTTTTTGATAGCCCCTTTTTTCGTCACGATATTTTTAATGTCGTACTCGTGAAAGTCTGGGCTGCTCAATCTCGGCTCGATGATCTGTCGATTCATCAAATAACTAGCCATAGCGTTTTTGTTCAGTTCATTAACGAACACAGGATGAAACCCTGCTTTCTCTAAACCTAAAGAAAGACCACCACAACCAGCGAACAGATCAACTACGAATTTTTTCGATTTCATTTTTTATCTTTACTATGAGTTTTGATTTTATTTGATTCAGCCAATTTCAGGGGGTCTTTCTTATGGAAATAATCCAAGTTCAGCATTGCTGATTGATGAGGTTGCTTTCCTCTTGTATCGACTTACTGTTGCTTCGATTGTTCTCTTCAAATCGTATGAAGGAACAATGTTCTTCTTCTCACATTCTTCTAGTTCCATTTTGAACTGTGGAAGGATTCGTCCAACTTCCCACAATCTAATTTTTGGGTTAGTCACCAGATGATCGTAGACCATCAAAGCCGTTTTCATTCCTTGGATGTTAGGTTGTCCCTTGAACTTGTATCTTGACTCGCTCTTTTTAGCGTACTGTCTCCCCCTCTCACCCTTGTGATGTTCAGCCAGTATTTTTCTAAAGCGTTCCAAAAGGAACTTTTTAGGGAGACTCAGCGGGACGCTCATCAAAAGCGTTTCACCTTGAATCTCATCTAGCTCGTCTTTAGTCACAACTTGAAGCGTACTCAACGCTTGTGGTTCAGCAAATAGTCTCATTCCACGACTATCTTTCGACCACCATTCCTTGAAGCTGTCACCCCTGATATCACCGAAGTCTTTGTAGAGATCAACTAGCCCTTTTTTACCTCCCGACTCACAGGTCTGGAGGTACTTTTGGGAACGCTTTAAGTACGACCACCAAAGGAAATAGATTGTTTCTTCCCAATACCGTTTCGGCTTGGGCTTCTTCTCAGTCCCAAAGGTTGGGTGTTGATAGGGAAAGTGTCTATTTGGTGGTCTTTTCATTCTTATATGTTAACACTTCAAATAGAACAAATAAAGTGAAAGTGTTAAGAAAATGGCTTTTTCGATACACTGATCATATCGGTTGAGAAAGCAAACAAAGCCAATCAAATCGGTACTTAAACAAACTTTAATCAATGAAAAGGAATCAAAAATGAGCAATTCAAATGTTAACACCAACAATCAATTAGTAAACAGTACTTTGATCGAATCTTCAGTTATCGAGTTCAAAGGGTACGCTCGAAAAACGGCTGAAAACATCCTTGAGATGGGTCGAGTGGTTTATGAAACTAAAGACAAACTGAAAGCCAATAAGGAAGATTTCGAGGTTTTCTGTTCCAAAGTGGGTTTCAAATCAACTTCTAGTTCAATCAAGAAACTTTCTCAAATTGGTAAGGGCTACTTGATGATGAAGTCACAAGCTGACCACCTACCCAATAGCTGGACAACTCTTTATGAGATTTCAAGACTGGCTGAGTCTGAGCTGACGAAATACATATCTGAGGGAGTTATCCACCAGAATGTTCTGGGCTCTGTAATTAAATCCCTCAATGGCTCAACCAAAAACGATGGGGCTTCTAGTAAAGAGGCTGGTGTTGAAGGGGAACGACAAGAGGAAGTTCCAAATGGAACGGCTAATGGTTTGACCTTCACCTGTACCCTTAAAAATGTGAACGATGTAGCTTTCAAAGCACAACTACAGATGATCATTCAAAACCTTGAACAACTTAATGTTGATGTGAAATTAGCTCCCGAGCTGAAGTCAGCCCTTCATCCATTAGTTCGAAAAGCAGCCTAAGGAGATTGATATGAATACGAACCTAGACTGGGCTCAAAAATATCGTCCCACGGCTATTCAGGATGTGATCCTCCCAACCAACCTTAAGGAAAGACTTCAAAAGGTTATTACCCAGAGTGGAGGTATTTCACTTCTATTCTGGGGTAGACCTGGCTGTGGAAAAACGACTGTTGGTCAGCTTATCAATCCATCTGAAACCTATCAAATTGACTGTACGACATCTCGTTCAATCGATATGGTGAGGAGTCTTGAACGCTACTGCTCAACTTTCAGTCTCGAAGGGACTAGGAAGCTGGTTCTATTAGACGAAGCCGACCATTTATCCAAAGATGCTCAAAATGCTTTTAGGGGTGTTGTCGAACGGTTCTCCGTATCAACGGATTTTGTTATGACAGCCAATAACCCAAACACATTGAGTGAACCAATTCGGTCGAGATGTTTTCCAGTTCACTTTGATGTCTCCTCAGACCCAAGTATGGAAGAAAAATTTGTAACAAGGGCTACTGAAGTTCTGTATCAGGAAGGTATCAAAGACTTTGATATTGAGCGAGTTCGTGAAATTGTTAAGACTAATTTTCCAGACCTTAGACGAACACTAAAACAAATTCAATTTGAACTCGGATAAATCTAAGCCACTCTCTGAAGTGGCTTTTTTATTCTTATAAATAGTTTTACGAATGCTTTACGAAGCCGTTCGTAGTGACTGTAACGCCTTGATAGCGTACTCGCTTCTTAAAGTCGGCTCTACTGGTCGATAACCTTTAACACACCTAATGAAAAGTTATGAGTATGAAATTAGAAGATCTGAAAGATACAGAATTCAATAGAAGATATGGGTTTGAGATTGTGTCTAAATCAAACTCTAGTCCTAGTAACTACTATCGGAACCTTCTGAATTGGATGGTTTCAAATGATGATTGGATAACCTTTACTGTAACCGTTACCTTTAAGAATCTAGAACCTATCGAGGCTAGTGAGGGTTACAAGAAAGCAGCCATTTATGAATACGAAAAACGAGTTCTGATGAAGATTAAGAAGCGTCTGTGTCGTTTAAGTTCTAAATGGAACTCTGTCATTCCAATCGAGTACTTAATTCAATATGAGTACGATCAAGGTAGCTTTTTTAAGCCAGTTTCATCTCGTAACAATCCTCATCATATTCACGGTGTTTTTCCAGTACCTAAGAGTTTGGCTCACAGAATCTACGATTTTGAAAATACCCATCTAGATCAAAGGTTGACCAAAGACCTTCAATCCTTACATCGTGTATCAACTTTCTTGATTGAACCTCTTAGATCAGGTGAGTCAGATGCTTGGCTTAACTACATTCTTAAAGATAAGTCTATGAGAGACATCAACTCCTATTGGGCTTAAATATTACGAAAGTTAAAAAACGCCTAAATATAAAAACCACAAAAAAGGAGGGTTTCAGTGAACAACAAGGTCTCTAGTAGAAATCAAATTCTAGGTGTACGAGCAACCAATCAATTCGTTAATAAGTTCGATGAGTTATGTGACCGACTAGGTCATAACCGTTCTGAAGTAATCCGCTACTGTCTTAAGCGTTTTCTTAACGAACATTGGAACAACTCTGAAAATTTTAAGAAGGCTCGATCAGAGCTGTTTTAAGGAGAAAGAAATGCTTAGTTTCAAAGAATGGCTTGTTGAAGAAGCCAAGAAACCCAAAAAGAAAAAGGAAGATAAAGATGTCAAATCAACTAGTCAAGGAAGCACAGAAATCGGGAATGTCTATCACCAAAGACAGGCTCCTAGATCTAATCAAGAAGTCCAATCAACAGTCGTTCATTATTTCCCTGAACCCTAACTCCAAACAAACGGTTGTTGTCATACCCTCAGCCTAATCAGGGTAGTGATCGTACTCGGTTGAAATTCCTGAGTATCTTTGTTCCTAGACCGTTTTTTGGAACCTTATGACTTCTAGATCTTTAATTTCCACCTTAGGGATACCGTTCAATCTGGTATCCCTTTTTTTTCGCTTCTTATAGATTGAGAAAACGCTCTCTGGACCCAGATCAAAGCCTCTGGGTGACCTATACCCCTCCTCAACCAATAAATCGGCTATGGCTCGGTATGTAAGCCCCTCTGAGTCCCTTAGTCGGATGATTCGATCAGACAACTCTGTTTGGTAGGCTGAATAGGAGCCGATCATCAACCCCTTAGTCCTAACCACCAAGCTGAAACGGACTAGAAAGCCGTCTCGACTACCCCCTAACGGGATTACTCCACCGTCACACTCTTGGCCAAGTTGCGAGGTTTGTCCACATCCGTGCCGCGCGCACAGGCGGTGTGGTAAGACAGCAATTGCAGCGGCACCACATGCAAGATGGGCGACAAGACGCCGTAATGCTCGGGCATGCGAATCACGTTCACACCTTCGCTGCTTTCGATCTTGGTGTCCCCATCGGCCAGCACATACAGCACCCCGCCACGCGCACGAACTTCTTGCATATTGCTTTTGAGTTTCTCCAGCAACTCGTTGTTGGGCGCCACCGTCACCACCGGCATGGCGCTGGTGACCAGCGCCAACGGACCGTGCTTGAGCTCGCCTGCGGCGTAGGCTTCGGCGTGGATGTAGGTGATTTCTTTGAGCTTCAAAGCGCCTTCAAGCGCAATGGGGTAGTGCGTGCCACGGCCCAAAAACAAAGCGTTTTCTTTGCTGGCGAACTCTTCTGACCAGCTGATGATTTGGGGCTCCAATGCCAGCACGGCTTGCAAAGCGGCCGGCAAGTGGCGCATGTCTTTGATGTGCTTGGCTTCTTCCTCTTCGCTCAAACGGTCTTTGGTTTGGGCCAGCGCCAGCGTCAGCAAAAACAAGCCTGCCAACTGGGTGGTGAAGGCCTTGGTGGAGGCCACGCCAATCTCGGCCCCGGCCCGTGTGACATAGGCGTGCTTGCACTCGCGCACCATGGCGCTGGTGGCGACATTGCAAATGGTGAGGGTGTGCGTCATGCCCAAACTTTGCGCGTGGCGCAGTGCGGCCAAGGTGTCTGCGGTCTCGCCGCTTTGGGTGATGGTGACGATGAGTGTTTTGGGATTGGGCACCGATTCCCGATAGCGGTATTCACTGGCGATTTCAACTTGGCAAGGCACTTTGGCGATCGCCTCAATCCAGTACTTGGCCACACAGCCGCTGTAATAGCTGGTGCCACAAGCCAAGATCAAGACGTTGTCGATGGCCTTGAAAGTGGAATATGCACCATCGCCAAACAACTCGGGCGTGATGCCCTCCACGCCTTCCAGCGTGTCGGCGATGGCGCGCGGTTGCTCAAAAATTTCTTTTTGCATGTAGTGGCGGTAAGGCCCCAACTCGGCGGCACCACTGTGGGCGTACACGGTTTTGACAGCGCGGGTGGTGGCTTTGTGCTCGCGATCAACGACCCAATATTTGCCCAACTGAAGGTCGACCACATCGCCCTCTTCAAGGTACACGATTTGGTCGGTCACACCAGCCAAGGCCATCGCGTCGCTGGCCAAAAATGTTTCCTGCTGCCCCACACCCAAGATCAGTGGCGAGCCTGCACGCGCACCGATCACGCGGTGCGGTTCGTCCTTGTGAAAAACAGCAATCGCGTAGGCCCCATGCAATTGGCGCACGGCGGTTTTCACCGCCTCAAAAATATCGCCGTCGTACACGCTGTCGACCAAGTGCGCGATGACCTCGGTGTCGGTTTGGCTGAGAAAAACATAGCCCTTGGCTTGCAGCGCGGCGCGCAGTTCTTCGTGGTTTTCAATGATGCCGTTGTGCACCAATGCCACTTTGCCCGGCTTGGCATCGGCCGCACCTGTGCCGTGGCTGAAATGCGGGTGGGCGTTGTGCACCGCTGGTGCGCCGTGCGTGGCCCAGCGGGTGTGAGCGATGCCGGTGCCGCCCTGAATGTGGTCGGCCGTGACTTGGTCCATCAACTCGGCCACGCGCGATGTGCTGCGTGCGCGTTGCAACCCGCCCGACCCTCCGTGGAGGCTGGCCGCGTGAACGGCGACACCGCAAGAGTCATAGCCTCGGTATTCCAAGCGTTGCAAACCTTGCACGAGGACAGGAACGATATTGCGGGAAGAAACGGCGCCGACGATGCCACACATGTGAAAACTCCGTGAGGGTTGTATTGAACAAACTGGCGCGATGTTAGAGAGAAGCAAGAAAAATTATGAATCAATAAATGATTTATTTAGAAATAATATTTCTTGAATATTTGTATTTGAAATTTTATTTCAATAAAATTCAATTTATGGAACCCATCGAACTCGACCAGATCGATCTGCAGTTGTTGAACCTGTTGCAGCACGATGCCAATATCAGCAATGTGGCCTTGGCCGAAAAGGTCAATGTCTCGCCCCCCACCTGCCTGCGGCGCGTGAAGCGCTTGCTTGACGGCGGCTGGATCGAGCGACAAATTGCGGTGTTGAACACCGACAAATTGGCGGCCCTGCAAGGCCATGGCCTGACGGCCCTGATTGAGGTGTCGCTAGACAAGCAAGGCAGTGAAGCTTTGGATGCTTTTGAAGCACGCGCCGTCGCCCACTTGGCCGTACAGCAATGTTGGCGGGTGTCCCCTGGGCCCGATTTCATGTTGGTGGTGCAAGCCCGTGACATGCCGCACTATTTGGGCATCAGCCAGACCTTGTTCACCGAAGACGCCAATGTGCGCAATGTGAAGGCCTTCTTTTCAACCAAGCGGGCCAAATTCACCACCACTTGGCCGGTCTTGCCCAACCGGCCCAACTGAACAGACTTGGTCAGCAGCCCAAGCTGCAATGCCCAAGCCGTAAAGCCGAGGCGCTTATTTTTTCTTTTGCGGCCGCGCCCAGTTGGCAATGCTGATTTGTTTGCCGCGCGCCACGCTCAAAGCACCAGGCTCGGTGCTCTTGGTGATGGTGGAGCCACCGCCCACCGTGCCGCCGGCGCCGATCGTCACCGGTGCCACCAAGACGCAGTTGCTGCCAACGTGCACATCGGCTTCGATCACGGTGCGGTGCTTGTTGGCGCCATCGTAATTGGCCGTGATGCTACCCGCACCATAGTTCACACGCTCGCCTAACGTGGCGTCGCCCAAATAGGCCAAGTGATTGGCTTTGGCACCAGCGGCCAAGGTGCTGTTTTTGACTTCCACAAAATTGCCAATGTGCACCTCTGCCCCCAGTTGTGCGCCGGGTCGCAGCCGCGCAAAAGGACCAATCAAGGCACCCTCGCCCACGCTCACCCCGAGCTTTTCACCGTCAATGTGGGTGAAGGGGTGGATCACGGCACCGGCTGCGATATCGCAATTGGCCAACACGCAATGGGCCCCAACTTTCACGCCCTCGCCCAAAGCCACTCGACCCTCAAAAATGCAGTTGACATCAATTTCGACGTCTTCCGCACAAATGAGTTGGCCGCGCAAATCAAAGCGCGCCGGGTCTTTCATGCGCACCCCTTGCGCCATCAAGAGGTGCGCTTGGCGCAATTGGTGGGCGCGCTCCAACTCGGCCAATTGCAAAGGGCTGTTGATGCCCGCCACTTGCACAGCGTCGGTGATTTTGTGCGCCACCACGGGCACGCCATCGGCCACCGCCATCTTCACCACATCGGTCAGGTAGTACTCGCCTTGTGCGTTTTTGTTGTCGAGGCGTGCCAACCACGCTTTGAGCAGCTTGGCCGGCACCGCCATGATGCCGCTGTAGACCTCTTGAATTTGGCGCTGCGCCTCGGTGGCGTCTTTTTGCTCCACGATGGCTTGCACCTCATGACCTTGGCGCACGATGCGGCCGTAGCCGCTGGGGTCGGCAAACTCGATGGTGAGCAAAGCCAATTGCTGGCCCCCACACTGCGCAATCAAGGCTTGCAGGGTGTCGGCTTGCGTCAAGGGCACATCGCCCGACAGCACCACCACCACGCCATCGTCGGGCAAAACCGGCACCGCTTGTTGCACGGCGTGGCCCGTGCCCAACTGCGGCTCTTGCCGCACACACTGCACCGCCAAGGCGGGGTTGGGCGCCAGCACCACCGGCTCGACTTGCTCTGCGCCGTGCCCCGTGATCACCACTGCCGAACGGGCGTTCAGTTGAGAGGCGGTGTTCAAGACATGCTGCACCAAGGGCACGCCTGCCAAACGCTGCAAGACTTTGGGCAAACGGCTTTTCATGCGCGTGCCTTTGCCGGCGGCCATCACGACGACATCAATCTGGGGCTGTTCAGAGGTGGACATGCGGACAAACTTTCAAATGGCCACAGCGTTGTGGCGGTCTTCAAACACGCCACAATTATCGCCGCCCCTGTCCCGCATAAGATCGCCCCCACTCGGGACATTCTTCCCGCTGGGTCGCCGGGGCTTCTGGGCAAACGCCGTCAGGCTGCTCGCTCATGGGCCCTCGGCCACAGGTCTGCAAGTCATCGGCCCCTGAGCACTTCGCTCAAGCCGTAACACGCCGACCCGCCAAAGAAAGCTTGTGATGATTCGACTCCTTTTGGCCCTCTCGACGCTCGTGTTGCTGCAGGGCTGCAGTGCCGTCAAATTGGGCTACCAGCAATTGCCCACTCTGTCGTATTGGTGGTTAGACAGCGCCGTGTCTTTCAACGACAGCCAGTCCACACGGGTCAAAGAAGCCTTGTCTCAAGTGCACCAATGGCATCGATCACAAGAGTTGCCCACTTACCTGGAGTTGTTGCAACGTGGCATCGATCTCAGCCAAGGCCCCGTGCAGGCCAGCCAAGTGTGCGGAGTGTGGACCGACATTCAAACCCGCTTGGACCGCAGCATGAGGGTCATGGTGAGCCAAGCCGCGCCAGTGGTGACCCAGTTGGGGCCACGGCAATTGAGCCATTTGGCTCGGCACTTTGAAACCAAAAATGAAGCCTGGGACAAAGAATGGCTGCAAGGCAGTGCCGCCGAAAGACTGGAGCGGCGGACTGAAAAAACCCTAGAGCGTTACCAATCTTTTTATGGCGATTTGACGGCCGCGCAAACCGCGCTCATCAAAACCCAAGTGAGCCAATCGCCTTGGCAACCCGAATGGGGCCGGCAAGAGCGTTTGCGGCGGGAACAAGAGTTGTTGACCGCTCTGCGCAAATTGGCCCAGAGCGATATGCCGCAAGAGCAAGCAGAAGCCGAGCTGTGGCGGGTCTGGCAGCGTTGGTTCATGCCGCCCAACGAAACCGACCGGATGGTGATGCAAAAAATGTCGCAACAAGCCTGCGAAAACTTGACCCAACTGCACAACACCACCAGCCCCGAACAGCGCCAGCGTTTGGTGCGCAAAATGCGCGGCTATGAACGCGACCTGCGCGAACTCGTCAAGCCCTGAGCCCCAGCGAAAAACCCGCCAGCAAGGGGCGGGTTTGGCGGTGTAGGCAACTGGCCGGTAGCTTCAGCTTTGCAGGGCCTTCCACATTTCCATGTCGCGCTCAGCGGTCCAGATGCGGGGGTTTTTGATGCCGCTGGCTTCGTCATAAGCGCGGGTCACGTCAAACGGCAGGCAGTGCTCATAAATGAACACGTGGCCAAAAACCGGGTCCATGCTCTTGCGGGTGTGGGCCATGGCCGCTTTCAAATCCATCTTGGCCGCCACGGCTTCTTGGCCGGCCTTGTACAGCGTCTCGACCCAGCGCTTGGTGTAGTCGAGCGCCTTGTTCACATTGGCGTTGCCTTTCATGGCTTCACCCCGACCCGGCACGATGTACTCGGCCTTCAAGGCGCGCAAGGCTTCAAGCGTGGCTGGCCATTCTTCGAGTTGGGCGTCGCCGGTGTAGACCCCGGCCTCGTACTCGACCAAATCACCTGAGAAAAGCACTTTTTCTTCTTCAACCCACGCGATGGTGTCGCCCCGGGTGTGCCCAGGACCAGGGTGCCAGATTTGCACCACCACGCCACCCAAATTGATGCTGAGCTTGCCGGGCACTTCGCCTTTGGAGGGATCACCCCCACCGACCACCATGGTGGGCCACGTCAGGCCGGGCACGCTGTCTGCGCCGCGAAACAGGCGTGGAAAACGCTCCATCTCGCTTTTCATGTCTTGCGCGCCGCGCTCTTTGATGAGGCCCAGCGTGCCTTCGCTGGCAATGATTTCAGTGGCGCCCTCGGCGGCATAGGCATAAGCGCCCAACACACGCACCGCGTGGTAGTGCGTGAGCAGCACATATTTGATGGGCAAGTCACTGACAGTACGGATCTTTTTGATCAAGTCTTGCGCCATGGCGGGCGTGGCCGTCGCATCGCTGACCATGATGAAACGGTCACCGATGATGACGCCCGAATTGGGGTCGCCCTCTGCGGTGTAGGCCCAGCAATGCGCGCTGAGTTGCTCAAACGTGATTTTTTTCTCGCTCAAGTCGGCTTGGCTGGCAAAGGCCTTTGCAGGGGCTTGGGGGGATGCTTGGGACATGAAAACGACTCCGGTCAGTGGAATTTAAATTTTACCTAAACGAAATGCATTACGCATTGTTAAACGGCGGATGCGTTCAACCGAGGCCTTTTTCGAGCATCGAAATGACTTCTTCAGCAAATGCGGCGTAGCTGATGGGGCCGCCCGGGCGCAACCAAGTGAACGTCCAGTTGATCATGCCCAACAGCATCATGGTCAGGGCGGTTTGGTTGGTGGGGGTCAAGCGGCCGGGGTAAGCGCGTTTCATAAACCGCGTCATGGCCGCGACGATGTCGCGCTGGCGGTTCAAGATCAGGTCGCGGGGCGAGACCAAGGCGCTGCCCAGCGCCGGGTCGGGCGCATCGCTCAAAAACTGCGTGTCGTTGAGCAAGGCCGCGTGGCGGGTGGCCGAGGTTTCATACTCTTGCAAAAACGCTCGCACCAATTCGTGCAGCGTGGCCCGGTCGTCCAGATTCTTGCGCTGCGCGATGGCCTCGGTCTGCGCAATCAATGCCAACAAGCGCTGGGTGTGGCGGTCCAACAGGTCAAAAAGAATCGCTTCTTTGCTCTCGTAATAGTGGTACAGCCGCGCCTTGGAAGTGCCACACGCCGTGGCAATCTCGTTCATGCTGGCCGCAGGGTAACTGCGCTGGGCAAAGCATTGCGCCGCGATGTCGAGGATCGCATCGCGCTTGATGTCGTGGGTTGCTGATTTGGGTCGGGCCATGGCGTTCAGCGTGGCCTTAAACCGGCCACACCACTCCGTTGTCGTTCAAGATCGCATCCAAAGGCTCGTCATGGTCTTCGGGTTCCAGGTCGTCGACAAAGCCTTGGGTGAAGCCCAAGCCCACCGTGAAGGGTTTGGGTTGCAGCGTGGCCAAGGTGCGGTCGTAAAAGCCGCCGCCATAACCCAAGCGGTAGCCGCCCGTGCCATAGCCCACACAAGGCACAAACAACAAGGTGGGCACGATGACCTCGGTGTCTTTGGGCTTGGGAATGCCGTAAGCGTCTTCTTCCATGGCGCAGCCGGGATACCAAGTGTGAAAGGTCAGGGTTTTGTGCTGCTTGTTGACCACCGGCAAGCCGATACGGCGGCGCTGCGGCTCGCCATTCAACTCACCGTCTTCTTTCCAGCGGTGCAGCACCGGCAAGGGGTCAAACTCGCCCTTGATGGGCCAATAAGCGCCAATCACGGTGTCAGGACGGTCAAACAGCCAAATGCGCATGACGCGTTGCAAGGCTTCAGCCCGTGCCATTCGGTTGGGCAGGTTCAACCTTTCTTCTATCAAGGCTTTGCGCAGGGCTTTTTTTGCTTCGGCTTTGTCCATAATTGACCCATGAAATTCACACAGATTTTGACACTGGTTGGCGCCTTGGCTCTGACGGGCCTTTGCAGCACCGCCTCACTCGCCCAAAACAAGGGCGATGACACCCTTTTGGACATGCAACAGGCCTTCAAACGGGGTGACAAAACCCGTTTGTCGGCTTTGCTGCCGCAAACCCGGGGCCATGTGCTCGAGCCGCTGGCCGCCTATTGGGAAATGCGCGCCAAGCTGGACACCGCACTCGAGTCCGACATCCGCAGTTTTTTAACCCGCTATGCCGGCACTTATTACGAAGACCGCTTGCGCAACGACTGGCTGCTTTTGCTGGGCAAGCGCCGCGATTGGGCCACCTTCACCGCCGAGTACCCGCGCTACCGCATGCGCGATGACCGAGAAGTGCGCTGCTATGCCTTGGCCACCGAAGCCATGAACAGCAAAGCCAATGTTGCCGAAGAAGCCCTGCGCCATTGGTATGCCCTGCGAGAGGCCGATGACGGCTGCACCTATGTTGCAGAGCATTTGCATTCGGGCAAACAAATTGATGGGTTGGATTTGTGGCGCAAGGCCCGCATCGCGATGGACGCCAACCGACCCCGCGCCGCACAAGCCGCAGTAGACATCGAGGCCCCGCGACAGTCAGAACAAATCAGCCTGATCCATGCGGATCCTGCCAAATATCTGGACAAACGCGTCTTGGCCCTCACCCGCAGCCGCAAAGAGATGGCGGTGTTGGCTTTGATTCGCCTCTCGGCCAAAGACCCTGACGATGCCGCCGACTTGCTGAACCGTCGCTGGTCGATTCAACTCAGCCCCGAAGAGCGCAACTGGACCTGGGCCGTGATTGGCAAACAAGCCGCCTTGCGGCTGCAAGACAACGCGGCCAGCTACTTTGCCAAGGTGCAAAAAGACAGCGATCTGAACGACGATCTGTTGGGCTGGAAGGTGCGAGCCGCTCTGCGCCAAGGCCAATGGCGTCAGGTGCTTACCGCCACGCAAGCGATGAGTGCCGAGTCGATGAAAGACCCCACTTGGGTGTACTGGCGTGCGCGCGCCCTGATGGCCACCGCTTCGGATGCGGCCCAGCGACAAGAAGCGCAAAGCTTGTTGCGCAACATCGCCAGCGTGAAAGGTTTTTATGAGCAACTGGCGCTGGAAGATCTGGGCCTACCCATCATCGTCCCTGAGCGCCCCAGCGCACTGACCGTGCAAGAAAAAGCTAGTGCAGGGGCCAACCCCGGACTTCAGCGGGCCTTGTATGCCATTCAGATCGGTTTGCGGCCCGAGGGCATCCGCGAATGGAACTACTCCACCAACCTGCACACCCCGGGCGGCATGAACGACCGTGAGTTGCTGGCCGCTGCTGATTTGGCTTGCCAGCGCCAAGTTTGGGACCGCTGCATCAATACCAGCGATCGCACCAAAGAGGTGATCGATTTTGACCAGCGCTTTCCCATGCCCTTGCGTGAGACCGTGGTGCGGCGCGCCGGTGAGATCAAACTCGACCCGGCTTTTGTGTATGGCCTGATTCGACAAGAAAGCCGCTTCATCATGGATGCGCGCTCGCACGTGGGGGCTTCGGGGCTGATGCAGGTCATGCCCGCCACCGCCAAATGGACCGCCAAGAAAATCGGCATGACCCAATTCACACCCGAGCAAATCAACGACCGCGAAGTCAACGTGGCCATCGGCACGGCGTATCTGAAATTGGTGCTGGACGACTTTGAAGGCTCGATGCCCATGGCCACAGCGGCGTACAACGCTGGTCCGGGTCGGCCCCGCAGTTGGCGCAACGGCCCTGTGCTGGAAGCCTCCATCTGGGCAGAAAACATTCCCTTCAATGAAACGCGCGACTATGTGAAGAAAGTGTTGTCCAACACCACCAACTACGCCGCCATTCTGACGCGCCAACCTCAGTCGCTCAAAGCCCGACTGGGCCACATTGGGCCGCGTCCGTCAGCCACCGCCGAGGTCAACAAAGAACTGCCTTGAGGCCAAAGGCGTCAGGCTCTGCCAAGACGCCCCAGCGCGCTCAATTCGCCGACTCGGGTCCGAGCAAATCGTCCAAGTTGGCGCGAATTTTTTCTTCGATCTTGCCGCTGTAAGCGCCCAGCAAAAACCCCAGCTTCAACTGCAAGTCAAAGCGGGTGGGCGTCACCGTCAATGAGCCGCTCACGCCACTGCGTTCGAAGTGCATGCAGTCCGTGGTCTCGCCCGGCTCAGATGTGCAGGTCATGCCCCACTCTTGTTCGGCCTGCTCGCGCCATTGCTCAGCAACGGCGCGGGCCCCGGTCAGGCCCAGTTGGTGTTGTCGCTCAATCTTCAATTCAGGCATGGCTTTCTTTCTTGGCAGGGGCGGCTACAAATGACGGGTCGGGTGCCACCTCAACCAAACAGTCGTAAAAAACAGGCGCACGACCCAGATCGGTCAGGTGTTGGCTGGTCAACTCGTTCACATTGGTGCCATTCAAGCCCAACTTGCGCCACCAAATGCCCAAGCCATGAACCACGCCTGGCCTTGCCCGCTGGTTCAGCCGCGCCCGGCAGTGGTAAACGCCGCGGTCGTTGAAGACCCGGACCACCGCGCCGTCCTCGATGCCTCGGGCCTGTGCATCCTGCGGGTGCATTTCCAGCACAGGCTCGGTTTCGATGTCGCGCAAACTTTGCACGTTGACAAAGGTGGAGTTCAAAAAATTGCGGGCCGGTGGCGAGATCATGGCCAGCGGATAACGCCCACTGGGATCTGTCACTTCGTAATTGGGCACATGGTCCGGCAAGCCATCCAAACCTTGATCGGCCAAGCGCTGGCTGAAAAACTCACAACGCCCCGAGGGCGTAGGGAAGCCGCCCTGCGCAAATGGCGCATCGGGCACAGGCAAAGAGGCAAAGCCATGCGTCAGCAATTGCGCAAAATCTTGTGCATCGCCGATGGCACTGCGGCACAAGGCCTCGTCACTGTCTAAAAAACACGGGTCGTCAAAGCCCATGCGCGCCGCCAGCGCACGGAAAATATCGGTGTTGGTGCGGGCCTGTCCCACGGGCGCGATGGCCGGTTGGTTCAACAGCACATCGGTGTGGCCATAGCTGGTGTGGATGTCCCAATGTTCGAGCTGCGTGGTGGCCGGCAAGATGAAATCGGCATGGTCGGCCGTGTCGGTCTGAAAGTGTTCCAAAACCACGGTGAACAGGTCTTCGCGCGCAAAGCCCTGCACCACTTTGCCTGATTCGGGCGCCACCGCCACAGGGTTGCTGTTGTAGACGATCAAGGCCTCCACCTGAGGCCCAAACTCGGCCGAAGAGGGTCGCAACAAATCGTCCCCAATGGTCGACATATTGAGCGTGCGCGGACGCCGCTCGCCCAACAAATCGGGCCGCTGCAAGGCGGCACGCCGCACGGGAAAATGCCCCGAGCTGCTGAGCAACAGCCCACCTGCCCGGTGTCGCCATGCCCCCGTGAGCGCAGGCAAACAAGCGATGGCTCGGACCGCATTGCCGCCGCCGCGCACGCGCTGCATGCCGTAGTTGAGGCGAATGGCGGCAGGTTTGATCGTGCCCCAATCGCGCGCCAAATCTTGAATTTGCTTTACAGGAATGCCACACACCTCGGCTGCGCGTTCGGGTGGCCACTGCAAGGCACGGGCCTTGAGGGCCTCCCAGCCCAGGGTGTATTGCTCAAGGTAATCGGCATCCAGCCAACCGTGCACGATCAACTCGTGCATGAGCGACAAGGCCAAAGCGGCATCGGTGCCCGGGCGCAGGGCAATGTGCTCGTGGCATTTGTCGGCGGTTTCACTGCGGCGTGGGTCGATGCACACCAGCTTGGCCCCTTGCCGCTTGGCCTCTTGCGCCACACGCCAAAAGTGCAAGTTGCTGCCGATCGAATTGCTGCCCCAAATGACGATCAATTTGGACTCGGCAAAAAACGCCACCTTCATGCCCACTTTGTTGCCGAGGGTTTGCGTCAGTGCCTCTGCGCCAGCGGAGGCGCAAATCGTGCGGTCCAACAAGGAGGCGCCCAGCTGGTGAAAAAACCGCGCCGCAATCGACTCGCCTTGCACCAGTCCCATGGTGCCGGCATAGCTGTAGGGCAAGATGGCTTGCGGATCGCGTGCGGCAATGGTTTTGAGCCGTGCCGCGATGGCGTCCAAAGCCTCGTCCCAGCCCACAGGCTCAAACTGGCCCGACCCTTTGGGCCCTGTGCGGCGCAGCGGCTGCAGCAAACGCTCGGGGTGATAGGTGCGCTCGGTGTAACGGGCGACCTTGGTGCACAACACGCCATCGGTGGGCGCGTGTTCGGGGTTGCCCTGAACCTTGGTGGCACGCCCGTCTTCAACCGTGGTCAACAGGGCACAGGTGTCGGGACAGTCGTGCGGGCAGGCCCCTTTCACCAGGGTCGTGTGGGAGGTGTTTATGGACATGGTTTTCAGGGCTTGGAGGAGGTGGTCACAGGCCGTCCGGTAACAGGCCGCCCAGCCACACATTGCCCGAGCTGCTGCTGGCCCCGTTGCCAGCAGGGACTGGCCACGCGTTCGTTGCGCTCGGGAATACCGTCCAAGCGAATCTGTGCCACATGGGTATGAAAGCTGCGCACCCCTTGTGAGTCCAGCTCGAGTTGCAACACCCAGCCCTGGCGCTGTTGCTCGTTGTCGGTCTCTTTCATGACAAAATTACCCACGCTGTAGATGACAGGTTTGCCGTCGATGTGCTCAATGTCTTGGGTCACGTGGGGATGGCCACCGATCACGGCATCGGCGCCTGCGGCCACCATCAATCGGGCCAATTGGCGTTGGCGGTTGTTGGCTATCGGTTCGTTTTCCCAGCCCCAGTGCATGATCGGAATGACCAAGTCGGCCCGGTGCACTTGGCGGGCTTTGCGAATGTCGTCCACCACTTGCTCGTCTTCACTCCACGCCACCCCGGGTGCGTTGTGATCGGCTTCAAAGCTGCGGGGCATGAATTCGTTGTAACTCAAAAACGCCACCCGCAGGCCATTTTTTTCGACCATCCAAGGCGCGTGCGCTTGCGACAAATTGCGGCCACCCCCCATTTGGCCCAGGCCGTTTTGCTGCAACAAATCCAACATTTCGGCAAACGCTTCACGACCAAAATCGCCCGAATGGTTGTTGGCCAAGGCCACCGCATCAAAGTGTTTTTTCACCACTGGCAAGACACGCGGATGGGCGCGGAATGTGTAGTTTTTGTGGCCCGCATCGCCGCGTGTGGCGACCACGCATTCCAGGTTGGCAATGCGGATATCGGCTTGGGCGAACACTTTTGCAAAATCAGCAAAAGGGTCGCCGCCAGCGGCAATCAAGCGGCCCGCATCATCGTCCAACACGGTGTCGCCTGCGAAAAGCACCGTCAAGGCTGGGGGCCGTGCGGCTTGCGCCCATACGCCGGCATGGGCCGCCAACCCCAGCAAGAGGCCCATCCATAAAGATCGCATCATGGCTGGACCCCCTCTAGCGTGCAGCTGTAGATCAGCTCACGCTCCACCGGGCCTGCATAGAGGTAATGCTGCCCCGTCAAATCCATGGCTTGGGCCGGGGACCGCGCAGCACCCGAAGGCGAGGCTTGAAAGGGCGGCAAATATTTGGCCTGATGCACCAGCACCGGGTGTGGCGATGCGTCCAGGTAGGTGTACAAAAGAATGCGCCGAATGTGTTGCCCCTGCCCCACCATGACCGCCTTGAACCAGAACCGCCCGCCAATATCGACCGAGGGCACGGGATAAGGGTCTTCGACCGGACGGGCCGTCACGGTGTGCACGGTTCCTGCGTAACTGACTTGGCAGGTCAACAGGGGCGCAGCCGACAGGCCCATCGACAAGCCGGCCAAGCCGAGGGCCAAGCCTGCGGCCCTCCAAAAGCGGGGGGTCAACACAAGGAGGGGAAAACCAAGAAGGGGAAAAAAAATGAAACTGAGGGTCATGGAACTCGGATTTTGCACGCTCTGCATGCCTTTTTTTGGCGAGATGGGCCTCATGAATCGTCCTCTTGGCAAAGATATTCAACTCCCGCTAGACTGCACTTTATGAAGCTCATCGACACCATTCTCACCGACGCGGCCAGCATCGCGGCCATTCGCAAAGACATTCACGCTCACCCCGAGCTGTGCTTTCAAGAAGTGCGCACCGCCGATGTGGTTGCCCAACAGCTGACGGACTGGGGCATTCCCATTCACCGGGGCATGGGAACCACGGGTGTGGTCGGCATTGTCCATGGCCGTGACGGTGGCGCTTGCGGCCGCGGCATTGGCTTGCGGGCCGACATCGATGCCTTGCCGATGCAAGAGTTCAACACCTTTGCGCATGCCAGCAAACACCAAGGCAAGATGCACGCTTGCGGGCACGATGGCCACACGGCCATGCTGCTGGCTGCAGCCAAGCATTTTTCGAAACACCGAGACTTTGACGGCACCGTCTACTTGATCTTTCAACCCGCTGAAGAAGGCGGCGGCGGCGCACGCGAAATGATCAAAGACGGCTTGTTCGAAAAATTTCCAATGCAAGCCGTTTTCGGCATGCACAACTGGCCTGGTGCCGCAGTCGGCACGTTTGCCGTCAGCCCTGGACCGGTGATGGCATCGAGCAACGAGTTCAAGATCACCATTCGCGGCAAGGGCAGCCATGCGGCCCTGCCTCACAACGGGGTTGACCCGGTGCCGATCGCCTGCCAAATGGTGCAGGCCTTCCAAACCATCATCACCCGCAACAAAAAACCCGTCGACGCTGGCGTGATTTCGGTCACCATGATCCATGCCGGAGAAGCCACCAATGTGGTGCCCGATTTCTGCGAGTTGCAAGGCACGGTGCGCACCTTCAGCATTGAAGTGCTTGATTTGATCGAGTCGCGCATGCGGCAAATTGCCGAGTCCATTTGCACCGCTTTCGAGGCCAAGTGCGAGTTTGAATTTGACCGCAACTACCCGCCCACCATCAACAGCGCGGCAGAGGCCGAGTTTGCACGGCAAGTGATGGCCGGCATTGTGGGCGCCGAGCAGGTCATGGTGCAAGAGCCCACCATGGGTGCCGAAGACTTCTCCTACATGCTGCAAGCCAAGCCTGGGGCGTATGTCTTCATCAGCAACGGCGATGGCGCGCACCGTGAAATGGGCCACGGCGGTGGCCCTTGCACCTTGCACAACCCAAGCTACGACTTCAATGACGACCTGATTCCTCTGGGCGGCACCTATTGGGTTGAGTTGGCCACGCAATGGCTGGCCAAGCCCACCCAAACGGCTTGAGCCACTTATGCCGCGCGTTCTGGTTTTGGGTGGCAGTGGTTTTGTAGGCCGTCAAGTGTGTGAACAGCTGGCCCGTTTGGGCTGGCACATCACGGTGCCCACTCGGCGCGCCAGCCATGCGGCCCGTATTCAAGGTCTGCCAGGTTTGACCGTGCTCGAAGCCTCGGTGCACAAGGAAGCCGATTTGGCGAGATTGATGCCGGGGCACGATGCCGTGGTCAATCTGGTGGCGGTTTTGCATGGCAGCAATGAACGATTCGAGCAGGTGCACACCGAACTGCCTCGCAAGATCGCCCAAGCCATGCAAGTGGCGGGGGTTCAGCGTTTGGTGCATGTCAGCGCCTTGGGGGCCGATGCGCAAGGGCCCTCGATGTACCAGCGCAGCAAAGCGCGGGGGGAAGCTGTGCTGCAGCAAGCGTCACTGCAACTCACTGTGCTGCGGCCGAGCGTGATCTTTGGGGCCGAAGACAAATTTCTCAACCTCTTTGCCGACTTGCAAACCCTCGCCCCGGTCATGCCCTTGGCGCGTCAGCAGACGCGCTTTCAACCTGTTTGGGTGGGCGATGTCGCTCGAGCCGTGGTGACCAGCTTGCAGCGGCCCGACACCATTGGCCAAACCTACGAGCTGTGTGGCCCCGAAGTGATGACTTTGGGCGAGCTGGTGCAAGCTGCCGGCCAATGGGCTGGCGTGAACCATGGACGCGGCCGTAGCGTGGTGGGCTTACCGACATGGATGGGCTGGCTGCAAGCCATGGCCATGGAAATGTTGCCCGGCGAACCGCTGATGAGTCGGGACAATTTGGCCTCCATGAAAGTGGACAACATCGCCTCGGGCCAGTGGCCAGGCTTGGCCGATTTGGGCATTTCTGCGGCATCGGCATCGGGCGTGGCGCCGACCTATTTGGGCCATCGCGGCCCACGCAGTCGGCTCAACCTTTGGCGCGAGCACGCCGGTCGATAGGCCCGGATTCTTTCCACCAAGCGGTCGAACGACAGCTCGAAAGAACGCGGCTCATTCAGTGCCCACAACAATGATTTCGACCGATTGATTCGGGCGTTCAGGCACAAAGCCCTGCGCGGCGCTTTCCCATGGCGGGCGAAGTGGCATTAACATCACCGTCATCACCCAGGAGATCCCCATGCTCGAGCTTTACATCGGCAATAAAAACTATTCTTCATGGTCCATGCGACCTGGGGTGCTCTTGCGCCAAGCCGGCATTGAGTTCAAAGAGGTCTTGGTGCGATTTGACGGCTTTTCTGCCGACTCGGTGTTCAAAAACAAAATCTTGGCGCTCAACCCGTCAGGCAAGGTGCCGGTGCTGGTGCACGATGGGCTGGTGGTCTGGGATTCTTTGGCCATTTCCGAATATGTCGCCGAGCAGTTTCCCGAGAAAAAACTCTGGCCCCAAGACCGCGCCGCCCGCGCCCGTGCGCGCAGCATTTGCAGCGACATGCACAGCGGCTTTATGGGACTGCGCAGCGCTTGCCCCATGAACATCGAGGCGCATCTGCCGGAGGTGGGGGCACTGGCCCTGCGCGACAACGCCGCCTTGCGCGCCGACTTAACGCGCCTGTGTACGCTGTGGAGCAGCCTGCTGGCCGAACACGGTGGGCCTTTGTTGTTTGGCGACTTCAGCGTAGCCGATGCGTATTTCGCGCCGGTCGTCATGCGCCTGAAAACCTATGCCCTGCCCGTGCCCGCCGATGTGGCGGCCTACATGGACCGCGTGTGCGCTTTACCGGGCGTGAAAGCTTGGACAGACGGGGCCTTGGCGGAACAAGACTTCATTCCGATTGAAGAACCCTTCCGACTCCACCGGTGACCACGCGCATGGCTGTTTACGTGGTGGGGGGAGCGGTGCGGGATGCGCTCATGGGGCTGCCCGTCAATGACCGGGACTGGGTGGTGGTAGGCAGCACCCCAGAGTCGATGACCGCCTTGGGGTATGTGCCTGTGGGCAAAGACTTTCCTGTGTTTTTGCACCCCCAGACCCGCGAAGAATTTGCTTTGGCCCGCACCGAGCGCAAAACCGCACGCGGCTACAAAGGCTTTGCCGTGCAAGCCGCGCCCGATGTGACGCTTGAAGAAGACTTGGCCAGACGCGACTTGACCGTCAATGCAATGGCCGTGCCCGAAGCACATGCACAGCAACCGGTCAGCGAATGGCAGCGCCTCATCGTCGACCCCTATGGCGGACAAGCCGATCTGCAGGCCAAAATCTTGCGGCACGTGACCCCGGCGTTTGCCGAAGATCCGGTGCGCATCTTGCGATTGGCGCGATTTGCAGCCCGGTTCTCAGACTTTTCAGTGGCCCCCGAAACCTTGGCCCTCATGCGGCAAATGGTCGAGGACGGCGAAGTCGACCACTTGGTGCCCGAGCGTGTTTGGCAAGAAGTGGCCAAAGGGCTGATGACCGAAACGCCCTCACGCATGTTCGAGGTGCTGCGCGACTGCGGCGCCTTGAAAGTGTTGTTGCCCGAGTTAGACCGACTCTGGGGCGTGCCCCAACGTGCCGAGTACCACCCCGAGGTGGACACCGGAGCGCACATGCTGTTGGTGATGGACATGTGCGCGCGTCTGAATGCCCCACTGGCGGTGCGCGTGGCGGCCATGTTGCACGACTTGGGCAAAGGCACCACCCCGGCAGACGCGCTGCCTCGGCACATCGGCCACGAAACCCGCAGCGTGAAACTGTTGCAACAGGTGTGCGCGCGATGGCGCGTGCCCACCGACTGCAAAGAATTGGCAGAAGTGGTGGCGCGTGAGCATGGCCACATTCACCGCAGCGCTGACTTCAATGCCGAGGCCGTGATGCGGCTTCTGGAACGCTGCGACGCCCTGCGTCAGGCCGATCGTTTTGCGCACATTGTGCAAGCTTGTGAATGCGATGCGCGTGGCCGACAGGGCTTTGCCGAAGCGGCTTATCCCCAAGGAGCCCGCTTGCTGCAAGCCCAACAAGCCGCGTTGTCGGTCGACACCGCCCCACTGGCTCAGGCTGCGGCCGCG
>JACCEE011555603.1_pt1 | contig 22268 bp, 19 predicted proteins | sample 7449931 | NCBI WGS metagenome assembly JACCEE01 (sample SAMN15323457, study PRJNA562643) | freshwater metagenome | isolation source: river surface water | place: USA:Blue River Watershed | collected 2017-08-19 | reverse complement strand
CGGGCGCTACCGGCGCTGAGTGGGTCCGTGGGTTCATCCCAAGCCATGGCGATATTCACTTTGGGGATCAGTTTCACCTGTCCTGAGCCAAAGTTCGGCCCATCTAACACCCAACTGTTGCTTATCCCTTCAACCTGAGCACCAGACCGTCCAGCCAGCTCACCAATCTTTTCTGCCAGACCCGGGTTATCCGCCTTGCTCAAAATCAAAGTACCAGCCGGATACTGTTTGCCGTTCTGATGGGTGAACGCCACGTCCGCACTTTTAACTTTGAATCCCTGCTGCAAGGCTGCACTCATCAACCGCGCGGCAGCCATATCGCCCCACGGCACCAGATAACCGTATGCAGCGTCTGGCTGACTGACCTGCCCTGGGATGAGAGTCTCAGGCCCAACCGCGGCAGCGCTGACTTCGACCGCACTGCTGCAACGGTTCACCGTCAGGTTATACATCTGCGGTAACGACCAGGCTGTCACGTCGTAAATTTGATCTGGCAGATTGTTGGCGCGACGCTCTTCCTGCTGTTTGATAAACTTCGCATCCATCGGTACTGAATCATCCAGCACAGCGCGGATCAGCTGATATGTCGGCTGGGCGGTATTCACCAGATAAGCACCGGCCTGATAAGACTGGCCACAGGCGCGGAAATCTTCCTGCGCCTGCTCCACCCGGATACCGTGTTGCGTTAACACGCCCATCAGCTTCTGATGACCGGCTTTATCGCGACTGGCCGGGAAAATATAACTACCGATGCCGTCTTTATTGCCTTGTTTCAGCGCTTGCTGCCGGTACTGATAAAAACGCTGCAGCAGTTCTTTGCGCTTAGTGGCAGCAGTTTCAAGGGTGGCGGTATACGCAATAAAGTTACGCTGCACCCCGTCGGCAAATGTGACCACGGAGCCATCCTGTTTGCGATAGGCATGACCGCGGGCAGATCCCATCTCGTAGGTCATCGCAATGCTGCCGTGATACAGCGGCCAGCTGGCACCATAGCCCGGGAAAAATGCATCAAAAATTTCTCGGGTGAAATAGTCGTAACCGAGCTCATCAAACTTTTTCGCATTGTTCTGGCCGAACCACTGCAGCGTCTCGCGTTGTGACGCCAGAATAAACGGATTATAAGGTTCCGCTTCCGGGCTGAAGTAATAACTCTGATCGCCGCCCATCTCGTGCGAATCCACATAAACCAGCGGGAACATTTGCTGCAATCGTTTCACCCGCTGCTGAATTTCCGGTTGGGTCAGTGCGAGCCAGTCCCGGTTCATATCAAACAGATAGTGATTGGTGCGGCCATTCGGCCAGGGCTCGTTATGCTCGGCCGAAAAACGATCAGCTGAATGCACCAGCCCGGCAGTGGCGTAATAACGGCTGACAAATCGATGATGACCGTCCGGATTTTGCAGCGGCTCGATATACACCAAGGTGTTATCGAGAATGTGTGCGGCTTTGTCACTTTGTTCGGCGAGCAGGAAATACGCTAGCGCCATGGCCGCATCGACCGGGCTGATTTCATTGCCATGCAAAGTACTGGACACCCAGACGCTGGATGGCAGGTTCTGCAGCAACTGTTCGGCAGACTGATTTGTCAGCGTCCGTGGGTCAGCCAGCCGCCGCATATCGGTTTCGATTTGATCTAAGGCACTCAGATGCGCCGGCTTGCCAATCACCACATAAAACAGCGGCCGGCCCTGAGCACTTTTGCCATATTGCACCAATTTCAGCCGGTCCGGCGCGGCCTGCTGCAGCTGGCGGAAATAGTCCAGTACCGCCGCAGGTTCAGTGACCCGGCTGCCCAGCGCATAGCCCAACGCCTGTTCCACCGTCGGCACCGCTGTGTTGTATTGACTGCCAGGGAAATATGGCAAAGCGGGTGTGGTATCACTGGCTAGCGCCATTCCGGTGAAGAATTGACACGTAACAACAAGGCATATAGCAGGGAGGATCCGGCGCATCAAATTTGGCTCTGAGTTGCTTAAAAAGATTAAGCTAAGGTTTCCCGGAGAGAGCGGCAAGCCTTGTACAAAGTTTATGCGACCAGCCGGCGCCGCGCTGCGATTGAACAGCGCCAGCGCCGCTTCGCATAATTAGGAACGAACTTCGCTTTGTAGCTGATCAATTGCCAACTGCAGTTTTTTCAGTTCCCGCATCGTCCCGGCGCGTTGAGTTTCCAGCCAAATCCACAGTTTTGTGCCGACCTGCGCCTGAAAACAGAGCAACAGTAAAACGCCCCAAAACACTAAATCAGCGGCAGGCGCCGTGATAAAACGATAACCGCAGTAAAACAATGCCCCGGCCAACACGAATGCCAGCGCGTAGGCAAATTGCATCAGTCCGCTTAATCCACCGCGAAATCCGCTGGCAAGCACAGCCGGAAGCCCTTGCTCCTCACGCATCAGCCGGTCGATTTCAGCATTCCTGCGCGCCAGTAACTGGACGATATCTTGATCTTCTTTCATGTGAGTCCCCTCATTCATCTACGAACCCTACCGGCTAGTGCCCCTCAGCTGCAATGCTGAGCTGTGCAGCCAGTTGCTGCCGGATACGATATAACCTTGATTTCACCGTCCCCGACGGGATTTGCAGGATTAATGCGATATCCTGCTGGGCCAATTCAAGCTGGTAGAACAACCGGACTAACAGTTGGTCCTCAGCATCAAAGATGGCCAGATATTCAGCAAAGTCATCCTCTGGCTGCACCTGTGCCTGCAGCAATTCCGGTTCAGTCAGCATATCGGTTAACCGTTGATTAGCGTGCTTTTGCCAATCCAGGATCTCCCAACGAACCGCCCGGTATAACCAACTGGTAAACACCGCAGGGTCCTCTAACCGGTGAACCCTTTTGATCACTTTTAACCAGACGTTTTGTACCAGGTCTGCCGCAACCGGATGCCCTTGTAATTGCCACTGCGCGAAGCGCAGCAAATCCCGTTGAAAATGCTGATACAGAGCATGCAATGCGGTTTTGTTACCTCGCTGAAATGCCAGTACTAACAAATCCAATTCAGCTTGTTGCATGCTTTCCTCAATTTTCAGCAATCTCGGTGATAAAGACGATGCAGCTAAATCCTAAGGTTCATCGCATCGCAAATATAATTACATCCCAGCGTCCAACATGCTGTTGTGGGCACAAAAAAGCCAGCACGAGGCTGGCTTGATGTTAGTAGATGCGCAAATGGCCCTTACTGCAAAACAGCGATATCCGCGACTTGCAGGAACAGCGCACGAAGCTGCGCCAACAGCGCCTGGCGGTTGACCCGCACTTTGGCGTCATCAGCATTGACCATCACCTGGTCAAAGAACTGATCGACCACATCACGCAGCTGCGCCAGATGAGCCAGGCCTTCGCTGTAGCTATTCAGGCTTTGCTGATAAGCCTGCTCAGCCACAATGGCGCTGTGCAGGGCTTTTTCTGCGGCTTCGCTTAATAACGCGGCATCAACAGTGGCAGGAATGTCTTCGGTCACTTTGGCCAGAATATTGGCAACCCGCTTGTTCGCAGCGGCCAATGCCAGCGCCGCGTCCAGTTTACGGAACTCTGCAACGGCTTTCACACGACGATCAAAATCAGCCGGATTGGTTGGCCGGCGAGCTAACACCGCCTGGATCACGTCGATGCCATAGCCTTCGCCTTCATACCAGGCACGGAACCGGCCTAACATGAAGTCCAGCACTTCGTCTGCCACTTGGGCATTGGAAAGCTTGTCGCCAAATGTGGTTTGGGCAAAAGCAATCACGTCGAGCAAATCCAGCGGCAGCTGTTTCTCCACCATGATCCGCAGCGCACCAATCGCCGCACGGCGCAGCGCAAATGGGTCTTTGTCACCCTTTGGTGCCTGACCGATACCAAAGATGCCGACCAGCGAATCCAGTTTGTCCGCAATCGCCACCGCACAGCTGACCAACTGACCTGGTAATGCATCACCGGCAAAGCGCGGCATGTATTGCTCGTTCAGCGCCAGCGCGACCGCTTCGGCTTCGCCGTCGATGCGCGCATAGTGCATGCCCATAATGCCCTGGGTTTCCGGGAATTCACCGACCATGTTGCTCATCAGGTCGGTTTTAGACAGCAAACCGGCGCGTTTAGCGTGCTCGACATCAGCACCAATTTTGCCAGCGATGTAACCAGCCAGTTCACTGATACGCTGTGATTTTTCCAGCAGTGTGCCGAGCTTTTGCTGGAACAACACAGTGCCCAGACTTTCCAGCCGGTCAGCCAGTTTGGTCTTTTTATCGACACCAAAGAAGAACTGGGCGTCGGTCAGACGTGGCCGCACCACTTTTTCGTTACCCGAAATGATTTGTTGCGGGTCTTTGCTGGCGATGTTGGCGACAAAAATGAATTTATTTAAAAGCTTACCGGCTGTATCTTTCAGCGGGAAGTACTTCTGGTTATCTTTCATCGTCGACATCAACGGCTCTGGCGGCACTTCGAGGAAACGTTCTTCAAAAGAACCCACCAGCACCACCGGCCATTCGACCAAAGAGGACACTTCTTCCAGCAAGGCTTCGTCCATCTGGGCGATACCGTTTAAGCTGGCGGCGGTCTTCTCAACTTCGGCTTTAATGAAAGTTTTGCGCTTATCGTAATCGGCCACAACATAAGCCTGCTCCAGCGTGCTTAAGTAAGCATCTGCATTGGCAATTTCGACTTTGGCTGGCGCATGGAAACGGTGGCCATGAGTGACGCGACCAGAGGTTTTACCCAGAATAGTCGCAGGCACGATATCGTTGCCGTACAGCATGATGATAGTGTGAACCGGACGGATAAACTCAGCGTCATTGGCACCCCAGCGCATCGGCTTGGCGATCGGCAGTTTAGCCAGTGCTGTGGCCACGACTTGTTCCAGCAGCGCGACAGTCGCGACCCCCGTCACTTTGGCTTTGTGAATCAGCCAGGCGCCTTTGTCCGTTTCTAAACGTTCGGCTTCTGCCACAGTGATGCCATTCGAAGCAGCCCAAGCCTGTGCAGCTTTGGTTGGCTCGCCATTAGCATCAAAAGCACCAGCCAGCGCCGGACCACGTTTTTCGACGATTTTATCGGCTTGCTGCGCAGCCAGTGCATTAACCCGTACGGCCAGACGACGTGGTGCGGCATACCATTGGCTGTCGGCAAAGCCCAGACCCAGTTTGGTCAGTTCATCCACGATGTTTTGCTGCAACGCCGTTGCTAAAGTTTTTAACGACTTCGGTGGCAGCTCTTCGGTGCCAATCTCGACAAAAAAATCTTGTGCCACGATCAGGCCTCCTGCTTGGTGTTACGGCATAACGGGAAGCCGAGCTTCTCACGTGCCGCGTAATAAGCTTCCGCACAGGCCTTGGCCAGAGTCCGGACACGCAGAATGTAACGCTGACGCTCAGTCACCGAAATGGCGTGACGGGCATCCAGCAAGTTAAAGGCGTGTGAGGCTTTCATTACTTTTTCATAGGCCGGCAGCGGCAGACCCAGCTCAATCAGCTTATGGCTTTCTGCTTCATGCTGATCAAAGGCCGCGAACAACGCCGGCACATCGGCATATTCGAAATTGTAAGTCGATTGTTCGACTTCATTCTGATGGAACACATCGCCATAAGTCACGCGGCCCATCGGGCCATCGGTCCAGACCAGATCAAAAATGCTGTCAACGCCCTGAATATACATAGCCAGTCGTTCTAAACCGTAGGTGATTTCACCGGTAACCGGGCGACACTCAAGGCCACCGACTTGCTGGAAGTAAGTGAACTGTGTCACTTCCATACCATTTAACCATACTTCCCAGCCTAAGCCCCAGGCGCCCAACGTTGGCGATTCCCAGTTGTCTTCGACAAAGCGGATGTCATGCACCAGCGTATCGATGCCGAGTTCACGCAGCGAGCCTAAGTACAGCTCCTGAATGTCAGACGGCGACGGCTTCAGAATGACCTGAAATTGATAATAATGTTGCAACCGGTTCGGGTTTTCGCCGTAACGACCATCGGTCGGGCGACGGCATGGCTGCACGTAAGCAACATTGCTTGGCTCTGGGCCCAGCGAACGTAAGAATGTCATCGGGTGGAATGTACCAGCACCCACTTCCATATCCAGCGGCTGCACAATGACGCAGCCCTGACGAGCCCAATAATCCTGTAATGCCAGGATCAGACCCTGAAAGGTTTTAATATCGTATTTGTGCATAGAAAGCGCACCTGCTCCGCTATTTCGGCAATAAAGACCGGAAAGTATACCCATTTGTGCAGGGTTTCTGTAGCGCAACGGTGCGGTTTTTCCGCGCTTTTTCTGTCCATGCCCTTATCAGGCGTGGGATCCAGACAAAACAGCAAAAGAGCCCGTGGCCCCTTTGCTGTTTTGACTGTTTTAAGCTGGTTTAATGCTGCGGCGTAACCTCCACCCGTTCGATATCTGCCGGAACAGGGTCCATCGCAAAGTCGAGTTGCACTTTGGCTTTTTTCAATCCGGTTGCCGACGGACTATACATCCATTGCTGCAGCGCCTTTACGGCTACGTCGTCAAATACCTGAACCGGCACCGATTTGATAATTTGGACATTTTTGACACTGCCATCTGGCTGAATATCAAACTCAGCAACTACATAGCCTTCTGTTCCGGCTGCTGCAGCACCCACCGGAAAACGCGGCTCAACGCGCATCACTGGCTTAATATCCTCGGCAGATCCAGCAGCATGTACCGGCTGTTGCAGCCACAAAGTAACACCGACTAACGCGCTCAAGGTCAGCGCCATCGCAGTTTTGCTAAAACCTTGTTGGCGCTGTAACAATTGCAGACGTTGTTTCATCATCTTTTTATCTCCATAGTGATTGGTGAGCAGTTGCCCATGGGCGTTACTGCTGTGGGCATTGCTTTGTAGACTGCGCAGCAGCGCATAACTGTAAGCAATCTTTTGCCGGGGGCTGGCGTTCGCTAATACCAAAGCGTCACATGCCAGTTCCTGATCCTGCCGGTAAGCACGGTATGCCAGCCAGCACAGCGGATTGAACCAGAACAGCATCAGCACTAACAATGCAAACAGGTTGGCGTGCAGGTCGCCACGGCGCCAATGCGTCAGCTCGTGTTGAAGGACCAATTGCTGTTGTTCGGCGTCAAATCGTTGCAGGAAATCCACCGGTAGTAATACAGTTGGTTGCCACCAGCCGGTGACATAAGGACCTTGCTGGCCGCGGCTTTGTTTGCAGGCTAACGGAGTTTCGACGGCAGTAAATAGGTTGGCGGCTTTCAGCTGTTGGCGGATATGCTGATATTGGCGCCATAAAGCAACGGCCATCACACCGATACCACTCAACCACAGTGCCAATAGCAGAAAGGACCACTGGCGCTCCGCAGCAAGGCCCTTACTCAACTGATGTATATTCAGTTGCACCTGATAGACGGTTGTTTCAGCTTCGGGAGTCAGCTGGAATGGCAGTAAAGGCCATAACAGCAAGAGCGGCACAGCAAGCCATAGACTGTATTGCCAGCGTGCGCCCAAGCAACGCAATGCCAGTGGCCGCGCCAGCAATAGAGCGGTGAGCAGCAGGGTTAAAGGCACCACTTGGGTCAGCAGCCAGTTCAGCATTATTTCTGCTCCTGTTCCCATTTCGCGATCAGCTGTTTCAGCTCTGCCACATCTTCAGCCTTTAGTTGCTGCTGCTCAGCAAAACCCGCCACCAATGGCGCAAGCCGGCCAGATAACACGCGCTGGATAAAGCTCTGACTTTCCCGCAGCTGATAATCCGATTGTTGCAGCACCGGTGAATACAAATAAGCGCGGCCGTCTTTTTCATAACTGACCGCACCTTTGCTGACTAAGCGGTTGAGTAAAGTTTTCACCGTCTTTTCATGCCACTGACTGGCATCTGCCAGTTGCTCCACCACCTGATTCGCAGTCTGTGGCGCCTGTAGCCACAACACTTTCATCACTTCGAGTTCTGCCTGACTAATCTCTTTCATTTTTAACCCCGGTGTTTCTGTTATCTACTCTCGCACTTGAAACAGAATAATTGATTACACGCGTAATACATTTAATATTACACGCGTAATCAATTAGTGCAACAGGGTGGCTGCAGATTAATTTTCAGTCGATTCACTTGCCTGCACCTGCAGACAGTGCTATTTTCCGGCAGGTCAAAAAGGACGTGAGGACGACCTCACCACTCCAGTTCACCCGGGGACGGCCCCAGCCAGAGATGTAAGGAGCCGTTCACATGTCGATATCTTATTCTGCTTATCTCTACTTAATTGCTGCTGCCGCTTTTGAAGTGCTATGGGTGTTATGCGTGCGCTTGTCAGATGGTTTCAGTCGTTTGCTGCCGTCTGGTCTCGCAGCTGTCTCAATGTTCCTCAGTGTGTTGTTGCTGGCCAAAGCCAGCCAACAGCTTCCAGTTGCATTGGCTTATTGCGGCTGGGTTGGAATGGGCGCCATCGGCAGTGCTTTGTTGCAACAATTCTATTTTCAACAACCGCTCAGCGCCGGCGCCTGGCTTAGTCTGCTGATGTTACTAGTCGGTATTGTCGGATTGCAGCTGACGCTGGCGCCGCAGCATTGACCTTGCCAAAACGTCAGGCGGGTTTATTGTCCGGCTAATATTCGCTCCATGCTGAAAGTAAAACTGAGTCATAGTAATGGGCTGCGTCACCAGACAAAGCCCCAACAAATGGGGCTTTATTTCGCGATGCGGGCGACAAGCCCGCGGATTTGGGTAATGCTTAGCGGGGTATTTGGCGAGGCGATCCGATGAATGAAATGTTCACAGTCCGGCAGAGTTTCCGGACGTTGTTGTGGAGTTGCCTGCTGTTACCATGTATGGCGCTGACAGCAGAGATCGCCGCCAAAACCATTGTCTATGCCCGCCCTATCCAGGATGGTGATAGCAGTCAGTTGTATCAGGTTCGACTGTTAGCCGCGGCACTCAATAAGATGGGTATTCGACATCAATTGGTCGCGTCGGAGGTGCCAATGGTACAAGGCCGCTCCTTACGCACGGTTGCAGAAAAACATGGTATTGATGTGTTCTGGAGCGTAACAACCACAGAGCGCGAGCAGTTACTGACACCGGTTAGATTCCCCATTGATAAAGGCCTGTATGGTTGGCGCATTTTGCTGCTGTCACCACAACAGGCGCAATCGACACCTCTGTTGCAGTTAAACGATCTAAAAAAGTTGTTACTGACACAAGGCCATGACTGGCCAGATACCGAAATCCTGCGTTTTAATAAACTTAAAGTGGTCCCATCCAATCAGTATTCGTCCATGTTCGAAATGGTCTCAAACAACCGGGTTGATGCCTTTCCTCGTTCTGTTCTTGAGATTTGGCGGGAGCAAGCTGAAGCAAAAGTGCAGTTACCAGTTGAATCACATCTGGTACTTTATTACCCAACAGCCTTATATTATTTTTTCTCGCACGAACAACAAGAATTAGCGCATCAGGTGGAGCAAGGTCTCGAGCTTATGCTACAAAGCGGCGAGTTCGAGGCCATGTTTATGCAAGAGTTTGGCGACGCTATCGCACGGTCTAAGCTGGCAGAACGACACGTGATTCAATTACGAAATCCATTATTGCCAGCAGCAACGCCACTAGATCGGACTGAACTTTGGTATAAACCGACGCAGGTCCAATAGGTCAATTGGACTTCCCTGGTCCAGACTTTTCCACGCAATACCATCAAGATTCTGCATAAAAAAAGCAGACCTAAGTCTGCTTTTTTATGATACAGGGCACAGTGTTTAGATATCGAGATTCGCCACACGCAATGCGTTTTCTTCGATAAAGGCCCGACGTGGTTCTACTTCATCACCCATCAATGTATTAAACAATTGATCGGCGCCAATCGCATCTTCAATGGTGACTCGCAGCATGCGGCGAGTATTCGGATCCATCGTTGTTTCCCACAACTGTTCAGGGTTCATTTCACCTAACCCTTTATAGCGTTGGATATACAGACCTTTTTTCGACTCTGTGATGAGCCAATCCAGACCTTCGACAAAATTGCTGATTGGTTTGATTTTCTCACCACGGCGGATATAACCACCTTCTTCAATCAGGTCACGGATCGAATCGCCCAAAGCAGCGATACGGCCGTAATCAATTGACGTGATAAAGTCATAATGCAGTACATATTCATTATCGATACCATGCTGGCGGATCACAATTTTTGGTAGTGTCAGATTCCGTTCGCGGTCTTCGGTCACATCAAAGGTGTAACTGGAACCATCACCTTCTTTGTCTTGCAGGCGTTTGGCCAGTTTGGCAACCCACTCTTTAGTCAGAGTTGCGTCTTTTAACATTTCAACTGTAATACCAGGAACATAAACCAGCTCATTCAACAGATTTAATGGGATCTTACGACCCAAACGATCGATGGTAGTTTTACATTTGTAGTACTGGCTGACCAAAGCTTCCAGCGGCGCGCCGCCAATGCCTGGGGCATCCGCGTTAACGTGCAACGTTGCTTCGTCCAATGCCAACGTGGTCAGGTATTCGGTCATCGCAGTATCATCTTTGATGTACTGCTCTTGTTTGCCCTTTTTCACTTTATACAGCGGCGGTTGCGCAATGTAGATGTAACCGCGCTCAATCAGCTCAGGCGTCTGACGATAGAAGAAGGTCAGTAACAAGGTACGAATGTGAGAACCGTCGACGTCCGCATCCGTCATCAGGATGATGCTGTGGTAACGAGTCTTATCCGGATTGTATTCTTCACGGCCAATACCACAACCCAATGCAGTGATCAGCGTACCTACTTCCTGTGACGAAATCATTTTGTCGAAGCGCGCTTTCTCCACGTTCAGGATTTTACCTTTCAGTGGCAGGATCGCCTGGTTTTTACGATTACGGCCCTGCTTGGCAGACCCGCCCGCAGAGTCACCCTCTACCAGATACAGTTCAGACAATGCCGGGTCTTTTTCCTGACAATCGGCTAACTTACCAGGCAAACCAGCAATATCCAGTGCGCCTTTGCGTCGTGTCATTTCACGTGCTTTGCGCGCTGCTTCACGCGCACGGGCTGCATCAACAATTTTAGTGACGATGATTTTGGCATCGTTCGGGCTTTCCAGCAGATATTCGTTCAGCTTTTCGTGCATCACACTTTCGACTGCTGATTTCACTTCGCTGGATACCAGCTTATCTTTGGTCTGCGAGCTGAATTTAGGATCCGGCACTTTCACGCTGATAACTGCGGTTAAACCTTCACGCGCATCATCACCAGTGGCGGACACTTTCATCTTCTTGGCATAACCTTCAGCATCGATGTACGTGTTCAACACGCGGGTTAATGCTGAGCGGAAACCCGCTAAGTGAGTACCACCATCGCGCTGCGGAATATTGTTGGTAAAACAATAAATGCCTTCCTGGAACGAGTCATTCCACTGCATCGCAACTTCAACGGTAATACCGTCATCACGTGATGAGCAAAAATAGAAAGCTTTTGGATGGATCGCCGTTTTGGTGCGATTTAAATACTGAACAAACGCTTCGATACCACCTTCGTATTTGAAGTGGTCTTTTTTGTCGTCGCGTTCGTCACTCAGAATAATGCTGACACCAGAGTTCAGGAATGACAGTTCACGCAGGCGTTTAGCCAGAATGTCGTAGTGAAAGTTAATGTCGGTAAATATCGTATCACTAGGCCAAAAACGAATTTCGGTACCTGTGCTATCGGTCTCACCAATCACTTTTAACGGCTCATCCGGTACACCCAGGCGATAGATCTGGTTGTGTACTTTATTTTTGCGGCGAATCGTTAGTTCCAGTTTGTCTGACAGCGCGTTCACAACCGACACACCAACACCGTGCAGACCACCAGATACTTTGTACGAGTTATCGTCAAACTTACCACCGGCATGTAATACAGTCATGATGACTTCAGCGGCCGAAACCCCTTCTTCATGCATATCGGTCGGAATACCACGACCGTTGTCGCGGACTGACACTGAATTGTCACTGTGAATGGTGACAAACACATCGCTACAATAACCTGCTAATGCTTCGTCTATTGAGTTATCGACAACTTCGAACACCATATGGTGCAAGCCTGAGCCGTCATCGGTGTCCCCGATGTACATACCAGGTCTTTTGCGAACTGCATCTAAACCTTTCAGTACTTTAATACTCGAGGAATCGTAATTATGTTCTTCGGCCATCATTATCCGTCCGTTTTATCTGCCCATGTTCCACGTGGAACAATGCCGCGTCCTGGGTCAGGTGCGGCAAAATCTGGTCAGGTTCAATTGCAGTAATAAACACCTGCGATTGGAGTTGAGCTAAAAATTTGAAGATCTGGCGTTTGGATTGGTCATCCAACTCAGACGCCAGATCATCGATTAACAACAAAGGCTGTTTATGCCCCCGCTGCGCAATCACGTTACTCTGTGCCACTTTCAGTGCAAACAGCAGCACTTTCAGCTGACCACGCGACAACAAGTCGTCTACATATTCGCCATCAACTTTTAAGCGCAAATCTGCTTTTTGTGGTCCTAGCTGACTATAACCAGCTTTCAGATCACTGCTGAAACTGTCTTGCAGTTGCTGCCATAACTCTGCAGCTTCACCACTGCGAACCTGCCATCCGGGGGCAAGTTCCAACTGAAGGCCTGCCAAACTAGGAACGTCTGCTGTCAGTGTCAGTAAGACGCTTGAAAGCGTCTGCAAGTACTGCTGGCGTAACTGCTGCAATTGCACTGCAAGTTCAACGTATTGTTGATCCCAATATTGATACTGGGAACCATACGCTTGTCTGCTTTTTAATAAGGCATTTCGTTGCTTTAATACCTTATGAAAACGCAGCCATGTGTCATAAAAGGAAGGTTCCACGTGGAACAATCCCAAATCAAAAAACTGCCGTCGCTCTTTCGGACCACCAAAAAACAAGCGAAAACTTTCAGGCTGTAATAGCTGTACCGGTAACAAACTGGCGCAATCTGCCAATCGTTGTACCGCCTCACCATTTAACCGGACCTGCCAGTCGCCTTGTCGATCCCGTTGCATCCCCAACGCAATCTGTTGCATTGACCAATCAACACGCGCAAATAACGTGTATTGCGCCTGCTCGTGCCGGATCACCTTATACGGCTTCCCAGTACGGAATGACCGTCCATGCGCCAACAGATAAATAGCTTCTAACAAGCTGGTTTTGCCGCTGCCATTGGCACCATAAATCAAATTCCAGCCTGGATGAAAATCCAGCTGCGCCTGCTTGATATTACGAAAATCATGCAGGTGCAACGAAGTTAAAGCCATGCGTCAGAGCCGCATTGGCATCACGACATACAAGGCTCCAGGGTTGCCAACCCCTTCGACCAGCGAACTGGAATTGGCATCACTTAAATGCATCACCACCAAATCTGTATTAAGCGTATTTAATACATCCAGCACGTAACCGACATTAAAGCCGATCTCGAGAGTGTCGCCGTTGTATTCAACTTCGATCACTTCTTCTGCCTGTTCATGCTCAGGATTGTTCGCGACTATCTGCAGTTCTTGTGGATTTAACGTAAACCGCACGCCACGATACTTTTCATTGGAAAGAATAGAAGCGCGCACACAAGCGTCTTTTAATACCGAACGATGCGCGGTGAGTTGGCGTGAGCTATTGCGAGGCAGCACTCTACGGTAATCCGGGAAACGGCCATCAATCAACTTACTGCTGAAACTAAACTGGCTGTCCATCAGCCGGATATGATTCTGCCCAATACTCAGACGGATTAACTGGTCATCCGCAGCCAGCAAACGCATCAATTCCAATACGCCTTTGCGCGGTATAATGACTTGCTTTTGCTGACCTGCAGTGACCCCAAGCTCCATCGAGCTCAACGCCAGCCGGTGACCATCTGTAGCAACAGTCCGTAACGTGCCATTATCTACTTCAAACAACAAACCATTTAAGTAATAACGCACATCCTGGTTTGCCATCGAAAATGCGGTATCTTCCATCAGCTTACGTAGTTGGATGCGGCTGAGTTCGAATTCGACTTCACCTTGCCAGCTTTCCAGATTCGGATAATCACTCGCACTCAGGGTCGCCAGGGTAAATTTACTTTTCCCGGTGCTGACAACACAATTGTCGCCTTGCAGCTGTAGCGTCAACACACAAGATTCTGGCAAGGACCGGCAGATATCTAATAACTTTTTCGCCGGAATAGTCACGCGCCCCGGCGTGATCACTTGCTGCGGAAATGCGGCGGCAACCAGCTCAATCTCCAGATCTGTGCCCGTCAACGCGATCTGATCTTGAGTCACGTCGAGTAATACATTCGACAGAATAGGCAAAGTATGCCGGCGCTCAATCGCACCAGACACCATTTGTAAGGGTTTTAATAAAGCGTCACGCTCAATAATAAAATGCATAACAAGTCCCTATTAAGATGACAATGTCCGGATTAAATTTTGAAAATCTTCTTTAATTTCATGAGTTTCTTCTTTCAAAGACTCAATCTTCCGGCAAGCGTGCAATACGGTTGTATGATCCCGGCCGCCAAACGCATCACCGATCTCGGGTAAACTGTGGTTGGTGAGCTCTTTTGATAACGCCATCGCCATCTGCCGTGGACGAGCAACCGAGCGCGAACGACGTTTAGATAACAGATCAGCGACGCGGATTTTATAATACTCGGCGACTGTCTTTTGAATATTTTCTATTGTTACCAGCTTGTCCTGTAGCGCCAATAAATCACGCAATGACTCGCGGACAAAATCAATAGTGATGGGCCGACCGGTAAAATTGGCGTTAGCAGTGATGCGGTTTAATGCCCCTTCAAGCTCCCGGACATTCGATCGCAGCCGTTTGGCGACAAAAAATGCCACTTCTTCCGGCAATCGGATGTTATTTTCCTGCGCTTTGCGCATCAGGATCGCAACCCGGGTTTCTAACTCTGGTGGCTCAATGGCAATGGTCAGCCCCCAACCAAACCGGCTCTTCAAACGCTCTTCAACGCCATCAATTTCTTTCGGATACCGATCCGACGTCAGGATAATTTGTTGGTTACCTTCAAGTAACGCATTGAATGTATGGAAGAATTCTTCTTGTGATCGATCTTTCTTGGCAAAAAACTGAATATCATCGATCAGCAATGCATCAACAGAGCGGTAATATCGCTTAAATTCTTCGATCGCATTATTCTGCAGCGCTTTGACCATATCTTGAACAAAACGCTCTGAATGCATATAGATGACTTTTGCATCAGGCTTTTTTGCCAGGATCCCGTTGCCAACTGCATGTAACAAGTGAGTCTTACCGAGGCCGGTCCCACCATACAAAAATAACGGGTTATAGGCTGTACCCGGATTGTCGGCGACCTGACTGGCAGCTGCACGGGCTAATTGGTTCGATTTACCTTCAACGAAATTCTCAAAGGTATAGTTCGCACGTACGTTACTGCGCACTATAGTTTTTGGCGCTGGCTCTGCCACAGCTGCAGACGCAGCAGGTGCTGCAGCAACAGGCGCAAGCCTGCTACTGGCGACTGGGCTTACCTTGGGAGTTTTCTGACTGCTGCCAACTTCAAAACGCAAACGGGGAGAATGATCACCACAATAATCATGGATCAACTCGTTGATCCGGTTCAGATATTTATCGCGAACCCAATCCAACACAAAGCGATTTGGTGCATAAAGCGTTAATGCGTCATGAGAACTGTCGGCCTGCAGCGGTCGGATCCACATACTGAACTGTTGTGCTGGCAGCTCAGACTGCAACGCTTCCAGGCAATTTTGCCAAACTGACTGATACACCATATCTCCATCAGCCTCGAATAATTAGTATTGGACAAGGCAGGTGTTAGGGAAAGACCTGCATTATGAGCCGATCTTATCCACAACTGCAATATTGACTTTTTGAAAAAGCGAATGATTCGAACAGCATCAACATATTCAATTGTTTTATATACGTTTTTATCTTTTAGACAATTTAATAATACCGGCAAAAGCGCTGCTATTTTTCTGGTATATCCATGGTCTTAATGTAGATTCATGCACATATTATCCCAGAACAAAGCTCAGCCTGTGGACAACTGTGAAAGATCTGGGATCTGAATGGGAAATAACCAAGGATCGCATTGACAAGCAGGGGCAGAATACTTAGAATTCGCGCTCTTTTTTAAATCGCTGCGTTTTGGTGCTAACTAAAACTCAGATTCAGTTAGTAACTATCGACCGGACGGACGAAGAAAATGAGCAAAAGAACCTTTCAACCAAGCGTTTTAAAACAGAAACGCAACCACGGCTTCCGTGCACGCATGGCAGACAAAAATGGCCGCGCAGTATTAGCACGTCGCCGTGCGAAAGGCCGCAAGCGCTTAACTGTCTAGTCAGTTATTTAAAGCGCTGCGTGGTCAGCTATACCTTCAGCAGGGAGTTACGTCTGTTAACTCCCCGCGAATTCGACAATGTATTCCAGAACCCGTTCCGGGTCGCTTCCCCACTCTTCACTATCCTGTGTAAAGCCAATCAATCTGATCATCCACGGATTGGTCTGACGATCGCTAAAAAACGTGCTAAATTGGCCGTCCATCGGAATCGCATCAAACGTTGTGCCCGTGACAGTTTCCGGCTGCATCAGCACGAATTGCCACCGGTCGATATGGTGCTGATGGTGAAAGGCGATATCAGCAACACTGACAACGCAGAGCTACACCAGCAACTGGAGCGCTTATGGAGCAAAATCGCCCGCCAGTACAAAGCTATCCAACCAAAATCCTGATCACAGCGATTTATGGTTATCAGCGATGTATTAGCCCGCTGTTCCCGCCCAGCTGCCGTTTTACTCCGAGTTGCTCACATTATGCTGTTGAAGCATTACAACGCTTTGGCGTGATAAAAGGCAGTTGGTTAACCACACAACGTCTATTAAAATGTCACCCTTTACATCCGGGTGGTGAAGACCCTGTTCCTGAAAAGCAAAAGAGATAAGCTCACACATGGAATCGCAACGTAGTTTATTAGTGATTGCCTTTGCAATCGTCAGTTTTTTTCTGTGGCAAGACTGGCAGAAAGATTATGGTCCAAAGCCAGTTGTTCCGGCTCAAACCGCGATCAACAGCCCTAATGCCAGCGCCGAACCTCAGTTGTCAGCCTCAGGTCCACTGAGCAATACCACTTCAACGACTGCAGCGGTAACAGAAGGCAAAGTCATTGAAGTCAATACTGATGTGCTGAATGTCAAAATTGACACCCGTGGTGGCGATATCGTTGGCCTAGTGCTACCGAAATACACGCTAAGCCTGGAAGACAACACGCCATATCCGTTAATGCGTCAACTTAATGGCTTCAACTACACAGCGCAAAGCGGTCTGTTAGGTGACGGCCCTGATGAAAAACGCACTGCCAAACCTGTATATAGCGTCACTCAGGATAAATTCGCTTTGGCTGATGGCCAAACTGAACTGAATGTCAGCCTGAAACTGGAACACAACGGTCTGCAAATTGAGAAACGTTATACCTTCAGCGCTGGCAAATATGATGTCCGGGTTGATTATATAGTAACCAACACTAGTACCGGCAGCAAAGTCATCCAGCCTTATCATTATCTGGCTCAGACCATCGAGAATGGTAAAGACGGCAATATGATGATGCCGGTATACCGTGGCGGTGCTTACTCCACCACTGAACAACGTTATGAAAAGTTCGCCTTTGAAGATATGCAGGACCAAAACCTGGACCTTGCGACCAAAGGCGGCTGGGTCAGCATGCTGGAACACTACTTTGTCTCCGCTTGGGTACCACAAGCCGAAGAACAAAACCAACTGTTCAGTCTGGTCAACAACAATGAAGGTATTATTGGCGTACGTGGTCCGCAAAGCAGCATTGCAGCCGGCGAAAGCAAAACGCTGACCGCAACCTTCTACGCAGGTCCGAAAGATCAGGCCAGTCTTGCGGCAATTGCACATGGTCTGGACCTCACCGTTGATTACGGCTGGTTATGGTTTATCTCTCAACCTCTGTTCTGGTTGTTGCAGCAAATCCACAATTTAGTCAGCAACTGGGGTGTCGCAATCATTGCCATCACATTACTGATTAAACTGGCGATGTTCCCGTTGACTAAAGCCCAGTACGAAGGCATGGCAAAGATGCGCAATCTGAAGCCAAAAATCGACGAGCTGCAGGCGCGTTATAAAGACGACAAGCAGAAGATGGGCCCGGCGATGATGGAACTGTATCGCAAAGAGAAAGTAAACCCGATGGGTGGTTGTCTGCCAATGCTGATCCAGATGCCAATTTTCCTGGCACTGTATTTTGTGTTTGTCGAAAGTATTGAATTACGTCAGGCGCCGTTTATCTTCTGGATCAAAGATTTATCTGTAATGGATCCATATTTAGTACTGCCAATTCTGTACATTGTCAGTATGTATGCAATGCAGAAGCTGACACCTGTCACAGTGACAGATCCGATGCAGCAAAAAATCATGTTGTGGATGCCAGTCGTCTTTGGTCTGTTTTTCATCATTGTCCCAAGCGGTCTGGTGCTGTACTGGGTGGTCAGTAACCTGATCTCACTGGCGCAGATGCTGTATATCTACAAAGGTATGGAGAAAAAAGGCCTGCACGTACGTAACGCCTGAACATCCTGACCGAATGCACAATGGCCGTTACACTTGTAATGGCCATTTTTTTATCTGAAGTGAAGAGGAATAGGGTATGTACGCCACTGATACCATCGCTGCACAAGCCACAGCTCCGGGACGCGCCGGGGTTGGTATTATCCGGGTTTCAGGCCCGCAAGCTGTTGCAGTCGCACAGGCTGTATTAGGCCGCGTGCCAAAAGCTCGTGTCGCGGAATATCTGCCCTTTCTCGCTGCTGACCGATCCGTCTTGGACCAGGGCATCGCGCTGTACTTTCCGGGTCCGAATTCTTTCACCGGCGAAGATGTGCTGGAACTGCAAGGCCATGGCGGACCCGTGCTACTCGATATGCTATTGCGGCGTATTCTGCAAATAACAGATTTACGCATCGCCCGCCCTGGCGAGTTTTCTGAACGGGCATTTTTGAACGACAAGCTCGATCTGACCCAAGCAGAAGCAATTGCTGATCTCATCGATGCCAGCAGCGAACAGGCGGCCCGCAGTGCAATGCAATCATTGCAAGGCGAGTTCTCCCGGCAAATCCATGCGTTAGTGGAAAAAGTGATTTATTTGCGCATGTATGTTGAGGCCGCCATTGATTTCCCGGACGAGGAGATTGATTTTCTGTCCGATGGCAAAGTGTCTGGCGATTTGGCAGATATTCGCACCGATCTGACAAAGATCCAAAAACAGGCCACTCAGGGCAGTATCCTGCGCGAAGGCATGAAAGTGGTGATCGCAGGCCGTCCAAATGCCGGCAAATCCAGTTTACTGAATGCGCTGGCCGGACGTGAAGCTGCCATTGTCACAGACATCGCTGGCACCACCCGCGACGTGCTGCGCGCACATATCCATATTGATGGCATGCCTTTGCATATCATTGATACCGCAGGACTGCGCGAAGCCACTGACAAAGTCGAGCAAATTGGTATCGAACGCGCTTGGCAGGAAATTTTGCAGGCAGATCGGGTACTCTTTATGGTCGACAGTACCACAACTGCTGCGACAGATCCGGCCGAGATCTGGCCCGATTTTATCGCGCAGATCCCGCCAGAATTGGGGATCAGCGTGATCCGAAATAAAGCCGATTTAACCGGCGAGCCGGTCGGTGGCGAAGATAGTGGCAAATATCCGTTATTTCGCCTGTCTGCTAAAGATAAAACCGGGCTGGATGCCCTTCGCGAGCATTTAAAAGCCTGCATGGGTTTTGAAACCGGGAATGAAGGCAGTTTTATTGCCAGACGCCGCCATCTTGACGCATTAGCCCGGGCATCTGAGCATCTGTCCATCGGTGAGCAGCAATTACATGATCATTTGGCCGGGGAACTGCTAGCAGAAGAATTGCGGCTAACTCAGCAGCACTTAAATGAAATTACCGGCGAATTCAGCTCTGACGACCTGTTAGGCCGGATCTTTTCCAGCTTCTGTATCGGAAAATAAGCAAAAAAAGCCGGCTATCGAGTCGGCTTCTCGTACATCAGCCCTTAGCGGGCATAAGTTGCCGTTAATGTTGCTTTGGCCAGTGCACTGGCGTTCAGCATAAATCCCACTACCGCAGCGCTGGCTCCATCAGGAACACCCAATGATGCCGCCGGTAGTGCCCAGACCGTAAATTGATAGCGATGCATGCCATGGCCTTCTGGTGGACAGGCACCGCCAAATTCCTTAATACCATAATCGTTATTAAAGGAACGGCAGCCGATAGGTAGCGCGCCATTGCCGGCACCTCGAGCCAGTGCATTGACATCTGCCGGGATATCTAACACCAGCCAATGCCAGAAACCGGAGCCGGTCGGCGCATCCGGATCATATACCGTAATAGCAAAACTCTGAGTACCTTCTGGCGCATTTTGCCAGTGCAATGCAGGTGATAAATTAGGCCCATCACAGCCAAAACCGTTGAATTCAAATGTTTTTGCCATGAAATGACCTTCCTGAATATCCGGACTGGTCAGATTAAATTTATTGTTTTGCATCAGAACTCCATCGTTGATCATTTGCAACTGAGCATAACTCAGTACCAATTTATCCGACATAAAATGGTAGCGCCATCGCTGTTTGTCCAATCATCCAGCACTAATGGAGACCGGACATCATTACATAGCTGAATAGTGACTTACTGTTCATTCTGCAGTGATATCGCGCTGCTGTGTTGTTGCAACCACTGGTAAAACTGCTGTTTTGGCAATGCGCCGGCAAGTTGGGCCACCACCTGCCCTTTGTGTAACAACATCAGCGTTGGGATCGATCTGATTTGAAACTGTGCTGCCAACTGCTGCTGCGTTTCAATATTGATTTTACCAAAGCGCAAATGCGGCTCAAATTCGCGTGCGGCCTGAGCAAACGTAGGGGCAAAACTCTGGCAGGGTCCACACCAGGCCGCCCAGAAATCCAGCACCACCGGTAGATCTGATTTTTGCACCAGATTGGCAAAATTTTCTGCGGTAATGTCAACCGGACTGCCAGTAAACAAACTTTGTCCGCATTTGCCACACAGCGGCGTCTGACCGAGTCTGCTGGCTGGCAAGCGGTTCAGGCCGGCACAGTGGGGACAGGCGATAATCATGATTTGGGATCCTCATAGGCTTTGTCATGATCTGGGGGTTATCAGCAAAACATCAAGGGACACAACGAAGATCCGAAAAAACAAAAACCCCGCAAAAGCGGGGTCTCTGACTAGCGACAAAACCAGTTGGGCTTATGAGCCTTCGCGGGTCCGCGGTTTTTTCGGTGCAGCACCTGGCCGTGGGCCAGTGCCTGCCGCTGGAGCACCACGATCTGGGCGTTCACTGCGTTCAGTACGATCAGCACCACTGCGTTGATAACGTTCAGGACGCTCACCGCGCTCTGAACCTGGACCACCAGAATCTACACTAATGTTCAGCTTCTGTTTCCGCACATAAACCTTTTTCAGATGCTGAAAGACTTCTGTTGGCATATCGCCTGGTAATTCCACTGTTGAGAAATGATCAAACAGTTTGATGTTACCGATGAACTGGCTGTCAATATTGGCTTCGTTGGCGATGGCACCTACGATATCACCAGCACGAACGCCGTGCTCTTTACCAACTTCAATCCGGTAGTTGATATAGTTGCCTTGCAACTCACGACGTGGTGGGCGTGGACCACGCTCCGGGCGATCACCTGAACGCTCAGGACGGTCACCTGTACGCGCCGGACGATCTCCACGTTCAGGGCGTTCGCCACGTGCATGCGGCTCACGGATCTCAGGGAACTGACCAGCAACATTTAACGGCTGACCTTTTTGTGCCATAAACAACAGCGCAGCAGCTAAATCAGCATCAGTCGTTTCCAGTTTTTCACGCCAGTCATTGATCAGATCCTGGAAGAAGCTCAGGTTTTTCGCTTCAATAGTGTTGGCAAGCAATTCGCGGAACGATTCGATCCGGCGCTGTTCAATCACTTCGCCTGTTGGCAGCGACATTTTTTCAATTGGCTGACGAGTAGCAAGTTCAATAGTACGCAGCAGACGACGTTCACGTGGTGATACAAACAGGATCGCCTTGCCTTCGCGGCCAGCACGACCAGTTCGGCCGATACGGTGAACATAAGCTTCACTGTCGTAAGGAATATCGTAATTGATAACTAAGCTGATCCGTTCAACATCCAGACCACGAGCTGCAACATCAGTTGCAACAATCACGTCGATCTGGCTAGCTTTTAAGCGGCGAATAGTTTGTTCGCGGTTGGCCTGGTTCATATCGCCATTGAGGCAAGCGACT
>JACCEE011023952.1_pt1 | contig 22321 bp, 19 predicted proteins | sample 7449931 | NCBI WGS metagenome assembly JACCEE01 (sample SAMN15323457, study PRJNA562643) | freshwater metagenome | isolation source: river surface water | place: USA:Blue River Watershed | collected 2017-08-19 | reverse complement strand
TGGTATTGTTTTGCTTGACGGGGTTTTAATTTTGCCACTTCTGCGGTTTCAAAAGCTTTTTGAAAAACAGGTTCATTTAAAATCTCAGGGATTGATTCTAAATTGGCTAAGTTCTTTAAGAAATAAACCCATTTCTCAAATTTGTCTATTAACTCGTGTTCTTGTTTGTCAAATAAGGGCATTTGTAAAAAGCAAAAATGCAGTTTGTCATAAAATATTTCATTATCTTCGTCTTTTAAACAAACATTTCGTCTAAATTTTAATGTGTCATTTGTTTCGTCATGAATGAAATCTAAAATTGCAATAAAATAAATTGCAGATAATTTAAAATTCCAATCACCTTTTTTTCCTTGGTCTTGAATAGGAAATGTGGTGTAGTACAAAGCGCGGTCTTTGAAATAATCCATTTTCGCTTTTTGCATTTCTACAATAAAATGTTCACCCGCCCGATTAGTACAATAAATATCAAAAAATGCTTTGCGGTCTTCTAAGGAACGCGGAAGTTTTTCTGTGTTCTTAAACGTTAAATCATAAATTTGATGTTTCTCTGGTAATAATTGATTTAAAAAATCAATGAGCAAATCTTTATTTGCTTCTTCACCAAAAAGCTTTTTAAAACCAAAATCAGTATAAGGATTAATAAAGCGTGACATTTTTTTCCTCAGTTTATGAATTAAGCATTTAAAGAAATGTATTTAAGGTGAGCAAAGCCCACCTTGAAAATATCGCTTTCTATTAAACGCAGTTATTTGAAATTATATCCCCTTGCCCAATAGAAAAATAATGAAATCCACGTTCTAACATACGTTTAGGTTCGTATAAATTGCGTCCGTCAAAAATTACAGGATAGTTTAATTGTGCTTTTAACCAAGTGAAATCTGGACTACAAAAAACTTTCCATTCAGTAACAATAATTAACGCATCTGCATTTTCAACCGCTTGTTCTGAGGTTTCGCATAAAATTAAATCTGCCCGTTGTCCATATAATCGCCGCGCCTCGCTCATCGCTTCAGGGTCGTACGCCCGCACCGTTGCGCCCGCCGCCCAGAGTAATTCCATTAAGACGCGGCTGGGGGCTTCGCGCATGTCGTCAGTGTTGGGTTTAAATGCTAATCCCCACAATGCAAAGCATTTTCCACTTAAATTGCCTGCGAAATAATTTTGAATTTTATCAAATAAAACCCGTTGTTGTTTTTGATTCACGCGCTCAACGGCTTGTAAAATATTACCGTCGCCACCGAATTCTTTATGTGTACGAATTAACGCTTTGACATCTTTAGGAAAACAAGAACCGCCATAACCACAGCCAGCATAAATAAAATCAAACCCAATGCGGGGGTCAGAGCCAATACCGATACGCACTTTTTCAATATTTGCCCCGACGCGCTCGGCTAAATTGGAAAGTTCATTCATAAAACTAATTTTAGTGGCTAACATGGCATTTGCTGCATATTTGGTCAATTCTGCGGAACGAATATCCATCACTAACAAGCGGTCGTGATTACGGTTAAATGGTGCGTATAATTCGCGCATCACGGCAATAGAATCGGGGTTTTCTGTGCCGATAATAATACGGTCGGGACGGTTAAAATCTTTAATCGCCGCGCCTTCTTTTAAAAATTCAGGGTTAGAAACGACATCAAAGGCAATTTGTGCGCCGCGTTGTTTAAGTGCTGTTTCTATAGTACCCCGCACTTTATCTGCTGTACCGACGGGAACAGTGGATTTATTGACAATAATTTTAGGAACTTGTAAATATTGTCCAATGCCCTGCGCTACGCTTAAAACATATTGTAAATCGGCAGAACCGTCTTCATCGGGAGGTGTGCCAACGGCGATAAATAGCACTTCGCCGTGATTAACAGCGTCTTGCATAATTTGAGTAAATTGCAGCCGCTTGGCTTGCAGATTACTTTTTAATAATACCCCCATCCCTGGTTCGTGCATCGGTACAATGCCATTTTGTAAGGATTCAATTTTTTCTTTATCTACATCCATGCAGATAACGGTATTGCCTGCATCTGCTAAACATGCTGCTGTCACTAAGCCCACATAACCTGCACCAAAAACTGTAATACGCATATTTTCTCCGCATTATTATCGTTATTAGACAAATAATTACGCCGTAGTGCCTTATAAAATTATGAGAAAATGGCTAAGACTGGCGTAATGCTTAAAAACCATGCGTTTGATAACGCACTCTGTTATTTTGCCCGTCTTAAATGACAGCTATTCACATAAAAAGAGATTCTATGCAGGAAAATTGAGCGTAATAAATGACGATTTTTATAAATTATGAAGGGCTGTGTTTTGTGGGCGGGAAAATGATGATAAAGTAGCAAACTCACATTTTTGCGAAAAAGCCCTGAATCACATTAAAAACAAACTGCTCCTTGTCATGTTTGTTTTGTATAGTATGTAAGATAACCTTAATTCATTTTAGAAAAAAAACGCTATTCTATATCGTATTTAAGTAAAAACGTCATAAATTTAAGGAAACCCCATGACTCAAAGCGCAGTTTCTTCCGCCGAATTATTAAAAAATGCTGTTCATCAAGATGCTTTGATGAGCCGTCAAGGTTTGATGCAGCGGATGTTTAGTTTTTGGTTTAACGGATTTGTCTATAACCAAATTTGGGAAGACCATGTTGTTGATTTAGAAGCCTTAGAAATCAATTCTAGTAGCCGTTTATTAACTATTTCTTCTGGTGGCTGCAATATTTTAAATTATTTACCCGCCAAGCCTGCCATGATTGTTGCGGTTGATTTAAATCAGTATCATATGTATTTGACTCGCTTAAAATTGGCAGCATTTCAGCATTTGCCTGACCATGCGAGTTTTTATGATTTCTTTGGATATGCTGACCGTCCGCAAAACGTTGATAATTATTATAAATATATCCAGCCGCATTTAGATATGAATACCCGCAATTTCTGGGAATCGGGTGCATTCGGCAGTAAGCGTATTGAGTATTTTCGTAATAATTTATACCGTTATGCGCGTTTTGGTTATTTTGTGCGTTTTTTACATGTTATCGGTAAAATGGCAGGTACAAATACCCAACGTTTATTAACCGCAAAAACCTTAGCCGAACAAGAACAAATTTTTGAAGAAGAAATCGCGCCTTTCTTTGACCATTGGTTTGTAAAAATGGTGGGGAATATGTCTTGGGCAGTGTTTAGTTTAGGCATTCCACCGCAACAATATGATTATATGAAACAAGAGTCTGGCGGTAATTTAGTGACTTTATACCGTCAACGCTTTAAACGTTTATGTTGTCAATTCCCTATTCAAGACAATTTCTATGCGTGGCAAGCTTTAGCTCCTTTGAGCTATGACCATGAAAAACGTCAAGCCGTGCCTGATTATTTAAAAGCTGAATATTATGATGAGATTAAAAGCAATTTATACCGTGTAGAAACTCACATTGCTTCTTTAATTGATTATTTACAAGCACAACCTGCAAATAGTCTTGACCGTTTTGTCTTGTTAGATTCACAAGATTGGATGCCACCGCCAGTTATGACTGCGTTATGGACAGAAATTGCGCGGGTAGGTCGCCCAGGCACGCGGATTATTTTCCGCACAGCTTCGCCAGATTCTCCGATTGAAACTGCATTACCTAAAGAATTGCGGGCTAAATTTGTTTATGAAAAAGAACGGGCTGAAAAATTATTCCAACGTGACCGTTCCGCGATTTATGGCGGTTTCCATATTTATAACAAACCTTAAGCTTGTTTAAAGCATCTATAGGTAACCGCGATGTTAGTCGCGGTTTTCGCCCAATTCAACAGGATAAAATGGATGAGTCAGCAAGAACAAGCAATGGATAAAATGTATCGTTATCAACGATATTTTTATGATTTTACAAGAAAATACTATTTGCTAGGACGGGATAAACTCGTCAAAGATATGGTTGTCGCGCCAAACGAGCATGTCTTAGAAATTGGTTGCGGCACGGCGCGTAATTTGATTATGTTGGCAAAATTACGTCCACAAACGCATTTATATGGTTTAGATGCGTCTAATGAAATGCTGATTACTGCGCAAGAAAAAATTAATGCTGAATGTTTAAGCAATAATATCAAGATATTGCAATGTTTAGCGGAAGAGTTAGACCATCAAAAAACTTTCGGTTTGTCGAGTAAATTTGACAGCGTTTTTTATTCTTATTCTTTGTCAATGATTCCGCCGTGGAAAGATGCGGTTGATGCTGGCATTCGTAATTTAAAATCTAAAGGCACTTTGTATATTGTTGATTTTTCAGACCAACGTGATTTACCCACATGGTTTAGAAAATTTTTAGTATGGTGGTTAGATTTATTCGGCGTGCATTATCAACCCGCCCTTTTACCTTATTTACAAGAACTTGAACAACAAGGTAAAGGTAAATTGACAGTAGAAAGTTTGTTTAAACATTATTCTTTTATTGCTAAGTTTGAATTAGCAGAATAAGATTATTGACATAGCAATATTTTTTGCCTGAATCACAATTTATGTAGTTAACTAAATTTAAAGATAATTATGTAAATTTGGGTTTAGGCAAGTTTATTAAATCTATACTATTTTTAGCATTAAATACTTACGCCTGCACTTATCTTGGAGGAGCTATCTTGACTCTTTTAGCAAAACCCAACCCAACTTTACCACAAGCTGAATTTATTGAACGTACTTATTGTATCAATTGTGGTTCAACGCACTTAAAAGAAATTTCAAAAGGCTTATTCACAGCCAATCCACTTTGTGATTTTATTAATCGTGATCCATGGGGTGAAAACCCTTTAGCCTATCTTCATGAAAAAACATGGATTTTTGTAGAATGTGTGGATTGTCATCAACGTTTTCATAAACAAGTTTTATCTGAAAAATGGAATGATATTCGTTTTTCACAATGGATGACACAGGAAGCGATAGAAGCCTTTGAACAAGAATATAGACAAACACATAAAGAACAACGCTTTAGTAAAGTAGCTCACTATGTAGAACATGTGTTAAAAATTGAAAAATTAACACGAAAATTGCGAGGTCAAGAAAGCGTACGCATATTGGATTTTGGATGCGGTTGGGGGGATTTTTTAGCTGTTTGTGAGCAATTTGGTTTTCAAAGTTATGGCATAGACCGTTCTCAAGAGCGGCGCAAACAGTCCCATTGTTCTATTATTGCTGACAGTATTACAGAATTGCTCAGTTCAATTGCGCCTATTAAACAATTTCATGCTATTACTTTATTTGAAGTATTAGAACATTTGGATAATCCCAGTGCAGTTCTCAAAGAGTTGCATGGTTTATTAATGACTGGTGGCGTTTTAGTATTAGAAACCCCAAATTGTGAAGGGATTTCAAGTGTTAATACACTTTATGAGTATCGCCAGATTCATCCTTTAGACCATATCAACGCATTTACACCCGAGACTTTACAAAGTATTGCAGAACGAACAGGATTTCGTTTAATTACGCAACCGACAACCCATGTAACTTGTGATGAGTTTCAGATTGTCAAAACTGAATTAAAACGAATTTTACACCCGCTACGCAAACGGAATACACAACTGTATTTTGTCAAAAAATAAACCAAATTTAGCGAATAATTTTTAAACAATGGTAGTTTTTATTATATTAGGACTGTCAGTCTTCAAAAAACGAGCAGTCCTTTATTTTTTTAAATGTCTCAAGGCATTTGTAACTGCTGTTTTAGCACTTGTATTTCTTTGGTTAAACGCCGTTCTTCCGCTTCATAATGTTGAATTTGCGCTGAATTATTTGCACTCACGCTAGCAGTTTGTAACTGTTTTAATTCTTTACGAAGTTGCTTTTGCTGCGTCACTAACTTTTGTTTTTGTTTAACCGCCGTTTGCGTTTTAGCTTGTTGCGCAGCAAGTTGTTGCTCAATACTATTCAGTTCTGCATTTAACCGTGCATTTTGCTGTTGCAAAGTCGCTAGACGGCTTTGTAATTCCGCTTTTTCCACGTTTAAATTTTGATTTTCCTGCTCACCGCTCGCTTGTGCTTGCTGAATGGCGGCTAAATTTTGTTCGCGATCGGCAACGCGGCGGTCATATTCACCCGTCGATAAACCTTGCACTCCCCCAATAAAACCACCTTCACGCGGATTGGTTGAACAAGCACTTAAACACAATAAACCCACATACAGCCAATAACGCATGTTTATCCCCTTTATCCCCTTTACTCTCGGGCTAAACCTAAAGTATTCAATAACCGCCCTTGACTGCCTAACACTCTATATATACCTAGCAACTCAACAAATTGCCCAACACTCAAAGAAGAACGCGCATTAAACAATTCGTTTTCAGCGTCCAATACATCCAATAAATTACGCTGTCCTAATTTAAATTGCTCGCGATAAGCTTCTACCACTTCTTTAGCAGAATTGACATGTTCATTCAGATACGTTAAACGCTCACGCGCTGTTTCCAAACTATTCCAAGCAAGACGCACTTCTTCTTCAATTAATCGCTGGGTGCGCACAATACTTTCTTGTGCAATATCAATTTGATGGCTTGCTGCTTGCTGCCGTGCACGGTCAGCACCACCACGATATAAGTTATAACGCATTCGTAACATTGCTTGCCAATCATTATTTTTATCGTCCACACCGTCTAAATTATCATTGCGTGAACCTTCTAATTCTAAAGCAATTTTCGGCATAAATGCCGCTTTTGCTCCCTCTTTTTCTGCCTGTGCTGCATTTAAATCCGATTGCGTCGCTTTTAACAAAGGATGCAATTGCAGCGCATCATCTAACGCTTGGTTTAAATTTTGGGGCATTGCGGGAGTAATTTGGTTTTTTTCTGGATGTTCTAATTGTTGTGCTAATTTACCGACAACCCGTTGATAAGTAATTTCAGCATCGCGCAAATTGCCTTGCGCATTAATTAATGTCGCTTTTGCCAGTGCTAAACGGCTGGTTGTTTGCTGTAAATCGGCTCGTCGTCCTGCGCCACTTTCTACAACTAAGCGAATTTGTTCCAGAATTTTTTGATGAACCACTAAATTATCTTTTGCTAGTTCTAATAATTCTTGCCGCCGTAACACTTCCAAATGGGCTTCAATCGCATTTAAAGCGGTATTTTCACGGGTGCTAGAAACTCGATAATCTGCCGCTTTAAAACGGGCAAGTTGTTGATTAACATTAGCCGAAGTTGCAAAACCATCAAATAACATTTGCGTGAGTGACAAAGATAATTCGCTACGATTTAACTGTACGTCCCCGCCTTCGTCGATATAACGTTGATGCGTTGTAGCATTTTCGCTAAATTCGCGCCCATACCCCGCTTGCAAATCAATGCTGGGCAAATACCCCGCACGGGCTTGTTTTACTTGTTGTTCAATAACTTGTTTAGAGGCTTGACTACTCAAAACATCTGGATGAGTGTCCAAGGTGGTTTTTACGGTTTCTAAAAGACTATTCGCAAATGTGGGCGGTGATAACAATATCAAAGCGATTAATAAGGAATGCGTAGATTGCCCAAAATCAAAAACTTTCATGGTCTAAAATCCTATGGATTCCTGAAAACGGAAGTGCTTATTTAGCAGGGAATATTTATTAATTTAACATAAAAAGGAAATGTGATGCCTGTTATTCTACAAACTTTTATTTTATTAACCATTGCCAATGTTTTTATGACTTTTGCGTGGTATGCCCATTTAAAAAATTTGAATGGACATGCTTGGTATATTGCGGCTATCGCGAGTTGGGGAATTGCATTGTTTGAGTATTTATTACAAGTGCCTGCCAATCGTATTGGTTACACAGCAATGACGTTGCCACAATTGAAAATTTTACAAGAGTTTATTTCTTTAGTGGTGTTTATTCCTTTTGTGATTTTTTACATGAATCAACCGTTAAAATGGGATTATGTGTGGGCAATGTGTTGTTTATTAGGGGCTGTGTACTTTATTTTCCGCTCATAACTTGCTTTTCAAAAACGCTATATTTACTAAATTTTAACTAAATTCTAGTAATTTCTTTAATTGTCTTATCTTGAGTAATGTTTTTATCAGCCTAATTAATGGTTAAGTATTCCATTTACTCACATCATAAGTGATTATTTTCAGAGATTTTTGAATGAAAAACCGCATTATCATATTTTTATTTTTGTTAAGTTTAACTAATAGCGTTTTTGCCCAGCAAACAGAAAAACAAGCAGAAAAAAAACAAATGGACAATTTACTCAGCATGAATATTGAAGAACTCATGCAAGTTGTTGTCACGGGTTCAACTTTAACTAATGAATCTTTAGTTTCTGTTCCTTCTGCGGTAACCGTTTTTAACCGTGCTCAAATTGAACGCTTAGGCTTTGATTATCTGCATGAATTATTAGACTTAGTGCCTAGCTATCAAACTCAGCGCGATGCGGATACGCCCGCATTTTATCGTTTTTTCAGCTCACGCGGACGGCGTAATATTTCACAAGCTACTGAAGTTTTATTACTGGTCGACGGCAAAATTCTGAATGATTCCCTTTCAGGCGGCGCAAATATGATAATTCCCTTATCGCAAGTTGAGCGGGTGGAAATTATTCGTGGCCCAGGGTCTGCGTTATATGGGGCAAGTGCACATAGTGGTGTTATTAATGTAGTTACCCGCCAAGGGCAAAATGAAATTGGCATTGCAGCAGGTTCATTAGAACGTTGGCAAGCATACGCTTTAGGGAGCATGAAAAAAGAAGAGTGGCAATTAGACTTGTATGCACAAGTACAAAAAGAAAAGGGGCAGGAATATCAAGGCGAAGATATTTTCGCGCCTACGGTACGTCGTCCTATTAATGATGCTACTCAAGCCCATGATTTAACAGTGAGTTTGAGCCATCAAGAGACTAAGCTGCAATTTGTACACAAACAACGTGAAAGTAGTGATTTCTATGTAGCAGAGCAGCTTTCTGATGATTTTAACAGTGCCGATACGCAATTAACACAAATTAGTTTAGAGCAAAATATTCATTGGAATGCGCGGATTAAATCCCATTTGCTGTATAGCTGGTCACAAAGAAAAGGAAGTGGAACACTTGAATTATTTCCTGCGGGTAGTTTTGCAGCAACAAGTTATCCCAGTGATGATTCTGCTACTTTTAGCAAAAACACTTATCAATCCCGTTTGCAACAGTTAAAAATTCATACTGATTGGAAATTAACAAACCAAAGCAGCACGCAATTTGGTGTGGAATGGTTACAACAAGAAGTAACTTATGCTAAAAATTATAGTAATTTTAATTTAATACAAATTTCGACAGGCATTTTCCCAATCGACTCTTCTGAAGATATAAGTTTTTACATGCCATTAATTATTCCAGAAGTTCGCGATTCAATTGGTCTTTATGCTCAGTATTTATATGATTTTAATGAAGATACCCATTTAACATTAGGGGCACGTTATGATGCTTATGAACATGAAGGCACTCGTTTAAGTCCGCGCATTGCCCTAGTCCACATGCTTTCGCCAGTTCATACTTTAAAGGCTTTGTATGGAGAAGCATTCCGTGTACCTTCGCTAGTTGAAAAAAATGCGATTAATAACCCAACGTTGGTTGGTAATCCGAATTTAGAAAATGAAGTTGTTAAAACCTTAGATTTAATTTGGTTAGTCAACACACCGACATTTAGTAGTAGTTTGGGCTATTTTTTCAATCATTATCAAAATCCTGTTGAAATCCAAAACTTATCAGGTGTAGCTATCACTTATACTAATCATGAGGATAGTAATGCTCAAGGTTTTGAGTTTGAAGCAAATTATCAATTTACTCCACATTGGCTAGCGCGTGGCACGTTAACTTATTTTTCTAAATTACCTACGGCGGCGTTTAGAGAAGCTGATATTTTGGCGAGTTTGATGCTCAATTATGAGCAAGGTGCATGGAATTGGAATTTAAGCGGTGTTTATCATGGCGAGCGTGAAATGTTGGTGGCAGATACGCTACACAGTTTGGATGCTTATTGGTTACTTAACACTAAATTGCGCTATCAATTTGATAAAAATTTGAATACTTATTTACAAGCTAAGAATTTGTTAGATAAGGATTATTATACAACATCGTTGCACAATTTTTTAACCGAAGGCATTCCTAACCGTGGGCGAGAGTGGTTGATAGGCATAGAATATCAGTTCTAACCAACTTGAATTTGGCAAAATATTCAAACGAAAGCAAAGACCTAGCAACGCGAGTTAGACAAGTACATACTTTAAATTCAATTGGTTGCTAGGATTAATAGTCCTTTGAATCTATACCAACAGACCTACTAGGTCTTCGAGACCTAGTAGGTCTTTATTTTCATTTGAATCTATCTCTAAACTCAGGTTATTTTTTAACTTTTACCGCCGCGTTTGATTATCATAACGCTCTACTTCTTCCTGAATCCAACGTTTAATTTTTGATTCTTCATCTGAAGTTAAACGCTCTGTGCCAAGCATATAGCGATAAGTTGCAGAAAATGGCAACACGGGCAAACTCAGCACAACACCCGTTAAAACAATCAACGCCGTCATAAAAATAACTGCGCCCGTATTCGGTTCTAAAGGTAAATTTAACCCCAGCAACTTTAACAAACCTAATTCAATTAACACTTGACGAAAATCAGCATATAAATTAAAACCTTGAATACTATATGCCGCAACTGCACAACTTAAAGCCACTGCGACTAAGTACATATCAACAAATACACGAATTAAAAAAAATACGAGATATACGCCGACAAATGCCGCTAAGGCAGTCAGAAAAGGTTGATACTCCACGCGCAATTTTTCCTTTTAGTGAGGGTGAAAATCGCCTACAGGTGCTGTTTGTTGTTGCGTAGGCTTTGATAATTTAATCGCGTTCTAATAAAGCTTTAACAAAATCCGCCGCGACAAAAGGACGTAAATCATCAATTTGCTCGCCTACACCAATAAAGCGAATCGGTAAACCTAATTGTTTAGCTACCGCAAAAATCATTCCGCCCTTGGCTGTTCCATCTAACTTGGTGATAACAATACCATTCACAGCAACAGTTTGGTGGAATTGTTTAGCTTGATTAAGTGCATTTTGTCCCGTTGTCGCATCCAACACTAAAACGACTTCATGGGGTGCTTCGGCATCAATTTTTTGCATGACCCGTCGCACTTTTTTCAATTCTTCCATCAAGTTATCTTTAGTTTGTAAGCGTCCCGCAGTATCCGCAATCAGCACATCCACGCCGCGTGCAGTCGCGGCTTGCAATGCGTCAAAAATGACAGAAGCAGAATCTGCCTTGCCATGTTGGGCAATAACAGGGATTTGATTGCGCTCACCCCATACTTTAAGTTGTTCAACGGCTGCCGCGCGGAAAGTATCTCCAGCAGCGAGCATGACGCTTTTTCCTTCATTTTGCAGACGTTTGGCAAGTTTGCCAATTGTCGTCGTTTTACCTGCGCCATTAATCCCAACCATTAAAATTACAAACGGTTTTTTATTTTCAGCCGATAAAGTTGGAATGACGAGCGGTTGCTCAACAGGTTGTAACAAGGCTTGCATTTCAGTTTGCAACACAGTCATTAATGTTTCATAGTCAGACAATTGTTTGCGCGAAACACGTTCCGTAAGTTCTTTGACTAAAACTTGCGTTGCATCTAACCCAATATCAGCAGTAATCAATAATGTTTCAATTTCTTCTAGTAATTCAGCATCAATCGCTTTTTTACCAAGAAACAGATTTTCTAAACTGCTTTTTAAATTATTACGAGTGCGGCTAAGTCCTGATTTTAAGCGGCTAAACCAATCTGTTTTTTTAGGGGGTTCGGTGGTAGGAGTTGCACTCTCGACAGCGGGTAAATTATCAACGACAGGGGGAGGAGTCGTTATCGATTGCGTCGTTGGCGGTGTAGATTCAGGCGTTGGGTTTGGGCTATTCTCTGGGCTGGTGGTCGTAAAAGTTTTTTTCAAACGGTCAAACCATCCCGTTGTTTTTGGAGAATCCGTCATAAAAGTCTCGTTGCGGGCAAGGGACGCAGATGAACTGCATGGCTGTTTAATAATTGATTTATAAATGATTTTACTTACATTGAAGGCTATGAATATTTAAAGCAGAAGTTCATAGTGCGCTTATTATAATCGGGTTAAAGGCGATAACCAAATTTTTACAAAAAAAGCTTGACGGACTGCCAAAAACGTAGTTTAATATCGCCTTCTTAAGCGTTAAGGCCAAGTAGCTCAGTCGGTAGAGCAGGGGATTGAAAATCCCCGTGTCGGTGGTTCGATTCCGCCCTTGGCCACCATCTTAATTTTGTAGCGTTTACAACCTACGCCGATGTAGCACAATTGGCAGTGCAACTGACTTGTAATCAGTAGGTTGGGGGTTCAAGTCCCTCCATCGGCACCATTCATTTAGTCTCTTATATCAATTCAAATCTCTTCATTTTCAAAAACATCGTATTTACTGCACTTGTTTGAATTTTCACCGTTCACTCATTATAGTCTATTAAATCTCCTTTTTTCTAAAATTTAGCTAAATCATTTAGTTTACTCTTTATCCACCCGCACTTTCTATTTTTGTAAACTCTTTGCAGTTTAACATTATCTTATTTTTCTACCGCCTTAGACTTGCATCCCCTTTATTTTTTAGGCATTATTAATAAATTCATTAATTTAATTTGCCTGATAAAAATGCCGATTCCCAATAAGCCTATCTTAAGTATCGTTTTTCTAAACTATAACCGTTTGCCAGAAACGCGATATACCGTTGAGCATTTATTGCAATTACTTGCTGAACGCGCACATCCAGATATTGAAATCATCGCCATTGATAACGGTTCTAGCGATGGAACAGGCGCGTATTTACAAAGCCAAGCACCGATTGTAAAAAGTATTTTATTAAACTCTAATACAGGCATTGCAGGTTATAACGACGGCTTTAAACAAGCACAAGGGGATTATATTCTAGTGCTTGATGATGATTCGCATCCAGTGGATAACGTCACACTTGACCGAATGATTCACACTTTTAACTACCGTCCCGAAATTGGCGTGATTGCGTGCAGAATTGAAAATACAGAAGGGCACACGGTGCGCACATGGCACTTGCCTGATATTGAAGATGATGGTGAGCCAACCGATTCTATGGCTTTTGTGGGTTGTGGTTTTGCAATTCGCCGTCCTTTATTTGAACAAATTGGTTGGTATCCTGCTGAATTTTTCTTGTATCAGAATGAAATGGAAGTCGCTATTCGCGTGCTCGAAACCAATTATCGCATTTTATATGACCCTCACTGTCATGTGATACATCGTCAATCGCCCATTGGTCGCCCCAATTGGCGACGGGTTTATTATCCCACTCGCAATACAATTTGGATTATTCGCCGCTATTTCCCATTTCCCAGTGCTTTGTATTTAATTGCTTCTCGGCTTGTAATTGGTTTCATTCGAGCATTGCAAACCCTAGAGTTTGGTTGGTATTATCGTGCTATTAAAGAAGCTTTTAGCTATCCTGTGCCGCGTCAAGTATTGCCCGCTGCCAGTCGCCGCCGTTTAATCCCTTTTTGGCGACAAAATAGTGTATTGCATCATTTTTTACGCCGTTATTAAGCCGATACGTCGCATCAAAACCGCTTTTCTGCTGTGGAATTATTGTCAATGACTGAATTGCATTCTCCTTCGTTGTTAATCATTATTGTAACGTGGAATAAAAAAGACTACGTTCTTGATTTACTAAAATCCGTTCAAACTTTAACTTATCCTACAAATTCTATTGATATTGTTGTCGTGGATAATGCGAGTACCGATGGTACAGCAGATGCCATTCGTGCCAATTTTTCTACAGTCAACCTGATTTGCAATCCTGAAAATATTGGCGGAACAGGTGGATTTAATACAGGGCTGCAATGGGCATTTGCTCAACCTGATGGAAAATATAAATATTTATGGTTATTAGATAATGATGTATTAGTTCATCAAGCAGCTTTAACTGAATTAGTTAGTATTTTAGAACAACACCCTGATATTGCCGTCGCAGGTTCTACGATGATGCAGCTTGATTATCCTTGGCGCATCAATGAGATGGGTGCATTTTTAAATTTTGGGACGGGAAGTTTATTTTTAAATCGTCATTTAGAAGAAATTACTGCTTGGTGCGGTACGCCTGTTTATGATTTATTAAAACAAAAAGTGGATTTAAGTCAACAATTAATGCACTGTCAACCCATGATGGATGTGGATTATGTGGCTGCTGCTTCGTTGTTAATTCGGGTAGATGTAGCCAAAAAAGTAGGAATTTGGCGGGATTATTTTATTCACTTTGATGATGTGGAGTGGTGTTTACGGATTGCTAAAGCAGGGCATCGGGTTGTTGTGTCGGCTAAATCGCTCATTTGGCATTTATCCGCCGCTGCAAAAGTGCCAACTTGGGTTTTATATTATGATAATCGTAATATTTTAGATTTATTAAAAACCCACAAGATGCCCCCATCTGTGCTACGCTCTGTTGAAAAATATATTTTGAAAAAAGCGGTTTATTATGCACTGGTAGGAAAAACTGATTTAGCACAATTGCATCATGATGCAGTTGATGATTTTCATCAAAATCAATTTGGTAAGAAAAATATCAGTCTTACTACCTATTATAAAAACCCACAAAAAATAACTGAAGTTTTACAAGATACGCAAGTTAAAAGCATTTTGTTAGCTTGGACGGTAAATTTGCAAGCTGCCAATATACAGGCATTGTTTGTGCAAGCCCGTTTACAGCGTCCTGATTTACACATTGATTATTTAGCTGCCGCAACTGAAGACATTTATCAATTACCCAATACTGGGCGCATTGTTCTGCCAAAATCGCGATTAAAACGTTGGTTAACTTTATGGCGATTAAGAAATCGTTATGATGTAGTAATGCAATCAGATTATCGCATGTTACCTTTATTATCTTGGTTAGGACGTGAAGTTGTCTTTATTAATGACGAAGGTTTCTGTCGTTTGACGCGCCCACGTTTAGCTGATGTTTGGAAAATGGGCTGGCGGTGGTTGTGGCGTTAAACAAGATAATTCGCAAGATAGTTAACGCTATTAGGAAAATTTAGTACTCAATGCTGGGTTAAATGAGTGGCGTTTGATTTACATTTTATAACTATAATGATGTTTAACTTTAAACAGTTAATACATAGCACACTCACGCTGCACTTTTTTTTATTACGGTTATGTCCGCGCATTTAAGTTTTTTACAGCAACTTATCTTAATAAGATTGCTCACAATTCCTAAGAATTTGGCAGCCGCAAAGTCCATTAGCACTGCTCGCCGCAAAATTCGGCTAAAAATTGAAAACGATTTGTTAAAGTTACTTGAACATCATGGTATTACTGAGTTTTATTTACGCGACAATATTGATACCGTATTAGAACAATATACAGAATTAAGTTTGGGTTTTTTGCAATTGAGCAATGAAGCTAAACAAATGGGTTTAAGTTTTTTAGGTATTTCGGGACGACGGGTTGCTGCTGGTTTAACCTGGGAACAGGTTCGCAACATTCATTTTATTGCAAAAGCACTTGCTTTACCGACACAACAGCGTGACCGCGTTAAAAGCGAAAGTAAGTTACAAGCAACTATTTTAGCAAAATATTATACGCAACTGATACAGCAAGAAAGACCGCTCGCGTTGGGAACATTAGGGCAAGTTGCACGCGAATTAGCACGCCTAGCTATTGGAGCTAAGAGCAGTAAAATGACGGATTTAAAACAAAAGTTAATAGATGACTGGTTATCAACCCATTTGACTGAAGCACAAGCAGAGGTTGCTAATCTTTCTGCTTCCGATGCGAAAACATCTACAAAAACGGTCAATGTAACAGTTTTACCGCCTGTAGATGAAGCCGATTTAGAAACAGATGATGAAGACCGTTTTACGGTTAAAACCCGCTTACCGCGTACCCCTAAAATCCATCAATCTCCTGTTAAAACAGCCGTATCAGAAAACGCGCCTGCCAAAGTAACAGCTAAAGTTGAAAAAAATACCGAACTTAAGATTACAGAAACAAAAGTTTCTACTACCACGAGTAATAATAATCCAAGCTCCGCAAGTCAAGATGGGCTAGGAACATTTGTTCAACAAGTACAACAAGCTGTACGTCATTGTGAAGAAGACAGCGTACCCGTTTCTGTGGTGCAAGCTTGGAAACAGTGGCAAACTGAAAATCAAAACTTTGACTTGGACTTAAAAACTTTTCGACATTTATTACAAGTTGCTGATAAACGTCAATTAATTAAAGTCATTGAAGATATTATCGACATTTCCTAAGCAATAAACATAAAGTGTTAAACAATCAGTAATTTAATAAAGGTTAATATTGCATACGGCATGACTTAATTTCAGCTACAGTTGTCATTTTTAGTTTTGTGGATTTTTTATGGTGATTTCACGTCGTTCTAATAAGCGTTCAGATTCAGATTCAAATTTTATGCGGTCGGGAGCGACAAGCAGAAGCGATAATCGTACAACTCCTATAGTGTGGACGTGGTTTTTAGCAGGATTATTTGCAGGGTTATTTATTGCTTTTCTAATTTATCTGGGCGTATTCGCGACACCTTCCCCAGCAACTGCAACTGTTCCGCCGCTCGCCTCTCCCACTGTTGCCAAAACTGAAACTAAAGTGACGGAAACTGCACCATCATCTAATAATTCTAAAACACCAACAGAAGCCGCTGCACCAAAATTTGAATTTTATGACGTTTTAACGCAAAACAATGGTAAAGCCCGCCAGCCTGCGCCTTTACCGCCCTCGCCGCAAACGGAAGTTTCCCCCTCAATTGCTCAACCTCCCGCTGCCACCGTAAGCACGACGGGTGCGTATGTGTTGCAATTAGCGGCATTCAAAGATGCACGTGAAGCGGACAGTTTCAAAGCCCATGTTGCCAGTTTAGGATTTAGTGCAGGTATAGAAGTTGCTAATGTTAATGGAACAGCATGGCATCGAGTACGAATGGGATTTGAAAATGCCGCGCAAATGAATGAAATCAAAGCACAATTAGAACAACATAGCATTGCAGCCGTTGCTGTTAAATTTTAATTACTAAATTTATACCATGTTGCTCTGTGAAAATGGGGAAATAGTCATGACTTTAACGCGCAAAAAAATACATGTTTCCATGCACTTAAGTGATGGAATGCAACTTAACGGTACGATGGTAATTGAACGAGACACTCGTTTATCAGACGTATTAAACAATCTAAAAAAAGATTTTGTAGTGATGACTGACGATGCAGGCATGTCGCACATCATTAACAAAGCTCACATCATGAAAGTTGTTGAAATCAGTCCTAAAGAAAAACTGCTTAAACTAGATGATGATGATTATTTAGAATTACCGCGCGAAGCTTAAAATTACCCTTAAAGCATTTGCGCTTGCAAAAACAGTTCAGCCAGTCTTAAATCCTGCGGATGGGTAATTTTTAAATTATCCATCGCACCCTCTATTAAAACAGGTTTTAATCCTGCTAACTCAATAGCCTGTGCTTCATCTGTTACAAGAAGTTGTTGAGTAAGTGCATTTTTTAAAGCATTGAACAACACTTCAAATCTAAACATTTGTGGCGTTAATGCGTGCCACAATAATTCACGGCTTACGGTTTCTATACATTCCGCTCGCGAATTTGTTCGTTTCATCGTATCTCGCACAGGAACAGCTAATAATCCGCCTACTGCATGGTTTTCTAATTCTTTCATTAATTTTTTAATGTCTTGCACACGCACGCAAGGACGCGCAGCATCATGGACTAAAACCCAATCTTGCGCTTTTGCTTTATTTTGTAACGATAACAAGCCATTAAAAACAGAGTGACAACGCTCTACTCCTCCATTGACTTTTTGCGCATTTGAAGGCAAATGTAAATCAGCAAAATATTCATCTTGTTCACTAACAGCAATAATAATTTCTTTAAAATTGATTTGCTCTAATCTTTCTAAAGTATGTTGTAAAACAGGTTTATTTAATAAAGAAAGATATTGTTTAGGACAATGGCTTTTCATCCGTTTGCCAACACCAGCAGCGGGAATAATTGCCCAATAATTAGCAATATTTGACATAAGGTTTCCTGATTCAAGCATTTTTAAAAATATTAAAGAAAAAATAGAACGTATATATGATTAGAAATTTAAGCTATTTCTTTACAATATTCCACTTCTCCCAATAAAGGGACATCAATACGTTGCTTTAAACTTTCAATAATAAGTGTACTATCTTCATCTGTTAAATGATTAGCAATCCAACCTATTAATTGACAGCCATCTCGCACAATCGTTTCTGCTGTTAATAAAGCATGGTTAATACATCCCAATTTTAAACCGACAACTAAAATAACTGGGATTTTTAATTGATGCACTAAATCTTGAATACTTTGTTGTTCATTTAAAGGCACTCGCCAGCCTCCAACGCCTTCAATTAACCATTTATCAACGTTATATGCTTGTTTCAAATAAGTAATATGTTTAGCTAATTGAAAAACATCAATCTGCACTCCCACTTTATCCGCAGCTAAATGAGGTGCAATAGGAGGCAAAAACGCATAAGGATTAATGGCAGAATAGGCTAATTCAATACTAGAGTGCTGTTGTAAGCGTCTTGCATCTTCATTGCGATAGCCTTCAGGTGTATTTTCACAGCCTGATGCAATTGGTTTTAAACCAATGACTTGTTGACCAGACTGCTGTAAATAACGCATTAAAGCAACACTACAAATGGTTTTACCAATCTCAGTGTCTGTTCCTGTTATAAAAAAAGCAGAATGATTAAGCAAAAGAGAAATAAATGCAGAATTCGGCGTAAATAACATTTTCTTTAAATCCTACTTTAAAATTTTTCTTATTCATTCTTTAAAAATATTTTTTGGTTTTTTACCATCCATATAAGATAATTCAGGGTCAACAATTAAACGTCCTTCCATTGCAGTGCGTCCTAATAACATGGGAAAACGCATTGTATCACGATTGGTTAAAGTTATTTCTATTGTCCAACATAAATTTGCAATATTAACATTAGTTTCAATGACATAGCGTTCTTCTTTATGTCCTCCTGAATCACTTACCCAACGTTTATCAATCACAACAGCTTCACAAACAGTCTCTTGTGACTTTTTTTTGCGTAAATGTAAAAAAAAACGTACTTTTAGCGTACCATTCTCTTGAAATGTTTCAAGTTTAAATGCGTGTAATGCGGAAGTTCTTGCACCTGTATCAATTTTAGCTTTAATTACAGGAATATTTAAATCGGGCAAACTTACCCATTCACGCCAGCCAATAATTCGTTTTGCTGTCATTTACCTACTCCATGTGTCTCTTTATTGCAGGTTTTCATGTTATAATAACGTATTTTTTCTCGTATAAGCATCCAAAAATTAATTCATTAAAAAACGCTTTTTAAAAAACGAGAAATTTTAATTAAATTACTGACTTCAAGGATACAGTGCAATCATGGTGCAATTTGCTAAAGAAATCTTACCTGTTAACATTGAAGATGAAATGCGGCAATCGTATTTAGATTATGCAATGAGCGTTATTGTCGGACGCGCATTGCCCGATGTTCGCGATGGTTTAAAACCAGTGCATCGACGGGTGTTGTTTGCAATGCACGAATTGAGCAATGATTGGAATAAGCCTTATAAAAAATCAGCTCGGATTGTCGGGGATGTTATCGGTAAATATCACCCCCATGGCGATTCTGCGGTTTATGACACGATTGTCCGTTTAGCTCAGCCTTTTTCTATGCGTTACCCTTTAGTCGATGGACAAGGTAACTTTGGCTCAGTTGACGGCGATGCGCCTGCGGCAATGCGTTATACTGAAATTCGCATGGCGAAAATGGCACATGATTTACTGGCTGATATTGAAAAAGAAACCGTTAATTTTAGTCCTAACTATGATGGTTCTGAATTAGAACCGACTGTTTTTCCTACTCGTTTACCGAATTTGTTAATTAACGGTGCAAGTGGCATCGCAGTTGGGATGGCAACCAATATTCCCCCACACAATTTGCGTGAAGTTGTTAATGCTTGTTTGGCTTTAATCGATATGCCAGCGTTAAGTATTGAAGCTTTAATGCAGTATATTCCTGCGCCTGATTTCCCTACAGCGGCGATTATCAGCGGCACCAGTGGCATTATTGATGCGTATCGTACAGGGCGCGGACGGGTTATTATTCGCTCTAAAACCAATATTGAAAGCGACGAGAAAACGGGTAGAGAACAAATTGTTGTTACTGAACTACCTTATCAAGTCAATAAAGCACGTTTGTTAGAACGCATTGCTGAATTGGTTAAAGAAAAGAAAATTGAAGGGATTAGTGAATTACGCGATGAATCTGATAAAGATGGAATTCGAGTTGTAATTGAAATTAAACGTAATGAATCGGCTGAAGTTGTTTTAAATAACTTATTTCAACAAACTTCATTGCAAACCGTATTTGGTATTAATATGGTTGCTTTAGTAGATGGGCAGCCTCGCTTATTAAATTTAAAACAACTATTAGAATTGTTTATTCGCCATCGGCGTGAAGTTGTTACCCGTCGTACTTTATTTGAATTGAGAAAAGCACGCGAAAGAGCACATGTATTAGAAGGTTTAGCAGTTGCTTTAAGCAACTTAGATGAAATGATTGAGTTGATTAAACGCGCTGCAACGCCTGCTGAAGCTAAACAACAGATGTTAGAACGTTGGTGGAATTCGCACGTTGTACAAAAGTTGTTAAGCCAAGAAACACAAAAAGAAGCAACAGCATATCGTCCACAAGCTTTAGCGGCTGAATTTGGCTGGCATGAGCAAGGTTATCGTTTATCTGAAGCGCAAATTCAAGCGATTTTAGAATTGCGTTTAAACCGCTTAACAGGTTTAGAACAAAATAAGATTTTGCAAGAATATAACGACATCATTCAAGAAATTGATAAGTTATTAGAGATTTTACGCGACCCTGAACGCTTACTAAGCGTGATTCGTCAAGAACTGAACTCAGTTTTAACAGAATATGGTGATGAGCGACGCACCCAAATCATTTTTGACCATCAAGATTTTAATCCTGAGGATTTCATCACTGAAGAAGATGTTGTCGTTACTTTATCACGCGAAGGCTATATTAAAGCGCAACCTGTCAGTGCGTATGCTACCCAACGGCGCGGGGGTAAAGGTAAATCTGCAACGCAGATGAAAGAAGAGGATTTAATCGACAAATTATTCATTGCGAATACACATGATACTTTATTGTGTTTTTCAAATTACGGTAAAGTATATTGGTTGAAAGTGTATGAATTGCCACAAGCCAGCCGTGCAGCACGAGGCAAACCCATTGTTAATTTATTGCCCGCTTTAGAAGCAGATGAACGGATTAACGTTTTATTGCCGATTCGTACTTTTGATGAAAATCATTATGTTTTCATGGCAACTGCACAAGGAACGGTCAAGAAAACGGCATTAATTGATTTTTCACGCCCACGCAGTGCAGGAATTATCGCGGTCGGTTTAGATGATGGTGATAAATTAATTGGGGTTGATATTACCAATGGTAACAATGATGTATTGTTATTTACACAACAAGGAAAAGCGGTTCATTTCCATGAAGAAGAAGTTCGTTCAATGGGGCGGACAGCTACAGGCGTACGCGGGGTGAGATTGCGTGAAGGTGACGAAGTCATGTCGTTGATTGTGAATCGTGATAATCACCCAATTTTAGTCGCTACAGTAAATGGATTTGGTAAGTGTACAGAAATTGATGAATTTTCTATTAAAGGACGTGGTACACAAGGGGTTATTGCAATTAAAACTTCTGAACGTAATGGTTTAGTCGTTGGTGCAGTGCAAGTAACTCAGCAAGATGATGTTATGTTAATTACAGACAAAGGGACTTTAGTCCGTATCCCAATTAATGGCATTTCAGTGGTTGGTCGCAACACGCAAGGAGTGACATTGATTAATTTAAGCGAAGGCGAAGCATTAGTCGGAATTGACCGTGTGCTAGACATTGGTGATACTGATACAACAGAAGATACTAATATTGATGATAGTAATGTAGATGAAAGTATAGAAGAATAATTAACTCTATTTCCTTTCTGTAAATTCAATTCTCAAAAGGCTTATTGGCAAGTTAGCAATAAGCCCCTTTCAGATTCAAATTTCAAAGGCTATTGATGCAACACTAAGAGTAATCAGCAATATCACTGATGAATCAGTTCTGACAGCATTATTGCTATGGTGAGTGTGGTTATGGGAGGAACTCTCAGCATGTAGTTGAATTACGGGTGGGATTATTATGGACAAAAAAAGACCCTCACTGTTTTGCAGGGAGGGTTATTTATACTACATATTTTTATTAGAAGATAGA
>JACCEE010784115.1_pt1 | contig 22327 bp, 13 predicted proteins | sample 7449931 | NCBI WGS metagenome assembly JACCEE01 (sample SAMN15323457, study PRJNA562643) | freshwater metagenome | isolation source: river surface water | place: USA:Blue River Watershed | collected 2017-08-19 | reverse complement strand
TCCAGCTTCGTGCGCCCCGCCTTGGAGCTGTGGCTGAACCAGCACGTCGAGTACGGCAAGAAGCTGGCCGAACTCGCGATCAAGGCCGCCCAGACCCGCCAGCGCGCCGGTCAGAAGGTTGAAAAGCGCAAGAGCTCGGGTGTGGCCGTGTTGCCCGGCAAGCTGACCGACTGCGAAAGCAAGGACACGGCCGACAACGAAGTCTTTTTGGTGGAGGGCGACTCCGCCGGCGGCAGTGCCAACATGGGCCGCAACAAGGAATCGCAGGCGGTGCTGCCGCTGCGGGGCAAGGTACTCAATACCTGGGAGGTCGAGCGTGACCGCCTGTTTGCCAACACCGAGATCCATGACATCTCGGTGGCCATCGGCGTCGACCCGCACGGCCCGAACGACACCCCCGATCTCTCCGGCCTGCGTTACGGAAAGATCTGCATCCTGTCCGACGCCGATGTGGACGGCTCGCACATCCAGGTGCTGCTGCTCACACTCTTTTTCCGCCACGTCCCCAAGTTGATCGACGCCGGTAACGTCTACGTGGCGCGCCCGCCCCTGTTCCGCGTCGATGCGCCAGCCCGTGGCAAGAAGGCCGCCTCCAAGAACTACGCGCTGGACGAGGGCGAGCTCACCGCCATCCTGGACAAGCTGCGCAAGGAAGGCGTGCGCGAAGGCGCCTGGACCATCAGCCGCTTCAAGGGACTGGGCGAGATGAGCGCCGAGCAGCTGTGGGAGACCACGCTGAACCCGGACACCCGCCGCCTCCTGCCGGTGCAACTGGGCGCGTTCGACTTCGCAGGCACCGAGGCCCTGATCACCAAGCTCATGGGCAAGGGTGAGGCCGCGGCCCGGCGCGAGCTGATGGAATTGCACGGCGACGCCGTCGAGATCGACATCTGATGACTGCGACCCGAGCCACCGCCGTCGCCGACCGCGTGGTGCCACGCGTGCGCCTGCGCCCCACGCTGCAAAGCGACCTGGAGTACGTGCTCACCCTGGAGCAGGACCCGCAGAACCTGCCGTTCATCACGCCGTGGGAGCGCACGCAGCATGAAGCCGCGATTCGCTTCCCGGACTTTCGTCACTTCATCATCGAAAGCGGCGATGCGCTGAGCGCTGCGGGTTTCCTGATCTTCATCGGCTGCAAGAGCCGCCACCGCTCGCTCGAACTCAAACGGATGGTGGTTCAGTCCCAGGGCCGGGGCGTGGGCCGCGCGGCGTTGCGCGTGGCCAAGAAGGTGGCCTTCGACGACCTGGGCGCGCACCGCTTCTGGTTGGACGTGAAGACCCACAACACCCGTGCCCGTGCCCTGTACGACAGCGAAGCCTTCGTCGTCGAGGGCGTGCTGCGCGAGTCGGTGCGGGTGGCGGACGGCTACGAATCGCTGACCGTGATGTCCATGCTGGCCCCCGAGTTTGCGGACCGGCGCGCCCTGCGCCTGGAGTTGCCTGCGTGAAGCGCTTGCGCCCGCGATCGCCCGCCCGCGCCGGCGCCCTCCTGCGGCGGATGCTGCCGGGGTTCGCGCTGTGCGCGGCCCTGGGGGGCATGCCTTGCGCCGTGCAGGCCCAGGTCTGGGGCTTTGTCGACGAGCGCGGGGTGGCGCACCTGGCGGCCGAGAAGCTCGATGACCGCTACGAATTGTTTTCGCGGGGCGGCTCGGCCTTCACGGTCGGCGCAACGCCGGCTGCCTCAGCGCTGCCTCCGCAGGAGGTGACGCCGCAGGCCGCCGCACCGGCGCCGCCGCTGCCGCCGCAGCTGGTGCGATTCTTCGAGGCGTCCTCTGGCTACCAGCGGGCTCAGCCCTTGCTGCGCGAAGCGTCCCGCCAGCACGGCATCGATTACGAGCTGCTCAAGGCCCTGATCGTGGCCGAATCCGGCTTCGATCCCGCCGCCGTCTCCCCCAAGGGGGCGATCGGCCTGATGCAGGTGATGCCCGCCACCGCCGAGCGCTGGGGCGTGCGCGGGGATGCCCGCACCCCGATCGGCAGAAAACTCGCCGACCCGCAGGTCAATGTCCGCACCGGCAGCCGCTACCTGCGCCACCTGATGGACCTCTTTCCCGGGCAGCTGGACCTCGCGCTGGCCGCCTACAACGCGGGCGAGGGCGCCGTGCAGCGGGCCGGCAACCGGATTCCGCCGTTTCGCGAAACCCAGAACTACGTGAAGACGGTGATGCAGTTGTACGCCATGCTCAAGCCCCCACAACCGCCGCGCACTGCGACCGTAGTCGTGGCGTCCACGCCGCGACGCGTGCAGATGCTGCTGCCCGGCCAGGTGCCCGGGCGCGCCAGCATGCCCCCGCCGCTGTCCCCGACCCTGACCGACACCTCCAACTGACGACAAGAACACCCCATGGAGCAGGACCTCATTTCCCTCGCCGCTGGCGGCGATGACGACGCTGGCCTGGACCTGGCCACCTACGCGCAGCGCGCCTACCTCGAATACGCCCTCTCCGTGGTCAAGGGCCGCGCGCTGCCCGATGTGGCCGACGGCCAGAAGCCGGTGCAGCGCCGCATCCTGTATTCGATGTCCCGCATGGGCCTGGGTTTCTCGGGCACAGGCGGTGCCAAGCCGGTCAAGAGCGCCCGCGTCGTGGGCGACGTGCTGGGCCGCTTCCATCCCCACGGCGACCAGGCGGCGTATGACGCGCTGGTGCGCATGGCGCAGGACTTCTCGCAGCGCTATCCGCTGATCGACGGCCAGGGCAACTTCGGCAGCCGCGACGGCGACGGCGCTGCGGCCATGCGCTACACCGAGGCGCGCCTGGCCCGAATCACCAACCTGCTGCTCGAGGAGATCGACGAGGGCACGGTCGATTTCGCCCCGAACTATGACGGCAGTACCGAGGAGCCCGTGCAGCTGCCTGCCCGCCTGCCCTTTGCCCTGCTCAATGGCGCCAGTGGCATCGCGGTGGGCCTGGCCACCGAGATCCCGAGCCACAACCTGCGCGAAGTCGCGGAGGCCTGCGTCGCCCTGGTCAAGGACCCCAAGCTGGCCGACGACGAACTCTTCGCGCTCTTGCCCGGGCCTGACTACCCGGGCGGCGGACAGATCATCAGCAGCGCCGCCGACATCGCCGACGCCTACCGCACCGGGCGCGGTTCGCTCAAGGTGCGCGCCCGCTGGAAGATCGAGGACCTGGCCCGCGGCCAGTGGCAGCTGGTGGTGAACGAATTGCCTCCCGGCGTGAGCAGCCAGCGCGTGCTCGAGGAGATCGAGGAACTCACCAACCCCAAGGTCAAGGCCGGCAAGAAGGCGCTGTCGCAGGACCAGCTGCAGTTGAAGCAGACCGTGCTCTCGGTGCTCGACGCGGTACGCGACGAGTCCAGCAAGGACGCCGCGGTGCGCCTGGTCTTCGAGCCCAAGACCAGCCGCATCGAGCAGTCCGAGTTGATCCAGGTGCTGCTGGCCCACACCAGCCTGGAGACCTCCGCGCCCGTCAACCTCACGATGGTGGGCCTGGACGGCAAGCCGGTGCAGAAGTCACTGCGCCAGATGCTGCAGGAATGGATCGAATTCCGTCAGCGCACGGTCGAACGCCGCTCGCGCCACCGCCTGGACAAGGTGCTCGATCGCATCCACATCCTCGAGGGCCGGCAGCTGGTGCTGCTGAACATCGACGAAGTGATCGGCATCATCCGAGGCAGCGATGAACCCAGGGCGGCCCTGATTGCGCGCTTCAACTTGAGCGAGCGGCAGGCCGAGGACATCCTTGAGATTCGCCTGCGCCAGCTGGCCCGCCTGGAGGCGATCAAGATCGAGCAGGAGCTGGCCACCCTGCGCGAGGAGCAGAAGAAGCTGGAGGAGATCCTGGGGAGCCCGGCCGCCCTGCGCCGCCTGATGGTCAAGGAGATCGAGGCTGATGCCAAGCAGTTCGCTGACCCGCGACGCACCCTGATCCAGGCCGAGAAGAAGGCCGTGGCCGAAGTGAAGATCGTCGACGAACCGGTGACGGTGGTCGTCTCGCAAAAGGGCTGGGTGCGCGCGCGCCAGGGCCATGGGCACGAAGCCGCGAGCTTCGCCTTCAAGGCGGGCGATGGCCTGTACGGCACCTTCGAGTGCCGCACCGTCGACACCCTCCTGGCTTTCGGCAGCAATGGCCGCATCTACTCGCTGGCCGTGTCCACGCTGCCCGGTGCCCGGGGCGACGGCCAGCCCGTCACCAGTTTCATCGAGCTCGAGCCGGGCACGCAGGTGGTGCACTACTTTGCAGGCGCGGGCGCGTCGGTGCTCTTGCTGTCCACGTCCGGCGGCTACGGCTTCCTGGCCAGCGTCGAGGACATGAGCTCGCGCCAGCGCGGGGGCAAGTCCTTCATCACCTGCGGTCCGGGCGAGTCGGTGTGCCGTCCCTCGCCCGCCCGCGTCGCGCCGGCCGTGCCGGCGACGCACGTGGCCTGTGCCTCCACGGGTGGGCGTATCCTGACCTTCGAGATCGGCGAGCTGAAGCTGCAGCCCAAGGGCGGTCGCGGCCTGATGCTGCTGGACCTCGAGCCCAAGGACACCCTGGCAGGCGCTGCGGCCTACGTGCGCAGCATCAAGATCAAGGGCGTGGGCCGCGGTGGCAAGGACCGCGATGAAACCCTGGAGATCCGCTCGCTCAATAACGCGAAGGCGGCGCGTGGCCGCAAGGGCAAGGCCGCCGACCTCGGGTTCAAGCCGACCGAGATCGAGCGGGTGGAGTGAGTCCCGCGCGGGCGGTTTATTCCACTTCCGCGATCAGCTCGATCTCGACGCAGGCCCCCATCGGGATCTGCGCCACGCCGAAGGCGCTGCGCGCATGCGCGCCCCTGTCGCCGAACACCTGCGCGAGCAGCTCGCTGCAGCCATTGGTCACCAGGTGCTGCTCGGTGAAGGTGGGCGTGGAGTTGACCAGGCTCATCACCTTCACGATGCGCCTGACCTTGGCCAGGTCACCCACCGCGGCCTGCAGCGTCCCCAGCAGCTCGATGGCGATGGCTCGCGCCGCCGCCTGGCCCTGCGTGGTGTCCATGTCCTTGCCCAGTTGTCCCACCCAGGGCTTGCCGTCCTTGCGTGCGATGTGACCGCTGAGGAATACAAGGTTGCCGGTGCGCGCGAAGGGCACGTAGGCCGCGGCGGGGGTGGCCACCGGGGGCAGGGTGATGTTCAGTTCCTGGAGTTTCTGGGCGATGGAGGACATGGCGGATTCGGTTCGTGGGAAGCCGCCGATTGTAGGAGGCCGTGACGGCGTCACCGCGGCGGCGGCGTATCCGCAGGAGGGCCGGACGGCGCTGCGAGGACGTGGTCGAAACTCAGGGCGTAGACCAGGTCCAGGCCGGTGCGATCACCGGCCTGCGCGCGCAAGGTGAGGCGGGCAGTCAGGTCGTACAGGATGTACAGCGTGCCCAGCGCCCCCGAGAGGCTGCGTTCGTACACCGCATACAGCTTGCGCCCCAGCCGCTTGCCCAGGGTGATGGCCGCGCCTTGCTCGCCCTCGCGCCGCAGCGTGAATTCGTCCAGGCCGAACGCCGACGCGATGCCACCGGCACCCAGCCCCGCGCGCCGGGCCAGGAGCGCCAGGGCCGCTTGTTCCAGCAGCACCGTCTCCGCGCTCCCGGCCGCCGCACTGCGCCCGAGCACGAGCCAGGACAGTTTCTCGGCCTCGGTGGCGGGCTCCTGCGACCACAGGCGCAGCACTGGCGCCCGGGCCCGGCCGGTGACCTGGATGCCAACCGGCGGGTCCAGGTGCGGACGCACCGCGATCACATCCAGGACCGGGTCGTCATGCGGGCCCGTGAACTGCAGCAGGCCCCGCCGCAATTCCAGGCGCTGGCCATAGGCGGTGTAGTGGCCGTTCACTGCGGACACCGTGCCGGCCAGGCGAGGCTGCGCGAAGGACGTGCCGGTGACGCGCAGCTGGCCCTGCACGCCGGTGTCCACCCCCCGCCCGCTGACGCGGAAATCCGGTCCCAGGTCCACCGCCATATCCAGGCGCAGCGCCCGCAGTGCCGCTTCCTCCCCGGCGCCCCAGGGCGACTGCGTCCCGTCGGGCAGGTGACGCACGGTCACGTCATCGCCCAGACGCGGCACCGGCGTGTCGGGAACCGTGATCCGGGCCCGGTCGATCCGCACGCGGCCTTCCAGCGCCAGCTGCGCGGGATCGAGCCGCGCCGACACAGCGCCGGAGACCGTGACCTGGCGGTCGCTGCGCACGCTGGCATGCAGGTGGTCGATCTGCGCGTCGACCTGCGCGAACAGTCCGCCGGGCTGACCTGCCTGCCCAGGGCGCCAGCCGGCCTCTCCGCTGGCGCGCAGGGTGCCGGACCTGCCCGTCTGCCAGGTCCACTCGTCGATGAGCAAGCGCTGGCGGTCGAGGCGGGCGCGCAACCGTCCCCGTTCGAGTGCGATGCCGTCGACGACGGAGCGTAGCGCCAGGTCGTCCGCCTGCACAGGGCCTGAGAGCAGCGGGTCGCCGCGCGTTCCGCCCACCGTGATATCGGCCATCAGGGCGCCCCGCAGGCGCCACCCGGGCGGCGCCAGTGCCGACCACGCGGCGATGCGTGGCAGGCGTGCCTGCACCCGTCCCGCGATCGGTGTCTGTCCTGGCCAGCGCCATCCACCGGTGCCGGTTCGGGTCAGCCGGGTGGAGAGTTCACCGACAACGGTGCCCGCGCGCTCGCTGGCCCATCGCAGTGCCAGGCGCAGGGCCTCCCCCTCGCTGTCCAGGGTGAGGCTGGCCTCGCGCACGCCGGCCGCCACGCGCACCGGTGTGCCCTCGGCCGTCTCGGCCAGCAGGGTGATGTCGCCCCGCACACGTGCGATGCGGGCCGACAGGCGCAGGGCGCGCGCCAGGTGGGCCTCCCATTGGGCGTCGAACACCATGCCACCGTCAGCGCCAACACCCGTGGCAAGGCTCCCGCTGCCCTCTGACTTCGCCGGGTTCGCCAGCTTCAGCCAGGACAAGGGCAGGCCAGTGAGCTGCCCCGAGGAATGCCACTCGCCCTGGCGACCCCGCACCGGGTTCCAGGACAGGCGGGCCGCTTGCTTGTCGCTGCGCACGGGAGCTTGCAGCAGGGCCTGGCCTGCGCCCACCACCCAGTGACCCCGCCGGTCAATGCGCAGGTCCACGGGTTCCTGCAGCGTGAGCGACCAGGTGCCCGTGCCGGTGCGCGGGTCCGCCAGGGCCAGGTGCACCTGCTCGAAGCGGGCCTGCCAGGGGGCGGATGCGCCGGCACCGTGCTGCACTTGCGCCGCGATGTCGAAGTCCAGCGACTGCCGGCCCCGGCTGGCGCCCCCCCTGGCGCGGGCCTGCAGCGCAAGACCGCCCGATCGCCAGTGGCCGTTCGCACTCAACGACTGCAGGCCGATGACGGCGTCCGCAGGCCCCGGCGCCGGCGCGGTGGCATCGCGCCCGCCCGCAGGACCCGCACCTGCCGTGGCGCGCAGCGACAGGTCGAAGTGGGTGGTGCCGGCATGCGCGCGCGCCTGCAGCTGTCCGTCGAAGGCCGCCGGCCGTGCACCCGCTGACTGCGCGGACAGCGCACTGTGCAGGGCTTGTGCCTGCACGCCCGCAAGGCGCAGGTCGGCGTCCCAGCCCTGGCGCGCCCGCCAGCGGCCTGCGCCCTCAAGGCGTCCCCCCTGGCCGCGCACGCCGATGTCCACCCGCAGCGGGCTCACGGAGATCGCCGCACGGCTCCAGCTGACCTCGCCCTGCGCGTGCGAGAACGGCAGGTACTGCCGGTCCCAGGGCCCCGGCAGCAGGTTGTCCAGGTGGACCTGCAGTCGCCACGGGTCCTGCGGGCCCGCGGGACCCGGGGCCACCTGCACCAGTCCTCGCAGCCGGGTGCGCGGCGCGTGCGGCCAGAGCGTGGCAAGGTCAACCTGACGAAGCCGTGCACTCGCCTGGGGCACGAAGGGGGCCTGCCAGGGGGTGATGCGAGCCTGCACGGTGGCGGCTGGTGCGTGCGCCGCGCGTGTCGGAACGCCAGCCGCTTGCAGATGCAGTTGCACGCGCAGGGCGTCCAGGGTGCCTGCGGCATCGGCAACCACCCTGAGGCGCAGCGGATCCACCAGGGTGCCGGCGTCCACGTCGCCCCGCAGCCAGGCGTTCAGGCCGAGAGGGGGCAGGTCCGCCTGCGTCCACGCTCCCCGGTAACGGCCGCTGGCCACTCGGGCGTCCAGCAGCGTGAGCTGATGCCGGCCCGCCCGGGGTTCGTACCGGTAGGCCGCGGCGACGTCCTGGGCCTGCAGCGGCAGGCGGCCGTCCCACGCGAGCTGGCCGATCGAGGCATGGTCCACCCGCACAGCCAGGGGCAGGGCGAGCGAATCGGGTGGCGCCGACGGCAGCCGGGGCGCGTCGTTCGGTTCATCCTGCGGCTGCACGCGCAGGCGGGTGACGCGCAAGCCGGTGATCCGGATGACGCCGTCCAGGAGGAACACGGGGTCCCAGGCAAGCGTGACGTCCTGCAGGTCCAGGTGGGTGTTGCCCACCCGGGCCTGCAGGCGCTGCGCGTGCAAGCCTTCGCGCAGCGACCCCGACAGGCCCTCGGCCACCAGACCGTGTGGCTCCGCGAGTCGCTGCCAGGCCCAGTCCAGCGAGGCCTGGCGGCCGCTCCAGATCCATGCGACGCCAGCGATCAGCACCAGTGCCAGCAACAGGGCGATCATGACGCCCACGATGCGGCGCAGGCTGGCGGCAAGCGCCTGGCCCGGGTTCATCAGAAGGTCACTCCGACGGTCAGGTGCAGGCGCAGCCTGCGCGTGCGCAGGCCGTAGGCGAGGTCGGCCTGCAGCGGCCCTACCGGGCTGGCGTAGCGCAGCCCCGTGCCCAAACCCACGGAGGGCCGACGCTGACTGCCACGGTCCGCCACGAGCCCGCCATCGGCGAACACCGTCTGTTCCCAGGCGGAGGTACCGGCGCGCAAGGGCCGCTGCCATTCGACGCTGGCCGTGGCGAGGTAGCGACCGGGGGACGGCGGAGCCCCAGGCCGCTGCACGCCGATGGCGCGAAAGCCGTAGCCGCGCACCGTGGTATCCCCGCCGGTTCGGAAAAGCTGCGTGGAGGGCACGCGGATCTTCGCGGGCGCAAGCACCGCGCCGCCCTCGGCCCGCAGTTGCAGCCGGCCCTGCGCCCGGGGCAGCAGCCACAGCCCCCGTACCACGGTCCGCTGGAACAGGCCGCGATGGCCATCGAGGGTGACGCCCAGGCCCGCCTCCAGGCCGAGACCGTGACCACGCCGGGGGCTGGCCAGCCGGTCGAAGTAGCGCCCGGTCCACAGGTAGCTGGCGGCCAGGGCTGACCCATCTCCCGTGTCGGCCCGCGGCAGGCCCGCCGCATCTCGGACGCGGGCGCGATCGAGCTGCAGGGAGGCCTGCCGGTCGATCGGTTCGTCCTCCAGGGTCTGACCGATGCGCAGGCGCTGCGCGCGCGTGGTCTGCGCGTCGTCGCGGATCCGCTCTGCGCGGGCCAGCAGGTTCCACCGCCAGCCGCGCGCGTCGGGCAACGCGGTCCATTCGGTTTGCGCCAGCGGCGCCTTGTTCTCCAGCTCGAGCCGCGAGACGGCGCGCCAGTCGATGCCGGGAACGCGGTTGTGGCGGTGTTCCATCGAGGCGCGCAGTCCCCGGTCGGTGGTCAGGCCCAGGCCCAGGGCCAGGCGTTGCAGCGGGGCCTCGCGTACGCTGACCTGTACCGGAGCGGCCTGCGGGTCGCTCTCGGGGTCGACATGCACGAAGGCCGAGTCGAAGTAGCCGCTGTGGGTGAGGCGTCGCTGTGCCTGCGCGAGCTGCTCCTCGTCGTACGCGGAACCGGGCGCCAGACGGGCCAGGGCGGGCACCAGTTGCGGGTCGTAGCGCTCGATGCCGAGCACCTGCAGCGGCCCCAGGAAGAAGGCGGGCCCGGAGTCCAGCCGCAAGCCCAGGTCGACCCGCGCGGCCTGCGCATCGACCCGCGCCTGGCTGTGCGCGATACGGCCACGCAGGTAGCGGCGCGTGACCAGGGTGCGCAGGGCCAGGGCCTTGGCTGCATCCCACGCGTCCTGGGTCCAGGCCTGTCCGGGCGTCAGGATCCATCCGGCGCGCACGGCCTCGCGCTGGGCGCGTGCACCGTCGTCGGCGTCAGCGCGGGTGGTGATGTCGCCCTCGAAGTCCAGGCGCACCGCGCCCACCGTCGTGGCGGGGCCCGGATCGACCCGCATCGTCACATGGGGCGGATGCGTCGAGGTATCGCGCACGAGGTCGATCTGCGGGTTGAAAAAACCCAGCGTTCCGAGCAGACGCTGTGCGTCGCGCCGAGCCAGCCCGAGCAGGCGTTCGAGTTCGGCCTCGTCGAGATCGGGGACCTCGCGGTAGCGCCCCAGTTCAAGATGGCGTATGAGCGTGGATCCCGCGGGTTCGGGGGCCACGACGATCAGCGCGAACGCAGGCGCTGGCTGCGCCGTGCCCGGGCCCGCTGCGGCCAGAGCGGCTGCGGCCAGCAGGGTCCTTGCAGTCTCGATCGGGAGGGCGCGCATCGCCCCCAGCTTCCCCGAGGCCTGGACGGCCGGGCGTAGGACGGGCTCGACACCGTCCCGGCTGCCGACTTCAGGGCGGTGGAACCGGCAGGCGCGTGACCTGCATGTGGTGTGCGAACGTGACCCCCGTCCTCTCCAGCAGGCCCTCGACGGGTGCCGCGCTGGCCGGGTCCGGGGTGCAGGCCAGGGGAATGTGGCCCTCGCTGGCGACGAGGCCGGAGGTCGGGTCCAGCCCGAGCCAGCCCGCGCCTGGCAGATAGACCTCGCACCACGCATGCAATTCGTCGCCGGTCGCGGCGCCTGGGGTCATCTCGATCAGATAGCCCGAGACGAAGCGCGCCGCCAGCCCCAGGTGCCGCAGCAGCTGCACCAGCAGCCAGCTGCTGTCCCGGCAGGAACCACTGCCCCGGGCCAGGGTGTCCTCGGGTGGCTGCACGCCCGGCTCGGGCCGGCGCAGGTACTGCACGTCCGCGCGCAGGCGGCGGTTCAGGTCGACGAGGAAGGCCACGCTGGGCCGCGGGCTGCGCGGGATGCCGTCCAGGTAGGCCTGCAGCCGGGGGCCTGCCGCCTCGGCCACGCGGTAAGGCGCCAGCGCCTTGGCCAGTTCCGGTTCGTAGTGGAACGGGAAATTCGCGGCATCCGGTTCCAGGAAGAACTCGAAAGGGTTGAAGGGGGCCAGCTCGACGACCAGGTCCACCGTCAGCGTGAACTCGGTCGTGCGCTCCGGGAACACCAGCCGCGCCTGGTAGTTGGCGTAGGGGTCCTGGTGCCAGTGGACCGACGCGCTGGCGGGTTCGACCGTCAGCGCGTAGGACAGGATCGGGCTGCGCGTGTGCGGTGCCGGCCGCAGGCGCACCCGCTGCGGCCCGAGTTGTACGGGTCGGTCGTAGCGGTACTGGGTGACGTGGCGAAGGGCGGCGTGCAGGGGCATGGAATGGACACGGCAAGAACCGGGCCGGACTGCATCCTAGTCTGCCCGGGGCTGGGCCGGTCGCCGGCAAGCGAGCACCGCCTCGAGGGCCGAGGCTTCCACGGGTTTGGTCAGGTGGTAGTCGAAGCCGGCCTGCGCGCTGCGCCGCTGGTCGTCCTCGGTGCCCCAGCCGGTGACGGCCACCAGCAGCACGCCGGCCAGGGCGGGTTCGGCCCGCAGGCGCTGGGCCACGTCATAGCCGCTCAGTCCGGGCAGGCCGATGTCCAGCAGCACCACTTCGGGACGCCAGGCGCGGGCCGCTTCCAGGGCCTGGGAACCATCGTGGACCGTGCGCACCTCGTGCCCGAGCAGGCCCAGCATCAGCGAGAGGCTCTCGGCGCCGTCGACGTTGTCATCGCACACCAGTACCCGGCAGGGCACCGCGGACAGTCCGGTCCGTCCGTTCTCGCTGGCGGAGGGCGCTGCGTGGCCCGGCGGTCCGGCCAGCGGCAGCCGCACGGTGAAGCGGCTGCCCTGGCTCAGTCCGGCGCTCTCGGCCCGGATATCGCCGCCATGCAGCTCGACCAGTTTCTTGACCAGTGACAGACCGATGCCCAGGCCGCCCTGCGAGTGCTCGATCGTGCGGTCGACCTGGGCGAAGAGGTCGAACACGCGCGGCAGCATGTCCGCGCTGATGCCGGTGCCGTTGTCGATGACCCGGATCACGGCGCGCCCCGCCTCCGCCTGCGCGGACAGCTCGATGCGTCCCCCGGCCGGTGTGTACTTCGCCGCGTTGTTCAGAAGGTTGCTCACGACTTGCGCCAGGCGGGTCAGGTCGCCCTCGATCCACACGGGCTGCGTGGCCAGCTGGAGCACCAGGCTGTGGCCACTGCCCTCGATGGCGGGCCGGCTGCTCTCCAGGGCGTTGTCCACGACGGACTGCAGGGTGATGCGTGCCAGCCGCAAATCCACCTTGCCGCGGCTGATGCGCGACACATCCAGCAGGTCGTCGACCAGCCGCACCATGTGGGCCAGCTGGCGCTCCATCATGTCGCGGGCGCGTGCGGCGGGGCCGGTCAGCTGCCCGCTGCGCCGCAGGATCTCCAGGCCGTTGCGGATCGGGGCGAGCGGGTTGCGCAACTCGTGGGCCAGCGTGGCCAGGAATTCGTCCTTGCGGTGATCGGCTTCGCGCAAGGAGGCATACAGGCACGCGTTCTCCAGGCTGGTGGAGGCGATGGCGGCCAGCTGCATCAGCACGGCCCGGTCCTCCGCGGTGAATTCGCCGTAGGGCCCGCCCGCCAGTTGCACGATGCCGATCTGCTGCCCGCCCTGCCCGGTGAGCGGTACCGCCAGCAGGGTGCCGCCCGGCGGCGGATCCGTCGGTGGCGTGTCGTCGGCCACGGCCACCGCCTGCAGGGTGCGCTCGTCCGGCGCCTCCAGCGTGAGCCGGGTGACGGCGCGGCGCGCGCCGAGGATCTCACGGGCCTGCTGCGTGAGAACCTGCACGATCTCGTCGGCCGACAGGCTGGCGTGCATCTTGCGCGAGGCCTGCGCCATGCGCGCGAGCAGGCGCGAATAGTGGCGCTCTTCCTCGAGCAGGCGGTTGATGTCCTGCTCGGCGCGCTTTTGCTCGGTGATGTCGTGGAGCACGCCCAGCACGTGCTCGATCGCGCCCTGTGGGCCGAACTCCGGGACGAAGCGCCCCGAGAAGTGGTGCAAGCCGGCGGGCGCCGGGTAATTGAACTCCACCGTCTGGGCCTGGCCCGTCTGGAAGGCGGCCTGGACGGCGTTCTCCCAGCAGTCGCTCAGACCGGCAGGCATGCCCAGCTCGCGCGGGGTGCGGCCGATGAACTCCTGGGGTGCGCGGCCCGTCATGCGCTCGATGGCGGCGCTGACGAACACGTGGCGAAGCTGCCGATCGAACCGCGCGAGGATGTCGGGCGTGTTGTCGGCCAAGGTCTGCAGCTCGCGCTCGCGTGCCTGCAACGCCGCCTGCGCCTGCTTCAGGGAGGTGACATCGGTGGAGACTCCGCAGACCGCATAGGTCCGGCCGGTCTCGTCGACCAGCGGGAATTTGCTGGACAGGTAATAGACCGGCTGTCCCTGCCGGTAAGTGGTTTCTTCAGCGACGATCAGGCGGCCCGACGCCAGCACCTGCTGATCGTTGTAGCGCAGGTCGCGCGCCACCTGCGGCCCATAGACGACCTCGTCGGTGATGCCGGCAGCTTGCTCCTCGGACAGGCCCGCCCGATCGCGCCAGGCGCGGTTGGTCAGGAAGTAGCGCCCCTCCAGATCCTTGGCGAAGACCAGCGCGCCCGCGCCGTCGATGATGGTCTGGGTCAGGCGCTGCACGCCGCGGGCGAAGGCCTCGCTGCGCTGGAGCGCATCATCGCGCGCGCACAGGTCGCGCTCCATGGCCCAGCGCACCCGCGCGTTGTCCACCGCGCGTGCCAGCACATAAGGGCTGAGCCAGTCTTCGCCGATGTAGTCCTGGGCGCCCGCTCGCAGCAGCACCGGTCCGAGCTCCCGCCCGTTGCCGGGCGTGATGACGACCACGGGACATGGCGTGATGCCCTGCGGGTCAACGAGGCGGTCCAGCAGGCGCATGGCGTCCATGTCGGCCAAGGGCGCAGCCAGCAGGATGCGCTCCAGGGACCCGGCAGGAAGCAGCGCCTGCCGCAGGGCCGCCTCGCCCGTGTCGGATTCGAGGAATTCGAACCGCCAGGACGAGCCGCTTTGCAGCAGTTCGATGATCCATTGCCGGTCGCCTGCGCTGCTGCCGGCCAGCAGGACCCGCAGGACGTCGCTGTTCTTCATGGCGGAATGTCAAAGAGTAAATCCTAAGTAGTATATGAAGTCGTCAACGGGGAAGGGAGAGGCGCCACATGCCTTGGGGTGGGGCGATGGCCGCGGTGGTGGCCGGGACGGCCTGGCAGCTGCAACAGGCCGAGCTTGCGTCAGCGTGGACCTACGGCGCTTGCCTGGGGGCGGGGCTCCTGGCCCTGTGGGCGCCGCGCCGCCTGGGGCTGCTGGCCATCGCCCTGGGCTGCATGGCCTACGGGCTCACCGGCTTGCGCGCCGTCCACTTCGCGCAGCAGGCCTTGCCGCCGGGTCTCGAGGGGCGCGACATCCTGGTGCGCGGCGTGATCGCGGGCATGCCCCAGCGCGGTGAATTCGGGCCGCGCTTCCTGTTCGATGTGAGCCATGCGCAAGCCGCCGGGGTGCCCCCGCGTCTTTTGCTCAGCTGGTACAGCGGCCCGGCCGACGCAGGCGAGCGCGGGGTGCCTGCACGCACTCCTTCGGTGCTGCAGGCGGGTGACACCTGGCAGTTCGTGGTGCACCTGAGAGCACCGCACGGGCTGCGCAACCCGCATGGTTTCGATCAGGAGCTGTGGCTGTGGGAGCGCGGCATTCAGGCCACCGGCACGGTGCGCGCGGGTCCGCGCGACCCACCGCCCCAGCGTTGGGCGGCCGGGGCCGCCGTGTCGCTGGAGCGGGCGCGCCAGGCCGTGCGTGACGCCCTGCTGCTGCAGGTCGCCGACCCCGCGCAGGCGGGCGTGCTCGCGGGGCTGGCGGTGGGCGACCAGCAGGCCATCACCGCCGCCGACTGGGACACCTTCCGCATCACGGGCGTCGCGCACCTCATGAGCATCTCGGGGCTGCATGTGACGATGTTCGCCTGGGCGGCGGGAGGGCTCGCGGGCCTGGCGTGGCGGCGCAGCGCGCGCCTGTGCCTGACGTGGCCGGCACCGCACGCGGCGCAGGTGGGGGCCGTGCTCGGGGCGGCGGTCTATGCGGTATTCAGCGGGGGCGGGATTCCCGCGCAGCGCACCGTCTGGATGCTCGCTGTCGTGGGCGTGCTGCGCCTGGCGGGGCTGCGATGGCCCTGGCCGTACACCTGGGGACTGGCCGCCGCCTGCGTGTGCCTCCTGGATCCCTGGGCCCTGCTGCAGCCCGGCTTCTGGCTCAGTTTCGTGGCGGTCGGCATCCTTTTCGCGACCGACGCCGGTCCGGCGTCGCCGCGTGCCGTCACCTCGCTCGCCCCCCTGCAGGCCTTGATGCGCCAGCAGGTGATCATCACCGTGGCCCTGGCCCCCCTGACCCTGGGCTTGTTCGGCCAGGTCTCGCTCGTGGGGCTGCTGGCCAACCTGGTGGCGATTCCCTGGGTCACCCTGGTCGTCACGCCGCTGGCGCTGGGCGGTGCGGTGGTGCCCCTGCTGTGGCAGGCCGGCGCCTGGTCGGTGGGGGGGCTGATGTCCGTCCTGCAGGTGCTCGCGCAGGTGCCCGCCGCGGTCTGGTCCGTGGCCGCAGCGCCGCTCTGGGTCGCGGCGGCGGGCCTGGCCGGTGCCTTGCTCCTGGTGCTGCGCCTGCCCCTGTCACTGCGCGCACTCGGCCTGCCCCTGCTGTGGCCGATGCTGGTGTGGCAGCCGCCACGGCCAGCGCCCGGGCACTTCGAACTCCTGGCTGCCGACATCGGCCAGGGCAATGCGGTCATCGTGCGCACGGCCTCGCACAACCTGCTCTATGACACCGGCCCGCGCCATGGCGGCAGCAGCGATGCCGGCAGCCGCGTGCTGGTGCCGCTGCTGCGGTCCCTGGGCGGACCCCTGGACCGCGTGGTCGTGAGCCACTCCGACAGCGACCACATCGGCGGCGCCGCCTCGGTCCTCGCGCAGCACCCGGATACCGTCTTCACTTCCTCGATCGACCATGGTGACCCGCTGGCCGTCCTGCACCACCATGAGCGCTGTCTGGCCGGTCAGCACTGGACCTGGGACGGGGTGCGCTTCGAATTCCTGCACCCGCAGCCGGCCGACTACGCCATACCGGGACTGAAGCCCAATGCCCTGAGCTGCGTGCTGCGCATCGCCGCAGCGCCCGGGGTGCCGGCCGGCAACCTGCCGGGGCCGGTGGCCCTGCTGGCGGGGGACATCGAACGCGCGCAGGAGCGCCAACTGGTCCGCGGCCTCGGCGACGGCCTGCGGGCCGACCTGCTGCTGGTGCCGCACCATGGCAGCAAGACCTCCTCCACCGAGGCCTTCCTGGACGCGGTGCAACCGCGTCTCGCCCTGGTCCAGGCCGGTTACCGCAACCGCTACGGGCATCCGGCGCCGGGGGTGATGGCCCGCTATGTGCAGCGGGGCATCGAGGTCGTCGAATCGCCCGCCTGCGGCGCCGCCCGCTGGTCCTCGGCCGAACCGGGCCGGGTGCGCTGTGAGCGCCTGGACGCGCGCCGGTACTGGCACCATGCGGTGGCGCCCGCCGCGGCTCCCTGATCGGGTGCCGCGGCGCAGGCGGCCCGGATATTGCTAATCTTTGCCTGAGATGGGCCCCAGGAGGTGCCCCGCATGCAGAGATTCGACGAAATGCTGGCCCGTGTCCCCGGTACCGGCCCCATCGAGCCCGGGGCTGGCGCGGATGTGCGATCCCATTACGCCGCCTACGCGCGCTGGCTGGCCGCGCAGTCCGACGCGTCGATGCGCGCGCGGCGCGACGAAGCCGAGATGATCTTCCGCCGCGTGGGCATCACCTTCGCGGTCTACGGCGCCAAGGACGAAGACGGTGCCGGCACCGAGCGCCTGATCCCCTTCGACCTGATCCCGCGCATCATCCCCGCGCACGAGTGGCGCCTGCTGGAAAAGGGCCTGGTCCAGCGGGTCACCGCCCTCAACCGCTTTCTGCACGACGTCTACCACGACCAGGACATCCTGCGGGCGGGCCTCATTCCCGCCGACCAGGTCCTGGGCAACGCCCAGTTCCGGCCCGAGATGCGGGGGATCTACACCCCCCACCGCGTCTACTCGCACATCGCCGGGGTCGACATCGTGCGCGCGGCCAACGCGCGGGGCGAGGGCGAGTACTACGTCCTGGAGGACAACCTGCGCGTCCCCAGCGGCGTGAGCTACATGCTGGAAGACCGCCGCATGATGATGCGGCTCTTTCCCGACCTGTTCAGCCAGCACCGCGTGGCGCCGGTGATGCACTACCCCGACCTGCTGCTGGAGACCCTGCGCGCCTGCGCCCAGCCCGGGGCGCCGGACCCGACGGTGGTGGTCCTCACGCCCGGCATGTACAACAGCGCCTATTTCGAGCACGCCTTCCTCGCGCAGCAGATGGGGGTGGAACTGGTCGAGGGGCAGGACCTGTTCGTGAAGGACCGCTATGTCTACATGCGCACCACGCGCGGCCCGCGCCGGGTGGATGTGATCTACCGGCGCATCGACGACGACTTCCTGGACCCGGCGGTGTTCCGCCCGACCTCCACGCTGGGATGCCGCGGCCTGGTCGATGCCTATGCCGCGGGCAACGTGAGCATCTGCAACGCCATCGGCACGGGCGTGGCCGACGACAAGTCGATCTACCCCTATGTGCCCCAGATGATCGAGTTCTACCTGGGCGAGAAACCGATCCTGAACAACGTGCCCACCTACCTGGGCCGACAGCCCGAGGACCTGGCCTACATCCTGGCCCACCTGCCCGAGCTGGTGGTCAAGGAGGTGCACGGCGCCGGCGGTTACGGCATGCTGGTCGGGCCTGCGGCCACCCGGCAGGAGATCGAGGATTTCCGCCGCGCCTTGCAGGCCAACCCGGGCGGCTACATCGCGCAGCCGACGCTGAGTCTCTCCAGTTGCCCGACCTATGTGGACAGCGGCATCGCCCCGCGCCATATCGACCTGCGGCCCTTCGTGCTTTCGGGCAAGCAGGTGCAGATGGTGCCCGGTGGCCTCACGCGCGTGGCCCTGAAGGAGGGCTCCCTGGTGGTCAACTCCTCGCAGGGTGGCGGCACCAAGGACACCTGGATCTTGGAAGACGAATGAAGCACCCCGGAGCCGCCGCCCTCAGCCCCTCAAGGGGGCGCCAGCAGAGGCCCGGCAATGCCGGTTCCGCGCTGGCTCCCGACAAGGACCCCACTCATGCTCTCTCGTACTGCTGATCACCTGTTCTGGATGTCCCGCTACACCGAGCGCGCGGAGAACACCGCGCGCATGCTGGACGTCAACTACCAAACGTCGCTGCTGCCGCAGTCGGCCGCCGTGGCCGAACTGGGCTGGCAAGGACTGCTGTCCATCAGCGAGCTCTTGCCCGCTTACAGCGCCCGCCATGGCGACATCACGCCGCGCGCGGTGATGGAGTTCATGGTCAAGGACGAAGGCAATCCATCCTCCATCGTCTCCTGCCTGCGCGCCGCCCGCGAGAACGCGCGCGCCGTGCGGGGGTCGCTCACCACCGAGGTCTGGGAGACACAGAACCAGACCTGGCTGGAGGTCAATCGCATGCTCGCCAGCGGCGAGTTCGAACGCGACCCCGGGGTCTTCTTCGAATGGGTGAAGTTCCGCTCGCACCTCTCGCGCGGGGTGACGGTGGGCACCATGCTGATGGACGAGGCCCTGCACTTCATGCGCCTGGGGACCTTCCTGGAGCGAGCCGACAACACCGCCCGACTGGTGGATGTGAAGTTCCATGCGGTGCAAAGCGACTTCTTCGGCGCGGCCACCTTGCAGGACCAGGAGTACGACTTCTACCACTGGAGTGCGATCCTGCGCAGCGTCTCCGGCTTCGAGGTGTACCGCAAGGTCTATCGCGATGTGATCCGGCCCGAGCGCGTTGCCGAGCTTCTGGTGCTGCGACCGGACATGCCACGGTCCCTGCATGCCAGCATGAACGAGGTGGTCGCCAATCTGCGCATGATCGCCAGTGACGACTCGACCGAGACCCTGCGACATGCAGGCCGCCTGCGCGCCGAGCTGCAGTACGGAAACATCGAGGAGATCCTGGCGACGGGCCTGCATGCCTTCCTGACCCAGTTCCTGGACCGTGTCAACGCGCTGGGTGCGCGCATCAGCCGGGACTTCCTGGTCCCGCAGGGCGCCTGAGTTCGTGGCTGGCTGACCGCTGGACACGGCGTTTACAGCTTGAACTCAAACTGAACGCAACGCGGGCGCGGATGGGGCCACGCGGCCTCGGATAGTGATTACGCTGGTGGGCTTGATCGCCCCGCCTGCCTCCTGCCTCCTGCCTCATGTCACGGCCTGACTGCCTCCCTCCGCCGCAGCCGCTCGGCGACAGCCATTACCGGCAGATCATCGCCAGCGCCATCGACTTCGCCATCATCACCTTTGCCGAGGACGGATGCATCACCAGCTGGAACCGCGGCGCCGAGCGCGTGCTCGGGTGGACGGCGCAGGAAATGGTGGGCCAACCGATCCACACGGTCTTCACCCCCGAGGATGTCGCTGCGGGCGTCGTCGACCGTGAACTGCAGGAGGCCCGGGATCAACCCAAGGCCATCGATGACCGCTGGCACCGGCGCAAGGGCGGCGGTGTGTTCTGGGCCTCGGGCGAGACCATGCCGCTGATCGACGAGGCGGGACGCAGTGTCGGCTTCGTCAAGATCGTGCGGGATCTGACCGAACAACTGCAGCACGCCAAAGACCTCGAGTTCGTCGCGCGCGCCAGCGAGTCGCTCGCCGGGGAATCCGATGAACCCATCCTGATCAACCAGGTCGCGGGCATGGCCGTCGAACACTACGCGCAGCTGTGCGCCATCGACCTCAGCGAGTCCGGCGGCCGCTTGCGCCGGATCGCGCGCAGACACCGGGACCCGCAGCGCCTGACCCAGCTGCATCAGATCGATCAGCGTTACCTGCCCGAACCGGGGCTGATCGACGACATCTGCCAACGGGCGCTCGGCGGCCCGGCCGATCGGGTGACCGACCTGCAGTCGATCGATCTGGAGCGGTGGGTGCCGGCGCCCGAGCGGCGTCAGGATCTGCGTGCGCTGGGGGTGTCTTCCTTCCTCGTGGCGCCCCTCAAGGCCATGGGGGAGACCCTGGGCGTGATCTTCTTTGCCCGTGGGGGGCAGAGTCCCACCTTCCGGGACAGCGATCTCAAGCTCGCGATGGACCTGGCACGCCGCGTCGCCGTCGCCCTGCAGAACTTCCGCCTCCTGCAGGCCTTGCGGGATGCGGATCGCACCAAGGATGTCTTCATGGCGACCCTGGCGCACGAGCTTCGAAATCCCCTGGCGCCGATTGCCAACGGGCTATCCATCATCCGGCGTGCGCCAGGCGATCCGGCGCGCGTGGAGCAGATCTGCGCCATGATCGAGCGGCAGGTGAGGCAGTTGGTCCGTCTGGTGGATGACCTGCTGGATGTCTCGCGTATCGCCAATGGCAAGCTGCAGCTCAAGAAGGAGTCAGTCAGCCTGGTGTCCGTACTCGGGGCGGCGGTGGAGATGAGCCGCCCGCACATCGAAGCGGCGCATCACCAGTTGGTGCTGGATTTCACCAGCGAACCCGCCCTGGTCATGGCCGATCCGGCCCGCCTGGCGCAGGTGTTCACCAACCTTCTGAACAATGCGGCCAAGTACACCGGCCGAGGCGGGCGCATCGAGGTCTCGGTGCAGTCGCAGCAGGACGAAGTACAGGTGTTTGTCCGTGACAACGGCGCCGGCATCGAGCCGCAGATGCTGCGTCAGGTGTTCGGTCTGTTCACCCAGGTGTCGCCCCGGGACGACCATCGCGCGGGGGGGCTGGGAATTGGTTTGTCGCTGGTCGAAGGCCTGGTGCGCCTGCATGGCGGACGGGTCGAGGCGCGCAGCGCGGGTCTGGGCCAAGGCAGTGAGTTCGTCGTGCACCTGCCGCGGCTCGCGCCAGCGCCCCGGGTGGACCTTGCCAGCGTCGCACCGGCGGCTGGTGAGGGCGGGCATCCGCCCAGGCGGGTACTGGTGGTCGATGACAACGTCGATGCGGCCACCATGACGGCGGACCTGCTGGCGATGTCAGGCAGCGAGGTCGACGTGGTCCATGATGGACGCGCCGCGGTCGATCACACCGCCAGCTTTCGCCCGGACGTGGTGCTGCTGGACATCGGATTGCCGGACATCAGTGGTTACGAAGCGGCCCGGCGAATCCGACAGCTTCAGGGTGTGCGCCAGCCCCAACTCATTGCGCTCACCGGGTGGGGCCAGCAGACCGACAAGGAGCAGGCGGAACAGGCCGGCTTCGATCAGCACTGGACCAAGCCCGTCGACCCCCTGCGCCTGCTGTCGCTGGCCAGCCTGAGCGTCTGAGCGTATTCAGGGTCGGCGCGCCCAGTGACTCGAGCGGGGGGTGCGAGACCTCAGGTAGCATGCCCGGATGACCACTCTCCTGAAGATCGATTTCGTCTCCGACATCGCCTGTCCCTGGTGCGCCGTCGGACTGGCCTCGCTGGAGCGGGCGCTGCAGCGCCTGCGGGCCGACGGGATCGAGGTGCAGCTGCATTTCCAGCCTTTTGAACTCAATCCCCACCTGGGGCCCGAAGGCCAGGACCTGACCGAGCACCTGACCCAGAAATATGGGTCGACCCCCGCGCAGCAGGCGGCGAACTGGCAGGCCCTGTGCCAGCGGGCCGCGGCTGTGGGATTCGAGTTCCGGCCCGAAGGGCGTGGCCGCACCTGGAACACCTTCAAGGCGCATCGCCTGCTGCATTGGGCGGGCGAGCAGGGCCAGGCGCCGCAGCGGGCATTGAAGATGGCGCTGCTGCAGGCCTATTTCACGCGGGGCGAGAATCCCAGCGACGACACCGTGCTGCTGCGGGCCGTCGAGGCGGCAGGCCTGGAGACCGAGCGGGCCCGCGCCATCCTGGCCAGCGACGAGTACACACCGCAGGTGCGTGAGCGTCAGCGCTTTTACACGCAGGCGGGGATCAGTGCGGTGCCCTCGGTCATCATCAACGACCAGCATCTGGTGCAGGGCGGGCAGCCGCCGGAAGTCTTCGAGCAAGCGTTGCGGCAGGTGGCGGCGCAGGTGGCTTAGGTCTTTCGGGGCGCATGCCTGGAGCACGCGTGCCTGCACCCGGGCACGGGCGGGGCGCCGGGGTGCCCGTTCTCCGGAGACCGCGCGGGCGGCCACCCGGAAGGCACATAGACCCCCGCATCAACACCACCCCCTCACGCCCCCTTGGAGGGCAACC
>JACCEE010657726.1_pt1 | contig 22330 bp, 13 predicted proteins | sample 7449931 | NCBI WGS metagenome assembly JACCEE01 (sample SAMN15323457, study PRJNA562643) | freshwater metagenome | isolation source: river surface water | place: USA:Blue River Watershed | collected 2017-08-19 | reverse complement strand
GATGTAGTAACCATTGTTGCCAACAGTATTGTAAATCAGCTTTAATTCCCCACGCACTTTGATAGCGTTCATCAGCAGTTTTTGCCAATAATTTCAGAATAATATTCGCTAAACTTTCCGATAAATGCGGATTATATTGGCGCGGGTGAATCGGCGGGCGAGCTAAATGCGCATGGACTAATTCTAATGAATCTTTGCTGCTAAACGGTAATTCACCGATAAATAATTCGTATAAAGTGACACCTAAAGAATAGAAATCTGTTCTATAGTCAAGCGGGCGATTCATTCTACCTGTTTGCTCAGGTGACATGTATTCTAATGTACCTGTTAACTGTTCTAAGCGGCGTAAACTAGGTGTTTCTAACGGCAAAACATTGGCAAAACTAAAATCCGTAATTTTGCACTGTTCGGTAAAAGGATTGTACGCAAGCGTATAAGGATTAATATCTTTATGCGTAATGCCAGCACTGTGTAAAATACACAGAATTTCAGCAATTTGTACGCTAATTGCTAAATGTTCTTCAAAATTGAGACTGGCATTTTGAATTAAATTTTTGAGCGGAATCCCGTTAAAATCCTCGCTAATGACTGCCAAGCTGTTGTGTAAACGCTCCAAGCTATACACTTTAGCAATATTAGGATGATTAAAACGGGCTTGTAATTCAAATGCTTGACGAAAACGTAATAAATCTGCTTCGCTGGGATATTGCGTGGATAAAATTTTAACAATCACTGACTGCTGGTCAGCCAGACGAAGTGCGCGATAGTGACGAGTGGTAGCAGTTTCTGCAAGAAGCGTTTGAAGTTGATAACCCGTCAGAATGAACATGTAAAAAGTTCCACAGCATTATTAAATTAAGTACGCGGCGGTTGGTGTCGCTCTTCTCGCGCTGCTCTTCGACGACGCAATTGATTGAGTGTCAATACCACTCCCGAAATCGCATAGAGGAAGAATAGCCAAAACAGAATTTGTGGCGGGTCAATCGAGATGAGTACAAACGCAATCACGATTAACAATATCATAAAAAAGGGAACTTTGCCTTTTATATCTAAATCTTTAAAACTACGATAGCGGATATTGCTGACCATTAACGCAGCGGTCGCCACCATTAAACTGACCGCAATAAAACTTAAATACCCAGGCTTAAATTGATAATCCGTTGCCCACCAAACAAACCCAGCAAGGACTGCCGCTGCGGCGGGGCTGGGTAAACCTTGAAAATGCGCTTTATCAATTTTTTCTACTTGGACATTAAAACGTGCAAGCCGCAAAGCAGCGCACGCGGTGTACACAAAAGCAGCTAACCATCCTATTTTACCTAAATCAGATAATACCCATTCATACATCACCAAAGAAGGGGCAAGTCCGAAAGACACCAGGTCTGATAAGCTATCATATTCCGCGCCAAAAGCACTTTGGGTATTGGTTAAACGGGCAACCCGTCCATCTACCCCGTCTAAAATCATAGCGACAAAAATAGCAATGGCAGCCGCTTCAAACCGTTGGTTAGTTGCCGCAATAATGGCGTAAAACCCAGCAAATAACGCAGCAGTGGTAAATAAATTGGGTAATAAATAAATACCACGACGTTGTTTAATTGGCTGAGTAGGGGGAGAAGAATGAGAGTCGGGAGGAAAGGTCATAAGCTCTATCATCAAAGCAGTTAGTGGAACACATATCGTAACGATTCAGGTTGCGTATGTAAAACCGAGTGATGTATTGAGAAATTAACCTACTGTTATTTAACAATAATCTAAATTTTAGTCATTTTTTAAATTTGAGGGATAAGGTTAAGATTTGTAATCTGTAAACGATTATCCATTCTTTTAATCTATGGCTATTTGTTTAAATACTAAATTTAAATAAACAGTAGGTTAATGATTAACGCATTAAAAATGCTTAGTTTTTGCTTTTATCAACCAAACGATTTGCTTTAATCCAAGGCATCATGTCGCGTAATTTACCGCCAACTGATTCGATTAAATGTTCGCGGGCAATGCGGCGTTTTGCTTTTAATGTCGCTGTGCCTGCTTGGTTTTCTAAAATGAATTCACGCGCAAATTCACCAGTTTGAATTTCGGTAAGCACTTTTTTCATTTCTTTCTTGGTTTCTTCGGTGATAATGCGTGGACCGCGTGTAATATCACCATATTCTGCCGTGTTAGAAATGGAATAACGCATGTTAGCAATACCGCCTTCATACATTAAGTCAACGATTAATTTCAATTCGTGTAAGCATTCAAAGTAAGCCATTTCAGGAGCATAGCCAGCTTCTACTAACGTTTCGAAACCTGCTTGTACTAAAGCAGTTGTACCACCGCATAATACGACTTGCTCACCGAATAAATCGGTTTCTGTCTCTTCGCGGAAAGAAGTTTCAATAATCCCTGCACGACCACCGCCATTTGCGGAAGCGTAAGATAAGGCTAAATCGCGTGCTTGACCGCTCGCATTTTGATAAACTGCGATTAAGCTAGGAACACCGCCGCCATTTGCATAAGTAGAACGTACTAAATGACCAGGTCCTTTAGGCGCGACCATGAACACATCTAAATCCGCGCGGGGTACGATTTGCTCAAAGTGGATATTAAAACCGTGTGCAAATACTAAGGCAGAACCTTCTTTTAAGTTGGGTTCAATGCTATCACGATATAAAGCTGCTTGATGTTCATCAGGTGCGAGAATCATCACAACATCAGCCCATTTAGCTGCTTTTTCAATGGTTTTCACTTTTAAGCCTGCCGCTTCTGCTTTTTTCGCAGAGGCAGAACCTTCACGCAAACCAACCACTACTTCAACGCCTGAATCTTTCAGGTTTAAAGAGTGCGCGTGACCTTGTGAACCATAACCAATAACGGCAACTTTTTTGGATTTGATTAAACTGATGTCTGCATCTTTATCATAAAATACATTAACCATTTGAAAAACGACTCCCTCAGCAAATTGAAATAAAAAGCAGTTTAAAATCTGCATAATTTCTTGTTTTAATGGCGGATGCTTAATCCATCCGCCGCATAACGCTATAATACAACCGTCACTCAAGACTAGAGTTGTAAACTTTTATTACCCCGTCCAATGCCTGACACGCCAGAACGCACTACTTCAATAATTAAAGGAGCTTCAATGGCTTTAATAAACGCATCGATTTTATCGGCAGTGCCTGTTAATTCGATTGTGTAATTATTGTCAGCGACATCAATGATTTTGCCACGGAAAATGCTTACCAAACGATAGACCTCTTCCCGCTGATTATTGGTTGCTGCTTTAACTTTAATCAACATTAATTCGCGTTCAATGTGTTGACCTTCGGTCAAATCAATCAACTTAATCACATCCACTAACTTATTCAGTTGTTTAGTGATTTGTTCCAAAATTGTTTCAGAACCCGTCGTGACAATGGTCATCCGTGAAATGGTCGGGTCTTGCGTGGTAGCAACCGTCAAAGATTCGATATTATAACCCCGTGCCGAGAATAAATTCGCAACCCGTGACAAAGCCCCTGCTTCATTTTCTAACAATAAGGAAATTGTATGACGTTGCATAATTACGCTAACTCCCGATCAGGTGGTAACACCATTTCATTATGTCCTTTGCCCGCTGCGACCATTGGATACACATTTTCTGAAGCATCAGTGACGAAATCCATAAATACTAAACGGTCTTTCATTGCAAAGGCTTCTTTCAATGCGTCTTCCACATCTTCTTTCTTATTGATTAACATCCCAACATGTCCATAGCTTTCTGCTAATTTGACAAAATCAGGCAAGGTATCCATATAAGAATGTGAATAACGTTTGGAATAGAACATTTCCTGCCACTGCCGCACCATACCCATATAACGGTTATTCAAGTTAATGACCTTAATCGGCATGTCATATTGCTTACAAGTCGATAATTCTTGAATACACATTTGAATACTGGCATCGCCGGTAATACAAGCAACGGTTTTATCAGGATGCGCTAAATGTACACCCATTGCAGCAGGCAAACCAAAGCCCATCGTGCCCAAACCGCCTGAATTAATCCAACGACGAGGTTTGTCAAATTTATAAAACTGTGCCGCCCACATTTGATGCTGCCCCACGTCAGAGGTAATAATCGCATCGCCTTGGGTAATTTCATATAATTTTTCAATTACATATTGCGGCTTAATCAATGGACTCTTATGGTCATACCACAAGCAATTTTCTTGTTGCCATTGATAAATTTGCGCCCACCACGTTTTTAATGCTTCGGCATCAGGTTTGCGTCCAGTCTCACGAACTGCCCGAATTAAATCGCGCAATACATTATTGACACCGCCCACAATAGGAATGTCCACCCGCACGTTTTTAGAAATAGACGCAGGGTCAATATCAATATGAATAATCTTGGCATCAGGACAGAATTTCTCTAAATCGCCTGTTACCCGATCATCAAAGCGCGCACCGATAGCGACCAATACGTCGGAATCGTGCATTGCCATATTCGCTTCATAAGTGCCGTGCATCCCCAACATACCAATAAATTGTGGATCAGTCGCAGGATACGCGCCTAAGCCCATCAATGTTAAAGTAATTGGATAGCCCAACAACCGTGTAAATTCTACTAAAGGTTCAGACGCATTATCTAAAACTGCGCCGCCCCCTACATATAACATCGGACGTTTAGCCGATAAAATTAAATCCGCAGCTTTGCGAATTTGTCCCTGATGTCCTGTGCTGATTGGCTTATAAGACCGCATTTCCAATGTTGACGGATAATCAAACATAGTGGCTTGTGCGGTGACATCTTTAGGAATATCGACAACTACAGGGCCTGGTCTGCCTGTTGTTGCAATATAAAATGCTTTTTTGAGCGTAACGGCTAAATCTTTAACATGCTTAACTAAAAAGTTATGCTTTACGCAAGGACGAGTAATGCCTACTGAATCCACTTCTTGGAACGCATCATTACCGATTAAGTGCGTAGGCACTTGCCCTGTAATGACCACCATTGGAATGGAATCCATATAAGCAGTAGCAATGCCTGTCACTGCGTTTGTTACTCCAGGACCTGAAGTAACAATTACAACTCCCGGTTTTCCTGTGGCGCGTGCATAGCCATCAGCAGCATGGGTGGCAGCTTGTTCGTGGCGGACGAGAATGTGTTGGACGCTGGATTGTTTAAAAAGTGCGTCGTAAATGTGCAGAACTGAACCGCCCGGATAGCCAAAGATAAACTCCACGCCTTCCGCTTCGAGGCAACGCACCACAATATCTGCCCCGGTCATTGTTTGAATGTCTGTATTTGCCATATTCATAATGAGGTACTCTCATTTTACCCTAAAAATCAGAAAGATAACTTTTCGCTTGACTTGGCTACCCAATACAACGCAAGCTTTCGAGGGTAGCAAGGACAGATAATGAAGTCAATAGAACACCTGTATTAATCCTTGTGAGTAGAAAGAGTTAGATTTTTATTTAGGGTTATTACTTTTAGGTGATAACGATAATAAAAACTACTTGCTCTGTAGAGTTTAGACTTGTTAGGATAATAAATGCGCGCAGTATTTTATCTATAAGCTTTTATTTTCTTAAACAATATCATGAGCGGAGAAAGTACAATGGCACTAAAAGGACGTTTCGCACTACAACGGGGCACCGACTTTCAACTGAATGTACAATTTGAATTACCAAGCCACGGCGTGACCGCCCTATTTGGACACTCAGGCTCAGGAAAAACTACTATTTTACGCTGTATTGCGGGTTTAGAACGTTGCAAAGATGGTTTCTTTCAATTTAATGAAGCAATTTGGCAACAAGATAAAACCTTTATTGCCACCCATAAACGTCCTATTGGTTATGTTTTTCAAGAAGCCAGTTTATTTCCCCATTTATCCGTACAACAAAATTTAAAATATGGCTTACAAAGAACACCCTTAAAGCATCGCAAAATTGTTTTTGAAGAAGTTATTAATCTACTAGGAATAGAACGCTTTTTACATCGCAATCCTGTTCATTTATCAGGCGGTGAAAGACAACGGGTTGCTATCGCCCGCGCTTTATTAACCAGTCCTTTATTACTTTTAATGGATGAACCTCTAGCTGCTTTAGATGCAAACAGTAAAGCTGAAATTTTACCTTATTTAGAAAAACTTCATGCAGAACTTTCTATTCCTGTTCTTTATATCACCCATTCTTTAACAGAAGTCATGAAACTAGCTGATTATATTTTAATGCTAGAACACGGAAAAATTATTGCTGAAGGCGCACTATTAACCGTATTAACTCGTTTAGATTTACCTTTATTACAAACAGAAGAATACGGAGTTGCAATTGAAGCAAAAGTTATAGAACATGATGAAGAATTTCGTTTAACTTACCTAACATTTTTAGGTGGCAAACTAAGTTTACATTTGGTTAATTTGCCTATAGGTTCTTTAGCCCGTGTACGGGTACTAGCACGCGATGTTAGTATTTCTTTAGACCCTGAACCACGCTCTAGTATTTTAAATATTTTTCAAGCAACAATTATAGAAATTGCTGAAGATACAACTGGGCACTGGCTTATAAAATTAGCGATTTATCACACTTTAATTTTAGCGCGTATCAGTCGCAAATCTGGCATACAATTAAATTTAAAGGTCGGACAATCTGTTTATGCACGGGTTAAAGGTGTTGCTTTAATTTAAATAAAAAGGTTTAAAATTTTTTAAAAAATAAGTTGTTTTTCTTTTAAAATTCTAATCACATTCTCAGAATTTTCCACAGTAAAACCCACTAACATTGATTGTGTTTTTAACTTCATAATAAAAATTGCATCCCGACTCGGACGATACCAGTCGCAGGGAAACCATGTGTGAAAATCGCCTGCCCCCCATAATCGCCACATACTACTAAATAATTGTGGTTTTTCTGTTGTAACCGAATCAATTTCTTCAAACTTAACTCTTTTAAAACCGACAGGAAAATAATAAACTCTAAATAAAATATCCTCATCGGTAATTTCTACCAAACTATCTGAATATAAAACTGCGGATTTCATCGTTTAACCATCACTTTAGTAGATGACACAAAATTAGTATAACGTATTTTTTTCTTTACAGGCAATGTAAAAACTATGCAGGAACTTAATCCTTTAAAACTTCCTTTAAGTGGAACACAATTAATTGAAGCTAGTGCTGGCACGGGAAAAACCTATACCATTAGTACACTTTTTTTACGCCTTTTATTAGAGAAAAAATTAACAATTGAGCAGATTTTAGTGGTTACTTTTACTGAGGCAGCCACTAAAGAACTGCGAGATAGAATTCGTAAGAAACTTGCTCAAGCGATTATTTATTTAAATAGCACTGTGAAACAAGAAGACGAAATTTTAGCACATTTAATAAAACCTTATTTAGAAGAAAAAGAAAAATTTAATTTTGCTAAAAAAAATTTAATGACAGCTTTACGCAATTTTGATGAGGCTGCTATTTTTACAATTCACAGTTTTTGCCGCAAAATGCTTAAAGCAAATGCGTTTGAAAGTGGAGAATTATTTGATACACAATTAATTAGTGACCAAAGTTATTTAGTCCGTTCTATTGTGCAAGATTTTTGGCGTAAACAAATCTATGGACAATCGCCTTTTTTAATTCAATATTTACTCAATCATGGCTTTAAAAGCCCAGAAGATTTATTAAATATTATTAAAAATGGTAATTATATTGGACAAAAATTTTTAGAAATTATTCCCAATGAAAAACCTCATGCAGTAACGCAAGAATTAGAAAATAAATTAGCTGAATGTTATCAAACCACTAAAAACGCATGGTTAAAATATAAAGATGAATTACATAATGCTTTATTTAGCAATAGTAGTTTAAATGGTAATAAATATAAAACCAGTTCTTTCCCTAAATGGTTTGAGAAAGTAGAGCATTATTTTTTAAGTCAACAAGCTATGCTTGTTTTGCCAGAGGAATTAGAGAAGTTTAATCAAGCTTATATCAATCAGGCTGTTAATAAAGGTAAACAACCGCCTACTCATCCTTTCTTTTTGCAAGTTCAGCTTTTTACTGACCTACATAACTCACTTACCGCACAATATGAACATTTTATTTTGTCATTAAAAATTCAATTGTTTGAATATGTAGAAATCCATTTAAAATTGCGTAAAAAACAATATAACTTGCAATCTTTTAATGATTTATTAAGCAATTTGCATACTGCTATTGTAGATGAAGCCCAAGGTGAAATTTTAAGCAAGTTGATTTGTAAGCAATTTAATGCTGCTTTAATTGATGAGTTTCAAGATACTGACCCCTTGCAATGGGATATTTTTAAACGGATTTATCAAAGTGATTATGCGAAAACTCAGAACGCTTTATTATTGCTGATTGGAGACCCTAAACAAGCGATTTATAGTTTTCGTGGAGCGGATATTTTCACTTATTTGCAAGCTAAACAAACCGCTGCACAAACTTATACTTTAGCCACTAATTGGCGGTCTGAACCCCGTTTAATTGACGCTGTTAATCAGTTATTTCAACAAAATACTCAGCCTTTTCTTTATGAAAGTATTGAGTTTTATCCCGTTAAAGCAGCAGAAAAATATAGAACGCAATTTAAATTAGGCGAAGAAAGTCCCCCTGTTTTACATTTTTGGTTAGCAAATCGGGATGAATTAAATCTTGTCAGTGAAAATACTGAGAAAATTGCATTAATTCCTAAAGAATGGGCAAATGAAAATTTGCCGCATATTGTCGCTGCCGAAATTAAAGAACTGTTAGAGAAAGGACAACAAAAAATTGCAGTGTTAGGTGAACATCCCATTGTTGCGGGCGATATTGCAATTTTAGTACGCACAAATAAACAAGCTTTACACATGCAAAAAGCATTAAGTCGTTGGCGTATTCCCAGTGTGTTGTATAGTCATGAAAGTGTTTTCTCAACTTTAGAAGCTTTAGAATTACAGCGTTTATTATTAGCAATTACTGAACCGCAAAAAGAAGGCTATTTAAAAGCTGCTTTAACAACGGAGTTAATGGGATTATCTGGTAATGCTTTATTGGATTTAGTGACAAATGATGAGCAATGGCAACGGCGTTTGCAACAAATTTATGAATATCATCAAATTTGGTTGCAAAAGGGTTTTATGCCAATGTTTAGATATTTATTAGTTGAGGAACATTTAGCAGCGCGTTTATTACATCAATTCACAGATGGCGAGCGGCGATTGACTAATTTATTGCATTTAGTTGAATTAATTCATAAAGCGTGTAAAGAAGAACGCTTGAGTTTATTAGCAACAACACAGTGGTTAAGTAAGAAAATTCAAGAATCACAAGAAGAAGAAAATAAACAAGATGAGCAACAATTGCGTTTAGAAAGTGATGAGAAACGAGTTAAAATTATTACTATTCATAAAAGTAAAGGTTTGGAATACAACATTGTTTTTTGTCCTTTTAGTTGGGAAAGTAGTGTTATTGATAAAAGATTAATCCCAGCTTCTTTTATTTTTCATGATAAAAATTGTACGAATAAAGCTTTTTTAGAAATTGGCAGTGAGAATATAGAAAAGCATTGGACATTTGCACAAGAAGAACAATTAGCTGAAAGTTTGCGTTTATTCTATGTTGCAATTACCCGTGCTAAATATCGTTGTTATTTAGTTTGGGGCGCATTTTCTCATGCGCATGAATCACCTTTAGGACATTTATTATTATCTGAGCAAGAAAAGAAAATATGGCGTGATATTACTGATGTTGAACTTCGTAATAATCTAAAGCAATTAATACAACAATGTTCAGAAACAATCGCAATGAGTTCACTTAAATTAAAAGAAAAAATTGAATTTCATTCTTTAGAAAATGAATTAATTGCAAGTGAATTAAAAGCCCGTCAATTTAAAGGGAAATTAGATAATGAATGGCGAGTGTCTAGTTTTTCTGCTTTGACAGCGACACAACGCTATCATTTTCTCCCTTCTTCTGCAAAATTACCCCAGTTTTCCTCTGTTGAGTTAGTGGAATCGCCCGAACATGATATGATTAACTCTAGTTTAGATGAAATCGACTTAACAAATGTCGGTTTTTCAAACTCATTGAGTATCGAATCGTCATGGTTGCATTTTCCGTATGGACGTAAAGCAGGGGATTTTATTCACTATTTATTTGAAAAAATTGATTTTACTAAACCAGTTGCTGAAAGTAATCAATTTATTAGCGAGGCGTTTTTAAAATTTGGCTATTCCGCCGAGCAAATTAGAAAATGGCAAGTGCCAATAGAAAATATGCTAAATGAAATTTTAAATACTTCTTTAAGCAGTGAAAAAAATATTAAACTGAATTTAATTTCGCGCGAGCAACGTTTAAATGAATTGGAATTTTATTTGCCTTTAACCCGTTTAGAAATGCAAGACTGGCAATATTTCTTTCAACAATATGCTGATTTAATTCCAGATGCTTTTGTGCAACGCATAAAAGAACTCAAAATGTCAACTGTCAAAGGTTTCTTAAAAGGCTTTATTGACATGATTTTTGAGCATGATGGAAAATATTATTTAGTTGATTATAAATCTAATTTTTTAGGTAAAGAAGCGGTTGATTATCAAGCGGCGGCGTTACAACAAAAAATCGCCCAGCAAGATTATTTTCTACAATATTATTTATATAGCGTTGCTTTGCATCGTTACTTAAAACAGCGGAAAAATAATTATTGTTACGAGCATGATTTTGGCGGCATTTTTTATTTATTTGTACGCGGAATGCACTCAACAACGAATATTCAAGGGGTTTATTATGATAAACCAGCGGAAGTGTTGATTGAAGCATTTTCTCAGTTTTTAACCTTCACAAACCACTGATTAACCGCAAATTTAAGGTAGGTGGTGAGTTTGTAACTCACCGTGGATTGATAACAACCTCGTGGACAAGCAAATGGCGAAGTCAAAAGTTTTCATTGGATATGCACACAACGACCGTGCATTTGCCGATACCTTGCTCAATTATTTAACCCGTCTCGAACAGCAGGAACAATTGGAAGTTTGGGATGAAACTAAAATGAATCAGTATGAGGATTGGCAAACCGTGTTATTTAATCGCTTTGCCGAAAGTCATACGATTATTTTGTTAGTCAGTCGCTATTTATTAAATTCTCCTTTTATTCAATATCCTACAGTTTTAGAAGCTTTGCGGCAGGCGTATTTATGTGAAACGCGCGTTGTCCCAATTATTTTAAGCACTTGTAATTGGAGCGTGTTAGATTTTTGCAAAGCGCAGGTGTTGCCTAAAGGTTTTGTACCTATTGAGCGTACTTTGTATCCTTCGCGCACTTGGACGATGATTGCTAAACGCATTGAAGAATGGAGCAATGTAGCGTGTACAGAACAGTTAAGTGTGGTTGATAAATTACAAGTTAAATTAAGTTATTTAGCAACTTCAAACAGTCAAAATACTAATAACAACACTTTAGTAGGACGACAGCACCATTTCAATGTATTAGACCATTCTTTTCAAGGCGATGAAACGGATATTGTCGGCGTAATTGCGGGCACCGGGGTTGGCAAAACTGCTTTAGTCAATGGTTGGTTAAAACGCTGTGCACCGTATTATGGACGCGCAAAACGGGTGTTTGGCTGGTCATTTTATAGTCAGCAAGCGAATTCTTTACAGTGTTCTTCTGCGTTATTTTTTGAAAAAGCCTTACCCTTTTTTGGGCATTATGGGGTATTGCCACCTAGTGAAGAAGGACGGGCGCGGCGATTAGTGGAGTTGTTACAAGACCGTCCCAGCATTTTAGTATTAGATGGTTTGGAAGCGTTGCAAGTGCGTGGGGATAATAATGAAGTGCGTTTGACAGATGTTGCAATGCAATGTTTTTTATACGCTGTGCAAAAACAATGTTTAGGCAAACAACGTTTAGTTATTTTAACCTCGCAATTTCCTGTTACAGAATTGAATTATGCGCGAAATTATCGCCGTTTAGATTTAGAAAATTTAAGCGCGGGCGAAAGTGCGCATTTCTTGAAAATTTTAGGAGTCAAAGGGACACCATGGCAGTTAATGCCTATTGCACGGGCGTATAGTGGACATGCTTTAGCATTGCTGTTATTGGGCAGTTTACTGGTTGAAAGCTACGCGGGGGAAGTGTCTTTTCACGCTGAATTGCCCTATTTGCGCGCTGAAGAAGGGGAAAGTGGGCAAGCATTGCGCATTATTCGCTTTTATGATGAGCGGGGCTGGTCAGAATACGCGCCTGAACGGACATTTTTGCAATTATTAGGTCTATTTGACCGCCCAATGTCATTAAGTGAGCGTAATTCACTGTTGCAACATACTGAATTAGCTGCCCCTTTACAACGTTACTCTGAAATAGACTGGGCAAATTTACATACAACATTAATTAAACTCGGGATGTTATACGAGCGCAAACAAGGCAGTGAAACGGTTTATGAAACTCATCCGCTAATTCGTGAATATTTTGCCCAACAATTGCGAGAGCGCACGCCGTTATTGTGGCAACAGGCTCATCAAATCTTATCCAGTTTCTTTTATAATCAACTTAGTACAGATTATCCAAGCACTTTACATGAATTAGAACCGCTCTATCGTGCAGTTCATCACAGTTGTTTAGCAGGTGAATATCAAGCCGCTTTAAATTTGTATCAAGACCGCTTGTTGCGTGGTTCAGATTATTACAGTACCCGTTATTTAGGCGCGTATTCCTTAGATTTAGCCCTGTTACGCAACTTTTTCGAAGCAGATTGGGAATTACCTTTTAACCATGATTTAAATACTGAACAATACAGTTGGTTATTAGCACAAGCTTCTTTCTATTTATTATCGTTAGGGCGTTTGGAAGAATGTTTAATTCCCCAGCAAAAAGCTTTGCAATTGCACGAACAAGCGCATAACTGGAAAAGTAGCGCGAATGTCGCAATTAACCATATTGATTTATTACATGCTTTAGGACGTTTTACAGAAGCTTTAACGATTGCAGAACGGGCATTAGTGTGGGCAGAAAACAGTCAAGATAAATTTATTCAATTACAAATGCACGCAAAATATGGCAAAACGCTACATTTGATGGGACAACTCAATCAAAGTCGTTTAGCCTTTGAAGCCGCTGAAGCATTGCAAGCTTTAGAGCAAAATCATCAACCTTTGCTATATTCTGTCAACGGCGCGGAATATGCCGATTTACTGTTAACGATGGCACAAGATTCTAACGAGCGTGAAATTATTTTAGCTCGCAATGAATATGCGTTAACGATTTCTTTGCGCGAATTAGGCTTGTTAAGTGTTGCGTTTGACCAATGGATGCACGGTAAGATTCTGAATGAGCTACAAAGAGAACCCGAAGCGATTCAAGCCTTTGATGCTGCTGTAGCAACCCTGCGTAAAGCAAATGTCATGCTTTTTTTACCGCAATTATTATTAACCCGCGGTCAATTTAACCGAATGCAAAATAATTTAGAACAAGCGCGGACAGATTTAGAAGAGGCTTGTGAAATTAGTCAACGTTGCCAAATGCGCCGTTGCGAAGTGGATGCTTATTTATTAGAAGCGCATCTTTTATTAGACGAGCGACGCGAGCAAATTAATCAAATCAATCCGCGCCTGTTATCTGTTGACCATAGTTATAACGATTACAGCTTTTTCAAAGCAGAGCAAGCCTATCAAAAAGCCGAAAGTTTGATTCAACAAACTCGTTATCATTTACGTTTAGCGGAATTATCGTTACTCGCTGCCCGCCTTGCGTATTATATGCACCAATCAGATTTAGCGACGACGCATTTAGAACTTGCCCGTGAACGGATTATGGGTTTAGAGCAATGGCAGCTTCTCGCGGAGTGGGATAGAATTAAAATTGAAGTGAGTTAATTATTTAACGCAAGCTTGGCAAGTAAATTTTTAAAATCAAGGACATTAAGTTAAGTAAGCATGAGAATTGTAGGGTGGAATAGCGAAGCGTATTCCACCACGACGTTCCGCAAAAGCTTGGCAAAAATAAATTATCATCGGTAAAGGCAAATATAGTAGGAGTTACGCAGTTGAATATGATTTTTTAAATTATTCAATAGGTTAGTGTTTAACCTGATTTTGAGTAATATAACAAAATCAATAGGCTACTATTTCAACTGCGTAACTCCTATATAGTAAACGTACCACAAAGTGATTTAAGTTTAAGGCTGACAGTCCTCACAGGATTGCCAGTCTTTCGCATCGTTTTATAGTGCGTTTACTATAATCATTCGCCTCTACACTGTGTGGTGAAATACGATATAAGTCGTATTTTGCCATTTTTTTAATAAATTTTTTGGCTTTGTAGCGTTTCATGGTGGAATACGTTTCGCTATTCCACCCTACGAACATCCTTCACACAAGCTATATCAACTAAACCGCCGCTAACCCGCGTTCTAAATCCGCTTGAATATCTGCAACGTGTTCTAAACCAATCGATAAACGGACTAAACTGTCTTGAATACCTGCTGCTTGCCGCTCTTCAGGCGATAAACGCCCGTGCGTGGTCGTGGCGGGATGCGTAATCGTTGTTTTGGTATCGCCTAAATTGCCCGTCAATGATAACCACGTTGTCGCGTTTATCATGCGCCATGTCGCGGCTTTATCGCCTTTGACTTCAAAGGCAACAATTCCCCCAAAGCTAGTTTGCTGCCGTTTGGCTAATTCATGCTGTGGATGACTCGCTAAACCGCTGTAATGCACCCGCGCGACTTTGGGATGTTGTTCCAACCACGTTGCAATTTCTAAAGCATTGCGACTGTGGGCAGACATCCGTAACGATAACGTTTCTAAGCCTTTTAAAAACACCCACGCATTAAACGCGCTCATGGTTGTGCCAGTCGTGCGCAATACGCCATACACTTCTTTACCCATCAAGGCTTCGGTGCCGACAATTGCCCCACCTAAACATCGCCCTTGTCCATCAATATATTTAGTCGCTGAATGAATCACCACATCCGCGCCTAAACTGAGCGGACGTTGCAATGCAGGCGTGCAAAAACAATTATCGACGACTAATAAGCTATTATAACGATGCGCAATTTCTGCCAACGCTTGAATATCCGCAATTTCATTTAAAGGATTTGACGGCGTTTCTAAATAGAGAAAACGCGGGCGATATTGCTCAACCGCTTGTTGCCATTGCTTTAAATCAACTAAATCGACAAAAATAGTTTGCACGCCAAACCGCTTTAAAATCCCATTAAATAAATTGGTAGTTGTACCAAATAAACTGCGCGAGGCAACGACTGTATCCCCTGCTTGCAATACGCCCAAACACCACGTCAAAATAGCCGACATCCCAGAAGCTGTCGCTACACACCGCTCACCGCCTTCTAATGCCGCTAACCGTTGTTCAAACATTCGCACGGTGGGATTGGTAAAACGAGAATAAATATTGCCTTCCACTTGATGGGCAAAACGTGCAGCGGCTTGCTCGGCATCCTCAAACATAAAACTAGAGGTTAAAAATAACGCTTCACTATGTTCACCTTCCGCACTGCGTACTTGACCAGCACGCACGGCTAAGGTTTCAAATTCAAAAGCTGTCTCTTCAGGCGTATGCGGCACTGAGGGAATAGAACGCGTTGGTTTCATTATGTGTAAATCCTAAATTTCACTCAAACTACGATAAGTAGAACGATATTATGGCACAACATTATTTCTATAAAGCGATGGATACGCACGGTCGCACGATTCAAGGCTATATCGATGCGAATAATCTTTCTGATTTAGAAGCCCGTCTTGACCGCATGGGGCTAGATTTAATTTCTTATAAACTTAAAACAACGCGGCAATGGTACGGCGGGCGCGTCTCACGTTTAGAGTTAATCACTTTTTGCTTTCATTTGGAACAACTCACCCGCGCTGGTGTGCCATTGATTGTCGGTTTATGTGATTTACGCGATAGTTTAACACCTTCTCGTTTTCGGGATGTGATTACTAACTTAATTGAAAGTATTGAAGGTGGTGAACAATTATCGGAAGCAATGCGTCATTATCCCGATGTATTTAATACGGTATTTGTCAATTTAGTACGAGCGGGAGAGGAAAGTGGGCATTTAAGTTCAGTTTTTTTACATTTATCGGAAGGTTTGAAATGGGAAGATGAACTGGCATCGCGGATGAAAAAAATTATTATGTATCCGTTGATAGTGGGCGGGACAATTATGGCAGCGGTATTTTTTTTAATGATTTATTTAGTACCACAATTAATTAGTTTCTTAAAGAATTTAGGTAAAGAATTACCTTTTCAAACTAAATTGTTATTGATGATATCCGATACTTTTGTCAATTATTGGATGTGGTTAATTAGCTTTCCTATTTTAATAGTAGGTTTAGTGATTATTGGTGTAAAAATGAGTCCTTCTTTTCGTTATTCTTTAGATAGAATTAAATTAAAATTATGGTTTATTGGCCCTTTAATGGAGAAACTGATTTTAGCTCGTTTTGCGACATTTTTCGGTTTGTTATATGGCGCGGGGGTAACGGTTTTAGATGCTTTAGAAATTACCAGTGCTTTATCGGGTAATAAAGTGATTGAAGAAGCGTTATTAAAAGTAAAAGACCAGATTTCTGAAGGGGTTGGCATTAGTGAGAGTTTTGAAAAAATAAAGTTATTTCCGCCTTTAGTTTTACGGATGGTTAAAATTGGAGAAACGACGGGCGAGTTAGAAAAATCTTTATTTAACATTAGCTATTTTTATAATCGGGAAGTTAAAGAATCCATTGAGAAACTGCAAACAATGATTGAACCAACTTTAACGGTTGTATTAGGAGGAATTTTATTGTGGATTATGATGGCGGTATTAGGGCCTGTGTATGATTCAATTGGTGAATTTGTAAGTAAAGGTTAAAGTTTAATTAATGCAAAATCGGCGAATAAATACTTTAAATTTAATGGATTATTAGGATTAATAGTCCTTTAAATTCATGCTAACAGACCTGCTAGGTTTTTAAAACCTAGCAGGTCTTTGTTTTAGCGTTGATGTCTCAGCAAATTTGAGTTACTCAAACAAAATCTTTGCGACTTCTTTAAACGTTTTGACGAAATGTACTGTAACACCTTCTTTAATATTTGCGGGTAATTCGTCAAAATCGCGGTGATTCGCAAATGGAATAATTAATTCAAAAATTCCCACGCGCCGCGCAGCAATCACTTTTTCTCGCACCCCGCCAATTGGGAAAACTTGCCCTGTCAAAGTTAATTCCCCCGTCATCGCTACATTATCTTTTGCCTTTTTCTGCAACGCTAAAGATAACAATGCACTTGCAATGGTAATCCCTGCGCTAGGGCCATCTTTAGGCGTTGCGCCCGATGGAACATGTAAATGAATAAAACTATTCTCAAAAAAGTCGGGGGCTACGCCAAATTGCCCGCCTTGCGATAACACATAACTATAAGCAATTTCAGCAGATTCTTTCATTACATCGCCCAATTGCCCTGTTAATTTAAAGCCACGATTAAAACCATGTACACGCGTTGCTTCAATGCTCAATGTCGCACCGCCCATCGCTGTCCACGCTAAGCCAGTAATAATCCCGATACCCATCAAAGTGGCATCTTTTTCAAAAATAGGTTTACCTAAATAATCGTGTAAATTGCGGGTATTCACTCGAATCGGTTGCGGATGTTCATCTAAAATACGAATGGCAGCTTTGCGCGTAATTGTGCCCAGTTGTTTTTCTAAATTCCGCACGCCTGCTTCTCTTGCATAATTTTCAATGATAGAAGTCAAAGTTTTATCGCTAATGCTGAGTTGGTCGCGTTGTAATCCCGACCGCGTTATTTGTCGCTGCAATAAATGTTTTTTGGCAATTTGTAATTTTTCGCTGGTCAAATATCCCGATAAACGAATGACTTCCATGCGGTCTAATAAAGGCGCGGAGATGCTATCAAGTTGATTTGCTGTACAAATAAATAAGACTTTTGATAAATCAAAACGCACATCTAAATAGTGGTCAAGAAAATCTATATTTTGCTCAGGGTCTAATACCTCTAGCAAAGCAGAGGAAGGGTCGCCACGATAGGACGCGCCAATTTTATCAATCTCGTCTAACATAATGACGGGATTAGCATATTCACTTTCTTTTATCGCTTGAACAAATTTACCAGGCATTGCGCCGATATAGGTGCGCCGATGCCCTTTAATTTCTGCTTCATCATGAATGCCGCCCAATGAAAAACGATAAAATGAGCGTCCTAATGCTTTGGCAATTGAGCGACCGATAGAAGTTTTACCAACTCCAGGTGGCCCTACGAGTAATAAAATTGTGCCGCTAATGCTGCCGCGTAATTTGCCTACACCGATAAATTCTACAATGCGGTCTTTGACATCAGCTAAACCTTCGTGTTCTGCATCTAAAATTTTGCGCGCTTTTTTGATGTCAAAAACATCTTTGGAATATTTGCCCCATGGCAATAATGTGAGCCAATCTAAATAGTTACGCGTTACGCCATATTCCGCCGAACCGATTTCTAAAATGGAGAGTTTTTCCATTTCTTCATCAATGCGTTTTTGCACCGCTTCGGGCACGGTCAAGACTTCCAAGCGTTTTTGAAACTTTTCAATTTCCGCCGTGCGGTCATCTTTTTCAATGCCCAATTCTTTTTGAATGGCTTTTAATTGTTCACGCAATAAGAAATCGCGTTGTTGTTTTTGCATTTTTTCTTCGACTTGCCGTCGAATTTGCATTTGTGCTTTTGCCACTTCAATTTCTTTATTCAGCAGTAATAGCACTTTTTCCATGCGTTTGAATAAATCCAAAGTTTCAACAATTTCTTGCAATTCTTCTTTAGTCGCGGTCGTCATGCTCGCCGCAAAGTCGGTTAAATGGATAGGGTCATCGGGTCCAAAGCGTTCTAAGAACAGTTTTAATTCTTCACTATACAAAGGATTTAACGGCAATAATTCTTTGATAGTGTTAATAATCGCTAACACATACGTTTTTATATCTTGTGCATCTTTGTTTATTCGCGCTTCAGGCAAATAGCGCGCTCGTACTCTAAAGGGGCGTTCGTGGGAAATCCATTCTTCAACATGAAAACGTTGTACCCCTTCAACTAGAATTTGAATTTGTTCGCCCGTATTACCGACGCGATGCACACGGCACACTGTGCCCAATTCGTAATAGTCTTCGGGTTTAGCTTCAATGACATTATCGGTGCGTACTAACAATAAACCGACCAAACGTTGTTCGCTATCAACGATGCTTTTAATGGTTTCGCGCCAAGGTTCATGTTCCACAATTAGCGGAAAAGCTTGTCCAGGGAAAAAGGGACGATTGCCCAAAGGTAAAATGGGCAATACGGCAGGCATAACATCTTTAAAATGTACTAAAGTAGCGTTACTGTCATCCTCTGCGGCAGCATCGGCTACATCAGTAATGCTGTCACTTTCTTCGGGGACTTCAAGTGGTTCAGCTTCAACAAGGGTATCCTCAGTTATTGCATCAATTTCAATTAAAGGTTCTTCAGGCTGAGTGTTATCATTGCTCATTATCAAATCCTTTGTTAAACGAGTCTAAAAATGGATATTACTCTGCTATGTAAGCCCCTTTCTGTAAATTCAAATAACTTAGACAAGATAATCGAGGATATTTTTAATAGAATCTATCACTAAAGCAGGTTTAATATGAGATTTTTCAGCATATTCAGCACGATATTTGCCTGTTTTGACTAAAATCCCCGCAATACCGCAGTTTTGACAGCCGCCAATATCGCTATCTATATCGTCCCCAATCATGATGACTTCATCTGTGGTTAGTTGTGCATCATTTAATGCCGCTGTAAAGAAAGTTGTGGAAGGTTTACCGATAACCGTTGCCGTTTTACCGCTCGCATATTCTAAACCTGCGATAAGTGCGCCGATGTCTAGTTTTAAACCGTCATCTGTTTGCCAAAACTTATTTTTGTGTAAGGTGATTAGTTCACAGTTATCATTCACTAAACGGTTGAAAATGCTGGTTAACGTTTCGTGTGTCCATAGTTCGGGCGTGTCACCAATCACAATCGCTTGCAATGTTTCGTCGCTGCTAATGACTTGGGAAGGATAGGCTAAGAAATCGGGTTGAGTTTCTGGACTGAGCATTAAACGATAGCGGGCAAGTTGTTGTTGTTGCAAATAACGAGCAGTTGCGCGCGGGGTATTAATAATTTCATACAGTTCTATATTTAAGCCGATTTGCGTTAATTTTTGTTGCAAATTTGCGCGGGATTGAGTGGAGGTATTAGTCAGAAAACGTAAGATAAAGCCTTTTTTTCTAAGCTGTTGCAGCACATTATCTGCACCTTCAATCATTTGTGTTCCAATATGTAAAACACCTTCTAAATCAATAAAAATACCACGCAAAGGGGAAGCAGTGAGCGAGTGAGTCATTATATCTGTCCTTAAGCAATACAGAAGCAGAGAAATAGGGGATATTTTTGATTTTGTATTAAGTAGGAATCATGCAGTTTACAAAAATGAAATATAAATTCAGCGAATAAAAACCTTAAAATCAATTGGTTGCTAGGATTAATAATCCTTTAAATCCATATCAACAGACCTAGTAGGTCTTTGTTTTAGTTTAAATCTATCGCCGAATTCGCGTTAAACTACTCTTTTTGAATCAGTTTAGAGTATGTTTTTTATAACTATTTGTTTGCAGCAACGAGTGCATCATAACGCTATTGTAAAAATATCAACATCATTTAAGAATAGTTTTAAAATCTATTTATTTCGGCAATGACTTTATCTAGCACGCAGAATCGTGCACAATTCGCTGTTTTTATTTATCTTCAATTTATATAGTGCGCTTGCGCGTGACTCTCAAGCATAAGGATTTTTATGGCTCGTCCAGCCCACCTTCTCATCGATACTGCTGCTTTACGCCACAATCTTGTACAAGTTAAACGCTGTTCACCTCGCGCGAAAATTATGGCAGTCGTTAAAGCTAATGCTTATGGACATGGTTCAATATTAGTGGCTAAAACGCTTGAATCTCAAGTAGATGGTTTTGCGGTATCTTGTTTAGAAGAGGCAATTATTCTACGGGAAGCAGGCATACAAATCCCAATTTTATTGCTAGAAGGGTTTTTTGATGTACAAGAATTGTCTCAAATAGTGTATTATAAATGTGACATAGTGTTGCATAATAGTGAGCAACTCCAGCACTTAAAAAATGCTTCATTAACTCAAGCAATTAAAGTTTGGTTAAAAATTAATACTGGAATGCACCGTTTAGGAATTCCACCTGCTGAGTTTAAAGAATTTTGGCAAGAATTATGCATCAATTTAAATGTAAAACAGCCACCATGTTTAATCACCCATTTTGCTTGTGCAGATGAAATTAATCGTTCAGAAACACTTGAACAGTTAAGTCTATTTCAACGTACAACCGCTTCATACGCGCAACTTACTGAATCATCGCTTGCCAATTCAGCGGCGATATTGCAGTGGGCAAATACTCATTATGAGTGGGTAAGACCTGGAATTATGCTGTATGGGGTTTCCCCACTAAAAGACTGTTATGGAAATCAACATAATTTACACGCTGTAATGACTTTAAGTTCTCGTTTAATCAGTGTTCAACACTATCCTGCAGGGGCTTATGTTGGTTATGGTGCAACTTATCGTTGTCCTGAAGCAATGCCTGTAGGTATAGTCGCAATGGGCTATGGAGATGGTTATCCCCGCCATGTGCCTAATGGTACACCTGTTTTGGTTAATCAACAGCGTGTGGATTTAATTGGACGGGTTTCTATGGATATGTTGACGGTTGATTTACGTCAACAACCAACCGCTAAAGTTGGTGACCCTGTAGAGTTATGGGGTAAAAATTTAGCAGTGGAAGAAATTGCAAAATGTGCAGGCACTTTAGCCTATGAATTATTGTGTAATGTAAATGAGCGGGTGAGACGCATTATTTCATAATTTTTTTCAAATAGTTATAAAAATATTAAAAATAAATGAAAAAAAACACCATTAACTATTGACAGCTAACTTAATATGTAATAGATTTACTTTCATATTATGTTGCAACGCAACAAAAAGATAAAAATAAAAAATACACAGCGTTGCTAAACTGAAAAAGAATTTTACATCCAGTGAAAACTCACTGCGGGAAAAGTCTCCTCCATCCTCCTTTGGTGGTTTGGCGCGACGTGATAATCGCGCCTTTTTAAGAATATAAGTACAACAAGTAGCAATACATAAGTTATTATTGTTATTAGTGAAGTTAGTGCCATTCTATTTGAAGTAGAACAACAATCTCTTCAATCTCCTTTAGACGGTTTGGCGCGGTGTGTTAGTTTCCATGTTAGGAACTAAACATACAGACGGTCTCCTCCATCCTCCTTTGGTGGTTTGGCGCGACGTGAT
>JACCEE012337215.1_pt1 | contig 22340 bp, 9 predicted proteins | sample 7449931 | NCBI WGS metagenome assembly JACCEE01 (sample SAMN15323457, study PRJNA562643) | freshwater metagenome | isolation source: river surface water | place: USA:Blue River Watershed | collected 2017-08-19 | reverse complement strand
CCGACGATGCCGCCGGCGCCTGGGCCGCCGCTCCCTGGCTCTCCGCCTGGGCGCGGCAGGAATCCGCACGCCCGTTTTTCTGGATCGTGCCCGCCGCCGAGGAGGCCCGTCTCCTGGCGTTGCTGCCGCACGCGACCCGCCACGCCTGCAACACGGAGATCGCTCCCCGCCTCGCGGCCCGCACCCTGCGCGCCGCAGCCCCGGCCGGCTTGCACCTGCTCGTCGCGCCCTTCTCCGCCGCCACGCCGTGGAGCCAGGAAACCCATCGCCTGGTCCTGTGGTGGCGCGATTTCCTCGGCGAACTTCGCGCGGCGTTGGCCCTGCTGCCCGACGGCGAGCCGACTTGGAGCGCCGCCTTTACCATCACCGCCAGCCAAGCGCCCGACTGCCGGTACGCGCCGCTGCCTCCTGATGCCGCGGCGTTGCTGCGGCACGCCACCGAGGCCGCCGGCCTGCCCCTGCCCGCGGCCGAAAACGCCGCCCCCATGCCGGCGCTTTCCGTGGCCGCCGCCCTCGCCGCGCGTTTCGTCGCCGCCGGTGCTCCGGCCGCCCCCGACCGCTTCGCCTCTCTCGCGCAGGAGCCCACGATTCTCCTGATCCCGGAAGGGTTCTCCCCTCGCTGGCCGCAGCACTGCTGGGAAGCGCTCGCCCAGCAATTGCAGGCCCGCGGCACGCCCGTGCGGTTGCTCGATGCCTCCGGGTGCGCCGCACTCGCGCTCGCCGATCTCCGCGCCGCGGCCGGTGTTGTCTGTGCGGAAGGGCCGTTCGCCCCGATGGCCGCGACCTGCGGCGTGCCGGTCGTCGTCGTCGCCGGCGGAGCCGAGCCCGAACGTTGGATACCGGACGCCGCGACCGCCAAGCTCGTCCAGGGCCTGCCCGCCTGCCGCGGGTGCGGCCGAACCTGCCTGCTTGCACATCCCGTCTGCGTGGAAGCGATCCCCGTCGAGGCGGTCGCCGCCGCGCTGCATGCGTTGCGGACCACCGGCGACCGCACACCGCTCACCGTGCCGGTGCCCCTCCCGGACAACCTCACCGCCGAGAACTTGCCGTCCATCGCCGGCCGCCGCCTCCGGCAACTCGCCGGCGAGAGCCAGGCCGCCGAACGCCGGTTCGGCGACTCCGTCCGGGAGCTCGAAGCTGCCCGGCACACCGCCGCGGCGCTGCGTGAGGAGAACGGCCGCCTCGGCGCCCAGGTGCTGCAGCTCGCCGACGACAGCCAACATCGGCTGGAGCACATTCACACGATCGAGACCCGCATCGCCGCGCTCGATCGCGAGAACGCCTCGCGCCTGGAGCACATCCACCTGCTCGAGACACGCCTGACCGACTGCGAGCGCGATCGCGAGACGCGCCTGGCGCATATCCACGAGATCGAGCGGCGCTTGGCCGCCAGCGAGACCGATCGCGAGGCGCGCCTGCAACATATCCATGCGCTCGAAGCGCGCCTGCTCGGCCGGCCGACGGGCGACGCGGGCACACCTCCGTCCGCCCAACCGTAGAACCCTGCGCTATGGATTGGTCGGTGGTCATTCCCGCCGGGCGCCCCGGCGCCGCTCGCGAAACACTCGCCTCGCTGCAGGCGCAGACCTTCGCGCCCCCCGGCGGCTGGGAGACGATCGTCGTCGGCCCCGGCGCCGGCACCCTGCCCGCCGAAGGAGCAGTGCGCGGGGTCGTCCTCCCCCGGCTCGAGATGCCCGGCGTCATGCGCAACGCCGGCGCCGCCGCCGCGCGCGGCCGGTGGCTGTTGTTCGTCGACGACGACATCTCGCTCGCGCCGGACTTCTTCGCGCGGCTCCATCCGTTGCTCGAGCGGGCCCCGGGCCCCGGTGAACGTCCCTTGGGCGCGCTCGGGCCGCGGTTGCCCGGCCCGGCCACCAGCTTCGCCGGACGCTTGACCGACCTGAGCAACTTCTGGGCGCAACAGTCCCTGCAGGCCGGCGACCGTCCCTGGCTCTACAGCGCCACCATCGCGATCCCCGCCGCGCTGTTTCGCGCGCTCGACGGCTTCTCTCCGAAGCTGCGGATCGGCGAGGATGTCGATCTCACGCAACGCATCCTCGGGTCCGGCCATCGCGTCCACTACGATCCCTCGCTCGTCGCCTGGCATCGGCACGGCCGCGCCACCGTGCCCCGCATGCTGCGCTACTTCTGGGCCAACGGCGGCGCCGCGCCGTTCCTCCATCAACACTGCGACCATCCGCGCTGCTTCAGCGTCCCGACCGCCGTGCGCCACGCCTGGCGCGACACGCGCTCGAATTGGGAGCTCAACCGGGACACGGTCGTCGACCTGCCGCGCATGCTCCCCGGTGTCTTCCTGAACTACCTGCTCTTCCAGCTCTCGATCGAGTGGCACCACCAGCGCGGACTGCTCGCCGAGGACCGCTTCGCCCGGCTGCCGCCGGCGCGGCCGGCCGACCGTGCGACCCTGCGCGCCTTCGGAGCCCTGCGCGCCGGCCGGCGTATCCAATTTTTTATTTCATACTTGCAAGCCTTGGGTCTTGATCTCTTCGACCCGCTCCGACGATGAGAATCGGCCTCAACCTGTTCCATCTGGTCCCCGAAAACGGGGGGGTCGTGCAGTACGTGCTCACGCTCCTGCAACACTGGCCGCGTCTCTTCCCGCAGGATCCGCTGGTCCTCTTCTGCTTCCCGCGCAACGACGCGCTGCTCGCCTCCGTCCCGGCCGGCCTCGAGCGCCGGATGCTCCAGCACCAGGAGGAAATCGCCGCGCATCTGGACGGAATCGATGTCTTCTTCTGCCCGTTCAACGCGCTCTACCCCCGGCCGCTGGCCGTGCCCTCCGTCGTCACCATCGTCGACCTGCAGGAACGCTTCTTCCCCGAGTTCTTCACGCCGGAGGACATGCGGAATCGGTTCCACCACTACGATTGGTCCGTCGCGCTGGCCGATCATGTCGTCACGATCTCGGACTTCTCCCGGGACAGCATCGTGCGGCTGCTCGGCGCTTCCCCCGACCGCGTCTCCCGCATCCACCTCTGCCCGGCCGAACTGCCCGAGGCGGCCGCGCGTCCCGCCGCCTGGCGGGATGACCAGGCGGAGCCGTTCCTGCTCTATCCGGCGAATTTCTGGCGCCACAAGAACCACCGGGCGCTCTTCGCCGCCCTCGGCCAGCTGCGCGCCGAAGGCCTGCGCGTGCCGCTCGTCTGCACCGGTGCCCTGCTCGGGCGCGAGGCGGAGTGGGCCGCCGCCGTCGAGCAGGCCGGCGTGGCGGATCAGGTCGTCCACCTCGGGCTGGTCTCCCGGGCCGAACTGTCGTGGATCTACCGCCGCGCCGGCGGGCTCTGCTTCCCCTCGCTGTTCGAGGGCTTCGGTATCCCGCTGGTCGAGGCGATGCGCCTCGGCGTGCCCGTCGCCTGCTCCGCCAGCACCAGTCTGCCCGAGATCGGCGGCGACGCCGCCACGTACTTCAATCCCCGCGATCCCGCGGATCTGGCGCGCTGTCTCCGTAGTTTTTGGACCAGCGACGCCCTGCGCCGGCGGTTGGCCTCCCGCGGCCTGCGCCGCTGCCGCCAATTCACCGCCGAGCAGCTGGTCCGCGAGCACCGCGCCTGCTTCGAACGCGCGATCACCGCGTACACACCGGCGCGGCATCGGCGCAACCTCGCATGGGTCGCCAATCCCGACCCGCCGCGCGAAACCCTCTCGGTCCACGAGCGGCTCGTCGCCGACGAACTGCTCCGCGCACGCCCCGCGACCGGCTGGCGCAAACTGCGGCTCCAACTCGGCCGCCTGCTCCGCCCATGAACGCCGCGTGCGCCGAACCTCTGCTACAGGTCACGGGATTGCGGAAGGTCTATCCCATGGCCAAGGAACCGGCCGACTGGTTGGTCGCCACGGTCCTGCGCCGCTGCGCCGCCTCCGCCCCCGCCGCCTGGCGTCCGCGGTTGCTGCGCCTGGCGGATCGGCGCGCCCCGCTGTTCACCGCCCTGGACGGGGTCGACTTCGCCGTGCGCCCCGGAGAGAGCCTTGGCGTGATCGGCCGCAACGGCGCCGGGAAAAGCACCCTGCTGCAGCTGCTGGCCGGCGTCATGCAACCGACCGTCGGCACGATCGCGCGGCGCGGCACCTCGGCGGCGCTGCTCGAGCTCGGCAGCGGGCTCAACCCCGAGTTCACCGGCCGGCAGAACCTCCGCATGCTGGCCCAGCTGAACGGCGTGCCGGCCCACGAGGTCGACCTGCATTGCAGCGAGGTCGAAGCCTTCGCCGAGATCGGCGAATTCATCCACCTGCCCGTGAAGACCTACTCGACGGGCATGCTGTTGCGCCTGGCCTTCGCGGTGCAGACCTTCCTGCGGCCCGACCTCTTCATCGTCGACGAGGCCATGTCCGTCGGTGACGTGTTCTTCCAGGCCAAGTGCGCGCGGTTCTTCCAGGAACGTCTCGCCCAAGGCATGGCCCTGATCCTGGTCACCCACGACTTGCCGACCGTGAAGGCGCTCTGCCAACGCACCCTGGTGCTGCATCGCGGCCGCCCCATCTTCCTCGGCGACAGCGCCGAGGCCGTGGCCCGTTACCACGAGGCCAACCAAGCGGCGACCCCCGCGCCGGCCGCGGCGACGGTTCCGGCCGAGGAACCGGTCGTGCTGCCCGCCGGCGCCGCCCTGCGCAACTGGTCGAGCAACGACGAGATCGGCGGACGCGAAGCGGAGCTGATCCATGTCGATGTTCGCGATGCGGCCGGCCGCCCCCAGCGCGAATTCCGCATCGGCGAGTCAATCTGCCTGCGCTTCTACGCCCAGGCCCGGCAGCCGCTGACCGGTGTGCATTTCACCTTCCAGATCGGCGACCGCCACGGCCGTACCCTGTACGCGGTGACGACGGCCCACCGCGGGGACTCGCTCGCCCACATGCAGCCCGGGCGCCTCTACCGTTGCGACCTGGTGCTCCAGCACAGCCCGGGCGTCGGCGACTTCATCGTCGATGCCGGCCTCGGGCTGGGCGACCGCGGCGACGGGGCTCCCCTGCACCATCTGCATCGTGTCGGCGGCATCGCGGCGGTGGCCGTGCGCGCGCCGGGACCCGTCCCGCCGTTCCTCGGCCCGGCGGACTACCGGGCCGAGATCCACTGGGCGGAAGCGGTCTAGCCCCCGCGCAGTGGTTCCGTCATGGAGCTGGTACGACAATCGTCGCGGTCACGTCGACCCCGTCGCGGACCAGCCGACCGCGGATCGCCTGCGCCGGCGCGCTCTGACCGGACGACCCCGACCCCGCGCCCATGAGCACAGCCTGCACGCCTGGGACATCGACCGGGCGGTCGTTGGCCTGAGCCAAGGATCCGCCGGCGATCGCCACCTGGACCCTGCCGTCCGCCGCGAAACGCAGGTGAGGCCATCCGTCTCCGGTCGCGGCCACATCGTGCAGCCGCACGGTGCCAACCGACCGGACCGTGGTGGCGACGATGCCGACCGGTCCGGCCCCCGCGCCGAAGGCCACGTTGCCGAGATACAAACCGCCCAGCGCCTTGTCCGCCGAGACGACTCCGAGCGCCCGGACATCGGCCCAGCCGTCGTAGGGGATATCCGGCAACGTCACGCCCGGGTTGTTGAGTCGACCGACCGAATAGATCGACATGTGGGTGGAGGCATCGGCCCCGACCAGAACGACGGTGGGCTTGCCCTGGTAGTAGTTGATGCCGGTCTGGTTGTAGAGCAGCGGAGCCTGCGGTCCGCTGGCCTCGGCGAGGCAGACCGTCACCGCGCCGGCGCCCGAAAGCTCCACCTGCACGATGTCGGAATCCTCGTCGAGGAAGGAGAGCCGGGCGATCTTGCCCGCCTCCGCGGTGATCGTGCCGGCGGCACCGGTCAGCAGGAACTGGTCGTAGATGTTGCCATTGGGATGCACGATCCCCTGCCACTCCGGTCGCGTCTCGACCGCACCGGCAGTGCGGCCGGTCGGCCGCACCCCGACCACCGCCGGGGAAGTCGTCGTGGTCCCGCCGATCGAAGAGATCTCCGCAACATAAAGACCGGCATTATCCGGCTGCACGCTATCGATGCGCAGCTGGTTCCCCGTAGCGCCCGGGACAACTTGGCCGTTTCTCGTCCAACGGTATCCGTAGGACGAAACTTGGCCGTCCGGCTGTACGGTCAGCGTCACCAACGCACCTTGGGAGACCGCCTGATCCTCAGGCATCCGCAGAATCTGCGGCGGCGAGAGGAGCTCCACATAGGCCACGCTGCTGGTGACGGATCCGACCTCGTTGCTGATCTGGACCTTGTAGGCGCCTTCGTCGCTGCGCTGCAGGCGCTCGATCACGTACTGCGGTCCGGTCTGTCCAGCCATCACCGTGTATCCGTGATACCATTTATAGGTCAACGGCGCGCTCCCCGTGGCGACAACCTCGAGCACGAGCCGTTCGCCCAGCTGCCCGACCTTGCTGGCCAGCTGCTGTGTGATCTTCGGCTTCTCCAGCACGCGCAGGGTGAAAGGCTGCGAAAGGGCCTCGCCGACAGAGTTCGAAACCCTGATCGTGTATTCTCCCGAATCCGACTCCTTTGCGACCACGAACCGGAGGCTCGGGTCGGTCGCACCGGTGATCGGCCGCCCGTCCTTGTACCACTGGAAGGTCCAGGGCACCGCACCGCGGACCGTCACTTCGAACTGGAGCGTACTGCCGGCAACCACGGTCTGCGACTTCGGTTGCGTCAGGAAGCTGGGCGGCTCGAGCACCTCGATGGCCGCCGGCGCACTGACCACCGACCCGACCAAGTTGCTCACCATGACGGTATAGGCACCGCCTTGGTTGCCCGTCACATTCTGGAGCACCAACCGCGATTCGGTCCCTCCCGGCAGATCCGATCCGTTGCGCCGCCACTGGTAGAGCAGCGGCGGCGAACCGGCCGCCTGTACCGAGAGTTCGACATTCGCCCCGATCGCCACCGTGCGGGCAACGGGCTGTTGCGTAATGCTCGGCGGCTCGAGCACGATCACCTCGGCCTCCGCACTCGTGGCCGTCCCGGCTGCGTTCCCGATTCGCACCGAATACTTCCCGGTATCGACCAGCTTCGCCCCTGCAATGACAAGATCCTGAGCAACCGCTCCAGGGATCGGGCTGCCATCCTTGGACCATTGGTAGGAAAGCGGGGGGGTTCCGGTCGGGATGCACTCCAACCGCAGCATCCCACCGACCGCCAGGGTCCGCCCGACCGGTTCACGCAGAAATCCCGGCGGCACAACCGGTGCCGATTCGCCGGGCAACTCGAGCTGGAATCGCCGCTCCATCGTGGCCCCACCCTCGTTCAGGGAAATCGTCACGGAGTAAAGACCCGGTGTCGGCACCGCGACATCGGCCTGTCCGCCGGCAGTGGTGCCAAAAGCGGCTGAACCCGGGCCTTCGATACGAACCCAACCGACCAGCTGGCTCGCATCGGGCACCCGTCCATCCTCTTTGCGCAGCTGCAGGACAGCTGCGTTGGGCGCCGCCGCCGCCACGACGAGCCGCCAGCCCAACATGCTTTCGATGGCGGGCCCGGCCGCAAGAGCAGCGACCTCCGCCGCGCTCAGCTCGCGGCCGTAGATCCGCACATCGGCCAAACGGCCGTCCAATGCGCGGGAGCGCTCGGAGTTGCTGCCAAGATAGCCCTCGCCCACCACCTGTTCCGGGACTCCCATGGCCCCGGACTGAGCCGCCACGACCAGCGGCCGCCCATCAAGAAACAACGCCGGGAGATGGTTCTCCCCGAGCGTGCTGTCGTAGGTCGCCGCGAAATGATGCCAGCTCCGATAGCTGAGCAGGTCGGGGGCCGTATGATAGACCCCGTCGTTGCCCGACCAGTTCGCCAGAAACTTGACCGTCCCGCGATTGCCGTCGGCCGCTCCGCTTGTCGCACAGCCAGCGAACAAATAGTAGGAGGGGAAATGAAGCATCCGGGGAAAGACACTGTTCCCCGCCGAATCTAGATTGATCCACCCGGCCAACGTCACCTTGGCCGGGGCCGGCGCAGAGAACGCCGCGCCGGCCGTTGTCCCATTGCAGCGCAAGGCCGCCAAATCGAACGGACCGGCATCCACGCTCGCTCCGCCCACCAGGGCGGCGTCGCGCCCCTGGCCCGACTGGTCGGTCGCCACACCGCCCTCGCCACCGAAAGTCCATCGTGCAAGCAGTCCATCCGTGCTCACTTTTCCGTCACCGACAATAACAGTCTTCTCCACACTGGCGGCCGCCGCGCCGGAACCGGCTGTTGCGCGCAACTGGTAGATCCCCGCCGCCGTAAACTCGGCGCGGACCGCCCCTGGGGTCCCCGCGGCGGTGAAAGTCGCATTTCCAGGTCCGGTTACCTTCGCCCACCCCACGGGGAGCGAACCGACCTCTTCGCCTGCGAGAATCTGGTAGCCCCGTGCGGTCAACTCCACGGAGCCCAGTGTCGGCTCAACCGCAATGACACCCGCCCGGGGTGAGACCCACTCCACCCCCGCGACTCCCTCAGCCGGGGCGATCAACGCCCCCAGGTCCAACATACCGCCCGTCAGTACCTTGCCCGTGAGCAAACTGCGTGGAACCGCCCTGGCATACAAACGGTTCTTGATACCGAGATAGTCGAGCGATGGTTCCGCCGCCTTCATCAGTATCACTGCACCGGTAACAAACGGCGCGGCCATCGAGGTCCCCTCCATGACGACATACCCTCCGCCCGACTTCGCGGACAAAATCGCCGAACCTGGCGCAGCGAGAAGGACCGACGACTGCCCCCAGTTGGAGTAGTCGGCCAGACCGTCGGCCAGATTCGTCGCCGCCACCCCGACGATGTTGTCGACCCCGTAGCCCACCGGATAGGTGCGGATCACTCCGTCCACATCCCGCGCGTCATTGCCGGCCGCCGCCACAAACAGGATCCCCCGCTGTGCCGCTCGCTGGATCGAGTCGCGCTGTGTGCTCACCGAAGTCGTCGAGCCGTACGAATTGTTGGCCACGACGACTGGTTCGCCGCGGTGGCGTAGATTGCCCAGGTAATCGAGCGCCTGGATCACCGACGATGTTGCCAAATACTCATTACCACACCGCAACCCGAGCAGCCGCACGCGCCAAGCCACGCCGGTGATCCCGAGCGCGTTGTTCCCTCGCGCACCAATGATCCCGGCGACGTGCGTCCCGTGGCCGTGTTCGTCGCTCGGGTCACTGTCGTTGTCCGCGAAATCCCAGCCTTTCAGATCGTCGACCAGACCGTTGCCATCATCGTCACGACCGTTCGCCATCTCGGAGGCATTTGACCATGTGTTGCCGGCGAGGTCGGGGTGGCTCGCATCCACGCCGGAGTCGATCACACCTGCGATCAGTTCCGCCGCCCCGGTCGTCTGGGTCCACGCCAACGGCGCACGCATTCGCTCCAGGCCCCACAACGCCTTCGCGTCGTAATCGTTCGGAATATCCTGCGAGAAGTGCAGGAAGTCAGGCGACGCTCCCCAGCGAGGTCGGGTCGTTCCGACCCTGCCCACGGCCTCGGGAACACTGTCGAGCGCGAACGGCTCGGGAACAAATACCCGCACCGCTGGCGAAAACACATATTGCGGACCAGCCCGCAGCCCTTGCTCCGCCAACTCCGTGGCAAACTGCTCGATCGTCAGATCGTCGGGCCGCACAACAAGAATGCTGTCGGCCAACATCGCCTCGATGTTCTCCCGCCGAACACCGCCATCCGGCTCATGCCGGTAGTGCTCCACCACCCGCACATTCCGGAACGGCCCGGACACACGCAGCAGGCGCTGGCGCTCAAATCGACCATCCGGTTGCGGAACAACGCGCTCCGCCAAGACCTCAGCCATTGGGAATTCCGGCACTGGGTCATCAGGGACCGCCAGATCGCCCACGCCCGACCGCACCGCGGGACGTTCAGGATTCGACACCGCCTCGCGCCGGTCATGTCGAACATTGTTGTTGGGGTCCGCGACTGTCTTCCGGTTCTCTCCCCTCTCGCGCAATACAAGCGAAAGGCTCAGGGCCGAACCGAGCAAAAACAGCAGCAGAGCGAGGTTCTTGGCATGGCGCATTTCCCCTCAAGAACAGAGCCGCGCTTCCGTGGCTCAAGTCGTTTTCCGGCGGTCCGCGCGCCGCGCCGCCTCGAACGCCGCCAAAAACCCCGCGCCATCGTCCCCCAGTTGGGCCGCCGCAAACTGCAAGGCCGCTTGGATTACGGTCGAGGTCTGCACGTGTTGTTGCCCCTCCTGGATCAGAAACAACGTCAAGGCCCGCAGCGCATCCCGATCAGGCGTCTTCAGCGTGATCGAGGTCCGCTCCAGCCAAGCGCCGCCATTCTTCGGCGGTAGCACCGGCGAAGGCCGATCCGCCGCAATCGCATCGTTCCGCACAGGCGTGACCGGCGGGGGGGCGACCGGTGGCTCGGCCACCGCCGTCCCAACCGCCGTCTCCAGCTCGTGTTCGGTCGCCTGTCGCCGCAGCGAAGCCAATAGACTGATTTTATCCTGTTTCTTGATACTCATGCGGAGCCTCCGATCACTTCATGATCTCCAATGCCAGATTGAGGAGCCGATCCCGGTTCGGGCCGGTAACAGCAGCCAGACCGAGCATCTGGGCGTTCTCGAACGCCGCGGCCAGCGGCAGGCTGTTGCGCAGCAACGGCAACGCCAGATCCCGCGCCACTTCGACATCCTCCTGCCGACCAACCAAGGTCGCCGTTCTCACCTTGTTGAAAAGGACATAGGAGCGCGCCCCCGGCCGTAACTGCTCGCGGATCAGCCGCGCCATCGGAAGGCTCGCGTGCACGCTGACCAGACTCTTCTCCGCCACAAGAACCGCCTTGTCGACCTTCCCGATCAGCGCCGAAAGCTCGGCCTCGATCTTCCCGTCGGTCCGCATGTAGCCCGGTGTATCCACGACGACGCACGCCGCACCCGGCCTCTCCCCTAGTAGTGGAAGCTTGAACACTGAACGGGCCAGAAACGTGGCCGACCGCTGCGGGTCGCGGTCCTCGACCGCCACATCGTAGCCGGCCTTCTCCAGAATCGCCGCCAACAGGAGCGCGAGGGTCGTCTTCCCCACCCCGCCCTTTTGATTAAAGAAGGCTATCTGCATAGTATTACTTTCACACCGAAATACTAATCACGGGCACCGGGTGCAAGCTTCTCCCGCGGGCCGGCCCCGAAAACGGGGTGTCATTTCATGACACCCAAGCCCCGCAACCGGCCGGCATACGCGCGCAGCTCCAGCGAGTCGCTCGGGATGTCGCCGTTGAACCCGGCCGCCTGCAGCGTATCCATTATCTCTCCTTTTCTTGTCGGCGAGAGCTCGGCCATCGCCTGCTCCACCCGCTGACGCAGGTCTTCGCTGTCGCCCGGCGCCTCTTTGCGGACCTGCCGCGCGATGGTCTCGGGGAGTACGGTCTGCCGCGGCACCACGTCGCCCTCGATTTTGAACCAGTAGCGGGCACTTTCGCCCCGCCCCCGCCGGACGAAAACCACATTGAGCCCGGTCAGCTCCAGCACCTCCCGCAGGGGGCGCCGAACACAGAAATGCAGCAGCGCGCCCGTCTGTCCGTGCCCGCGGTAGGCATCGGCGGGAACCCCAAGCACTTCCCGCAGCTCGGCCACCGTCATCAACCGCGTCTCAGTCGTCCGGCCCGCATAGTGGCTCGCCAGCGACAACTCCCAAATACGCAGGGCGTACTGGGAGGAGAAGCCAGAGATCAACGCCCACGGCGCCCGAATCCACCCCATTCGCTGCTCCTCCAATGCGCGCACAAACAACGCCGAAATCTCCCACTCCACCACCGAGCTGTTCTCCTCCCAGCGCAGGCTCGGGATCGGCGAAACCCAACCATCGAGAGTGCTCAATCCAGGCCAATTCCAGGTTCGTCCCCGCAAGGCCATCAACTCCTGCCGCAGCACCTCGTCGTTCCGACACGACAGCAGATCGCGCAACACTTCGACCGGGCACGAATAGATCGTCCCGCGTGCAAACCCGGCGCCCTGCGCGAGCAGGATCAGTGCGCGCAAGGCTTTCGTCTGAACCAAACCGACAGGCGGAGCCCCCTGCGCGACTTCACGCAACAATTGCAGCGTCTCGTGCTTGGGGCTCTGCGCTTTCGGCTTCTTAGGCATCCACGGGCAAAAAATAGATCCTTGGACCTTTCGTTAGCAAGGAACGATTTACCAGTTAACGATTAACCCTAACAATAGATCCCTAGATCTAACGATCCGCCTGTTCGCCCCCACCAATCGGCCAATTCGATCCATAGATCTAACTATCCCCAAGGATCCATCCATAGAGCTAACGAAAGCCTGCCATCCATAGAGCTAACGAAACCCCTTCCATCCATGGATCTAACGAGAATCCATAGATCTAACGCCTGGGTCCATAGATCTAACGCCTGGGTCCATAGATCTAACGCCTGGGTCCATAGATCTAACGCCTGAAGTAGCAAAGCGCTTACCTTCAGCAAGATACGAAGCCGTTATTTGTTATTTGTTATTTGTTAAGGGGCTCTGGCCGCCCCCCAAAGGGTCCCCCGGCCTTTTTGCTTTCCGCTTCAAAACCGGAGCGTCGGATTCATATCGCTCCATCCCAAGAGCTAACGAAAGTTGCATTCGGCTACACCGCCCAATTGCCCCAGGGCCGCGAAGAAGTTGGTCGTGCGCGCCTTCTTCGAAGCGGAACCCACCTGCCAAGGCGCGACGAGGCAGACCCCAACGATCTCCCAACCTACCCAAGAGATGGGTTTGTCGTTACTGGCTCGGCAAGCTCGCCGAGCTGGACCGCGATGGGGACGCGCTTACGCGATGATTCCAGAACCCCATCCCAAGGCGCTTCGCTCCCCTCTTCCGAATATCAAAGACGCAATATTCCTAAGCGCTACACGCTTAGGTGCAGCGGGCAGCGACAAACCGGCGACATTGTCGGCGCCTGGTCACCGGCTCCTGTGGAATCCATCCTTGTATCCGGGGACAGGCCGGGGACAGCCGTCGACAGGCCGGAGCCATCCATGAGTACGACAGAAGCCAAGCTAGCTCTGCTAGCGTGGGCAAAACCGTGGTAGGGTCTAACGCAGCCCCTCCTACGAGTTGAGCCGCAAGCGGCGCGGCTTCCATCCGCGTTTAGAAATCAGGGGTAGTCGGTCGGCGTTGCTCGCGGTCGCTCCCGCAATACGGGTGCTCGCGTTCGCCAATAGCGGCAGGGGCGATCTGCTCGCGAACACCCCGATTGGGAGAGGTGCAGGCGCGCATGCTCCGTCCTCAATTCCCTTGAGCCAACGGATGATCGCTGTTCTCTGGCACCAGTGAACAATACCGAGTTGTTGCGTGCGTTTTTGGAGCGCGAAAAGGAATGGGTTCGTACTCTTGAAACCGTGCGTGAACAACTTCGCGTTACGGTTGGCCGCCCCACCGGGCACATCCAATGGCATGCCGAAATCGGCATCGGCACACATGCATGGCTCGGTTACTACTGGCAGGATCCTCCCTTTTGGTTCGGTTACGGCCTCGGGTCGAACGGTTGGTTCCCCGTTGTTGATGCGAGTGGCCGGGGATGTCCGCTTGGTGTCGTGATGCGGCTACGCGATAATCTCCCGCATATTTGGCGAGAGCTGGATTTCAGCCGGAAGACCTATTGGCGGCTGTGGGCGCCTGCTGATATGACCGACACCCCGGAAGTCCACGTCCAATGGCTCGTGGCGAGGAGCCGCGAGCTTCACGAATTCCTCGTCGAGGAATAGGGCCGTTTCCGGACTGCAACTACCGCACTAGAGCGTGAGTCCGAAAACTATCGTCAATTGACGAGTCAAAGGGCCATCACAACGACGCCATCGGTGGTCCCAGCACTGTCGTCGTCGCGGCGAGCGGGAAGATTGCGCGGTTGATCCGCAATCCAAACCGCAGACGAACTGGTGGCCTCGTTTGTCCGATGGGCGATCACCAAACCGTCACTGACCGCCAGCGGCGCGAACTCTCCGCCAATAGGCGCCCAAAGCTGCCGCTGCTCCAGAGACTCCATCCACATTTTGGAGGCGCGGCTTTTGGCAATACGGGCACGTTGTTTACGGACGGGCATGGTTGATCGATTCAGAGCTTAGTCGTGAGCCAAGGGGGCGCAAGTCTTGAGTGGGCAGAACGGCTGGATTTGCACGTGTTTCTCGGGGTGTTTTATGCGAACCAGCGCCTGGTGTGGCCGCACACTTTCAGGGAAGACTCGGAATACTCACTAAGTATTAGCTTTACTTCGAAAAGTGGGGTTTCAGATTTGGTTCTTCCCCTCAAATCTAAGTCCTTGTTTTTCGAAAATCCATGAGCACTGAAATTACCCAAACTCGTTACGATACCGTCCCTTATCCGATCAAGTCTTTCCCGCAGACACACCCGGCCAAGACTTCCGTGACTGCCCGCCTGTTTGGCATGACGCCGGCTCCTGTCGAGAAATGCCGGGTTCTGGAGCTGGGCTGCGCGCATGGCGGCAACTTGGTTCCCATGGCTCAGGCGTTGCCGGAGAGCCAGTTTGTTGGGATCGATCTCTCCCAGCGGCAAATCGATGCTGGCAAGAAGATGATTGAGGGTGCGGGGCTCAAGAATGTCGAACTGCGGCAGGCGAACATCCTCGATCTCAATCCCGCCGAACTCGGCACCTTCGACTACGTCATCGCCCATGGCTTGTTCACCTGGGTCAAGAAGGAGGTCCAGGACAAGATCCTCAAGATCGCGCATGATTGTTTGAATCCGCAGGGCGTGGCTTACATCAGCTATAACACGCTCCCTGGCTGGCGCATGCGTGGCATGCTCCGTGAGATGATGATGTTCCACACCTCGCAGTTCCCCGACGAGGCGACCAAGGCCAAACAGGGCTACGCGCTGATCAATTTCCTCCACGAGAACGTTGATGCTAAGGACAATCCGTACGGTCTGTTGCTCCAGCGTGAGCTGGAGTCCATCAAGAACTACGACGTTAGCTACTTCATCCACGAGTTCCTCGCGGAGACGAACGAACCCTGCTATTTCTACGAGTTCATTGGGCGGGCCATGGGCCAAGGGCTCCAGTACCTCGGCGAAGCTTCGTTTGCCAGCATGCTGGTCAATAATCTGCCCGAGAAGGCCGCCACCACCCTGCAGGGCCTCAGCAAGAACATCATCGCAACCGAGCAGTACATGGATTTCCTGCGGAACCGTCCCTTCCGCCAGACCCTGTTGTGCCGTCGCGATGTGAAACTCAACCGCAACGTGTCTCCGGCGGTGCTCAAGGAGCTTGCGCTCATCTGCCCGTTGAAGCCGGTGTCGGCGGCTCCGTCGTTGGATGCCGGGGTTAAGGAGGCCTTCCAAGGCGTGAACAATGCGACCATCAACAGCGAACACCCCTATGTGAAGGCGTTCCTGTTGGAGCTCGTCAAAGCACAGCCCCACCCGGTTCCCTTCGCCCAGGCCCACGAGAAGGCTTGCGCGGCCATTCAGGGCAAGGCCGCTGCTCCGTCCGAACAAGAGATCAATACGCTGCTCGGGCTTTTGATGAATGCTTTCTCGCGGGGCCTGTTGGACGTTGCGGGGTGGACGGCTCCCGTCGCGACCCAAGTCTCGGCGAAGCCTTGCGTCACCCCGCTTGCTCGCTTCCAAGCCGGTGTCGGTTTGAGCGTCACAAGCCAGCGGCACTCGTCGGCCGGCGTCGATGCGTTCAGCCGTAAGCTGATGATCTTGCTCGACGGTTCCCGTGACCTCGCGGCCCTCGTCAACGAGATGGTCGCCGCTTGTGTGCGCAAGGAGCTGAGCGTGGCCAATGATGGCAAACCCGTGGAGGACGAAGCCCAACTGCGGAAGATCGTTGGCGCTCTGGTCCCCCGGACGCTGGCGCAGTTGGCGGCGGCTGGTTATCTCGTCGCCTGAACCGGCTACTTCCGATCGTTCTGATCTGTCTTGGGCGCCTCCTCTGGGGGCGCCTTTTTTGTAGGCGTGTAGCAACGCGAACGTGAGACGGAACGAGGGGCGCCTGCGCTGCGCGGCCTTCTGACTCGAGCTCAGTGACGTGTTATCATGGTAAGAGAATCGGATAATAGGATAATCGGATAGTAATACTATAAGCGATGGCGCTTCCCCTTTCTTTGTCCGCTGCCCGCGGCGCGTGCCTGTGGAGGGCTCAGACGCGCTTGGGCCATTCGCGCGGTGGGTCGTATTGAGACCAACCCCGCAGCCTTTGGGACGGTGCTACGCAGGACCGGCTCTGTGCCGGCTTGAGCGCGCGACTGCGGCCCCCAGTTTTAAGGTAAGGAGCGCCGGCGCAGCTGCAGAGGTCGATCGGTATGCCGGTGCTACCGGCGTCGCGCCCTTGGTGGATTCTGCGGTTGAGGCGGTGTATGCGAAGGGCTCCCGGGTGGCCGGGGGCGAGTCGCTCGCGCATGAAACTATGAAAGTATTACCATATCACACGAGTGTTGCGCACCCCTGTCTGATGGCCCAATCTTGGATCGTCACGTGTGGCAGAACGCGCCCCAGCCGTTGCCTTGTCGTGGCTGTTTGAGCCCTTGGGGGACTCCCCCTCTGCGCCCAAAATCCTGGCGGGCCATCCAATGGGCGTCGTGGCGGGATCTGCGCCTCACCGCGTGAGACCCCTGCCAGGGGCTAGCGTTGCATTCTCGCTTGGGCGCGGGGTTAGCAGCCTTGTTGCTGGCTCCGCGCTCGTTTCCCCTGAAGACTCCCTCCCAGCCCAGTGCTTGGCGCTGGGGGCCTTGGGGGGCTTCAGTCGCAGAGGTGCTGGTCCAGTGAGACAAGGTTGGCTGGGGGAGGGGGAGTTGGTAAAGTATGATAATATGACTGTTTGATGTTCGTATAGTACGCAGGTTGCGTCGCCCGGGGTTGTGTTCCCTCTGGGAATTGGGGTGCGGGGCAACCTGTGGGATTCTAGGAAAGTATTACTGTGTTTCATGGGGTGGGGGATTCTCCCGTCTTCAGCCGACGGCCTCCGGGCTTTCGCGATGCGAGAATTAACCCTTAGGGGTTATAGACGGCTAGGGAGCGATTTGGTATCCTCGCTAACATCAAGGACCGTAGTGTCTTCGCACGAAGCGTCCCCAACACAGTTTTCAACCTCAGAAACAACCCAAACTCATGGCTAAAAAGTCGTCGTTCCTTCGTAATCTCAAGCGGAGTCGTAAGACTACCCCGAAGACCCTCCGGGTCGAATCCCTCGAGTCCCGCCAGCTCTACGCGGTGGTGACCGGTTCCGGTACCGAAGTCGTTACCGATCAAACCAACTCCGATGGCGTGACCTACGACCAGATCCTGATGACCGGCTCGTCGGTCTCGGTGACCAACGACGTCGGCCAGGTGACCCGCGTGTCCTTCCTGGACAACGACGGCGACATCGTCCAGGTCGCCATCGTCGGCAATGGCACGCTGAACGTCTCGCTCGACGGCGCGACGACCGGTGTTGCCCCGAGCAACTACAACGCCGCTGCCCAGGCCTACAAGTACACCCAGGGCAACGCCACCATCACCATCACCGGCTCCGATGCCGGCACCAGCATGGAGGTCTACTCCGTCGGCGCCGCGCGCAACCCGGGCGTGGTCGATGCGACCCATCAGGGTGGCGATCACTGGGCCGATCTCCAGCGCATCATCATCGTCGGCAACGAAAAGAACGAGGCCGGCTACACCAACTTCGGCAGCATCCGCGCCGGCAACGCCTACTTCTCCGCCGACACCGGCGTGGTCGGTATCCGCGCCGAGAACGTCGCGGTGCAGGGCGCCGTCCGTATCGGCGACATCGATGCCACCGGCTCCGGCGTCCCGACCCTCTACTTCAACAGCAACTCGCAGTTCCAGACCGTCTTCGTGCAGGGCGGCGACCTCGAGCAGAGCAACGGCACCTCGTTCAACTCGTTCGGCAACGGCAACGCGGGTGGCACGGGCAACGACTCCTCCGCCGGCGGCGTTTCGCTCGGCGGCTTCGCCTATTTCAACTCGATCATGGGCATGGATTCGCAGGGCAACTACCTGATGGCCACTCCGGTCAATCAGGATGCGATCCGCCTTGCCGCCGTCGACCAGCAGACCCTCATGAACGGCGACTGGGTGTTCACCCTCGGCGCCTCGGGTCAGGTCACCTCCATCCTCCAGAACGGCGTCGACGTGACGACCGGTATCCTCCAGGGTGCGACCGGCGCGCAGAGCACCCTCGATGCCGCCTTCGACCGCCGCACCTTCACCGGCGACATCACCATCAACGGCGATCTCCCGGCCGGCCTCGAGATCAATGTGGCCGATGCCCGTGGCGACGTCACCTTCGCCAACAACCTCTTCGGCAGCTTCGTGGTCGACGGCTTCGGCGCCAGCATCGATGGCACCCTCTCCGTCATGGGCAATCTCGACGGTCACGTGCTCGTCCGCGGTCTCGACCGCGTTGCGATCGCGACCAACGCGATGCTCGCCCAGGGTCAGGCGACCTACAACGTGGGCGACGCCCAGATCAACAAGATCAACGCCATCGTGGTCGAAGGCAGCACCGGCGAGTTCGCCGACGTGCGCGCCGAAGAGATCGGCAATGTTCTCGTTCGCCACAACTTCAGCGGTCTGCTCAGCACCAACGTCTGGTCCGCTGGCGCCAACACCGGCAACCTCGCCCTCCCGGGCGTCGGTGGCACCGACTGGAACTCGGTGTCCCGCACCGCGACCGGCTACGTCGACTTCGACGGCAAGATCGGCAACGTCACCATCGGTCAGAAGGCCGATGGCACCAGCAACGGTGGCTCGCTCATCAACGGCACCATCCAGGGCATGTCCGGTATCGGCAATGTCTGGGTTGGTGGCGATGTGTGGGGTTCGGCCCCCGGCAATGCGGTCTTCGTGACCAGCAGCAACGCCGGCGCCGCCGCGACCGACGTGCGCAACTACGGTTCGGCCAACATCGGCAACATCACCGTCCACGGCGACGTCGACCTCGATACTTCCGCGAATCGCCTGATCTACATCGCCGGCAACGGCACCTTCGGCAACATCACCGTCGAAGGCCAGCAGACCACCGATGTCGTCCAGGTCTACACCCACTCGACGTTCGACAACGTGTTCATCCCGGGTTCGGAGACCTTCATCCGTATCCTCTCGCCGTTCACCGATGTCGGCTTCGTTCCGAATGCCTCCGCCGGCGAAGCGGTCATCCAGAACTACGACCCGGACGTCGCTGGCCCGCTCAATTCCGACTACTTGGTCACCGCTGCCGACGTCACGGCCGGCGCCAAGATCTACACGATCAACAACGACGGCACGCTCGGCGCGTTGGTCAATGCCCAGGTCGGTGACCGCGTCCCGGTCGTCAACGGTGGCGTTCCGGTCAAGGATGCGCTCGGCAACGTGCTCTACTACCAGAACACCGCGCTCTTCAAGGGCGAGTTCGAGCTCGTCGAGACCAAGCACTACGACACCCAGGTCACGGTCCTCTCCGGCAACCGCGGCAACCTCGACGGCATCTACAACAACTTCGGCCGTATTGAGATCGCCGGGCTCCTCGGCGCCCAGCAGGCCGCTACCGGTGCCATCACCTGGACCGACTCCGTCGACATGAACTTCGGCGGCATCACGGTGAACTCCTCCGGCGTCGCCAATCAGGGCGTCGTCGGCCAGCTCGGCACCATCGGCCAGATCACCATCAACAACGCCTCCGGTGCGACCTCCAACTTGGTCCTCTCCGGCGCGATTGGTGCGGTGAACACTGGTTCGACCAACGACACCGTCGCCTTCGCTTCGCTCGCCGGCCTCGCCGTCGACAACTTCGAAGACGTCAATGTCAACGGCGCCATCACCGCCGCCAAGATCACCAACGGCATCGACATCACGACGGTCGCCGGTTTGGGCAACGGCACGGGCGCGGGCACGGTCTCCCCGGCCGTGACCTTCAACTCGTTGATCACGCTCAACAACGGCACGGTCGAGGGGGCCCAGAACGCGCTCCTCGCGGTGAACACCGGGACGGTCAACTCGACCATCTCCTTCACCCAGAACTCCGGCATCGTTGTCGATAACGGCGGCAACACCGGCAACATCGGCTCGATCGACGACCTCAGCCTCGCCGCCGACTACATCAACTTCGACGGTAAGCTCAGCGCCCAGACGATCGGTGACATCACCCTCGTCGGCGGCTCTGGCATCGGCTCGACCACCGACACCGCGGTCAACTTCGTCGCCGACATCGTCGCCGACACCGTGGGCAATGTCGCCATTTCGGCCTCCGCCGGCAATGTCGTCTTCGCCCCGGATTCGATCAACGCCTCGAGCCAGCAGGGCGACGGTTCCGCTCTGGTCGTCAAGACCACGGTGGGCAACGTCGTTCTCTCGACGGCCGGCACCAACAACGGTGGCGACATCAGCTTCGGCCAGAACGGTGAGACCTACGATGCCGACTTCGGCAACGTCACCCTCACCGCCGGTCACAAGCTCTTCCTGAGCCAGGCCGGCACCATCGTCGACAACCCCGGCAACATCGCGATCAACTTCGCGACCACCGGCAATGTCGGCAATGTCGTGGCTTCCACCACGACCGGCACGATCACCAACGCCCTCGTCGTTCAGGGCAACGTCGGTGACATCACCTACTCCACCGGTGCGGCCGTTGTGGCGAACTCCGACGAGTACGCTGGCGCGGTCGGTGACCTCGTTCGCGCGGGCAGCATCGTCGCCAACCAGACCATCTGGGGCACTCGTGGTGTGACCACCATGACGACCGCCGGCAACGACGGCTCCACGGTGGACTTCACCGTCGCCGGCGTGGACTACAAGATCCTCGCGGGTGGCACGATCAACGCGACCCTCAACTACGCTGGCGCCTCCACGGCCACCGGCAACGCGTTCATCGCCAAGACCGGTTCGGGCGCCGCCACGGTTGCCTACAATGTCATCGGCAACGACGACAATGCGGACGGCGTGCTCGCCATCAGCGAGATCGGCCACGGTGGCAACGCCGCGGTTTCGAGCGTTTCGGGCGACATCACCTTCGCGGGTGGCACCCAGCTCACCGACTACACCCACGTTGCCACCCTCGGCAATGTGACGTTGACCACCGGCACCCACCCCCAGGCCAGCGGCCTGATCACGGGCGCCGAGAAGGGTGACATCACCCTCAGCTTCAACGATCTCGCCGGCCCTCCGGCGACCGGTGGCTTCGAAGGCAAGGTCGGCAACATTGCTGCTACCACCACGGGTGGTGACATCACCTTCGCCGGTTCCCGCTTCGACAACACCGTTGGCAATGTGACCCTCACCACCGGTGCGGTCGCTCACACCGGCGGCGTCGAAGTCGGCGACATCGTCGCCAACGTCGACGGCGGCGTGGTCTTCAACGGCGGCCAGGGCCTCGTGAAGGCCACGGCCATCGATGTCGGCACGATTGCTGTGCAGTTCACCTCGAACGGCACCAGCGCCACCGGTTACGAGCTCACCACCCAGTACGGTGCGCTCACCGCCAACATCGGCGCCGGCTCCTTCGACGCCAACAACAACGGTCTGATCACCGCCAACGAGTATGGCCGCACGGGCGACCTCGCTCTCACCAGCAGTGGCGCTCCGATCGCCCTCACCCTCAGCTCGACGGCCTACAACTCCGTCCTCGAGCAGTCGATGATCGGCAATGTCACCCTCACCAACAGCGCCTTCATCGGCGTCAAGAACGGTGCGGCTGACACCATCGGCGCGGGCACGAGCGCTCTCGGCAGCGTGATCGCCGGTGCCAACGGCAACATCACCGTCACGGGCAATTCGACCGGCAAGGTCGGCAACATCGTTGCCACGACCAATGTCGGCACGATCACCCAGAACGGCGTCTACGGCGACCTCGGCACGACCACGTTCACCACCACGAGCTACTTCGACACCGACACTGATCCGAACACCACGGCCGAAGCTCCGGTGCTGCTCGGTGACGGTGACATCGCTCTCGCCGCCACGGTCAACGGTGCGCACGGCCTCGCGACCTACTCCGTCAAGGAAGCCGGCACCATCAGCGGTAACCTCACCTTCGGTGGCCAGGCCTCCAGCGCCAACTCGATCGTCGCGACTTCCGAGCGTGGCAACATCACCCTCGGGATCACCCTGCAGGATTGGGATCGCGATGGCAGCAACCACATCACGAACCTCGCCTCCAACCCCGAGTTCGGCACGGTCGGCACGAGCAGCTTCACCACCACCTCCGGTGGCGATGTCACGCTCACCCTCGCGACCACGCAGAACGACACCGAGGTCGACGATCCGGCTCGCTCGTTGGTTCCGGAGTTCACCTTCGGTGCGATCACGGTCAATGTGGCCGATCGTTACACCAGCACCAGTGCGACGGCGGCCGATGTTCTCGCTGACGCGGGCAACATCACCATCACCGGCACCGGCGAGAACATCGACACGGGTACCGACGTCGGCGT
>JACCEE012283073.1_pt1 | contig 22340 bp, 26 predicted proteins | sample 7449931 | NCBI WGS metagenome assembly JACCEE01 (sample SAMN15323457, study PRJNA562643) | freshwater metagenome | isolation source: river surface water | place: USA:Blue River Watershed | collected 2017-08-19 | reverse complement strand
TCGCTAGTATGAGTGGGTGAAGCTTAGTAGCAGCTTTAAGCTTTTTGAGCTTAATCAGAAAATCTAAAATCAGCAATATCCACCTTAGTGTGAATATAACCTCCGCGTTAATCTCATCGCCAAGGAGGGGCTATTCTGCCAAAAATAGCCCCTGCCTGTTTAGGCCAACGCCAACACTTCATCCACTAAGCGGTTAATGCCTTCAGCGGCTTCGGCGATATTGTTTGCGAGCATATACGCCGGGGTTGTGACCAATTTGCGCGCGGCGTCAACCACGATGGATTCAACGCCACAGGCCACATGTTCTGCACCCATGCGGTTGAGCACGCCGCCCACATCAAGGTCGGTGCCGATGGTGCATTGCACGCCGTTGCCATAAATCGCGGCGGCTAAGGCGGGCGCAATACAAATCAGACCGATCGGTTTTTGTGCGTTGGCAAAGGCTTGCGCGGCGGCCAAGACATCCGGTTGCACATGCGCGGCGTCGCCTTTGAAGGCGAAATCGCTCAAATTTTTGGCCACGCCAAAACCGCCCGGAATCAGCAGCGCGTCGAAATCAGCGGCGAGCAGTTCGCGCACATCACGCACATTGCCGCGCGCGATGCGTGCCGCTTCTACCAACACGTTACGGCTTTCGGCCATTTCTTCGCCGGTCAGGTGATTGATGACGTGATGCTGTGCGATGTCCGGCGCAAAGCATTGCACCTGCACACCCTGCTGGCTAAGACGCAGCAGCGCCAGCACGCTTTCGTGAATTTCGCTGCCGTCGTACACGCCACAACCCGCCAAAATAACCGCAATTTTTTTACTCATGCGCCAAGTTCCTTGTTTCATTACGGACAAAAGAAAGGCGCATCCTAAGCCGACAACGGGCAACAAAAAAGGCCACCGCAGTGGGTGGCCTTTTGGAAAGAAGCGTCGGGCAATTACAGGCCAGACATCTTCTTGATAGCTGCTTTCAGCTCGTCGTCGGAGCAATCAGCACAGGTGCCTTTCGGTGGCATAGCGTTGATACCGGCGATGGCGCTTTTCAGCAGACCATCGACGCCGCCTTTAGCTGAAGCGCGTGCTTTCCAATCGGCGCTATCGCCTACTTTGGGAGCGCCCAGCACGCCAGAACCGTGACACGCATTACAGGCTTTTGCGACGACCTCATCACCGGTACGCGCGCCACCACCAGCCGCTGCTGCCGTTGCGCCGACGCCTTTGCATTCTTGGCCAGCAACGCACACTTCACCAACGGGCTTTAAGCGTTCAGCGATAGCGGCATTATCCATTGCGGCCTGAGCACCAACGGCCCACAGGGCCAAGACAGCGGCTTGAGCTGTCAGGAATTTTTTAATCAGGTTCACCCTTACACCCTCTTTCGTGGCTAGTCACTCCCGGGGCGATGGGCCGCTCGGGGTGGTGGCAGTATAACGGCAAAGGCAACATTGCAAAAACAACACTAATAGTCGCAAGGATATTAGGGCAGTGCGGCCACCACAGAAATTTCTACCAGCACTTGCGGCACATACAAACGCGCTTCGACGCACGCCCGCGCAGGCGCAGCGCCCTCGGGAATCCACGCATCCCACACGTCATTCATGCCGCTGTAGTGGTTGTCGATGTCGCGTAAATAAATCGTGGCGGAAAGAATGCGTGATTTATGCGTACCCGCATCAGCTAAAAAACGGTCGATATTGGCGAGCGTTTCGCGGGTTTGCTGGCGAATATCGCCCTCAATGTTATCCGCCAACTGACCGGCTAAATACACCGTGCCGTTATAAATAACGGCTTCACTGTAACGACACGCAGGATGTAAACGACGAATGCCCATAACGTGACCTCTCTTCGGGAGTTATCTACCGTGCGTTGATGTCTATGAATGATTACACCCCGGTTGTGCCTGTATGCCACAACAGACAGACAACAAAAAACCCGCCAAAAGGCGGGTTTCTTTTCAAGGGCCAATCAATTACTTGATTTTGGCTTCCTTGTAAATCACGTGCTTACGGACAACTGGATCGTATTTTTTGATTTCCAGTTTGCCGGGAGTGGTGCGCTTGTTTTTGTCGGTGGTGTAGAAGTGGCCGGTACCGGCGCTAGACACCAAACGGATCAGGTCACGCATGACAGAGCTCCTTAAACGTTTTCGCCACGAGTACGCAGTTCAGCCAAAACAGCTTCAATGCCGCGCTTGTCGATAATACGCATACCTTTCGCAGAAACACGCAGACGCACAAAACGCTTCTCGGACTCAACCCAGAAACGGTGGTGTTGCAGGTTTGGCAGGAAGCGACGACGGGTTTTGTTGTTGGCGTGGGAAACTTTGTTCCCAGTAACCGGACCCTTACCGGTCACTTGACAGACTCTCGACATATCTCAGCCCTCTGAACCACATGCACAACCCGGCATGGGTTGGCCGCTTGAATCGGTGTGAATTTTAGTTTTTACGGGGGTCTTATCGGCGAGTATCAGCAGGCGCAAGACCGAGCCCCTAAAATGAGCGCAGCTTTATAGCAGAAAGGCCACCCCCTAGCAAGGCAACCACTTGCGCCCCAACGCGGCAATCTCTGTGATGCGCTCCACGCCGCTGCCTATAATGCGCGCCATTTTCACCTTCATAGGATGCTTTTTATGGCCCGTCCAAGCGGTCGTGCGGCGAATCAAATGCGCGCTGTCAAGATTACCCGTCATTACACCAAACACGCGGAAGGCTCCGTCTTGGTTGAATTTGGCGATACCAAAGTCATCTGCACCGTGAGCGTAGAAGCAGGCGTACCGCGCTTCTTAAAAGGTCAAGGTCAGGGCTGGCTGACGGCTGAATACGGCATGTTGCCACGCGCCACCGGCAGCCGTAACGCACGCGAAGCCGCACGCGGGAAACAAGGTGGCCGCACCTTAGAAATTCAACGCTTGATTGGTCGCTCCTTACGCGCCGCGCTGGATTTGAGCAAATTGGGCGAAAACACCCTTTATATTGACTGCGATGTGATTCAAGCCGACGGCGGCACGCGCACCGCCTCTATTACCGGCGCTATGGTGGCGCTGGTTGACGCGCTGTCAGTGATGAAAGCACGCGGCATGGTGCGCCAAGACCCGCTGCGTCAGTGGGTGGCGGCGGTTTCTGTGGGTATCCACAACGGTCAAGCGGTGCTGGATTTAGACTATTTGGAAGATTCTGACGCTGGCACCGACCTCAACGTCGTGATGACCGACGCGGGCGGTTTTATCGAAGTACAAGGCACGGCGGAAGGCACGCCGTTCCAACCGGAAGAACTGAACGCCATGCTAGAACTGGCGCGTAACGGGTTAAATGAACTGTTTGCGGCGCAACGCAGCGCGATGGCGAACTAAGCCCACGCGCACAAAAAAGCCGACGCAATGTCGGCTTTTTTATTACGGACTGAGCGTCCAATCGTAATCCACCACTAACGGCGCGTATTGCGAACACGGCGTCTGTCGCAAAAAGCGCGCATTGCGAACCGTGCGACGCATCCCCGGCGTCAACAGTTGATAATCAAAACGGAAACCCAGATTTAACAAACGTGCTTGCTCGGTATCTGGCCACCAACTGTACTGCTCACCCTCGCGGCTCACTTCACGCAACGCATCTACATAGCCGAAATTGCCGAGAATTTCGTCCATCCATGCGCGTTCTGCGGGTAAAAAGCCCACGGTTTGCTGATTGTCGCGCCAATTTTTTACATCCACTTTCTGGTGCGCGATGTGCAGCGAGCTGCAATAAATGTATTCCCGACGCTTACGGCGCTGTTTACCTAAATACACCGCCAACTCATCAAGAAACTTAAATTTAGCGTTGAGATGCTCATCGCCGCGCATCCCGCTGGGCACGAATAAACTCGCAATGCTCACCTTGTCGAAATCGGCTTGGAGATAACAGCCATTGCGGTCGGCTTGCTCAAAACCCAAACCAAAAATGATGGCTTTCGGTTGGATGCGTGTGTAAATCGCCACGCCACCCTGTGACGGCACTTCGGCATCAACGGCATACATCAAATAACCGTCAAGCTGCCACGCGGGGTCTTCCATGTCGTAACACGACGCTTGAGTGTGTTGCAGGCAAAAAACATCGGCATTCTGGCTTTGCATCCAGTTAAGAAGGCCACGCGCTACGGCTTCCTGCATACCGTTCACGTTCAGACTGACAATCCGCATAAGGCAACCTGCATAAATGGCCCCTGAAAAAAGCGGTGGTATCATATTCTAACAACCGCTTTTTTTGCTAAATCGGGTTAATCATGCAGGCATATCAACGCGAATTTATCCGCTTCGCCATCGAACGTGGCGTCTTGCGGTTTGGTGAGTTCACGCTCAAATCGGGTCGTACCAGCCCTTATTTCTTCAATGCGGGTTTGTTTAGCAGCGGTTTGGCGCTGGCTCAACTGGGCCGTTTTTACGCCGAAGCCGTGCAGCAAAGCGGCTTGGAATTTGATGTGTTGTTTGGCCCAGCCTACAAAGGCATTCCGCTGGCCTCCGCGACGGCAGTTGCCTTGGCCGAACAACATAACCGCGACGTGCCTTGGTGTTTCAACCGCAAAGAGGCCAAAGCGCATGGCGAAGGCGGCACCTTGGTGGGCGCACCGCTGCAATGTAAAGCCCTGATTATTGATGATGTCATCACGGCGGGAACGGCGATTCGTGAAGTCATGGACATCATCAAGGCACAAAACGCGCACGCGGCGGGCGTGCTGATTGCGCTGAACCGTGAAGAACGCGGCAAAGGTGAATTGTCGGCCATTCAAGAAGTTGAGCGCGATTTTGGCATTCCGGTGATTAGCATTGTGTCGCTGACGCAAGTGCTGGAATACCTCGCCGACGACCCCGTTTTACGCGAACACCTGCCTGCTGTTGAGGCGTATCGCGCGCAATACGGCATCTGATGCCAACACCGGCCAGCCACACGCTGGCCGGTGGTTTGTTAACGTGTCCCGAACACCACCATGGTTTTACCGCGCACGCTGGCCACGCCGCGCGCTTCCAACGATTTCAACACCCGCCCAACCATTTCCCGCGAACAGCCCACGATGCGGCCTATTTCTTGGCGCGTGATTTTGATTTGCATGCCATCCGGGTGCGTCATGGCGTCGGGTTGGCGGCACAGGTGATGCAAAGTGTGAGCAACCCGCCCCGTAACATCCAAAAACGCCAAATCATTCACTTTGGTCGTGAAATGCCGCATACGTTCTGACATTTGATTGCACAGCGTGTACAGCAAATCAGGCTCGTGTTGCACCAAATCCCGAAACCGCGCGTGCGGTACTTCAATGACTTCGCAATCATATTTAGCGCGAATCCAAATCGGATTATTGGGTTTGGTTTTTTCGGCACCAAATAACCGCTCTTCGCCGAAGAAGTCGCCCGGATTTAGGTAATTCAAAATCATTTCCCGTCCGTCTTTATCTTCGATAAATAAGGTCACTGAACCTTTTACGAGGCAATACAGGCTGTCGTTACAGTCTCCGGCACAAATAAGGGTGCTGCGCGCCGCATACCGCCGCCGCTGCCCCACTGCCAGTAATTTCTCCAAATACTTAATCCGTGATGGGTGTGTAACAACGGCCATGCTGCGTCCCTGTGCTAGCAATTAATAAGAGAAAAAACCAATACGGCGGAGGTATTGTTTTGCTTATCAACAGCTTACCAGAAGCGTTTTTTTGTCAATAACGTAAAATCTCGACCAGTTCACATTTTGAGCGCGCGCTGTCGCGCATTTCGGCTGTGTTAAGCTGCGGTGTCTCATTACAGCGTAAGGTGGTGTCATGCAAGCGCGTGTCCAGTGGGCCGGAGAGGCTCTCTTTATGGGTGAATCAGGCAGCGGTCATGTTGTGATGATGGACGGCCCGCCCGAACACGGTGGCCGTAATTTGGCCGTACGTCCGATGGAAATGGTGCTGATTGGGTTGGGCGGATGCAGTTGCTTTGATGTGGTGAGCATTCTGAAAAAATCGCGTCAGGCCGTCGAAAGCTGCGAAGCCTTCCTCGATGCCGACCGCGCCGACACCGAACCCAAAGTCTTCACCCGCATTCATTTGCGTTTCGTGGTCAAAGGACGCGGTTTGAAAGACGCGCAGGTAAAACGCGCGGTGGAATTGTCGGCAGAAAAATACTGCTCGGCGTCCATCATGATGGTGCGCGCAGGCGTTGAAGTAACGCACAGCTACGAAATCGTTGAGCTGGGCGCGTAACCCGCTCGCGCACAAAGTGCCGGTAAATACTGGCCGATACCGGGTACCACCGGCATAATGCAGCCTCTTTTTTAAGGCGTCGCGCCATCACTTTAGATAGCGCGGCGCTTTTGTTTATCGGCCATCGCGTATGCGAAGAGGTGCCACAACGGCGGCCAAAAATGCCGCATCCGCCAGGGGAGTAACCGACGGTGAAAAGTAAACTAAAGCTCCACGGGTTCAATAACTTAACTAAAACCCTGAGCTTCAACATTTACGACATCTGCTATGCCGAAACGCCGGAAGACCAGCAGGCCTACGTTCAATACATTGACGAGGTTTACGATGCCGAGCGCCTGACGCAGATTCTCACCGACGTGGTGGAAATTATTGGCGCTAACATCCTGAACATTGCGCGTCAGGATTACGACCCCCAAGGGGCCAGCGTCACCATTTTGATTTCTGAGCAGCCGGTCGAGCCTACCGACAGCCAAATCGAAGAATCTCCCGGCCCGCTGAAAGAAACCATTTTGGCGCACCTCGATAAGAGCCATATCACCGTTCACACCTACCCCGAAATTCATCCGGTTGAAGGCATTGCCACCTTCCGCGTCGATATTGATGTGTCTACGTGCGGCGTGATTTCACCGCTGAAGGCGCTGAATTATTTAATTCACTCGTTCGACTCTGACATCGTGACGGTGGATTATCGTGTACGCGGTTTTACCCGTGACGTTGAAGGCAAAAAACACTTCATCGACCACGAAATTAATTCTGTCCAGAATTATCTGTCCGCCGATACTAAAGAGGCGTACCAGATGACTGACGTCAACGTGTACCAAGAAAACTTATTCCACACGAAGATGCTGCTCAAAGAATTTAATTTAGATAATTATTTATTTGGCGACGCCACGCAAAACCTCAACGATGAGCAACGCGAGCAAGTCGCTGAACGTGTGAAACATGAAATGCTGGAGATTTTCTACGGGCGCAATATGACGCACGCGAAATAATCCACGCCGCCCTTCCTTGTCGTAAGCGGGGAAGGGCTTTTTTTACTATTGATTTGCACTATTAACGCGATTAACAGGAACAAATTCAGTTGTTCGGGACTCTTCTCCTATAGTCCAAACGGCATTTCGTCGCATAGGAGTACGCAATGAGTCAGAACAAGAACGCCACCGGCAAATGCCCGGTGATGCACGGCGCTCATACGCAAATGGGTAAATCCAATACCGAGTGGTGGCCTAACGCGCTGAACTTGGACATCCTCCACCAGCACGACCAAAAAACGAATCCAATGGACGCCGGTTTTAATTATGCCGAAGCGTTCAAAACACTGGATTTGGATGCCGTCAAACACGACTTGATTGCGCTGATGACCGACAGCCAAGCCTGGTGGCCTGCGGATTGGGGGCACTATGGTGGTTTGATGATTCGCATGGCGTGGCATGCCGCTGGCACTTACCGCATCGCTGACGGACGCGGGGGCGCTGGCACCGGCAATCAGCGTTTCGCCCCTCTGAATAGCTGGCCCGATAACGCCAATCTTGATAAAGCCCGCCGTTTACTCTGGCCCATTAAAAAGAAATACGGCAACAAACTGTCTTGGGCGGATTTAATCGTATTAGCCGGAAATATGGCTTACGAATCAATGGGTTTGAAAACATTCGGCTTTGCGGGTGGCCGCGCAGATATCTGGCATCCAGAGAAAGATATTTACTGGGGTTCCGAAAAAGAATGGCTGGCGTCCAGCGCCAATCGTTACGAAAGCGATTCCCGCGAGAGCCTCGAAAACCCATTGGCTGCCGTACAAATGGGGCTTATTTACGTCAACCCGGAAGGCGTCGATGGCAAACCCGACCCCTTACGCACCGCGCAAGATGTTCGCACCACATTCGCGCGCATGGCCATGAACGACGAGGAAACGGTGGCGCTCACGGCAGGCGGTCATACCGTCGGCAAGTGTCACGGTAATGGCAACGCGGCTTTATTAGGTGCAGCCCCTGAAGGCGCTGCGCTGGAAGCACAAGGGCTAGGCTGGCACAACCCCGCTGGCAAAGGCTGCGGCCGCGAAACCGTCACCAGCGGCATCGAAGGCGCGTGGACGACCCACCCCACAAAATGGGATAACGGTTATTTCTACCTACTCTTTAATTACGATTGGGAGTTAAAAAAGAGTCCCGCCGGTGCATGGCAATGGGAACCCATCAACATTAACGAAGAAGACAAACCCGCCGACGTCGAAGACCCTTCCATTCGCTATAACCCCATCATGACCGATGCGGACATGGCGATGATTAAAGACCCGATTTACCGTGAAATTTCTGAGCGGTTTTATAAAGACCCCGATTATTTCGCTGACGTCTTTGCGCGCGCGTGGTTCAAGCTCACACACCGCGATTTAGGGCCAAAAACCCGCTATTTAGGTGCCGATGCACCGCAAGAAGACCTCATCTGGCAAGACCCTATTCCGGCAGGTAACACCCAACTCACTGACGCGGACATCGCCGCCCTCAAAGTGCGGTTATTGAACAGTGGATTGAGCGCCTCCGAACTCATCAGTACAGCATGGGATAGCGCCCGCACATTCCGCTGTTCAGATTATCGAGGCGGTGCCAATGGCGCTCGCATCCGCCTCGCGCCGCAAAATGCGTGGGAAGGCAACGAACCCGCCCGCTTACAAAACGTCTTGCGCGTATTGGAAGGCATTCAGGCCAGCGCGAGCGTGGGCGTCAGTTTGGCGGATTTAATCGTGTTAGGCGGTTGCGCGGCAATTGAACAGGCCGCACACGCGGCAGGTGTCACGATTAGCGTGCCATTTACACCGGGTCGGGGTGATGCGTTGCCCGAAATGACCGACGCCGACGCCTTTGCAGTCCTTGAACCGCTTCACGACGGTTATCGTAATTGGCTGAAAAAAGAGTACGTCGTTTCTGCTGAAGAGTTATTACTCGACCGCACGCAATTAATGGGCTTAACCGCCCAAGAAATGACGGTTCTCATCGGTGGGATGCGGGTACTGGATACCAACCATGCGGGCACACCACATGGCGTATTTACGGAGCGTCCCGGTGTTCTCAGCAACGATTTCTTCACGCATTTACTGGATATGAACTATCGCTGGCAGCCGATAGCTAACAACCTGTACGAGCTGCGTGAACGCCAGAGCGGGCGCGTGAAATGGACGGCTACGCGGGTAGATTTGGTGTTTGGCTCAAATGCCGTGCTGCGTGCTTACGCCGAGGTTTATGCCCAAGACGATGCCCACGAGAAGTTCGTTAAAGACTTCGTAAACGCATGGGTGAAAGTCATGAACGCCGACCGTTTCGACTTGAAATAACCCCCAACCGCTGCCATTCCCCCCTAAACCACGGGGGGGAATACAGGGTCATGGCTGCACGTTTACACGCGATAAGTGCTTTTCGTCATCACTTTTGATAACAGGCTCATGCCGAATTTCACCGGCGCAGGAAAGCGAAAACCACCCGCCTCTAACGCCGTGCTGGCGTGTTGCAGTTCGTCCACTTTCATTTGTTCCAAGATGGCGCGCGAGCGTTGGTCATGGGCGGGCAACGTGCCTAAATGTTCATCAAGGTGCTTCACCACTTGCTCTTCAGTGGCGGCCACAAAGCCCAAGCTCACGCGGTCGCTAATCAGCCCCGCCGTGGCACCAATGCCCAAAGAAAGCCCATAAAACAACGGGTTAAGCAGACTAGGACGACCACCCAGCTCACGGATGCGCTGCTCGCACCATGCCAAATGGTCGATTTCTTCCTCGGCGGCTTTTTCCATTGCTTCACGCACCTCGGGCAATTTTGCGGTGAGTGATTGGCCCTGATACAGCGCCTGCGCGCACACCTCGCCGGTGTGGTTAATCCGCATCAGGCCACAGGCGTGTTTGGCGTCTGCGTCATTGAGTTCGGTGTTTTCGTGCGGTAACGCAGGCGAAGGCCGCCCCGGTTGACCACTGAACGGCAACAACGTACGCAACGCGGCATCCGCTTGCAGCAGCAAACGGTCAGCGGGGGAATAGTGGCGTTGGCTAGACATAGCAGGCTCCTGAACGTGAATGAAACACCGGCACAGATAATTAACCCGGCGGCCAATGCAGTTGACGCTGGCCAAGCACATGCAAATGAATGTGGTACACGGTTTGACCGCCCATTTCATTGCAATTCATCACCACGCGGAAACCCTCTTCACAGCCTTGCTCACGCGCTAAACGCTGCGCGGTGTACAGGATGTGGCCGAGCAAAGCGCGGTCGTCTTCGGTGGCATCGTGCAAGGTGGCAATGTGCTTTTTCGGAATCACCAAAAAATGCACCGGCGCTTGCGGAGCGATGTCATGGAAAGCCACCACATGCTCATCTTCATAGAGTTTTTTGGCGGGAATGTCGCCATTTACGATTTTGCAAAACAAGCAATCCACACACGTTCTCCTTAAAAATCAATCTATTCAGAACGGCTTAACCACAACCAAAATGACAATCACCAGCAAGAAAATCACCGGCACTTCATTAAACCAGCGATAAAACACATGCCCGCGCGTGTTGGCACCAGCGGCAAATTTCTTCAATAAAGAACCGCAAGCGTGATGGTAGCCAATCAATAACAGCACCAACGTCAGTTTGATGTGCAGCCACAGGCCGGTTTTGAACAAAATGGGATTGAGCGCCAGCATCCAAATGCCAAACACCACGGTGGCAATCATCGACGGCAGCATGATGCCGCGATACAGCTTGCGCTCCATGACACAAAACCGCTCATGGCTGGCCGCGTCGCTGCTCATCGCGTGATAGACAAATAAACGCGGCAAATAAAATAAACCCGCAAACCAGCACACCATCGAAATGATGTGCAGGGCTTTAACCCAGAGATACAACATACGCAGTCATCCTTTTTTTAAGCACGCAAAACAACGTGAGCGGCGATGGTAGCCATGCAATCGGCGGGCGTCATCCCATCGCTGGCCGAAGGGCAAGCGCCGCCGTATCATCCGCGCTCGTTATTGAACAGATTGCCTACGGGGATAGCGCGATGATTAAGGTCGGCATTGTTGGGGGAACCGGGTATACCGGCGTCGAGTTGCTGCGGTTGTTGGCGCAGCATCCGCAAGCGCGGGTTGACGTCATCACGTCGCGCTCAGAAGAAGGCGTGTGCGTGGCGGATATGTACCCGAACCTGCGCGGCCACTACGACAACCTGCGTTTCAGCGTGCCGGATGTGGCCAAACTCGGCGCGTGCGATGTGGTGTTTTTCGCTACGCCGCACGGGGTTGCTCATGCGTTAGCCGGTGAATTATTGGCGACGGACACGCGCGTCATCGACCTTTCCGCCGATTTCCGCTTACAAGACGCTGAAGAATGGGCGAAATGGTACGGCCATCCACATGGCGCGCCGGACTTACTGCCCGAGGCGGTCTACGGCCTGCCGGAAGTCAACCGCGACGCCATCAAAAACGCGCGCCTGATTGCCGTCCCCGGTTGCTATCCCACCGCCACGCAGTTGGGTTTGATTCCTTTATTGGAAGCCGGTTTAGCCGACGCTTCGACGCTCATCGCTGATTGCAAATCCGGCGTCAGCGGTGCCGGACGCGGTGCCAGTGTTGGCTCGTTGCTGTGCGAATCCAGCGAAAGCATGAAAGCCTATTCCGTGAAAGGCCATCGCCATCTGCCGGAAATTAGCCAAGGGCTGCGCCGCGCCGCAGGCGGTGACGTGGGTCTTACCTTCGTGCCACATTTAACCCCGATGATTCGCGGCATTCACGCCACGCTGTACGCGCGCGTAGCCGACCACAGCGTTGATTTACAAGCGTTATTTGAACAGCGTTACGCCAATGAACCGTTCGTGGATGTAATGCCCGCAGGCAGCCATCCCGAAACGCGCAGCGTGCGCGGCGCGAATGTGTGCCGTATCGCGGTGCATCGTCCGCAAGGCGGGGATTTGGTGGTCGTGCTGTCCGTCATCGACAACTTGGTGAAAGGGGCGTCCGGCCAAGCGGTGCAAAATATGAATATCGCATTTGGCTTGGACGAGCGTTTGGGATTGTCAGCACCGGCGTTGCTGCCGTAAGTCGCTGGCTGAATAGTTGACCGTTTTGCTCAGGGCGCGATAATGCGCCGCCCTCTGTGCTGCAAATGGCCGCGCGCCTGGAGTTCCAGAAATGAGTATTGAAACCTTCACCCCCACTCCGTTGCTGTTCACGCAAGCAGCGGCTAACAAGGTGAAAAACCTCGTTGAAGAAGAAGGGAATGACCGCCTGCGTCTGCGCGTATTCGTCACGGGCGGCGGCTGTTCTGGCTTCCAATACGGCTTCACCTTCGATGAAGGATTAGCCGATGACGATACGGTTATCGAACGCGATGGCGTCAGCCTCATCGTTGACCCGATGAGCTTCCAATACCTCGTCGGTTCTGAAGTCGATTATCAAGAAGGGTTGGAAGGCTCGCGGTTTGTGATTAAAAACCCGAACGCCACAACGACCTGCGGTTGCGGCCAGTCGTTTTCTATTTAAGCGACTCACGCACACAAAAACGCCGCGCTTTATACGCGGCGTTTTTGTTTCCACATCAATACGTTACGCCGGATAAATCGCCCCCAACACACGCAACCCTTGCGCGGCGGTCACGGCTGGGCAATTTCCCGGTAATCCTTCTAAACAACGATGCGCCAGCCACGCAAAGGCCATGGCTTCTATCCAATCCGCCGGTAAGCCGCGCGCATCAGTAGCGCAGACCTGTGCACGTGGCAAATACGCTTGCAGACGCTGCATTAAATGCGCGTTACGCGCGCCGCCACCGCACACCCACACTTCACGCGCCTGCGGTAAGGAATGCCGGATGTCGTTGCTGATGCTGCGGGCGGTCAGTTCCAAAAGCGTGGCCTGTACGTCAACGGGCGTTAGCGTCGGGAATGCTGCCAACTGCGCGTGTAACCACGCGAGGTTGAAGCGTTCGCGCCCCGTGCTTTTCGGGCCGCGTTGCTGAAAAAAATCATCGCGTAACCAATGCGCCAGTAATTCAGCGCAGGGTGTTCCGCTGGCTGCCCATGCGCCGTTGTGGTCGAAATGCACGCCGTGATGATGATGAATCCACGCATCCAACAACACATTGCCGGGGCCGCAATCAAATCCGCGTACCGGCTGCTGTGGCGCTAACAACGTGAGATTGCTAAAGCCGCCGATATTCACAATGACGCGCGCGTTGTCTTCACCAAATAACGCCTGATGAAATGCCGGAACCAAAGGCGCACCGTGCCCGCCTGCCGCCACATCACGCCGCCGAAAATCGGCCACTACCGTGATGCGCGTGAGTTCCGCCAATAACGCGGGATTGCCAATTTGCACGCTAAAACCGCGTTGCGGTTCATGGCGAATGGTTTGCCCGTGACTGCCGATAGCGCGCACACGGTCGGGCGCGATGCCTTCACGTTGAAGCAGCGTCAACACCGCTTCAGCCGTTAAACGCGCCCATTGTTGACCTGCCATTTCCGCGCGCGCGATTTCATCCGTGTCGCTGTGGCACAAGGCGAGTAAGTCGGCGCGCAACGCATCTGGCATCGGGACATAGTGGCTGGCTAACAGGCGGGGCGTCGTTTCCGACGCCACTTCAAGCAGCGCAATATCCAGCCCATCTAAGCTGGTGCCCGACATCACGCCGACATACCACATGCGCTTAATGCCGCTGCTGTTGACGCTGGTTCATCGCCAGCAGGGTTGAACGCTCGCGGTCCATGCGCGCTACCAGCGGGCGGGTGTCTTGGATAAAACGCTGACGCTCGGCACCAGCCAATGGCTCGGCCATCAACTGTTTTTGCTTGAGCGGGTCAACGTGAACACCCGCGACACGAAACTCATAATGCAGATGCGGGCCGCTTGATAAGCCCGTTGTCCCAACGTAGCCAATCACCTGCCCTTGTTTCACGCTCATGCCTTCACGAATGCCTTTGGCAAAGCCTTTCATGTGACCGTAAAGCGTGGTGTTTTTTGCGTTGTGCTGAATGATGATGACGTTGCCATACCCACCCTGACGCTCGGCAGTGACGATTTTTCCATCACCGGCAGCGCGAATCGGCGTACCCACGCGCGCCGCATAATCCACACCCTTGTGCGCGCGCGTCACGTTCAATACAGGGTGACGACGGCTATTGGAGAAACGCGAGCTAATCCGCACCACATCAATCGGGGTACGGATAAAGGCTTTACGCAAATTTTTGCCGTCAGCGTTGTAATAACTGACGTTGCCTTTCGCGGGCGCGTAACGCATCGCGGTATAGGTTTTACCTTGGTTCGTGAAGCGTGCCGCCAGCACCTTGCCCGTGCTTACGCGACGACCATCCACAACGTTTTCTTCATAAACGACTTCAAATTCATCGCCTTTGCGTAAGCTCAACGCAAAATCCACGTCATAGGCAAAGATGTTCGACAGCTCAACCGCCATGGATTTTGGCAATCCGGCACGCCTCACCGAAGCCGCTAACGTGCCATCCACGACACCGCGCGCATAGGCTTGGCGGGTGGTGGGTTTAATGCGTTCCTGCTGAACCGCAAACGCCGAACCATTGCGGCTGACTTCAATTTCCAGCAAGTCATCGGTGCGGGTTTGTAGACGCTCTAACTCACCGGCGGCGTTGATTTTCAGCTCAAAGGTTTGACCGGGCTGAATGCGCTCCAAGGGTTTTGCGCCCTTACTGGCCAACAACAACGCCAATACCGCGTCATCTAAACCGGCTTCATCAAGCACATCCGACAGCGTGTCGCCGATTTGCGTGGTGATGGTGAGCTCACGCGGGCCGGTCGGTTTGGTTTCTGCAACGGCTTCATCATCACCGCTGTCGTCGCCGTCTGCTGCTTCTTCGCTGTCATCAGCCGCTGCTTTAGCGGCTTCGGGTGCGGGTGCAGTTTCAGGCGCTACCACTGCGGACGCAGGCGCAACAACAGGCGCAGGGGTAGCGGGTGATGTTGCCGGTGTGGCTGTCGAGGCGCTGGTTTCCGCAGGAACTGGCGGCGCGACCTGTGTGTTTTCGTGTGACTGGGCTTCACTGGCCACAGGCAACGCAAGGGGCGTTGTCTCTGGGGTTCGGGACGGAAGCGCCAGCACGGCTATCAATAATGCCGCCACACTCCCCATCGCTAATACATGCGCTTTGGGGTAATGCGACGGCTTCTTCAGGGAATCCGTCATGGCTAATAGGTCTTAGGAGGATGAAATGGAGACTTATCTATCGACTAAGTATAGCCCCTATCGGGGAATGCAACTCAGTGCCATTTGACGGTTTATAGCCAGCCAAGTTCCGCTAACGAAACAGGTTCTCCTTCCCCCACCACAAAATGATCCAATACCCGCACCTCAACTAATGCCAAGGCTTCTTTCAGTTGTCGCGTTAATTGACGGTCGGCGTCGCTGGGTTCAGGTTCGCCAGAGGGATGATTGTGCGTCAGGATGAGCGCCGCCGCGTTGTGTACCAGCGCCCGTTTTACCACCTGACGCGGGTACACCGCTGCGCCATCAATCGAGCCATAAAACAGCGTTTCAAACGCCAACACCCGATGCTTGGTGTCCAAAAAAAGACACGCAAAGACCTCGTGCGGCTCATGCCGAAGGCACGCTTTTAAGTAATCACGCACCGCTTGCGGGCTTTCCAATGCCGAGCACCGAAACACCTGCGACGCCAAATGACGCCGCCCTAGTTCTAACACCGCTTGCAACTGCTGATAGCTCACCGGCCCTAAACCGGGTTCATTACAAATTTGCGTTAATTCGGCATCAAATAGCGGACGAAGCCCGCCAAATTTATGCACAAGCTGTTGCGCCCAGAGTAGCGCGGCCTGTCGGTCACGTCCGGGGCGCAGGCACAGCGCCAGCAATTCAGCATCGCTCATCGCCTGAACAGAGCGAGGCGTTAATGACATTACGGATTGCCTCATATCACCTTCCTTGTGAAACGTGCGTTAGGGGCGCGGTGCAAACATAATGATGCCCATTCCCACCAGTGCCACCGCCACACCGACGCCATCCCAGACCGTTGGTTTAATGCCATCGACGGCCCAAAGCCACGCAATTGCGACCAAAATATAAACGCCGCCGTAGGCCGCATACACGCGCCCCGCTGCCGCTGGATGCAGCGTTAATAACCATGCAAATAACGCCAAACTCAACGCCGCCGGAATCAATAACCAAGGGCTTTTATCTTCGCGTAACCATAAATACGGCAAATAACAACCCACGATTTCGGCGAATGCCGTGATGACAAACAAGCCCACTGTTTTTACTTCTAGCATCAATTTACTGACCTCGTGGCACACCGGTATATCAGCGCGCCATCCTACTCAAAGCCGCCTGCGTGCCGCGCTGAAAGTGTGCGTGCTATCTTAATCGCCCCCTTTTAATGCCAAAGCCGCTGGCCGTGACCGAGTTCACGTCTGTGGCTTTTTTCTTTTCAGTTCTTCAACGAGGCAAAAGCCATGCAGCGGTTGCAACGCAAACGAATCGTATTAGGCGTAGGCGGCGGCATTGCGGCCTATAAAAGTGCGGAGCTTATCCGCCGTTTGCGTGACCAAGGCGCAGAGGTGCGCGTGGCCATGACCCGTGCCGCGCGCGAGTTCATCACGCCGCTGACGTTACAGGCATTGTCGGGGCATCCGGTTTTTAATGATTTACTCGACCCCGCCGCCGAAGCTGCGATGGGCCATATTGAACTGGCGAAATGGGCTGATTTGATTTTAATCGCCCCCGCCACCGCTGATTTAATGGCGCGCCTCGCGCAAGGCATGGCCGACGATTTGCTCACCACGTTAGTGCTGGCCACCGATGCGCCGGTCGCGTTAGCCCCCGCGATGAACCAAGCCATGTGGCGCGACCCCGCCACGCAAGCCAATGCCGAACAATTACGCCAGCGCGGTATGCACCTGTTTGGCCCCGGTATTGGCAGCCAAGCCTGCGGCGATACGGGGCCGGGTCGGATGCTGGAACCCGACGAGCTGGCTCAACGTGCTGCCGATTGTTTCGAGCGCCACTTACTCACCGGAATGCACCTGTTGATTACCGCAGGCCCGACCCAAGAAGCCATCGACCCGGTGCGCTATATCAGTAATCACAGTTCAGGAAAGATGGGTTTTGCGCTGGCCGAAGCCGCCGCCGAAGCCGGTGCGCGCGTGACGCTGGTCAGTGGGCCGGTGAATTTGCCAACGCCTGCGCGTGTGCAGCGCGTCAATGTGTTGAGCGCGCGCGACATGCTCGCCGCCTGTGAAGCCGCTTTTCCTTGCGAAGTGTTCATTGCGGCGGCGGCAGTGGCGGATTACCGCCCCGAACAAATTGCCGCGCAAAAAATGAAAAAAGACCCTAACCGTGATGACGGTTTAACCCTGCGCCTCGTGCGGAATCCCGACATTCTCGCCACGCTCGCCGCACGCCCTGACCGTCCGTTTTGCGTGGGGTTTGCGGCGGAAACTGAAAACGTCTTGGAATACGCGGCGCGTAAACTCCACAGCAAGCACCTTGATTTAATAGTCGCCAATGACGTTTCTAACCCTGAAATTGGCTTTAACAGCGCCGAAAACGCTGTCACCGTCCTTGATAAAGCACTGACTCACACCCGATTTGAACAGGCCAGCAAAGCGCATATTGCCCGCGCATTGATGGCCTTTATTGCGGCTCGTTATCCACAACAGGACTGACTCTAATGCACGCTTTGCAAGCTAAAATTCTTGACTCTCGTTTAGGCAGTGAATTTCCATTGCCCGAATACGCCACGCCCGGTTCTGCGGGGCTCGATTTGCGCGCTTTGCCCAAAGAGCCAATCACACTGGAGCCCGGTCAAACGGCGCTGATTCCCACCGGCCTTGCCATTTATATTGCTGACCCCACGTTAGCGGCAGTGATTTTGCCGCGTTCTGGGTTAGGTCATAAACATGGAATCGTGTTAGGTAATCTGGTTGGGTTGATTGATTCGGATTATCAAGGTGAATTGATGGTTTCTTGCTGGAATCGAGGCCAAACCGCTTTCACCATTAGTATTGGCGAACGAATCGCACAACTCGTATTAGTGCCTGTGGTACAAGCCCGTTTTGAATTGGTCGAATCATTCGACACAACAAAACGCGGCACCGGCGGTTTTGGCAGCACCGGCAAAGCGTAATAATTTCACCTAATTGCTTGTTTTGTATAAATTTTATAGGGAGTCTGCTATGACGACTGCATCCCAATTACCGGCCAGCATTTTCCGCGCGTATGACATTCGCGGCATCGTCGGCCAAACCCTGACGGCAGAAACCGCGTACTGGATTGGTCGCGCGATTGGCGCGGAGAGCTTGGCCTGTGGTGAATCCGGCGTCGTGGTGGGGCGTGATGGCCGTTTATCTGGCCCTGAACTGGCGGGCGAGCTGATGCGCGGTCTGCAAGCGGCAGGCTGTGATGTGATTGATGTGGGCATGGTGCCCACGCCAGTGCTGTATTTCGCGGCCAATACCCTTGGCCCACGCAGCGGCGTGATGGTAACGGGCAGCCACAACCCGCCTGATTACAACGGTTTCAAAATCATGATTGCCGGTGAAACCCTGTCCGGCGACCGCATTCAGGCGCTGTATCAACGTATACAAAACAACGAGTTAAGCGAAGGTGCGGGCCAACTGCAAAGCGCCGACGTGCTGCCCGCGTATCACACCCGCGTGACCAGCGACGTCAGCACCGCGCGCCGCCTGAAAGTGGAGGTCGATTGCGGCAACGGCGTGGCGGGCGTCAACGCACCGCAACTGATTGAGGCGCTGAACTGCGACATCATCCCGCTGTTTTGTGATGTAGATGGCACCTTCCCGAACCATCACCCCGACCCCGGCAAGCCTGAAAACCTCGAAGATTTGATTGCCGCCGTTAAAGAACAGGGCGCGGATGTGGGCTTGGCATTCGATGGCGATGGCGACCGCGTGGGCGTCGTGACCAACGAAGGTGAAATGATTTACCCCGACCGTCTGTTAATGCTGTTCGCGCGTGACGTATTGAGCCGCAACGCAGGCGCGCAAATCATTTATGACGTGAAATGCACACGCGGCCTCGCGGGGTTGATTCGTCAGCACGGCGGTCAGCCACAAATGTGGAAAACCGGCCACTCGCTCATCAAAGCCAAAATGAAAGAAACCGGCGCGTTGCTGGCGGGCGAAATGAGCGGGCACATTTTCTTCAAAGAGCGTTGGTATGGCTTCGACGACGGCATTTACAGCGCCGCGCGTCTGCTGGAAATTCTCTCCAACGATTGCCGCAGCGCGGCTGAAGTATTCGCTGATTTCCCCGTGGCGCTGTCCACACCTGAAATCAACATCACCGTCGGCGATGAGCGCAAATTCACCCTCATCGACACGCTGCAACAAGCCAGCAACTGGGGCGAAGGCGCGGAGTGCTTCACCCTTGACGGCGTGCGCGTCGATTACCCTTATGGCTGGGGTTTGGTGCGTGCCTCCAATACCACGCCGGTGCTGGTGCTGCGTTTTGAAGCCGATACCGCTGAACAACTGGCGCAGATTCAACAGGTCTTCCGCGCGCAACTGACTGCCGCCGCGCCAGACGTGGCATTACCGTTCTAACTAGGAGCCTTTTTTCATGCCCCTGCAACGTGAAACCGCCGCCGAGGTGGCCAAAGTCCTCGCTGAGGCACTGCCTTATATCCGCCGCTTCACCGGCAAAACGCTGGTCGTGAAATACGGCGGCAACGCGATGGAAAGCGACGAGCTGAAAACCAGCTTCGCGCGTGACATCGTGCTGATGAAAGCGGTCGGTATTAACCCCGTGGTCGTACACGGTGGCGGCCCACAAATTGGCGACCTGCTCAAACGCCTGTCGATTGAAAGCCATTTCGTTGATGGGATGCGCGTCACCGACGCCGCCACGATGGACGTGGTGGAAATGGTGTTGGGCGGTCAGGTCAACAAAGACATCGTGAACCTGATTAACCAACACGGCGGCAGCGCGATTGGTTTAACTGGCAAAGATGCGGGGCTGATTCGTGCGAAGAAGCTCAAAGTCACACGCCAAACGCCCGAAATGACCCAGCCCGAAATCATCGACATTGGTCATGTGGGCGAGGTGGAATCGGTCAATGTTGAGCTGATTAACATGCTGGTGGCGGGCAACTTCATTCCTGTTATCGCACCGATTGGCGTGGGCGAAAACGGCGAGTCGTACAACATCAACGCCGATTTGGTCGCGGGCAAAGTGGCCGAGGCGCTCAAGTGTGAAAAGCTGATGCTGCTCACCAACATCGCGGGCTTGATGGATAAAACGGGCAACGTCCTGACCGGCTTATCCACCGAGCAAGTCGATGGCTTGATTGCCGACGGCACCATTTACGGCGGCATGTTGCCGAAAATCCGCTGCGCGCTGGAAGCGGTGCAAGGCGGCGTACACAGCGCGCACATCATTGATGGCCGCGTGCCCAACGCCGTGCTGTTGGAAATTTTCACCGACAGCGGCGTCGGCACCCTGATTACCAACGCGAAAGCGTAACGGTAATGCGCCCCTTTAGTCTGTTAAAGGGGCGCTTTTAATAGAAGGATACGCTGCACGGCATGGCCATTTCATGGCAGGATATAAACCGAGTTTTCTTTGATTATTTCCTCCACATTAATGAGCAAACGGCCATGGAATCCATAAAAAAATTCCTTGATTCTCAAGGGTTTCAAAATTTTATTATTGCAGTAATTGTTATAAACGCCATTACATTGGGGCTTGAAACGTCGCCTGATATTATGGCAAAAACCGGTCATTTATTAGTCTGGTTAGACCATGCAGCCTTGGCTATTTTCATTGTTGAGATTTTATTAAAACTGGTTGTATATCGGTTAGATTTCTTCAAAAGCGGCTGGAATGTTTTCGACATACTAATTGTCGGCATTACTTTAGTTCCAGCCAGCGAAGGCATGTCTGTATTGCGCTCGCTGCGCGTATTGCGGGTGTTGCGCCTTGTTTCTTTGGTGCCTTCCATGCGTAAAGTGGTGGATGCGTTATTGCGCGCTATTCCGGGCATGAGTTCAGTATTAGCATTACTGTTATTAGTATTTTATGTGGCTGCTGTAATGGCTACTAAATTATTTGGCCCACACTTTCCAGAATGGTTTGGTAATATCGGTACGTCATTTTATACGCTCTTCCAAGTAATGACGTTAGAATCTTGGTCAATGGGTGTAGCGCGGCCCGTGATGGATATTTATCCATATTCATGGGTTTTCTTCGTTGTCTTTATTTTGTTGACAACTTTTGCAGTGTTGAACTTGTTTATTGCCATCATCGTTGACGCCATGAATAGCCAAGACCATGACGAACAAGAAGAAACCCGCCAACTCGTCAATAACGACCATCAAGAAGTATTAACTGAATTACGCGCATTGCGTGCAGAAGTCGCTGAACTACGCAAAACACACCACTCCTAATAAACAGGAGGGAGAAAACTCCCTCCTTCACCTTATCACGGCTGACAATGATAATTAAAACGCATCAATACGTCATTATTATCTGCCTGTATAGGAGGCAATTCCCACACCCTCACGCACTGCTGTTTCTTTTCACACCACTGATACCCTGCGGAACCGATACAACCCTGTTCATCCCTATCCCCGCCAACAATCGGCGGTTTCGATGCCGCGCAGCCCGTTATTAGTAGCATTATGAAGAGCACCCCTTTATTCATAGTCAATACCGTAAAGCCTCTATTTTATACTGCCATCACATAAATACAGCTATTTAACACAGCCTGTTATACTCCACAACGACCACGATAATCAGAGTACACCTCATGTCCCGATTAAATCCTCGTCAACAAGAAGCCGTGCATTATGTCAGCGGGCCATTATTGGTGCTGGCGGGCGCGGGCTCAGGCAAAACCAGTGTGATTACCCGAAAAATTGCCTACTTAATTCAAGAATGTGGCGTCGCGGCTCGTTATATTGTGGCCGTAACCTTCACCAATAAAGCAGCACGCGAAATGAAAGAGCGTGCCAGTAAATTATTACGCAGCGGCGAAAGTAATGGATTAACGGTTTCCACATTTCATAATTTGGGCCTAAATATCATCCGGCGAGAGCATACTATTTTAGGTTATAAACCCGGTTTTTCTATTTTTGATGAAGGTGATGTGCGTACATTACTCACTGATTTAATGCACAAAGAATATGCCGGAGATGAT
>JACCEE010542233.1_pt1 | contig 22344 bp, 12 predicted proteins | sample 7449931 | NCBI WGS metagenome assembly JACCEE01 (sample SAMN15323457, study PRJNA562643) | freshwater metagenome | isolation source: river surface water | place: USA:Blue River Watershed | collected 2017-08-19 | reverse complement strand
CAACTAAATCATTAATACTACCAGATGCTGGCGGTTCGCCTAATTCGATAGAATCAGATGCAATTTGCTCGTCATTCAGCGCATAGAAAGTAATTGTGTATGAACCCGCTGGCAAATAATCAGCATTCATCATATCTGGGGTAAACGAAGCCTCAATGTAGTATCCAGAATCTGTTAGGGAAGCACTAGTATAGACTACCTCAGTATTATAGGTGACTACATAATAGAACTCGAACACAAAATCTTCATCGGTTGTAATGATGTCAAGTTCTATACCGTCATTAGAATCATAGTACCAATATACATCATCTATTAATTCTTCATAATTAACAAACAAAATTCCATTGTCGCTGACCTTATCGTAGAAGTCTTCCATGAAGTCTTCTGGATTAGATATAAACCAATCTTCATCATCAAGTTCAAATTCTAAAGTAACAATATACTCTTGAGTTTCTTCAATATCGGCCAGAATATCAATGAACTCATCTATGTCCTCTGGCTCTTCATCCATAGCAGCCTCGAAGTCTGGTACAGAAATAATATAGTCAATAGAACCAACTCCGTCCTTCTTACTACAATCAGCACTCTTCTCGTCAGCTTCGAAAGTGGCATTCTCTATAATAGCATCAAGCACCTCATAATCTACAGTACTTAATCCGCCATCCTCATAATTCTTAAGAATTTGAGCATCATCTTCGTCAATGCAGACATCTATGCAATCATCGATTTCTCTTGCTAGAGCTGCTTCGACAAACTCATCTCCTACTTCAATACATTCTTCTTTAGACTTATCAAACAAAGAACAAGAGGCTAAAGAAGCAAGCATACTAATAGAAAGAACTGCTGTAACTGTTTTTACTATCCCTTTCATGTGCACCTCCAAATATTTACATTACATTTATACTATCATATTTTAATTTGATTTTGAACAAGAAAAACGCCTGCACTCCCATGCAGGCGTAACTACACAATAATTAAGAATAAAAGAGACTAGATATTAATCTAATGTCGTTGAATTTGAACCGATTAAACCTCCAGAAACATCATAGAAAGCAATAGTATACTCACCAGGCTCAAATTCAGAAACACCGATATCCTCTGGATAGAAATATGCTTCAATATAGTATCCCGTGTCAGTTAACTCTTCGCTAGTATAAATTAATTCACCACCATGAGATACAGTGAAGTAGAATTCCCACACATAATTTGTATCAAGAGAAATCAAATCAAGCTCTAGGCCATAAGAACTCTCATACCACCACTGAAACTCATCAACCAATTCGTCATAGTTAGAAAAATCTGCTCCAATATCAGTAACTTCCATTAGGAAATCATTACAGATATCATCCGGATTAGAAACAAACCACTCATCGTCATCTAGTTCAAACTCGATAGTGAAAGTAATATCAATCGTTCCTTCGACTTCTTCTAAGATGTCGCAGAATTCATCAAAATCTTCAGGATCCTCATCAAGAGCCGCCTCGAAATCAGGAACCGTAACGATATAATCGATAGAACCTTCCTCATCCTTAGTGCTACAATCAGCGCTCTTCGAATCAGCCTTATAAGTAGCATTCTCAAGAATAGCTTCGGTAATCTGTTTGTCGCTGAATGCTAACAAGCCAACAGCCTCATCCTCATCAATGCAAAGTTCAACACAATCTTCAAAGTCCATAGAGATTGCTGCCTCAACAAATTCATTGCCCACCTCAGTGCACTGCTTCTTAGCCTTATCGAAAAGCCCACAAGAAGTCATTGAGAATAAAGACCCAAGTACGATTGTGCATGAAATTATTGATCTTAATGTTTTCTTCATAATACCCTCCCCTATAAATAATAAGAATAATTTACCATATTTCTATACATTTGACAACGCTCCCGCTATGCGTCAATCGTAGAGATATCCGGAACAGTTTCTTCCAATACGTCGAGAACGATCCTTACAGTATCTAGTGAAGTAAACATAGTAACTCCGTTTTGAACAGCGCAGCTTCTTATAGCTGCTCCATCAGTAAAATGGACGCCAGAGAGGATTGCTCGGGTATTAATAATGTAGCTGACATATCCGGCTCTGATTGAATCAAGAATTTCAGTGCTTCCTTCACTTAATTTTCCTCTTAACCTGGTTCGAATTCCATTAGCCTTAAGGAATGTAGCAGTACCAACAGTCGCCTCGATATTGAATCCCAATTTATAGAATCTTTTTACAAGTGGTAATGCCTCTTTCTTGTCCTCGTCAGCTAGAGTTACAACCACAGTTCCATAATCCTTCATTTTTATACCGGAAGCTTGCAAAGCCTTGTACAGAGCACGATTCAGCTTCTTGTCATATCCTATGGCCTCACCGGTAGATTTCATTTCCGGGGATAAATAAGAATCCATTCCCGTTAACTTTTCGAAAGAAAAAGCCGGAGCCTTTACATACCATCGGTCCTTGTTAGGCGGAATCATATTAGTGAAACCTTGCTTCTCGAGTGAATAGCCAAGCATTACACGCGTTGCTATCGGAACGAGTTGTAATCCTGTTGACTTAGACAGGAATGGAACGCTTCTGGATGCACGCGGGTTAACTTCAATTACGAAAACATCATCATTTTTGTCTACAATGAATTGAATATTGAACAGACCTATTATGCCAATTCCAAGTCCCAGGCGAGTCGTGTAGTCGTATATTTTTGAACACACTTTTTCTGATATCGAAAATGGTGGGTATACGCTTGTACTATCACCAGAATGAATACCTGTTCTTTCAACAAGCTCCATTATGCCTGGAACAAACACTTGCTTGCCATCACAAATTGCATCCACCTCTACTTCTTTTCCTACAAGATATTTATCGACCAAAACCGGCTTATCTACGTCGACTTCTACTGCATTCTTGAGGTAGTGACGAAGCATCTCTTCATTAGCAACAATTTCCATTGCGCGCCCACCAAGTACAAAGCTTGGACGAACAAGAACCGGATATCCGATTTTGCTTGCGGCCTGTACACCACTTTCAATATTGGTTACAGCATAACCCTTTGGATTTGGAATCTCGAGTTGCTTAATAACTTCATCAAAAGAATCTCGATTCTCGGCTTTTTCGATACCGACACAATCAGTGCCTATAATTTTGACGCCACGACTAGTCAAAGGCTCTGCCAAATTCACGGCAGTTTGTCCTCCGAGCGTAGCTATTACGCCCTCAGGCTTCTCTAGGTTAACGATATTCATTACATCCTCAACTGTAAGAGGCTCAAAATAAAGCTTGTTTGCAGTGGTATAGTCCGTTGAAACCGTCTCGGGATTGTTATTAATTACAATAGCCTCGTATCCGGCTTCCTGAATGGCACGAACCGCATGAACAGTTGAGTAATCGAATTCTACGCCTTGACCAATTCGAATCGGTCCAGAGCCTAGGACAATTATCTTCTTATTTTTTGATATTATTGACTCGTTCTCGTCTTCGTAAGTCGAATAGAAGTAAGGAACATAGCTGTCAAACTCACTTGCACAAGTGTCAATCATTTTGTAAACGGGTTCAATTGAATTTTCTAGACGAATTTTGTATATCTCATCCTCATCGCACTCCCAAAGTTCTGCAATATATGAGTCCGAAAAACCCATTTTTTTCGCTGCTTTTAGGTAATCGAGCGAACGATAATTGGATACCATTTCTTTCTCAAAATCAACTATATTCTTTATTTTATCTAAAAAGAACATATCGATACCTGTGATGTTGCATATTTTGGAGTGATCTACCCCCATCCACATAAGCTGAGATATCGCGTAAATTCTATCGTCGGTTCCAATCTTTATGTAATCTAGGAGTTCCTGAGCGCTCATGTTCTCCGAGTCAAATTTATCCATGTGTATGTGATTCTTGTTATCTTCCAAAGAACGTATTGCCTTAAGAAGACTCTCTTCGAGAGTTCTGCCAACGCTCATTACTTCTCCAGTTGCCTTCATTTGGGTTGTCAGCGCGTTAGATGCAACCGCAAACTTATCAAATGGAAAACGCGGCATTTTTGTTACTACGTAGTCCAAAGCAGGTTCAAAACAAGCAGGAGTATTGGCAAGCATAATCTCCTCCAAATGCATTCCAACTGCAATCTTAGCTGATACTCTTGCAATCGGATACCCAGTGGCCTTCGAAGCAAGTGCTGAAGAACGCGATACGCGTGGATTTACCTCAATTACATAGTATTGGAAAGACTGTGGATCCAGAGCAAATTGAACATTACATCCACCCTTGACGTCAAGAGCACGAATAATCTTCAATGCGCTGTCTCGAAGCATATGATATTCCTTATTCGTCAACGTCTGACTTGGAGCAACTACAATAGAATCACCGGTATGAATTCCTACTGGGTCAAGATTCTCCATATTACAAACAGTAATCGCCGTGTCATTTGCGTCTCGCATTACTTCATATTCGATTTCTTTATAACCTTTAATACTCTTTTCTACAAGTACTTGATTAACTGGTGACAATGCAAGTGCATTACGCATCATCGTCTTCATTTCGTCTTCGTTATTTGCAAAACCACCGCCGGTACCTCCAAGAGTAAAAGCTGGGCGAAGGATTACCGGATATCCTATTTCTCTTGCTGCCTCTAGCCCTTCCTCAACAGTGTATGTGATTTGTGATGACACTACAGGCTCACCAATTTTTTGACAAAGCTCTTTGAAAAGCTCTCTATCTTCCGCACACTCAATACTCTTGGCATCAGTGCCCAGCAGCTCAATCTCACACTCTTCGAGAACGCCTTTTTTTGCTAACTGCATAGCAAGATTCAGACCGGTCTGACCGCCAATCCCGGGAACAATAGCATCCGGTCTTTCGTAACGGCAAATTCTTGCAAGATACTCAAGCGTAAGTGGCTCCATATAAACCTTATCGGCGATAGACGTGTCCGTCATAATTGTTGCTGGATTGGAATTTGCCAGTATGACCTCGTATCCCTCTTCCTTAAGAGCGAGGCATGCCTGAGTACCTGCGTAGTCGAACTCTGCAGCCTGACCAATGATAATAGGACCCGAACCTATGACCAATACTCTTTTAATATCTGTTCTTTTAGGCATTGTTTTTTACCTCCTTCATAGTCTCAATAAACTTGTCGAAAAGGTATCCGCTGTCTTGTGGACCAGGTGCACTTTCTGGGTGATATTGAACACTGAAAACCTTATCCTTCTTACACTCAACGCCCTCAACAGTTTTATCCAAAAGATTTATATGAGTGACTTGTAGTTCTGTACTCTCTATGCTTTTCGAATCAACAGCATAGCTATGGTTCTGAGAAGTAATTTCTATTTTTCCTGTTTCTAAGTTCAAAACAGGATGATTGCCGCCTCTGTGACCAAACTTAAGTTTATATGTGTGCGCACCATATGCTAGAGAAATTATCTGGTGTCCAAGGCAAATTCCAAGAATTGGATACTTACCCTTGATTTTCCTCACCATCTCAATTACAGGCGTTACATCTTCCGGATCTCCAGGACCATTTGACAGAAAAACTCCATCTGGATTCATAAATTCAATTTCTTCTGCTTTTGTATTGTAGGGCACAACAGTAACATTACATCCACGTATTTTGAGACTACGAACGATATTCAGTTTAATTCCGCAATCCACGGCAACCACGTTAAACTTTGAATTTGATGTGCGCGAATACCAGCGTTTCTTACAACTAACAAGAGGTACTGCGTCGTGAGCAACAGGGGTGTTTTTAATAATCTGCAAACCATCTTCAAGCGTCGTTTCAACAGACGTAATAAGAACGCGTCTTGAGCCTAAATCTCTAATACTGCGAGTGATTTTTCGAGTATCAACGCCATAAATTCCAGGGACGTCATTCTCTGCAAGAAACTCGGAAAGCGATTTTGTATTTCGAAAATTAGAAGGCATGTCATTGTAGTCTCTTACAACAAGACCACCTAAACTTATGCTTTTGCTCTCGAAATCTTCATCAGTAATTCCATAGTTACCAATTAGCGGATACGTCATTACAACCATCTGGTATGTGTAAGAAGGATCCGATACTATTTCCTGATATCCTACCATTGAAGTGTTGAAAACTATTTCGCATACTCTGTCGACCAAACTTCCGAAAGCAAAACCATAATATTCGGAACCGTCCTCCAGAATAATTTTCCTATCATAATCTCTCATTAAAAAAGCCTCCTATACACTCGAATACATTTTCTCGAATATTATACATTATAAAATTATCAAAGTTGCAAAAAACGGCAATGTTTTTATCTGTTTATTGGTCTTTCTACATAATTTTGCAATTCATCTAGTTAATAGTTGCATTTCTCTTGTCTGCTGCCATAAATCAACAGCAAAAAGCCCGAGCGTCTCCACCCGGGCAAAATGAAAAATTTAATATATACGTAATTACTGAACCATGCAAATAGCTTGACCATATCGCACCTGATTAGCATCTCCAAAAATAACAAGATAATATCCTGCTTCAAGAGTGCCTGAATAAATCAACTCATAGAAGTATCCATTTGTATACTCAGCTGGAATACAAGAACCTTCATAAACAGATACTGGCGTAGAATCTAAGTCAGTTACATAGAAGTACTCATAATAGAGAGTATCTGTAACGCTTGAACCAACTACTTCCAAGTCAAACTCAATCTGAGTATCAGATGTTGAGTAGATTAACATATCATCAGTAGCAATACCATAACCTGCCTGATACCATCCGCAAGTTCCAATAGTTGAAGCGAAAGTACCATCAGTTATTTCATAGAAATCAGTCATTACTGAACCAGTGCTAGTAGGTTCAGTAACTGCAGTCTCTTCATATACATTAACGGAACTTGTTGCAAGCTGTGTTCCATCCAAGGTATAGAAAGTAATTGTATATGAACCAGCAGACAAGTAACCATCAGCACCTACAGAAGCCCCACTATAGCTTGTGCCGTAGTAAGCCTCAATATATGAACCATAATCAGTACAACTCTCACTTGTATATACCAAACTATTATTGAAGTATACCTCATAGTAGAATTCCCAAGTAACATCACCACTTGCGCCTTCAGCTGTTGGGATAATATCTAACTCAATAGTATCTGCATTTGAATATGTGCCATCAGCATCTGCTGTCCACCAAGTTACATAATCAACCATTTCAACGAGCGCAGGTGTGAAAGATACTTCAATCGTAACAAATTCGTATAGGTTTCCGGATACTTCGGTGAAGTCGCTTAGAAGCCAATCTTCTCCGTCCAAAACGAAATCAAAAGTAACTTCAACATCTATTGTGTCTTCGCAATCTTCGATAGCGGCTACACATGTATCAACATCTACTAGATTGTCTTCATTCTCAAGTACTGACTCATAGTCAACCATTGTGAATACAACATCAACAGAACCTTCTTCACTCTTTTTGGTTGCTTCTGCAGACTCTTCATCAATCTCATATGTAATTGAATCACCAATAGCCTTCAATACAGCAGCTGTTTCTTCATCATAGAAACCCTCAAAATCAAGAATTTCCTGAAGAACAGTGATATCCTCATCCTCTGCTTCAGCTGTCAAATCAGCAATAGCATCAGCATCTTTATCCGCAAAAGCAGATGCTACATCATCAGCAACATCAAGCACTTCTTCCTTGGATTTATCAAAGCATGCTGTTAAAGACAGAAGCATTGAAGCAGAAAGAACAACTGCTATGATTCTCTTTATTCCCTTTTTCATCTTAAGTCCTCCATAATTAATCAAAATAACTGCGCTTATTGCACAGTTAATTGATTATACAACAATTTTTTAAAGATGATGCACAAATTATAGAAATAAAGAAAATAATTGCTTGTTCAGCTTAGCTTGACAAAATGATTTGTGAAAAAAGTTAAGCGATTATTGAGCAATTGTGTACATAAGTTAATAATTCGCTTTGATTTCTCATATTTGTATAGCATATATCAATCAAAATACACTATAATGATTAATAGAAAAAATAAACGTAATGAGCAAAACGTTTTTCAACTAGAAGGAGCAATCAATGGCACAGACTCCACACATTTTGATTTGTGATGATGACCCAGTTGTACATGAGTCGTTGGGATTATATTTTTCGAATGAGCATTTCTCTTATTCTGATGCTTTCGATGGAAGAGAATCTTTGCAGAAGGTCGCTGAAGACAAGCCGGATTTAATCCTACTTGATGTTATGATGCCAGAGTTAACTGGTCTTGAAGTTTGTCGTGAGATTCGAAAGACACTATCTACTCCCATAATTATTCTTACTGCAAAGGGTGAAGAGATTGATAGGGTTTTGGGACTTGAGTTAGGCGCTGACGATTATATTGTTAAGCCTTTTTCGCCTCGTGAAGTAATAGCAAGAATTAAGGCTGTACTTCGTAGAATTAACGAGCCCTCTGATACTCAATCGGTTCTTCGTTTTGATGGTCTAGAGATTAATTTAGCTAATTATATTGTAAAAGTAAATGGTGAATCTATTCCTTGCACACCTAAGGAAGTTGAGATTTTATTCCTTCTTGCTTCGCATTCTGGACAAGTTATGGGAAGAGATCAGATACTGTCTCTAGTTTGGGGATACGATTATACTGGCGATCCTAGAACAGTTGATACTCACATTAAGAGAATTCGTCAAAAGGTTTTTCTTGAAGGAGCAAGATGGAGCATATCTACTGTATATAGCGTCGGATACAAGTTTGAGGTAGTTTGAAGATGCGACATAGTATATTAATGCGCCGTACAATTCTACTTGTACTTTGCACTCTTCTATTGTCAACATTGTTTACTACATTTGCCTTTACCTTAGCCGGTAAGACAACTACTCTTAATCTACAAACAAATGAGTCTTTCTCTCAAATTGATTCTTTTGCTAATTATTTGAATACTAATCCTTCGCTTATTAATGATCCTAATACCGTGTCTACATTCTTCACGAATGATTTGTTCACTGGCAGGAGTTTCTTTCTTCTAGATAGTGATGGCAATTTGGCTGTTGGTTCTGCTACAACATCCGAATCTAGTACTGAGAATATCGATCTCGCCCTAAATTATGCTAGGGAGAATTTTTTAGGAAGAGCTGATCCCAGCAATTCATACGCTTTATTAGAAATTGGTGATCTTCTTGATAGAGTTCTTGTTATTGAGAGAACAATCATCGGAGAAGATGGAAATGCCTACTATTTGATTTCTGTATCTTCAGTTACTGAGAGTAATCAAATTGTCTCTGAGTATGTTAATATACTTCTCCTCTCAACAATTTGTGCTGCGCTGACGATGCTTATTCCGGTATATCTTGTTGTAAGAAGGATTATTAACCCTATCTCTAAGGTAAATTCTATAGCAATGGCTTATGGTAAAGGAGATTTCTCCGTTAGAGCCGATGAGACTAAGAAGGGCGAGGTTGGAGAGATTGCTACTTCGGTTAATTTTCTAGCCGACCAATTGTCTAAGTCAATTTCTGACTTAACGCTTGAACGTAATAGACTGCAAGACGTATTTGATGTAATTTCTGAGGGTATCGTTGTAATAAACGAGAATATGAGTCCAATATTTGTAAATAAGACGATGAGCACGCTTTTTTCGAAGGTAGCAAAGAAAAACCTGTTCACAGAGAAGCTCCAATTGGTACCATTTGATGATGTATGGCAGGACTTTGAGCAATGCATTTCAACGGCGACTAAGATGGAAAGAACACTTGAGGGACCGAATTACGCGTACCAAATTACTCTTATTCCTAAATTTAGTGTCGAAAAAGAGAATGTTTGTGTTGGCGCGACGGGATTCTTCAGAGATATTTCTGAGGAGCAAAAGCTTGAGCGTACTCGAAAAGACTACGTAGCCAACATTTCTCATGAGCTTCGCACACCTCTTCAAACGTTAAGGGGATTAATTGAGCCTCTAGCAGATGGAATGGTTAAAAATGAAGAAGATAAAATGCGATATTATAGCATCATACTTCATGAGACTATGCGTCTTTCAAGATTGATTGACGACATGCTTGAGTTATCTAAGTTACAATCTAGAACACTTGCCTTTAAGACCTTCCCATTTGATTTGAATTCTTTGCTTACTGAGATCGAGGCTAAATACATGTCTGTCATGAAGAATTCTGAACTCAACTTTAAGGTTCAGTTCAATACGGGTAAGCTCCCTACAGTTATGGGAAATCCTGACAGAGTCGAGCAAGTCTTGGTTATTCTAATGGATAACGCTAGGAAGTATACGCAAGCTGGTGGTTCTATTACTATCTCATCTGAGTACAACGAAGCTGTTGAGAAGGTTTTCGTTTCCGTAATCGATACGGGACAAGGAATACACGAATACGATATTAATCATATTTTCGACAGATTCTTTAAGGCAGACAGAGCTCGTGGTAAGAAAGGTACTGGTCTAGGCCTTGCTATAGCAAAAGAACTTTTGACCTATATGGGCGAGGATATCACTGTCGAAAGCGTCTATGGCGAGGGAACAACATTTACATTTACTCTAAAGAAAGTGGCTGCCAATACAGCTTGGTTCTAATGGAAATCGAACAAGAAGGAATACGAATAAATAAATACTTAGCATCAACCGGTTATTGTTCAAGAAGGCAAGCGGATGAGATTATTGCCAAAGGACGAGTAACCGTTGATGATGTTACTTGCGAAATGGGAACTAGAGTCTCAGAAGGTCAACTCGTTAAGGTCGATAATAAAGCAGTGTTTCCAAAGGACGAAAGAATTTATATAGCTTTATACAAGCCTCTTGGTATTACTTGTACGACCGACAGAAGAGATCCTGACAATATTATCGATTTTTTGAACTTCCCTCAAAGGATTTTTCCTATAGGGAGGCTAGACAAAAATTCTTCTGGTTTGATTTTGCTTACAAACGATGGGGACATTGTAAACAGGCTTCTTCGTGCCGAGAATGGTCACGAGAAGGAGTATATGGTTGTAGTAAACAAGCCTATCGACTCATCTTTTGTTGAGAAGATGTCGAATGGACTTCCAATTCTTGATACCACTACATTGCCTTGCGTAGTAGAACAAACAGGTAGTAGGAGCTTTAAGATAATACTTACTCAAGGATTAAACAGACAGATCAGACGCATGTGTGAGTATCTTGACTACAAGGTTGTTAAGCTTCGTCGCGTTCGATTCATGAATATCACGCTAGGAAATATGAGTGTCGGTCAATTCCGTCATCTTTCTCACAAAGAAAGAACTCGCTTGTTTGACCTTATAGATTATTCCTAACTAATTTAATCTCGAAAGTCTCTTTATATCCAACATTCTTCTTGAGAGGTTGGCTAGATACATTAATCTTTGTACGCTCAATTTCTTTAGTACAAAAATCCAGGAATAACTCACAAGACTGGTTCTGCATCAGTTGCTCTTCATGTAAAAAGGCGTTCATTTGCTCTGGGGTAAAAGGCAATACAGTGAAGTCAAACTTGCCATTACTACTTTTTCGCGTGATCTTTAATCCATTTCCATATTGGTTAAGCAACTCCAAGGTATGCGTGTCAGTATGTGAGCTGTTTTCTGCAGGTCGAGCATATGGATGATAAATCTTGTCAGCACCGGCAGCAAAAAGTCCAATACGCGATGCATTTTTTCGATCATAGTATGACTCTCCAGGACCACGACCATACCACTTGCACAGCATGTCTTCCTTAACAATTGGAACTCTCAATCCATAACGAACCATATCGTACTTAGGCGTAAAGCAAAGGGTAACCAGCATGGAATCGGCAGACTCTATCTCATAAAAAATTACAACATCGCCTTTCATTGCAAAGCTCTTATATCTTGATACTATCTCGTAAACACCGTCTCTATCTCCATAGCTACATCCAACGAATTCGAGAGAACTTTGAATTGCCTCGTAGTCTGTCTCTTTCGAAAAGATTGTCTTAGCAAGAACGAAACTCTTATCAGTTCTATCAACATTAGAAGGACAACGATAGAAACTTGGGAAGAAAGCACCCTTCAGGAAATCAAAACCATCTATAGCAATTCGATTTATTGCTCCACTCGTTCTATCAAAACCAAATCCGCTACTAGAATTACCAATTTCAAGTCCCTTTGGATGAGCATAAACGGAAGTCTCTTCTTTAAGCAAATCAGCTATGCTTCCCTCTTCTAACTGATTATTGTCACTAATTGCAACCTCCTCAAAAGAGGTCATAACAGAAGCGACACTTTCTTCTTCGATGGAGTCAGCTTTGATTGATTCCTTATTATCGCTAGCAAGAATCTGAGATCCGTCTGTAATCTCTTTAACAGGTGACGTATCCTCAAGAACTGTGGATGAAGGTATCATTCCTTTTAAAGAGAAAGCATTTATTCCAGGCATAGCCTTGCCAGTTCTTACAGGACTCTGTACTTTCTCACACAAAACCTCTTGAAAGAAAGCTACTTCATATCCCGCCTCAGCATAGTATGATTGCTTCGCTAACTTCAGACTAATATCAAACACAATCTCATGTGAAAGCGCCTTCATGTACATTTCAACACTCTCAGGGTTTCCCTCACCCCAGCCCTCAACAAGATACTTACCAATGTCAATCTTGAAGCGCATTGTTCTTGTTCCATATGGTTCTATCTCGGTTATTAATCCTTCTCCATTTGAAAGAATATTGCCACCAAGCATAACCTTCCACTGAAGCACAACTTCCTCAGTATATGCGAATGGATGAGTGTTTCGAATCGTAAAGCTAGTAGGATCATCTGCTGATGGGATAATACTAATCATTTGACATTGCTTCTTGATATCGTGGAATATCGGGTGAGGATTACGAAGCGAATCAACTATTCCTTGGCCAATACAGCTATCCTCTTTTTGTTTTCCGCCAACCAAGTCAGCATGATGAATCCATTTGAATAATTCATCATCGTCATTGAATCTTGTGCGTCCGGGGATAGTTCTAAACAGATTCTTTGAAGTCTTATTTTTGTCGAAAACGTCTTTTCTGGAAATACATAAATCAACCCATTGACCAAAAATTGCACCTGCTTCCGATGGAAGAGGCGATAAATCTGAGATACCTTGCTTTGACTCGATTGAACAATACCATGGACGTGTGTCATCAACTAGCTCGCATTGATTCTTGACCATTTTGCACTTGCCCTCATCATAAGAGAACTCTGGGAAACCCCAGCAAATAATGGAAGGATGATTCATTGCTGATTGAACATAGTCTAGAATTACACGTTTATCGGCTTGCGCCATAACATAAATACCATATTGATCGCAAAGCTTTAGAAAAGCATCACTAAGAGGGAAAGCTTGAACAATAACACCATTCAGACCGCAACGCTTCATCATTATGATGTCTTGTCTCATTCTATCTATCGGAGCTGCGATTCCAGACTTCGAATCGAATTCCACATACTTAATTAGCTTAAGAGGAACTCGTCTATTATTGATATTGATTTTATCGAGAATTACCTCGCTTGTCTTAAAGCCGAATCTTTGCCTTTTCGCGCAAATGATTCTGCCTTGAGAATCAAATAGTTCCAATACTAAGTCATATTGAACTGGCGTAGCGTCGCACCACTCAGCAACATTCGTAGCGACTATTTCAGTCTTCTCAACAACATCGCGATGCGCGTCTATCGTACCACCAATTGGCTTATCAATCGTAGTCTCAACGAAAGGCAGTTTATAAGGATCATACTCAGTTCTAGTCTCGAGAAGAGATATCTTCATGCTATAAGGCATCAAGAAATCCGAGTGATTCGTCACTTTCATGTCCACCTTAATCAAATAATCTCCATGAGAGATTTTGGATATCTTCTCTTCCGTAACAGCAATAGCGCCTGTCATTTGATTTACGTAAGCCGCCGGAAGCGACACTGTCTTGATATGAAGATTTGATATCTCTAGAAGTGACTCTTTTACTAAATATATAGGTCGAAAAATACCGCTAAAACCAAAGTTTGCTATTTCCTTAACAATGTGCCCCTTCTCGTCTCTTTGATATCTGTTGACAAGAATAGCTATATTATTGAGGCCTACTCTCGCGTCGCTTGAAAGTAAGAGTCGCTTCGAGTTAAGAACTGCATCTGACTCAACTTGTACCTTTCCGTTAAGATAGACTTCGAAACTTCCGCATATTCCTGAAGTTTCAAGATAAATAGCTCGGTCGATGTCCTCACTTGTCAAAACAATATTGGAACGATAGATACCCACCTCATCCTCTTCAGAGCCTACCGAGTTAAGAATGTACTTGTCGCTAATGCTTTCGTCTTTCTTGTCGATATTCTTTTCGAGTATCAAAGGATAATCATGGAGAAGATTCTGAGGCAATCCATATCCTTCCATCTGCCAAACCGATGGAACATCTATCAGTTGCCACTCTGTGTCATCAAAAGATGGGCCTTCAAAGCCAAATGGAATTTCTGCTTCATTTCTAGCTAAGAAGAACTTCCAAGTTGTAAGAACTTTCTTGTATGGCGAAGCTACCTCCCCAAACTCTGGAAGCTTACGTTCAGCAAAAATGCTATCAAACGAATCATAAGGCAAGAAGCCGTCATTTGAATTCGAAAAATTCATAGTTCACCATCCTAAACACAGATCTCACTCTCTATTGTAACAAACTTAAGGTAACATAAAATTTCATAGATGTTACATATTCTGATAGGCAATACTGATGAACTGAATAATTAATAAAAATGTTTATTAAAATAACTTATTAAACGAGAGAATAAAATACTATTTTCGTACAAAGAAAGACTGATAAAATGTAAATAAGTAATCTATAGGAGGAAAATCTATGAACAGACCAAAGAAATTGATTTCTGTAGTGTTGTTGCTTGCTATGGCGTTTCAGCTTACAGCATGTGGAACTACAGGAAATACTTCCTCGTCAACTCTTAATGGTGCTGTTGGCTCAAATTCTGGTAATTCAGGAATAAATTATGCTACAGCAACACCAGAAGAAATCTGCGCGTCTTTGACAATAGAGGAGAAAGCAGCACAAATGGTACAGGGCGCAGTGTATGCATTGTACCCGTTCAATATGGAGTCAGACGATTATGGCTCTGTTCTATCTACCTTTGGTGGTTGGCCAGCATATACCTACGACCAATGGCTTGATACAGTAAACGAGTATCAAGCTAACGCAATGGCTTCGGATGCTGGAATTCCATTTATTTACGGAAACGATTCTGTTCACGGTGTTAACACAGCGGATGGTACTGTAATCTACCCACACAACATCAACATTGGCGCTGCTAACGATATAGAGCTAACTCAGGAAATGGGTGCGCTAGTTGGAAGTGACATGCTTTATACTGGAATGCGTTGGACATTTTCGCCGTGTGTTGCATGTGCTACTGATCCTAGATGGGGTCGTACTTTTGAGAGCTACTCGTCCGAGACATCAATAGTCACACCACTTGCTGTTGCCTTCACTGAAGGAATAATGTCTCAGGGTATTTTGGCTTGTGCTAAGCACTATCTTGGAGATGGCAATGTTCTATTTGGAACGGGTGATTCTTCTGACGGTGTGGAAAGACTTATCGACAGAGGTGATGCTCAGCTTAACGAGGAGCAGATTCAGGAATTGTTAGATGTGTATCAGGCACTCGTTGATACTGGTGTTCAAACAGTAATGATTTCACACTCTTCCCTCAACGGAATTAAAATGCATGAAAATGAAGAATACATTTCTATCCTTAAGAACGAGCTGGGCTTTGAAGGAATCGTCATTTCCGACTGGGATTCAATCCACAATTGCTCTGGTTCAAGTTTAAAAGAGAATGTAATAATTTGCATTAATGCAGGAATAGACATGCTCATGGAAGCTGAAGCATATGGTGAATGCAGACAATACATAGTTGAAGGATTCAATGAGGGTCTAATTAGCGAAGATAGAATTAATGATGCTGTTATTAGAATTCTTACTGTTAAGCAGAACATGGGGCTTTTCGAGGACCCATATGGCGAGAATATTACTCCAGCATACGAATGGAACTCAGCTCGTGGTCATGAGGTTGCACGTACTCTTGCCGCTGAGTCTCTCGTGCCTATTAAGCTTGACGGCGATGTAACTCTTGAAGCAGGCATGCGAGTTTTTGTTACAGGTCCTGCCTCTAATGACGTTGGAGCGCTTTGTGGTGGATGGACATATACATGGGAAGGTTCTACTGATGCGAGCACCGGTGGCATGCCTTGGTGTAGCGAAGGCGTATCAATTCTTGAAGCACTCCAAACAGCTGCTGACGAGTACGGATTTGAAATCGTTACTGACGAGAACGAGATTAGCTCTTGTGATGTTGTTATTCTTTGCATAGGAGAAATCCCTTATGCTGAATGGAATGGCGATACTGATGACCTTTCTCTTGTTGGAGACTTAGGTCTTAGCGGTAATCAAGAAGCTATCGATCTTGCAGCTAACTCCGGAATTCCAACAACAACACTTATTATTGCCGGAAGAAACGTAATCATCGAAGATTATATTGATCAATGGGATAACATAATTATGTGTTACCTTCCCGGCTCTGAGGGCGGAAACGGAATAGCTGATGTTCTTACCGGTACAGTTCCTTTCTCTGGAACATTGCCAATGCCTTACTACTCGAGTGTCGAGCAAATTGGAACTGACGAGCTCTGGTTACCTGTTGGTTTCAGCGCGGCCGAGACATAATTGTCATATCAAAATATTAATTCAAGGATCCTAACAGAAATGCTAGGGTCCTTTTTTATATATATTCCGAAAAGAATAAAGAAACTAATCAAGACACAGTAATGCCCTACGTTAATAGTAGGGCACCAAAAAAAGATAATTATTGTTCATTCTGCTTTCGATAATTCACCGTATTCATCAAAACAAACGCTAATAGTAAGAATGCTATAGCTACAAATGTGACGCAATTCATGCCTAATGAACCAGTAGCTGATACAGTTGAAATAATTGCCGATGTAACATCTTGTGAAGATGCACTTTGAGAGGGTTCTTGTGCAGAAGTATCCGCATTCACAGCACCAGGCACGACAACTATGGTATCAGTTGGAGCAGGGCTTGCACTTGAAACAACCGTAGGAGTCACAGCAGCAGACTGAAGGACATTTACCGTAAATACACCTGATAATGCACTATCATTCGTTGAAGAATTCACACAGCATCTGAATTCTATTCCATTATCAGCAAATACCAGATTTTCTGTTTGATAGTTATAGCTATTTGCTCCATAAATATCGGTCCAACCATTACCACGGTTAACTTGCCATTGATAATTGCTCACGTTATTTGCACTAACACTAAGAACCGTATTGCTGTTCTCATTAATAGTAATTGTTGTATCAGTAGAATTAACAAATGAAGGCATAACTACTCTTCGCGATACATATATATTGAAAGAGTTTGAGATAGCAACCGTATTGGTAGTCGAAGTCGCAACACAACGATAAGTTGTATTATTCTCAGAAAGAGATATCGAAGATAGATCTAATGTAGAAGAGTTTGTTCCTACCGTGATCCACCCTGTTCCATCATTTCTCTGCCATTCATAACTTTCAGCATTTGTAGCAAAAGCAACCAGAGAAACATCCTCACCTTCAATTACGTTAATCGTTATGTCCGAACTAGGTGTAGTAAACACTGGAGTAACCTCTACATTCAAAATGTAGCTCGCACTTGTACTTGTCTTTCTTCCATCAGCAGAGTAAGCAATGCAACGATAGTATAATCCATCATCACCAAAAGTAGGAGCGACTGTTAGGCTCGTACCTGTAGAAGAAAGGTCATCCCATGTTAATCCATTATCATCACTTGATTGCCAAAGAAAACTAGCAGCATTCTCAGATGTAATACCGAGCGTTATATTCTCCCCTGCCTCAACATTAACTATAGAATCAGCTATAGGATTAGAAATATAAGGAACAAGAATATAAGGAGTGTTCGTAAATCCAGAAAGATGAGGATAGAACCATTGCGTGTTCGTGTTGGGGGTTGTTACCCATGTACTTGCATCAAAGCCAGTCAACCTAGCTAATGCACTGTTTCCTGTCATATCCGAGTCACTAAGTCCAACTATTCCAGATAGACCAACAGGAGATGTAGTACTATAGTCAAGGCTATAGTATACATTCGTATATGTAGAAGAAACTCCAGAAACATTGTTTCCTACTATCGCTGCACAGTAAGAAGCCGCTAGAGTATTCCCAGCAAAGTAGCATGACGAGAAGTCAACTTGAACAGCTGTGCCAACAATACCACCTACATTACTACTACCACTAACATTTGATATACAGTAACAATCTGACATGTCAACGTAATAAGCGTTTCCTATCAATCCACCTACGTCATTACCCGAACCAGTAATAGTTTGCGAAGTAGAATATGAGTATGAAACATCCATACCATCATATGATGCTGATGTTACTCCAATAAGACCACCAACAGAACCAACTCCACTAACATTGGCAGTATTGGAAAGATACGACATAGCATCTTTCATACAATTACTAAATCCGCCAATAATACCTCCAACGCTCGTTGTTCCAATAATTGAACCCTCGTTACTAAGGTATGAATAAGAACTAGATGAACTGCTAACCTGACCAAATATTCCGCTAGTAAAATCTTGTCCAGAAACTGTACCAGAATTCGATAATTCAGAAAAAGTACCATGGGAAGTATTAATGGTTCCAATTATGCCACCGACGCCAATAATTGACCCGCTTATAGAACCGCTATTGCTGCATGAACCAATAGTAATACCAGAATAAAAATAACAGTGACCAATGATGCCTCCGACATTCTGTACTCCAGAAACGTTTCCAGAATTCTCACAGTCTATAATCTTGAACACTCTATTATTAGTTGATCCTGCACTATTTATTTTACCTACCACGCCTCCAGTAGCACTATGCTCTGTTGCTTGAGATAGAATGATTCCTTGGTTATTACAATCTTGAATCATTACATTTCCACTAAAAGCGTCATACCCACTATATAATGATCCAAGAATACCTCCAGCTCTCTCCGAAGCAGTTATTTGTCCCTGATTTGTACAATTAGATATATTTAAATTGCATCCATTTAACTTATACTCAATAAACCCAATGATACCACCAGCACTATTGCTATCTTTATTTATAACCGAAGTTTGATTACTCATTATATAACCAGTATTAGTACAGTTAGTAAAAGATACATCTACTAGACCTTTTAAGCATTTTGCTATACCTAAAATGCCAGCTGTAGTTGAACCATAGACACTACCATTGTTTACGCAATTACAAAACACAAAACTAGAAGCTGAGTCCTCATCATCATAGCAACAACCTACAATCCCTCCCGCATTTACTCCCGATACATTACAATTTGAGACGCAGTTTGTTACTGAAATAGATATATAAGCATATCCCGCAATTGAACCTGAAGATCCACCAGTGCTTGAGTTAACTACTCCAGATATAGACAATTTAGCAAAAGACGCACCAACAGTATATCCAAACAGCCCTGCGTATTTATTACTAGAGCTCACGTTAAGATTCGAAATCTGACAGATTTCAGTTGTTGCACCATTAACTATTCCCATAAAAGGTGTTGTTTGACTGGCACCAATTGGAGTCCACGCAATACTCTGCAAATCAATATCTGCAACTATAGCGATTGTCTTATCCTCAAAAGTGTTTCCTGCATTTACCAATTCGGACAGCCCAAGTAATTGACCAGCAGTAGCAATTGAATATGTTGTGGCTCCATCAGAGTACCAAGACGTGTCAGAGGTAATGGGTTCTCCTTCTGCATAAATAGTGTTGCTATATAATGACAGCACACCAGCTATCAAAGCTACCGAAACAAGAATACTAATCAACCGAGTAGAAAAACGTCTCATATTGCCTCCTAATAATATCAACATGTTAATCTTCTATTAATATACAACAAATTTTCTTAATGATAAATATGAATTTTTAGTAAATTATACAAAAATTGTAATTGTAACAAAAAAATCGGCCTCTTTTCGAGACCGAAGATTACCATATCAAAATAAAACAAACTAAAACAGTGCGATAAGTCCAACTATCTCCAAGACTATCACAACAAACAGAAGCAACGAGAGAATCGTAAGTGTTGTGATATCTCGAAAAAATGCCGGTCCACTAATACTAGAATGCTTATCCTTAACATATACCACTGTTGGCTCGCTTGAGGTACTTCTCATTTGTTCACTACTTCCAGGCGCAACTGCAAAAGGATCATCAAATACTGAAGCTGGCTTGTTCCTTGGAACTTGGTAATTTGGCATAGATAGAATTTGATCATCCTCTATTGGCGAATTAAAATCTATAGATTGATCGGTAAACTTCAATGAATCTAATCGATTTTGTTGGCTATCCTTCGCTTGATAGTGAGTAGTAACCTTAACATATTCTGGCACATCATCAGTATTCAGTACTCTTCTAACAGAATCACTCATCTTTGAAGTCTCCTTTCATTAGTATTCTTCGATAGTATAACAAAAAAGAACACCGTCATAAATGGCGGTGTTCAAAATAATACAAATAATAAACTTATGCCTTATCGTTTGAACCAAGAACATTCATAATCTTATGAGCAACCATGTCCTTAACAGCCTGTCTAGCTGGCTTCAAGTATTGACGTGGATCGAAATGATCTGGGTGCTCTGAGAAGTACTTACGGATGTTTCCTGTCATAGCAAGACGAATATCAGAATCGATGTTAATCTTACATACAGCAAGCTTAGCTGCCTCACGTAGCTGCTCCTCTGGGATACCAACTGCATTAGGCATACTTCCACCGAATTGGTTAACCATATTAACGAACTCTTGTGGAACAGAAGATGAACCATGTAGAACGATTGGGAATCCAGGTAGGCGCTTAATGCACTCCTCAAGAACGTCAAAACGTAGTGGAGGTGGTACTAGAATACCATCAGCATTTCTTGTGCACTGATCAGCAGTAAACTTATATGCTCCATGTGAAGTTCCAATAGCAATTGCAAGGGAGTCACAACCTGTCTTAGAAACAAACTCTTCAACTTCTTCAGGACGTGTGTAAGCTTCATTACCAGACTCAACAACAACCTCATCCTCAATACCAGCAAGAGTTCCAAGTTCAGCCTCAACAACAACGCCATGTGCATGAGCATACTCAACTACTTGCTTTGTTAGTGCAATATTATCCTCAAATGACTTTGAAGAAGCGTCTATCATTACTGAAGTAAATCCGCCATCGATACATGACTTACATAGCTCGAAAGAATCACCATGATCAAGGTGAAGAGCGATCGGAATCTGTGGATTCTCAGCTACAGCAGCTTCAACTAACTTAACTAGGTAAGTATGGTTAGCATAAGCACGAGCTCCCTTTGATACCTGAAGAATTACTGGGCTATTCAATTCGCCTGCAGCCTCTGTAATACCTTGTACGATTTCCATGTTGTTAACATTAAAAGCACCAACAGCGTATCCGCCATCATATGCCTTCTTGAACATTTCAGTAGTAGTTACTAATGGCATAAAATATACTCCTTAATTAATAAATTGAATAAGTATGACTTTTGTTAAATCACTTAAACTACGGCTTGATAATACTTAAATATGACAGTTTAGTCAATGGACATATAGTATAAAATAGGCGGAAAATTCCGCCTAATTATTATTTATTATCTTCGTTTGATCTAGAAGCATCGCCAAACGCATCGGCATCCGTATCAGACTCATTATCTAGCGCTCTTGAAACTATATCGTCAATACTCTCTTCCCTCGTCCCATCCGCCTTAACTTGAGATTGATTAGAAGGTGCATTTGCAACTCTAATTGCTTTATCGCTATTACGTGCGCCATAAGCATCAGCGATAGCAAAAGCTTCTTCCTTTAGCTTCAAGAACTCTTCCTTGGACGCTAAATCCTTAAGAGAAGTCTGGAAGCACACATAAGTAAAGACATTATCAAGAATGATGTAGTCGTTCTTCGTGCCAGTATGAATAGCAGAGTCTAACAAAGCCTCCGCCTTATCTGGTACTCCTTCTCTAGCATCAAAACTTGAGAAAGGCAAAGCAATCAAGCTATACCTATAACGAAGAACGACCTTCTTCTCATCATAATCTATAGCTACTCTGTACTTTTCAATTAGAAAAGTCTGAGCAAAATACAGTACAGTAATTATAAATGCACCTAGAGCAACACAAGCGATTACAATATTCTGTGTTTTTCCAAAAAGAAAAAAGAAAGCTAACGCAAATAAAGCAAGCATCACAGGAACTGATACTATTCTTCTAATTTTAATCTTCTTACCATTAGCTGGGAAGCAATGAACACCTTCTTTAGGAAGTGCTGCTATCTTTGCTGAATCTTCAAAATCTGAAGCCATGATAATTCCTCCAATATTTTTGTGCAAAATCATT
>JACCEE010807368.1_pt1 | contig 22357 bp, 18 predicted proteins | sample 7449931 | NCBI WGS metagenome assembly JACCEE01 (sample SAMN15323457, study PRJNA562643) | freshwater metagenome | isolation source: river surface water | place: USA:Blue River Watershed | collected 2017-08-19 | reverse complement strand
GGGACTGAGCTCATAACGATTCCATTAGCAAGACTAAAAGCACAGAGGCTGCGGAAATACGCAGCCCCTCTAGGTTGAACTTTACGAGTTCAAGTTTAATACAATTTAATGAAGCGAAGCATGCATGCTTTGCAAATCATACACATGCAGCTCGTCCAAGTGCGCCATACCTTCGACGGCAGCCTCTGCTCCAGCAATCGTCGTATAGGTCGTCACTCGAGCAGCCAATGCCGAAGTTCGTATCGTGCGTGAATCATGAATGGCGGTGCGTTTTTCTTCAACGGTATTAATCACCAGCGCAATTTCATTATTCTTAATCATATCGACCACGTGCGGTCTGCCTTCAGCGACTTTATTCACTGTTTCTACAGGTATGCCCGCAGCCGCAATAGCGGCGGCTGTGCCCTTAGTCGCCACCACAGTAAATCCTATGGACACTAAGGCTTGCGCAACTTCTACGGCACGCGGCTTGTCACTGTTTTTCACCGACAGAAAAACTTTACCTGAGGTTGGCATGCGAATGCTGGCGCCGAGTTGCGATTTGACGAAGGCTTCACCAAAGGTTTTGCCGACACCCATCACTTCGCCAGTCGACTTCATCTCTGGACCAAGAATCGTATCCACACCTGGGAATTTATTAAATGGGAATACCGCTTCTTTGACGCTGAAGTAAGGCGGCTCAACCTCGTTACCTATTCCTTGACTATCAAGCGATTGACCAACCATGCAACGCGCTGCGATTTTGGCTAATTGCAATCCGGTCGCTTTGGACACGTAAGGCACAGTGCGCGATGCGCGCGGATTAACCTCGAGCACAAAGACCACATCTTGCATCTTGCCGTCAATTTCTTGCTGCTGAATCGCAAACTGCACGTTCATTAAACCAACCACGTTCAAACCCTTCGCCATCATGGCGGTTTGCTGCTTGAGTATTTCTATCGTTTCTTTGGCCAGCGAATACGGCGGCAGTGAACATGCCGAGTCACCCGAGTGAACACCCGCCTGCTCGATATGCTCCATCACACCGCCGATGAATGTGCGCTTACCATCGGAAAGGCAATCGACATCGACTTCAATCGCATCGTTTAAAAAGCGATCAAGTAACACGGGTGAATCATTCGATACTTTCACCGCCTCACGCATGTAACGCTCAAGATCACGCTGCTCATGCACGATCTCCATAGCACGGCCACCCAAGACATACGAAGGCCGAACGACTAGTGGATAACCAATCTCTTGTGCCAATGCCAAGGCTTGTTCTTCGGTACGCGCTGTGCGATTCGGCGGTTGACGTAGTTTGAGGTCTTGCAAAAGTTTTTGAAAACGCTCACGGTCCTCTGCGGCATCAATCATGTCTGGGCTGGTGCCGATGATAGGAACGCCATTCGCTTCCAGATCTAGGGCCAATTTCAATGGTGTCTGACCACCGTATTGAACGATGACACCTACAGGCTTTTCTTTATCAACAATTTCAAGCACATCTTCTAGCGTGAGCGGTTCGAAATACAAACGATCCGAGGTATCGTAGTCAGTTGATACCGTTTCAGGATTGCAGTTGACCATGATGGTTTCATAACCATCTTCACGCATAGCAAAGGCAGCGTGTACGCAGCAGTAATCAAATTCAATACCCTGACCAATACGATTCGGACCACCACCCAACACCATAATTTTCTTACGTGATGTGGGGTGCGACTCGCATTCTTCTTCGTACGTGGAATACATATAAGCGGTACCGGTGGCGAACTCTCCCGCGCAGGTATCAACGCGCTTATACACCGGCCGCACATTCATCATACGGCGCAATTTACGTACTTCGCGATCTTCAACTTTTAACAATTTTGCTAAGCGCCGATCAGAAAATCCTTTGCGCTTTAAAGCTAATAATGTCTCTTTGGTGATATCAGAAATTTTCTGTTTTTCTAACCAAAGTTCGATATCAATAATTTCTTTAATCTGCACCAAGAACCACGGATCAATCTTCGTCAGTTGATGTACTTCTTCGGTAGTAAATCCCTGCGCAAACGCATCACCTACATACCAGATACGTTCGGGTCCTGGCTCACCTAATTCTTCTTCAATGACTTCACGGTCGGTAGTTTTTTCATTCATACCATCGACACCGACTTCCAAACCGCGCAATGCTTTTTGGAACGACTCTTGGAAAGTACGACCAATCGCCATCACCTCACCCACCGATTTCATTTGCGTGGTCAGATGACTATCGGCTGCGGGAAATTTTTCAAATGCAAAACGTGGAATCTTAGTGACCACGTAATCGATCGAAGGTTCAAATGACGCAGGTGTAGCACCACCGGTAATTTCGTTACGCAATTCATCTAAGGTGTAGCCCACCGCGAGTTTGGCAGCGACTTTGGCAATCGGAAAACCGGTAGCTTTTGAGGCCAACGCTGATGACCGCGATACGCGCGGATTCATCTCAATCACAATCATGCGACCATCTTTGGGATTAACCGCAAACTGAACGTTAGAGCCGCCCGTATCGACACCAATTTCACGCAGCACTGCCAACGAGGCATTACGCATGATCTGGTATTCCTTGTCCGTCAGCGTTTGCGCTGGAGCGACGGTGATCGAGTCACCGGTATGCACGCCCATAGGATCAAGATTTTCAATCGAGCACACAATGATGCAATTATCATTGCGGTCTCGCACGACTTCCATCTCGAATTCTTTCCAACCCAGCAGTGATTCTTCAATCAACAATTCATTGGTGGGTGAAGCTTCTAAGCCGCGTTTACAAATAGCTTCAAATTCTTCTGAGTTGTACGCGATACCACCACCCGATCCGCCCATCGTGAATGAAGGACGAATGATGGTTGGGAAACCTACTTGTCTCTGAACTGACCAGGCTTCTGTCATGTCGTGAGCAATACCCGAGCGTGCCGAGCCTAGACCAATCTTGGTCATCGCATCTTTAAACTTAGAACGATCTTCGGCTTTGTCGATCGCTTCAGGTGTAGCACCAATCAACTCGCAACCGTATTTTGTGAGTACGCCATGACGATGCAAATCAAGTGCGCAGTTCAATGCCGTCTGGCCACCCATGGTCGGCAAAATAGCATCCGGTCTTTCTTTATCGATGATGCGCTCGACCACTTGCCAGTTAATCGGTTCGATGTAGGTCACATCTGCCATTTCCGGGTCGGTCATGATGGTGGCAGGATTGCTGTTGACCAAAATGACTTTGTATCCTTCTTCACGCAGCGCCTTACACGCTTGCGCACCAGAGTAATCAAACTCACAGGCCTGACCAATAATGATCGGACCAGCACCGATGATGAGAATGCTTTTTATATCGGTACGCTTAGCCATGTTTGTGCTTCTCCATCATTGCCACGAAACGATCGAACAACGGGGCAATGTCGTGTGGTCCGGGCGAGGCCTCGGGGTGGCCTTGAAAACAAAATGCGGGACGATCAGTTCGCTCAAAACCTTGTAACGAATTATCAAACAGCGAGATATGCGTCACACGGCAGTTTGAAGGCAGTGTGTTGGGATCTACTGCAAAACCGTGGTTCTGAGAGGTGATCATGACTTTCTTGGTAACCAAATCCTGCACCGGGTGATTCGCACCATGGTGACCAAATTTCATTTTGATAGTTTTAGCTCCCGAAGCGAGCGCCATGATTTGGTGTCCAAGGCAAATACCAAAGGTTGGCAAACCTTGATCAATTAATTCGCGAGCCGCTTGAATGGCGTAGTCGCATGGCTCAGGATCGCCTGGGCCATTCGAGAGAAAAATACCATCCGGTTTTAATGCCAGCGCATCGGATGCGGTAGCTTGTGCAGGTAAGACGGTGACGCGACAGCCGCGTGAAGCCAGCATGCGAAGGATGTTGTACTTCACACCGTAATCAAACGCCACCACATGAAATTTAGGTGAGTTGAGTTTGCCGTAACCCTGACCCAGCACCCACTCAGTCTCAGTCCATTCATAGGACTCTTTGGTAGACACGACTTTTGCCAGATCCATACCGGCCAAACCAGCAAAGGCCTTCGCATGTTCCAAGGCAGTCGCTTGTTTTGCATCAGGACCTGCCACAATGGCGCCACTTTGCGCGCCTTTTTCTCGCAAAATTCGGGTCAGCTTGCGGGTATCGATACCTGCAATGGCGACAATATTTTCTGCTTTTAGGTAATCCGACAGACTTTGCGTTGAACGGAAATTGGAGGCCTGAAGCGGTAAATCTCGAATAATCAAACCGGCGGCATGAATACGGCTGGATTCAACATCCTCGGGATTGACTCCGGTGTTTCCGATGTGAGGGTAAGTCAGTGTGACAATCTGGCGGCTATAGCTAGGGTCGGTCAGAATTTCCTGATACCCCGTCATTGCTGTATTGAAAACGACTTCGCCGCTGGTATAGCCTGCGGCGCCGATTGAAATCCCCTTAAATACAGTGCCATCCGCTAGGGCTAGGATGGCCGGTTGCTCGTTGGCCGAAAGAAAAGGCGGCAAAAGTAACTCCAAGATAGTTACCGCCGCAGCTATCCCTGATACTCGCTAGCCGTCTCCCTCTATTTGAGGGACGCGCGGAATACGGGTGGACCGGGATGTGTGGAAGGAGGCTTGTGCGGGCGGCGGGTTCAATTAGTTAAACCTGACAATTGTACCGCGAAGCATCATACCCGAGCAAGCCGAGGTTCCACGCTGTATTCCGACTAAGTAGTGACTTACAAACCCAAGGCAGCAATTCCAGCTTTAGCGATCTGCGCGTCTTCAGTGGATTTCACTCCCGAAACGCCCACCGCACCTACACAATCACTGCCGACCATGATGGGAACGCCACCTTCAAGCAATCCATCAATATTGGGAGCTGACAGGAAGGAATATCTGCCGTTGTTAATAACGTCTTCGTAGACCTTAGTCTCGCGTTGGCCGAGTGCTGAGGTGCGCGCTTTGGAGGGAGCAATCGACGCCGATACTGGAGCCGCGCCGTCCAGACGCTGCAGCCAAAGAAGGTTGCCACCATCATCAACGATCGCTATGGTGACTGCCCATTTATTGGCCACCGCCTCAGCCTCAGCCGCTGCTGCAATTTTCTTAACATCCGACAGCGTCAGTGCTTGTTTGGACCGCATAATTCAACTCCCCGTAATTGAAAAAAGGCTGGATTGTACGACAAGTTTTTTACCTAAGAATGTCAGTTGTCATTCTGGACAGTTTAATTGGCCTTGCTTTGACATTGAGCGCCGCATCGCTTACATTCGCTCTTGGTTTTTTTACCAAAAGTACACAATTGTCTAATTTGCAAAACTCTTATCGTCCTGCATTGATTCGCAAAGCAACGCTAATCACCGCTCTAGTGGGTAGCTTGTGCTGCCTACCTGCAGCTGCCGTCGAAATTGAGGGCGAGACAAATTTTTTGGTCAGTAAACTTTCTAGCTTCACCGATCGCGCAACTCAACTCGCGATAGAGGCCATGTCACTAGTCGGCATCAACTATCGGCGTGGCGGTAACTCCCCAGAGAATGGCTTAGACTGCAGCGGTTTTGTACGCTACGTGTTTAGAGAAGCCCAGGGGAAAGAACTTCCACGCACTTCCGCTGAGATCAGCAAACTGGGCGAATCGGTTGATAAACAAGATTTACAACCCGGCGACCTGGTGTTCTTTAATACCTTGCGTCGCGCCTTCTCGCATGTAGGTATTTATCTAGGCGACAATAAATTTATTCATTCGCCCTCAACCGGTGGCGCCGTTCGCATAGAAAGCATGGATCTTTCTTATTGGAAGGCACGCTTTAACGGCGCACGTCGCATAGAAGCGAGCGAAACCACCGCTGCTAATCGCTAAGCAAAAACACGCCTCGCTGTTTGTTCACTTAGAATTTTTCCCGTTTCGCTTTAATTCGTTGCCGTATTTCAGCAATCAACGCTAACGCTGCTTTTTCACCCGCAATGATGGCGGGGCCTCGACTAGCGAAGTCATTCCCTTTCATGTTCGCCAGCTCAGGGCGAATCACAATATCTGCTTGTTTGAGTTCGTACTGATTCAGGCTTTGCCCCATGATTGCAAAGGTTTGCAATAACATTTCGAATGTTGATGAAGCTGGCTGCGAATCTGGCTGCGCTGAAATATTCACAGCAATCACAAAATCTGCTCCCATTTTGCGCGCAAAACTCGCGGGTACCGGCGACACCAACCCCCCATCAACATAATCAACATTCCCTACGCGCACTGGTTGAAACACGCCTGGCACCGCTGATGAAGCACGCACTGCCGCACCAGTATTACCTCGCCTAAAAAGAATCGGCTGACCTGTTTTTAAATCCGTCGCAACCGCACCGAATTGCATACGCAATTTTTCAATCGGTTGATTGTGTACAGCGCGATTCACATACTGCTGCACGCCCTCACCTTTAAGCACTCCGGTGGAATTAGAAAAAAACGGTACCGACCAATCAGAGATAGCTGCCTCATCCATTTCCATCGCTAGCTTTTGCAAAGCCATGCCATTATTACCCGCGGCATAAAGCGCGCCCACCAAACTGCCCGCACTCGTACCTACGATGATATCGGGCACGATGCCATTCGCCTCCAACACTTTGATAACACCAATATGTGCAAAACCGCGTGCCGCACCTCCGCCTAACGCCAAGCCTATCTTCAGCGCCTTAGGCACCGCTACAGGGCTTTGGGTAGGCTGTGGTGGCGGGGTGACTGATACCTCAGGCTGCGTGCTTGCAGCGGGCGGCTCGGGCTTTGACGCAGTCTCAGCGGCACTCTGTGAGCTGGAATCAGTGGTCGAACTGGTGTCGCTCGATGGTATCGACGTAGTCTGGGTTGCAGGCGGCAGCGTGCTACAACCAGTGAGAATGATGAGGGTGAGTAGCCCAGCGGATAGTAAGCGCATGAAATGGATTACCTAATTAATTAATCCACCTCATTGTAGCTAAGTAATAATCAGACCATCTAAGGTGCAGAAAACCTATTTGACTCAGATTATTTGGCAAGTCAGTTTGAAAAAAAAGACTCAGGATTGACAGCCACTTTTATTTCGATAGATTCAATCGTGTGCAGATAGCGCCCTTGTTAATTAATTATTAGGTACACATGACTAACGCACAACTCAATTTTCCCAGTGAAATAAAGGGACACGCTACAAAAGCCATAGTTGTGTCTGAGCTTCGCCATATATTCATCGCAGAAGCTACTGCCTCCAGAAAGCAGTTCATTAAATATGGTGCGGGATACCAAGCAAGGGACGTTCACAACTATTTGCGGGCTCGCATTACAGGCAAAAAGACGTCTTCGCTTAAGATCAAGTCTTGGTAAAGCTCAGGTAAGGGCAGCAAAACACGCTGTTACTTTGATAGCTTTACAAAATTTAGTTATCGCTGCCACGCCTCAAGATAAACCAGATCGCCGTCGTAGTAATCGCTGCCAGCACGCACACAATCACCCAAAATCCAGACTCATCCGCAGCCAGTGGAATGCCGCCCACATTCATACCAAATAAACCCGCGACTAAATTAATCGGCAGCGCAAGTACAGTCACGATAGTCAGTGTAAAAAGACTGCGACTACTTTTTTCGCTAATCATCGCCGCTATCTCTTCCTGCAATAATTTAATTCGCTCTTGCAGCGATGCCATGTCTATCAATACGGCCGAGAACTCTTCACTTGATTGACGAATGTCCTGCAAATCATCCTCAGGAATCCACACCGGTGGGCGTTGGAGCAAACGAAACAGCGCCGCTGGTTCGGGCGCCATCAAACGCTGCAAGCGCACTAAGACTCGTCGTAAAGCGCCCAGATTTTCGCGCTTATGATTTAAACGCCCTGCCAACAAATCATCTTCAATCTTATCCACCTTAGCAACCGCATCACGAACTATGCCCATCAAAACATCTGCCTGATCGCGCAGCAAGTGAGTTAGTAATTCGACCGTACTCGTAATTTTGGCGCCGTTGTGCACTGCATGCCGCAGCCTATCGACTGATTTGAGTGGTTTACGGCGTGCGCTGATGACTAAGCGAGGAGTTACCGACAACCACAAGGTAGAAATTTCAGACGGATCAAATGAAAAACCATGCAACACATCATTGACGACCGCAATCAAGCTATCGTCAATTACTTCAACTCGGGTTGAACGCGAACCAATATGTAACGCCTCGAAAAATTCTGGTGGCAATTCAGTGTTCTCGCTCAACCAACGCTCTGTTGATGCCTGACTTAAATTGAAATGCAGCCATATAAAATTCCGATTCGATGTTTCAGGGATGGTTTGCAGTACCGTTTTCACGTTACTGGCGTTAACCACTTGGGTATTCCCTGCACCATCCAGGGAATAACCCCAGACAAATCCACTTTGCGTTATCTGAAATTCTGATGGCGTTTCATTCGACATAAATTTACTTTGAGCAGCAGCAAAAAAAACGCCCCCGAGGGGGCGTATAAAGCATCCTTAACGGATTGGAGATTACGTTTAAATCAGAACCAAACTTGGCTACGAAGCATGATGGCTTTGATCTTGTCCAGCGAAGCGCCACTGACTGACACTGTAGAGTCGTACTTTGTCTCTACATAGTTCAGCATGAAACGAACGTTGTCGTTCACGTACCAGTTCAGACCGTAGGTCATTGAAGTTGCTTTAGTTGTTTTGCCAGAAGCTGCAGTGAAATCTGAACCATCAAAATCGCTCAGACGCACACCCACCTGCCATGCACCTAAACCACCGTTCGACGTGAACTTAGTATTCGGCTTGATCCAGCCAAATGTACCGGCAGTGTTGCTGTAGTTATGTGATTCACCGGTGATGTTCCAGAGAACTTCGTTATAGTTCATGTTGATTGAATTCGAACCGGCGTTAGTACCCGTCATGTCCGAATAGCCAATCTGGAAAAATTCACCCTGAACTTTGTATGGACCATAAGCAACCGCATATTCCACGTCCGTACGTGTACGTGTTGAACCGGCTGTCACTGCCTCAGTACCATTGAAGAAACCGGAATATGCACGGCTTTCATCGCGAGCACTCGCGTATGACGTAGCAGACTTGACTTTACCAGTACTGTAACCAAAGCCTAAGTGCGTAACGATGTCATCACGGCCCATCAGCTTAGCAACGTTGGCAGTACCACGACCAATGAAATCTGGGCTGTCATATACCGCGCTCTTGTTAGCACGACCACGCGAATAGGCTATGCCGTAGCTAGTACCTGCTAAAGGACTACCATGGAGCATTACACCGGTTTCTTTTGCTGGCACATATTCGCCTTCATTTTGATTGGCGAAGCTACGCTCCATGAAATCGATGTTATTGGAGCTAGTCAGTTGCTCTAGGCTGAAAGGCATCTTGAATTTACCAACACGCAGAATCGCTGCTGGATTTGCCGCGTAGTCAGCGAAAGCAATATCAAGAGTGGTCGAGGTATCGCCCATGCCGTTGTCACCGCCGTATGTACCTTGGATTTCATATTTAAAATCCTTGTCAAGCTGACCTTTCATGCCAAGACGTGCGCGACGGATGTCTAATACATCTGTTAACGTATCCGTCTTCGTCGCACCCGATGCATAGCCTGCGCTGTAACCACGGTAGTCCATGTGTAAACGGCCCATCAACTGCACAGTATTTTTTCCGTCAGCAGATTGGATGCCGATACCATTTTTCATTACTTGACCGGAGTCCGCATTTTTCAAAAGGAACTCGTTCGCTTTTGCGACATCTTTGTCAATACGCTTTTCTTTGAATTCACGGTTTTCTGCAGCTTCTTGAGCAGCATTAACATGCTGGTCGTATTCTGCTTGAGTAATAACGCCTTTTTTCAACATCAAGTCCATCAGCGATTTCACATCATCAGCAGCAGCGAATACAGGGGCCGACAAAGAAGCGCACAAGGTTGCAGCTGCGATAGCAATACGCTTGGCAACTAGCGTGCGAGTTTGAGGTTTGTTCATTAGTTTTCTCCGTTAAAAATCGTAAGAAAATCAAAAAGGGACGGAAGTCCTCGCTTTTTTGATTTAGCTTGGTGACGGATTATTCGGCGGAAATTTTTCAACTTGATGACATGCGTCATCTTAGGAGTCCAGAAGAGAGCCCTCAGCAGTACCATGCACCTATTAACAACAGTGGATTAAAATACTGAGCATCTGTCATCAAGAAGTCACAATGAAAGCTTATTTTTAAATGTTGTCTTTGAATTTTTTTGGAATCTGCTGAACATGCTGGCCGCCATTGATCTGGGCTCAAATAGCTTTCGCATGCACATCGGTCATTTTGATGGCGAACAGATTCGCATTCTAAACACCGCACGTGAGCCCGTCCGTCTCGGCGCTGGACTCGATAAGCGCGGCAATCTCACGGTACAGGCGATGCAAACCGCCTTAGCGTGTTTGGGGCGCTTCTCTGAAATTCTTCGCTCTGTTCCTTTATCCGCCGTCCGTGTAGTGGGCACCAACACACTACGCATAGCAAAAAACAAAGATGCATTTCTTGAGCTTGCCGAAAAAGCAATCGGCTATCCGATTGAAATTATCTCAGGCGAAGAAGAAGGCCGACTGATTTACCTTGGCGTCTCCTCCGCACTCGATTTACCTGACGAACGCAGATTAGTGGTTGATATCGGCGGCGGCTCTACCGAATTGGTTTTAGGACAGGGCAGTCAAATTGAAAGTGTTGAATCCTTCAGTGTAGGTACCGTTAACACGGCGCTAGAATTTTTCGGTAATGACCGCATCTCAGAATCTACGTTTGCTGAAGCTGTTCTCAACGCACGGAGTTATTTCGAAGATGGTATGGAGCCATTTCATCCGAGGCTGTGGACAGTGTCTTACGGTTCATCCGGCACCATGCGAACCTTAGCGGAGCTAATACAAGCTCACTCGCTCGGTGATGGCGGTCTATCATTAAAAAGTCTACGTGCCTTACGCGATTTATTAATTGAATGCGGACGCGTCAGTAAAACAGAACTCATCGGCATCAAACCTGAACGCAGCGCAGTGGTGCTAGGTGGGCTTCCTATTTTGCTGGGTCTATGCCAGGAACTCGGCATGCGTGACATGCAACCCGTTGAAGCAGGTTTGCGAATGGGGGTGCTGTGGGATTTACATTTACGGCGTAGCAGCAAAGATCGACGTCGTGATTCAGTGCGTGAATTTGGACGTCGCTTTGGTGTGAATGAATCACGCGGCGCTAGAGTCAAGGCGAATACACAGGTACTGCATGCGCAGCTTGAACCTGAAACCGATCATTACGATAGATTGCTTGCTTGGGCAGCTCGCTTGCATGAAGTGGGAATGGCTGTGTCGCATAGCGGCTTTCACAAACATGGCGCCTACTTAACACTCAATGCGGATCTACCCGGATTCACGAAGCAGGAGCAACACATCCTCAGCATTCTTGTGCTGTCACAAAAAGGTAACTTAAAAAAAGTAACCGAAGCCTTATCTCTACCCGATCTGGCTAAGGCCATACTCTCATTGAGACTCGGCATACTGTTTAGTCACTCGCGCATTGATTTAAGTGAAGAATTAGTCGGTGTCAGAATTCGACACAAAATTGAAATTGATATTCCTGCCACTATGTTACGCAAGCATCCAACTCTCGCTCACTGGCTACAAAAAGAACAAGCCGCCTGGTCAGAGGTCGACTGGCCAATGGTAGTTAGACAATACTAACCCCCTCTCGCCGCAACGGTAAGCAAAAGCCTGGCCGGCGCGCAATGCCCTCTCTGCGCAAAAAATTCATGATCGTTTAACATTGGCGTGTTTACATGCGTACTACACCTTTGCTTCGGAGTTTTTCATGACCCACACCTCTGCCGATTGCCCAAACATGCTGACTGATACAGAAAACGATTCAAAAAATCCTGAATTCAATCATATTCTTTCGGAACGCCTTTCCCGACGCGAGATGCTCAAAGGTTCATTCGGTGCTGCCGCCACTCTTTATTTTGGTGGCAGTAGTTTGTTGTTATCAGCAGCAGGAGAAACTCGTGCGGCCACTGGTGCGTTAAAACTAAACTTTGCTGCCGTATCTAAAACTTTGGAGGACAAAGTAACGCTGGCTCAGGGTTATTCCTATCGAATCATTTCAAGCACAGGAGATCCTCTAGCCGAAGGAATACCAGCGTATTCAAACAATGGCAGCGAACGAGCGGAAAGTTTTAATAAGCGTGTAGGCGATCATCACGATGGCATGCATTTTTTTGGCTTAGGCAAAAATGGGCTATGGAGTCCGTTAGCTTCTGATCGTGGCCTGCTGTGCGTGAATCATGAAAGTGTCACCGCTGCTTTTCTTCATCCCGCTGGTCAAACGATCGTTGACGAAAAACGTTTGAGTGACAACGAAGTTATGAAAGAAATGCTGGCTGTTGGAATGTCGGTCGCGGAAGTAAAAAAAGTGGGACAAAGCTATCAGTTAGTTCGAAATTCGCATTTCAATCGCCGCATCACGTCAATGACTGATATGGAAATCACCGGCCCTGCTGCGCGTAGTGCGTCGATGATTACCAAGTATTCTGTCACCGGCACGCGTACCCGCGGCACTATCGGCAATTGTGCCAATGGTCATACGCCTTGGGGTACCTATCTCACCTGCGAAGAAAATTGGGCATTCTTTTTCCGTCGTCCAGCAAGCGATGACAGCAAACGTAGCGCACGCGAAATCGCTTCGTTAAAACGTTATGGCGTCAAAGGAAATAGCGTATCACTTTGGGCTACCGTACAGCCAGACACTGCCGACAATCGTTTTGGTCGCTGGGATGCTAGCGTTAACGGTACCTCCACCGATGGCAGTGACGACTATCGAAACGCACCCAATACATTTGGCTGGGTAGTCGAAATTGATCCTTTCAATCCTGATTCAACACCGAAAAAACGCACAGCACTTGGTCGCTTTGCGCATGAAGGCGCATGGCCTGGCCTGGTGATTGCCGGTCAGCCGCTAGTTTGGTACATGGGCTGCGACTCACGCCATGAATACATCTATAAATATGTATCAAAGGCTGTGTGGGATCCGGCCGATGCTAAACGTGGTGCTGCCGCTGGCGATAAATATTTAAACGATGGCACACTTTATGTAGCGCGCTTTAATGCAGATGGCAGCGGTGACTGGCTTGAGTTAACTCATGGCCGTAACGGACTGGACAGAGACAACAGTTATTACAGTTTTAGTGATCAAGCTGACGTGCTGATCAATGCACGACTAGCCGCTGATGCGCGCGGCGCGACAAAAATGGATAGGCCCGAATGGGGTGCCGTCAATCCGAAAAACGGCGAAGTGTATATGACACTCACCTACAACCCTTCGCGTGCTTTAGACAAAGTGGATGCGGCTAACCCACGTTTTTATAACGACCCCAAAAAAGGGGTGGCCCAAAAAGGGAATGCCAACGGTCATATCATCCGCTGGGCTGAGCACGACAGCAAAGCCTCCGCCACTCACTTTCAGTGGGACGTATTTTTATTTGCTGCGCGCTCAACCGCCGATCCAGTAAATGTGAACCTCTCTGGACTGACTAGCGATAATGATTTCTCTAGTCCCGATGGACTATGGTTTGCCCGTAGTGGTTTGCTCTGGGTAGAAACCGATGATCACGCCTTTACCGATGCCAGTAATTGCATGTTGCTAGCCGCTATCCCAGGAAAAGTAGGTGACGGATCGACAAAGACCATCGTTAATTCAGATAATGGGCAACAAAGCACTGCAACCACTCACGTAGGTGCAACTCCCGGAGAAGATCGTCTACGACGTTTTTTAGTCGGCCCAGTTGATTGTGAAATTACTGGCTTAGCTGAGACTCCTGATGGTCGTGCCTTATTTGTGAATATTCAGCATCCGGGTGAAACCACGACCGGTAAAAATTTCAACATCGCTGATCCATCCACGTATCTTAGCCACTGGCCACACGGTGGCACAGCAAGACCACGCTCAAGTACGATTGTGATTACGCGTAATGATGGAGGCCCTATCGGCGCTGATCTTGCCTGAGATAGTTTTATCATCAGATAAAGTGTTCGCAGTCAAAATTCATTCTTTGTAACAGAAACGAAACCTGATTGTCATTTGCTTGCAGTATTGCTTCGTTATTCTTGCGGCATCAAAACAAGAAGGAGCGACGATGCGGATGATGAACGTCGGGGCGGACTCCAGTACGAGCTTCCCCAAACTCAGCCTCAGTTTAGCTAGCACTCATGAAGACGTGAGAGAAGTACAGCGTCTACGCTATAAAGTATTTGTTGAGGCGATGGGCCTTGAATCTTTAAAGAACCATGAAGGCATTGAACGCGATGAGTTTGATGACGTCTGTGACCATCTCATCGTTCGTGACACCCGCACTCTAGAAGTTGTTGGTACCTACCGCGTACTATCACCCCGCGTACTTTCTCAGACCGGCGGTTTCTACTCCGAACAAGAATTTGATTTGGCTCGATTGACCAATCTTCGTCCGCGCATCATGGAAGCGGGACGCGCTTGTATTCACCCAGACTACCGCAGCGGCGGCGTCATCATGATGTTGTGGGCAGGACTCGCAGCCTGTATGCAGCGCGAACAAGCCGAATATTTAATTGGTTGCGCTAGCGTCAGTCTGGCTGATGGTGGTCACACTATCAACGCACTGTATCGCAAACTCGCAGCGGATCATTTAGCGCCGCCCGAATATCGCGTAAGCCCACGTCTACCCTTCCCTTTGCACGATGATCCTCTGCCTGAAGGCCTGCAAGTGCCAGCACTCATTAAAGGCTATTTACGCAGCGGTGCATGGATTTGCGGTGAGCCCGCATGGGATCCTGATTTTCATAGCGCTGATCTATTCATGATGCTGCCCCTATCGCGACTCGATAGTCGCTACGCAAGACACTACCTAAAAGAAGCGGAGCCGGCATGAATGCCCCCGATAACAGACATTTCGACAATATCTCTAAATCCCTCCTCAAAAAATCTAAACCACTGCGCTTCAGAACCATCTGGATTTCTGATGTCCACCTCGGCACCAGTGGCTGCCAAGCAAAGCGTCTGCTGGAATTCCTCAAAGCGACTGAATCTGACAAGCTGTACTTAGTTGGCGACATCGTCGACGGCTGGCAGCTCAAGCGTCGCTGGTACTGGCACCAAACTCACAATGATGTTGTGCAGTTAGTGATGAAAAAAGCCAAGAAAGGGACCAAAGTTATTTTTGTGCCCGGCAATCATGATGAGGTGGTTCGACAGTTCATTGGTTTGAATTTTGGCGGCATCAAAATTCGTGATGAGCATGTGCACACTACGGCAAATGGTAAACGTATGCTGGTACTGCATGGCGATCGGTTTGATGGTGTGATCGCCTGCGCGAAGTGGTTAGCCTATGTCGGTGATTCGCTGTACACCATGATTTTAAAATTCAATCAAATCTTTAATATTTGGCGTGCACGCGTTGGCCTACCTTACTGGTCGCTATCGCAATACCTAAAATTAAAAGTTAAAAATGCCGTTAGCTATATCACCTCATTTGAAGACGCATTGGCTGCAGAGGCTCGCAAGCAAAATTTAGATGGGGTTATTTGTGGTCACATACACAAAGCAGAAATTCGCGATATCGACGGCATTCTCTACTGTAACGATGGCGATTGGGTTGAGAGCCTGACCGCTTTGGTCGAGGATGAAGTGGGTGAACTCCATCTGGTGGACTGGCATGAAATCATGCTGCGCTGGGAGCAGCGTCAATTTGCCAAAAAAGAATCTACTCTTAATACCGTCCCTGCCTGATAGTGCTTACTGCAATTGATCCAGCTGTTTCAATCGATGTAGGGGGCAAGCAGTTGCCAACTCAGTCAACTAGAGATATCGCCATCACTAGCAATAAGCGCTTACTCGTCATTTCGGTTTCGGCAGGTAGTGGCCACGTACGTGCCGCTCAGGGAATCGAAGCCCATGCACATCATCACTTCCCCGAATGGACTGTTCGCCATCGTGATCTGATGCAGTTGGTTCCTACCTACTTCAGAAAAATTTATACCGACTTGTACATTAAACTTGCCGGCGGTTTACCTGAAGCCTGGGGCTGGCTGTACCGAAAAACGGATCATGAACCTACAGGTAGCCTAACCGAGCGTTGCCGCCGAAGCGTACAACGTCTATCAGCACAAAAACTATTTACAGAGATCGCTGATTACAAACCTGATGCCATCGTTTGCACGCACTTTCTACCTGCTGAATTACTTGCAGATGCGGTCTTACAAAAACGTCTGCAGTGTCCAATATGGGTGATGGTGACTGATTTCGATCTGCATAAGATGTGGGTACATGAAGGCATTGCAGGATATTTCGTCGCTAACGAAGAAATCTCTTTTCGCTTAGAGAGTAGCGGCATTCCTAAATCTAACATTGTCGTTACTGGCATCCCAGTGATGCCAGAATTTGTTAAACGCCCCCAGCGTGATGTGTGTGCTGCTAAGCTTGGCTTAAATCCCACCCATAAAACACTGCTCATCATGGGCGGTGGCGCTGGGTTGGGAATCAACTCTGACTTAGTCAATTCGTTATTGAATCTACAAAACGATGTGCAAATCATCGTCATGGCAGGAAAAAATAAAGTACTGCTGGATGAATTACAAAAACTATCTTCGCTATCGCCAGGCCGACTGGTCGCCGTGGGCTTTACTGACAAAGTACCTGAACTGATGGCATGCGCTGATTTGGTGATCACCAAGCCCGGCGGTTTGAGTACATCTGAATGTCTGGTGATGGGTTTGCCTATGGTATTGATTAATCCCATCCCCGGCCAAGAAGAACGCAATGCCAGCTATCTTTTACAAGAAGGTGTCGCCCAACGAGCCGATGATGTGGCAACCCTGTTGTATCGCTTAACTCAACTATTAGCCAAACCCGAAAAACTCGGCGATATGAAGAGACACGCTTGCGCACTTGGCAGATCAGGCGCTGCTAGCACTTTACTTAATCACATAGAAAAAAATCTGGTGGATCACAACGAATGACAAACGCTAACTGGATATCCATGGCATACACCTTACTGAGTGTTTTCGTCCTCGGATTTTTTTTCGCAAAATTAGAAATTGCTATTGAAGGTGATGCTGGCTGGGCAGAGAACCTTCCTACCTGGCGTATCGAGGGTCATTGGCTGCTCGATATTTTTTGGGGTGGCAGAGTCATGACGGGCTATCACGCTTGGGCATTTCCAATCATCGCTTTATTTTTTCATTTCCCGTTGGTATTTAGTGGCGATTATTCTTGGCAAGCCGAGATCCGCGCATTAGCCAGCATCATGCTGTTTTGGGTTAGCGAGGATTTTTTATGGTTTGTACTGAATCCCGCATTTGGATTTAAGCGTTTCGAAAAAACGCATGCGAACTGGCACAAGAATTGGATAGCTGGCGCACCGATTGAATATTGGATATTTACACCGCTAGGATTTTGGCTAATGTATCTATCGTATGCAGCAAGCCACTAAATTCGACGCGCAATCAGTTAAAGCACCCTCTATCAATCGAAGAAGAATTCGGGGCTCAGCACGGCTTTAAGAAATACTTCATTACCCTCGTCGCGCAGACGATGTGAGATCCACCAAGCGTTGGATTTTTTTACAGTCCAGTCTTGCTCTTCACCGGTCAGCAACAAGGAAGCCACCTCACCCAACCAAGGCTGATGTCCTACGACCATTACTGGCATTTTTGAATCTGGCCAACCCACGGCATTCAGCACATCTGATGCTCTGGCCATAGGGCCAATCTCTGGAACAATTTTATATTTACGACCTAAAGCATCAACAGTTTGTATCGTTCTGGATGTCGGGCTGCATAAAATTTTGCAGCCGCTAGGTAAGGTGCGGTCTAACCAGGCGCCCATGCGTAATGCCTGCTTGCGTCCCTGTTGCGTCAGCTCGCGCCCCTCATCGGGTTCACCCGCTTCGGCTTGCGCATGACGCCAGAGAATTAAATCCATTTATCCACCCAAGGTCTGCATCAGATGTTGTTGTACGCTGAATTCTGCCTGTGCAGTTCGCGACTTGCGCCTATGATAAACCCCATCCGAGTCCAACTCCCACGAATTTTTATTATCTTTAAGATAAGGTAATAACCCCTCCTGAAGCACACGTTTTTTCAGTTGCGGATCAAGCACAGGAAAAGCAATCTCTATACGTCTGAAAAGATTGCGGTTCATCCAATCTGCGCTGGAAAGATAAACGTCATTCGCACCTTCATTATGGAAATTGAAAATGCGACTGTGCTCTAAAAATCGTCCTACGATGGATCGAACACGAATATTCTCAGACAGTCCAAGAACTCCCGGACGTAGCGAGCAAGCACCCCTAACGATGAGTTCGATATTCACACCCGCTTGAGATGCTTCATACAACGCCTCGATAATGGATTCATCTACCAGCGAATTCATTTTTGCTGTGATCTGACCCACCCCACCTTCTTTTGCGATGCGCGTCTCGTTACGTATTGCCTTCACTAACTCACGCTGCAATTCAAACGGTGCTATCCACAAATGCTGAAGCTTTCTTGGTTTCGCCAAACTGGTCAGGCTAATGAAGACTTCATTCACATCTTTGGCAAGCGCCGCATTTGCCGTTAGCAAACCGAAATCGGTATAGAACTTCGTCGTCGTGGGATGGTAATTACCAGTTCCCATATGGGCATAAAAACGCAGCTTGCCAGATTCGCGGCGTATGACTAATGCCATCTTGGCGTGCGTCTTTAAACCTACCACGCCATACACGACCTGTGCACCTGCACGCTCTAGACGATCGGCCCAGTTGATATTCGCTTCTTCGTCGAAGCGCGCCATCAATTCCACAACGACGGTCACTTCTTTTCCGTTATGTGCGGCCATGATTAACGCTTCCATCAATTCAGAATTCATACCGGTACGGTAAATAGTCTGCTTAATGGCAACAACCTGCGGGTCATGCGCTGCTGTACGAATGAAATCAATAACCGGTTGAAATGACTGGAAGGGATGATGTAAAAGAATATCTTTATTGGCGATTGCGCCAAATAGATCGCCATCTGCTATTGAAACAGACAGCTTGGGAGTAAATGGCACAAAACGCCATTCAGGCCGTGAAGCATAATCGACTAACTCATTGAGTCGAACCATATTCACTGGACCATTAACGCGATAGAGAAACTCGGGCGAGATATTAAATTGATTTAACAAAAAATCAGATAAATTACTCGGGCAGTTTTCAGCCACTTCAAGACGCACAGCAAAACCAAAATGTCTTGTTTGAAGCTCACCCTTCAATGCCTGGCGCAAGTTTTTAACTTCTTCCTCATCGACCCACAAGTCACTATCACGCGTGACACGAAATTGTGAGTAGCTTTTGACTTCTCGTCCTGGAAAAAGATCTTCGATATGTGCGTGAATAACCGACGACAAAAGACAAAATACCTGATCATCACCAGAAATTTTTTCAGGTAGCCTAATGATGCGTGGAAGTACACGCGGCGCTTTAATCACGGCAATTGATGTGCCACGTCCATAAGCATCTTTGCCATTCAGCTCAACAATGAAATTAAGACTTTTATTGACGATTTGCGGAAACGGATGCGACGGATCAAGGACAATTGGCGTCAGGATAGGTCTGACTTCACGCTCGAAATATTCTTTAACCCATGCGCGCTGCTCTTCGCTACGATCGACGTGGCGAAGTAGATGTATGCCCTGCTCAGCCAATGCAGGAAGAATCTGCTCGTTAAGAACGGTGTACTGTTCATGAACTAAGTCTTGCGCGGCTGGGCCGACCACGTCAAAACCTGCTGGCACTATAGGATCCAAGCTAAGACTTTTTTCGCGCTCTATTGCCATCAAACTGGCAATACGGACTTCAAAAAATTCGTCTAAATTACTGCTAACTATGCAAAGAAATTTCAAGCGCTCCAAAAGTGGCAAACTGTGATCCTGAGCTTGTGCGAGTACGCGGCGATTGAACGCCAGCAATGAAAGCTCACGATTCAGCAAATCCAATTTTGCGGAAACGGATGATGGCGGCCCAACTTGAGTGCTGGGTGCTTTGACAGATTTGGCAATTCGGGAGGCGCGCATAAATCCAAGTTTACGAGTGGTCGGTGACATATTAATGACAATGCTTACCATTAGTGCAATTTCCTGTCATAAAGCTGACACACGATGGATTTATAGTACCGCTTGCATTTGGTTTTGTGTCATCCCTCTATGGAGCTTAAGGAGTGTATATGCGTAGCAATCAATTATTGAAAAACGTAAGTGGCCTGGTAACAGGCTTGGTGTTAGCGTTGTCGGCAAATGCTGCTGACTTGACGGGTGCAGGTGCAACATTTCCTTACCCAATCTATTCTAAATGGGCTGAAGCCTATAAAGCGGCGACCGGTATCGGTCTGAACTATCAATCGATCGGTTCGGGCGGTGGTATTCGTCAAATCAAAGCTAAAACGGTTGATTTCGGCGCATCCGATATGCCACTGAAGCCAGACGAGTTAGAAAAAGAAGGCCTCGTACAATTCCCAGCCATCATTGGCGGTGTGGTTCCAGTATTTAATCTGGAAGGCATTAACGCAGGTCAGTTGAAACTGACTTCCGATGTGATCGCCGGTATCCACTTGGGCAAGATCACTAAATGGAATGCGTCTGAAATCACTAGCTTGAACCCAGGTGTGAACCTGCCTGCAATGAACATCACTGTGGTTCATCGTGCTGATGGTTCGGGTACCACATTCTTGTGGACAGATTTCCTTTCCAAAACCAATGCTGAGTTCAAAAATACTGTTGGTGCTGGAACCGCTGTGAAATGGCCAACCGGTGTAGGCGGCAAAGGTAATGAAGGTGTGGCAGCGAATATTCAACGTGTCAAAGGTTCGTTTGGTTACGTTGAATATGCATATGCCAAGAAAAATAAAATTTCTTACGCCCAGCTAAAAAATCGTGATGGTGAATTCGTATTGCCAGATGATGAAACATTCAAAGCGGCTGCAGCAAGTGCTGATTGGGCAGGCACCCCTGGCATGGGCGTTGTGTTGACTAATCAAAGCGGCAAAAACAGCTGGCCTGCGACTGGCGCATCGTTCATCATGATGCACAAGGCACAAGCTGATGGCTTGACTGGCCGTGCTGTTTTGAAGTTTTTTGACTGGTCCTATAAAAACGGTGCAGCCATGGCAACTGAACTTGACTACGTACCTTTGCCACCTGCCACTGTCAAGCTTATTCAAGACAGCTGGAAAGCAAATCTGAAGGATGCTACAAGCGGTAAAGCAATCTGGTAAATAGTAATCAATCAGGAAAAGCCCGCCGAATGGCGGGCTTTTTTTTGGGTCAAACTAAAGTAGGTCAAACAAGCAGTTTTTCGTTACTCAGCATGTCGAGGCTGAATAGCCTGTTCAAGTGCCATACCCGGTTTCAAGCTCTCGAACTGACACGCTTCGGTCGCACGAACAAAATGTAAATCTGCAAATCCAGCCCTAACGGTTTCACCGGTATTATCAGAATCCGAAGCTACTGCCACTAGTTTAAGTCGGGCATCGGATGTACCAAATGAACGTTTTACATCCTGATAAATATTGACTCGTTCAGTCACCCAAAATCCAGCCTCCTCATTACCGGAACGTTGCACGATCATTCGAACTCGATCGGTGTAAGCATTCGGCATATGCGTACCCACAGGATGGCGATTGTCCCAAACATAATTGATCGCCCCATCGGGCACACGATTGCCATAAAATGTACGCGCCAGAGTTAACGATGCTTTATCAGTCAAACTCAATGCGGCAGATGGCAAATCAAAAGCAAGATAAATACGTGCAGCATAATCATCACCACGACGGCGCGTCATGTCAGCAGAGCGAACTACTCCATCAACACGCCAACGCCAACAGAGTACTGGTGTCGCCGTCAAATCGACATCAACAGGTCGGCCCAACAAAGCCATGCTGCGCTCTGCACGCGCCTCTATCGCATCAACGCCATCCCATAAGCTAATGCGATAGGACGTTGCAGGCACCTGATTTTCAAGTCGTATCAATTGCCAGGGAGCTGGTATGTCAGGCTTTACCGACGAAAATTTACCAATCACGACCTGAGCAAACAAAGGATCACAGGCCAGCAGTAAAGTCAGTGATAACCATCCACGGCGACTATGTATCATCGACTATCCCGGTAAAAGGTGTGACTCACAATCGATAAGAAACGTACTCGAATCAGAAAATATGAGTACAGGTTTATTACAGTTGTCGAGCGTCGATTCTTCAAACGAAACGAGATCCATACTTAAAAAACTGTATGTAAATGCAAGAATACGGCGGCCAATTAAGCGTGGTGCTCCTATTACTTTGAAACCTTGATCTGAAAACAATTCTCGTGTTTCTGGATTGTTTTTAGCAAATTCATGAACCAGCATACCTACATAATC